>ENA-OQCR01000082-OQCR01000082.1-human-gut-metagenome-genome-assembly--contig:-NODE-82-length-14030-cov-1.059699_pt1 | contig 14030 bp, 14 predicted proteins | sample MGYA00242763_ERZ504589 | MGnify/ENA primary metagenome ERZ504589 (study PRJEB26092, sample SAMD00036321) | human gut metagenome | host: Homo sapiens | study: EMG produced TPA metagenomics assembly of...
TGATTCCACACCCACGAAAGCCCCCAGGCGGCAGGAGTGCGCAAATGCGGGTCACGGGCGCCATCGAGCACGGCGCGGGCCCGCGGCGGTAACTTGCCCGCTAGACGACCGCCCAGCAGCGGCTCCATCACAAACACCGCGAGCCCGCGCTCCGCAGCCGCCATGAGTCCTGCCGTTCCCGCTTGGTAACGCTCGCCGGCATAGTTGTACTGTATCCGGCAAAAATCCCAGTCATATGCGTCAAGCATCGTCAGGAAATCCACCGCGCTGCCGTGGTACGAAAAACCAATCTGGCGAATGCGCCCCGCCGCCTTTTGACACGCGATCCAGTCCTCAATGCCCAATGCCACCACACGTTCCCACTGGGCGGGCGAGGTAATGTTATGCATGAGGTAATAGTCGATATGGTCGGTCCGCAGGCGCCGCAGTTGCTCATCGAAGAACCGGTCGAAATCCTCCGCGCACTTGCACGAAGCATGCGGCAACTTGGTCGCCAGCAACACCCGGTCACGCAGCCCCAAGCGCTCAAGCGAGGCGCCCACGCACGCCTCGTTACCGGGATAGAGATACGCGGTGTCCAGATAATTAATCCCCTGCTCCACCGCACGGGAAATGATGGCATCGGCTGTCTTCGCATCCGGACGTCCCGCGCACCGGGAAACCTCATGCAGCCCAGACCCAACGCCGAGATACGGTTGCCGCTTTTGGGGTCAACGCGATATTGCACGGCCCCTCCCTTCGCCATCAGCGCCCCGGCAAGGCGAAACACAATGGTCACGCGGCCGAAACATCGTGGAATCGCAATCGAGAACGTATCGTAACGCAGCAGAAATCGAGCTGTCACGGCACCGCTTTAACATCAGCAAAAAGCCCGATGAAAGGAGCCGGACATGACCACGCGCATGTCTTTGCGGTCTGCCCTGCAGCGTAGCGTCCAGGCAAACGTTTCTTTTTTATAACAGCCGCCCCGCGCACCCACCAATCACCCTGGCAGCATACAATCCATCAGGCGCCCCTTACGCGGGCGCCTTTTACATGGGGAGATGATTCACATGCAGATCAACAAGGTCGCCTTTATCGGCAAGGGCGGCGTCGGCCTGCTCTACGGCAGCATGATCGCCCGGGCGCTCGGCAACGACGCCGTCGAATACATCATGGATGACACCCGTTTTGAGCGTCACGCGGGCGATGCGCTCACTGTCAACGGCAAGCCCTGCGATCTCACGTCCGTCCGCGCCAGCGAGGCGACGCCCGCCGATCTGGTCATCCTGACAGTCAAGACCACCGGTCTCGACCAAGCACTCAAGACTATGGAGCGCGTCGTGGGACCCAACACGCTCATCGCCTCGCTATGCAACGGCATTACGAGCGAGCAAAAGATTGCCGAACGCTTTGGCTGGGAGCATACCGTTCTTGGTATCTGCCAGGCATGGACGCCGTGTTCCTCAACGGCGCGCTCACCTTTACCAATGCGGGCGAGATCCGCTTTGGCGCGGCGGCCGGCACGGACCCCGCGACCGTCGCCGCTATCGACGGGCTCTACACGCGCTGCGGCATCGCCCATACCGTCGAGGACGACATCGCTCACCGCATGTGGGCCAAACTCATGCTCAACGACGGCATCAACCAGACCTGCATGGCCTACGGCGGGACCTACGGAAGCGCCACGGAGCCGGGCTCCGAGCAGCGTCGCTGCTTTGTTTCCGCCATGCGCGAAACGCTTGCGGTCGCCAACGCCGAGGGCGTTGAGCTGACCGAGGCAGACCTGACGCAAATGGTGCACCTCATCGAGGGAATCGACCCCGCCGGTATGCCCTCAATGGCTCAAGACCGCATCGCAAGGCGCAAAACCGAGTTGATGAGTTCGCGGGCACCATCTGCCGGCTCGCAGCCAAACACGATATCCAGGCACCGCAAACGAGTGGCTCTATCGGCGCATCCGCGATATCGAGAAAAACTGGTAGCGCCAACTCGCCGCATTCAACAGCCTTAACAGCAAAACCGCCGCAAGGGAACCTTTCCCCTGCGGCGGCCTTCATCTTCGTCTACGATCGGCGGCCGATCTCACAACAGTTAGCGTTGCGACCCCGGCACCTCGTCCTCATCGTCGCGACAAAGGACTACGCCCGCACTTCCCAGCAGCGCGGCCGCGATCAACACGCCAACCACGATAGAGGCAGCCTCACAAGACCCCTGCATGCCCGCGACGACGCGCGGCCGTGGGACCAAGGCAGCCAAGCATCAACGCGACGGCGGCAACGGCGATATCTCGAGCATTCACAAGACCACTTCCTCCAAGAGAAAGACCTTATTTCTCAAGAACCAGTGTGCCCCGCATCCATACGCCCAGCGTACCGCCACGGTAAGGGCTCTGTTAACTCGAACGCACATAAGAACAGGGCGGCTTTACGTTGCCTAAAAGCTCAGCAAAGAACGCCCGCCCACTCATGTGCCAATTTTCCTTATGGCAGATTACCAACCGGTATAGTAGTCGGTAGTTCCGGCGGCGCAGCCGGAGTCATAGACCTTGCACTCGCCCTTGGAGCCCGTAAAGGTCGAGCCCTGGGCCATATCGCCCGCGGCAACAACGTAATAGCCGTCGGAATCGCGCCAGAAGCCCTCAGAATCCTGAGTCCATTCGCCCGTGCGATAGTGATAAAGCACATTGCTGCTGTAATAGGTCTCGCGGCGCCCGTTGTAGTTATTGACACCCGCAGAGCGCGTCAGGCCCGATTCGTTCGCGTAGGACGCGGCAGACGCGTAGGACGGAGTGAAACCGGCGTTGTAGTACGAAGCCTGGGTGCCTCGGCAGCCTCCGCCTCGGCGGCGGCCGCCTCGAGCGCTTCGCGCTTGGCATCCTCAAGCGCGGTGCGCAGCTCATCGAGCTCGGTCGACTTGGCGTCGACCTCCCCCATCGTCAACAGGCTGCCCGCACCGTCGATGCAACCCTGCAACACAGCGCGCTCGTCATCGGTAGCATAGTCGCCATACATATTCATACGGCGAGTTTGTGGCTGTTGTGGGAACCTCTGGTAGCGGCAAGTCCACCCTGCTTCACATGATGGGCGGGTTGGACACTCCCACGGAACCGTGATTGTCCGAGGCGAAGAACTGGCAAAGAAGAACGACGAGCAGCTTACCATCTTTCGCCGCCGCAACATCGGCTTTATCTTCCAGAACTATAACCTTGTTCCCATCCTGAATGTGTATGAGAACATTGTCCTGCCGGTGGAGTTGGACGGGGACACGGTGGATCAGAAGTTTTTGGACGAAATTGTTCATCTACTGGGGCTGGAAGATAAACTGAAAAATATGCCGAACAATCTATCCGGCGGACAGCAGCAGCGTGTGGCGATTGCCCGCGCTCTGATTACCAAACCGGCTATTGTGCTGGCCGATGAGCCAACCGGTAACCTTGACAGCAAGACCAGCGCCGAGGTGCTGGGACTTATCAAGCGCACCAGCGCGGAGTTCCGTCAAACCGTTGTAATGATTACCCACAATGACGACATAGCCCGCCTTGCAGATCGGATTGTCCGCATTGAGGATGGCAGGATTGTGGAATAAGGAGGTGGCAAGCTATGACATGGCCTTTTGAAAATGATACCAGTGACATTGAAAAGAAGCTGGCAAAGCGCAGTTTGCATCGTGAACGGCAGCGTAATTTATTTGCAATCATTGCTCTTGTGCTAACTGCATTTATGATAACTGCGACATTCAGTATTGGTTTTAGTTACTTTGAAACCTACCAAATGCAACAAATTCGGTTAATGGGAACTACCGCTGATGTCGGAATCACAAATGTAACAGAAAATCAGTTGGTTGAAATTTCAAAATCAAACCTTGTCCTTGACGTAGGTATACAGCAGCGTTTAGGCAGTGTTGATACAGAGCAACTGCAAAATGCGAGATTAGGTATAGTTTGGATAGATGATACCGAGTGGGGAACCCACCGTCTGCCTACTATATCAAGTGTTGTAGGAAATTACCCATCAAGTAAAAACGAAATTATGCTACCTACATGGGTGCTTGAACAGATGGGCATTTCTGATCCGCAAATAGGGATGGAGATTGTGTTGTCGTACCAAATTGGCGATAGCTATAATTATGTCTCAGACACCTTTTGCTGTCGGGCTACTATACGGACTGACATTCCAATGCGCACAAATAATCGTGGTTATGTTTATGTTTCATCCGCTTTTAAGGATAGCTTAAATGTATCACTGGATAATAGTGTTACGGCAATGATCCGTTTTCAAGGCAATGATAATGCTGACAAAAACTGTGAAAGATTGCGGCGTGAGATTGACTTTACAGAAGGGCAAACATTTGAAATTGTACCATTAGAACAGGCAAATGGTGGAACTATTATTTTAGCTGTAATAATTTTAGCAGTTTTTATATCCTTTAGCGGCTATCTGCTGATTTATAATATTCTTTATGTCTCTGTCATAAAAGATGTGCAATTCTATGGCCGTCTTAAAACGATTGGAACGACCCAAAGGCAGATAAAGAGAATTATCTATAAGCAGGCAATCAGAATCTCTTGTATTGGTATTCCGATTGGTCTGTTACTTGGTGCGGTTGTTTCCTTTGGCATTGTTCCTTACTTCCTGAATATGATGTATTCAACAAATTCTGATGTGGGAACAAAAGTATCTTTTTCGCCGTTTATTTTCATAGGAGCGGCCATATTTACGTTCATTACCGTTATGATTGCAAGCATGAAGCCCGCCAAAATTGCCGGAAATGTTTCACCAATAGCAGCACTCCAATATACAGCAGCCAGCACAAAGAGCAGCGCCAGAAATTGTAGCAAAATGAAGTTGTCCAGAATGGCATGGAACAATGTCTTTCGTAATGCTAAGAGTACAACCCTTGTTTTTGCATCGCTTTTTTTCGGCCTTTCCTTGTTCCTTGTCGTCACAGGGCTATTACATGGTTTAAGCCCGGAGAATTATGTGAGCCAATGGGGAGTAAGCGATTTTGCACTCACATATAGTATCCACGAAAGAGAAGATTTAATTTCCAGCGAAATGGTTTCAGAGATTGGTCAGCTTGACGGCATTGAGAATTTGAGGTTGACCTATGCACCTTATCCTCAAGTAGCAGCAGATGTTGTATATGACGATGCTGTATTTCACGAGTTTCTTGCGTCATTAGACGGAGTAAACGGCATTGATTTTTCTGATCCGGCAAAATTAGAAAATTATCAGCAAAACTTTTTTAGCGGGGTTTTTGGAATTGACAGTGCATATTTGGAAGAAATCAATAAAACCTTAAACTTGCCTATTGACACGTCTGCCTTTGAACAAGGAAAGGTTGTGCTGCTGTCCAAAACAGTAGAAGACCTTATTCAGCCGGGGCAGGAAATAACAATCCAGACGCAGAACGGACAGCATTCCTTTATTGTAGCGAACGGTTATTTGAATGAAGGGTTTCGAGCAGGAGGAGGCAATGAGAGAGGGACGGCTCCTGATTTGTATATTAGTCAAACAGCTTTGAAAGAACTCTTTCCGCAATATAGAGTGTTCCGCGTGGCCTTTGATACGGATGGTCAACATGACGAAAGTATACTGCAAGAATTAAAGCAAATCACCGCATCACAAGCTAACATTGATATTATATCCCGATATGAACGGCGAGAAGAAATGCAGGAATATCTCATTACAGCAAAGGTTTTAGGAACAGGGTTGTCCGTGATCCTGCTGCTTGTTGGTGTCATGAACTTTGTCAATACAATGGTTGTCAATGTAAATACTCGGCGCTATGAATTAGCTGTTCTTGAAAGCATTGGAATGACAAAGCGACAAATCAAACGAATGCTATTTATGGAAGGTTTCTATTATTGGGGCGTTTCCCTTTCCCTTGCAGTCACCATTGGAACAGCAATCTTCATCTTGCTATATATGATTTTTTAGTAAAGTGGCCTATTATGCTTGTTTTTCTCCTATCCATTTATCCCACTGGTGCTGGTGTCTGGACTGGTGTTGCTAATCTGTCCTTATTGTGCTATATGGGTCTACAAAACTGACGTTAACCTTCCAGTTGTGGAGCGATTGCGGTTGACAGAGTGAGTTTAATCAAATAGCAAAATGTGTTTATTTTTGATTACTCTTGGAGAACCAGTCTCTTATCCTGTCAATCAGGTTGACGGCTTTGAATTGACCATTGAAAAGCCCACATGGTCTCCGTTTAAGGGATATACCATTCGCTGGGCTGTTACTGCGAATTCTAAAGAAATCTATTCCTTCGGTAAGGATGGTAGTCCTGGCTTTGAGTATCTCGAACGCCACATTGACGGGCAATGGTATCGTTTGACATATTCGCAAGATATATTTTCTTTTAATAATTTAGAATTCTCATTGGGTGGAGACAGTACGGGCTTGCAGGGAAGTATTGTTCAAAAATATGATTATTATGGAACTCGCTTGGAGGCGGGAACCTATCGTGTAGTATTAGAAATGAAGGCAAAGGACGGAACACCGCATTATTTGGCGGCTGAATTTGATGTTGAGTAAATAAGCAGAAAGACAACTTCAAGTTTACAGAACTGAATCAAAAGAGCTCGAAGGAGCTCTTTTTCCTTTTTTATAATAGTATCTGGGACTGTTGTTCCGTTGATAAGATTTTCAAGTTGTTGTGCGACTTCGGCTTGTTTGTTTGGATACAGACGACTATAAGTATTTAAGGTTTGAAAGAATTGTAGAGCAGATGAAACAGGCACAGGGGATCACGGAACAGTTAAAGGCAGAAAATCAGATGGAATGGGTAGCGAGAATGAACAATATGTAATCGTGTGCAAGGGAGATTGTGGATACAGAGATGGTTTATCAATAATGGAAATAAAATGAAGGAGAAAAGGCGGCAGTTTAGAAAGGCTGTTGCCTTTTAGGAATTGTTTGTTTTATTTGTTGTTTTTTATAAGATATACTATAAAGAAAAGATAGCATTATAGCCAGAGGTGGAATTTATGAACTATAAAATTTTAATGGTTGATGATGATAGAGAATTGCTAAAAATGTTGAATCAATACTTTACATTGAAGAATTATACAGTGATTATTGCAGAAAATGGCATAGAAGCAATGGAAAAGATAAGTGTAAATCCCGATATTATTTTATTGGATGTAAATATGCCGGGAATGGACGGAATTGAAGTGTGCAGAAGAATCAGAGATATGGTTTCCTGTCCGATTATTTTTTTGACCGCAAAAGTAGAAGAACAGGATCGAGTAATGGGATTGTTGTCTGGTGGCGATGATTATGTTTTAAAACCATTCAGTTTGAAAGAATTAGATGCCAGAATTATTGCTCATTTGAAACGTGAAGAACGTTTACATAGGAAAAAAGAACAAAGGTTTTATGGAGAATTAGTAATTGACTATGCCAGTAAATGTGCACATATTAAAGGGAATGCTTTAGAGCTTACTAAATTAGAATATGAGATTATAGAATTTTTATCCATGAATCCTGAAATGGTTTTTGATAAAGAACGTATTTATGAAAAGATTAGTGGATATGACACAGAAGGAGATAGTCGAGTAGTGACTGAACTAATCCGTAGAATTCGTAATAAAATAAAACGATATACAAAACATGAATATATTGAAACAGTATGGGGGATGGGATATAAATGGAAAAAATAAAAAATCTTTCGTTAAGAAAAACCATTGTCTTATATATGATAGTCAGTTTGATAGTTAGTTTTTATCTTTCGGCATTGATTATGCGAATGGCAGCAACTATACAAGATGACATTTGGTGGAAATACGTAGATCAAGAAAAGTATTTTGAAATGGCTGAAGGTGACGGTAGAAAGTATTTGACAGATGTTCCGAGACCGAATTCTTATGAAATGAAAAAATTTGATTATCATGTATCAGAGATATGTGACTTCCTTCAGACGTTTACAGTACTTATTGTGTCTGTGGTAGGCAATATCATAGCAGTGTTTCTTTTTTATAAGCATAAATTAAAAAATCCCATTGAAGAATTAGAACTGGCATCACAACAGGTTGGTCGAAATAATTTGGATTTTCATATTACCTATGAAAATAAGGATGAAATGGGAAGATTGTGCGAGGAATTTGAACGGATGAAGGAGCAGCTTGCAGAAAATAACCATCAATTATGGAAAATAATTGAGGAAGAAAAGGCTTTGCGAGCAGCGATTGCACATGATATCCGTTCACCGCTATCTGTATTGGCGGGGTATCAGGAAATGCTTTCAGAATATCTTCCTGAAGAAGAGATAGATATGGATCGAGCCTTAGGTATGGTAAATGAGAGTAAAAAACAGATTGAACGCATGGATACATTTGTAGAAACAATGAGGAAGATGAGCAGTTTAGATACAAGGGAGTTAGTGGTAGAAGAAATTACAAGTATGCAGTTAGAAATAGATATACAGGCAGAGTTGAATGTGTTTGAGAAAAAATTTGGAAAGAGATGCGAATTAGAATGTGTGGAAACAGCAGAAAAATTTTCGGGAGATAAGGAAGTGATTTTAGAGGTTATAGAAAACCTTTTGTCAAATGCCTTTCGTTATGCTAAAACAAAAGTGGAAATGGAAGTTCTCCTTACTTGTTCTGAATTACAAATCAGAGTAAAGGATGATGGAGTGGGTTTTACAGTAGACAAGCAAAAGGCAACAGAGCTTTTTTATCAGCAAAATGTGAAAGACAGTTTGAAACATTCAGGAATGGGCATGTATATCAGTAGGTTGTATTGTGAAAAGCATGGCGGACAGTTACTAATAGAAAATGAAAAACAGAGTGGAGCTGTAATAACAGCAGTATTTCATCGGATTGCATAAGCAGTCCGATTTTTTTATGCTGTTGTCTTTTTATTGTGATTTATATTTTATGATGTCTATAACAAGGAAAGGAGGCAAACGTATGATTGCTATTTTTTAAAAGAGAGATTAAGAATTATCTAAAGCGACCGTTATTTTGGGTAGGTATTCTGCTTGTGATTATGGTGTGTTTAATACGACAAGTCCATATTTAACCACACATTATTTAGGGCAAGGCGAGAAAATTATCAATGATTATCCTGATACAGTTCGCTTAGGAGATGTTTATGAAGGATATATTCCTGCGAATCCTGAAAAACATCGAGAAATATGGAGTGGACAGATAAAACAAGCACTAATTGATGAATTAGAAATGTCTGATTTAGAGGCACAATCCGTAATGAGCAAACTTGTTGATATGGAGTTAGAAGAAGCATTCGTATATCTGGAGGAAAAATATGATTGGTATAGTGCAAGATATATGTACGAAGATAGTGCCTATTACAAAGGAACGCCAGAAGAAATCAACACATATCTGAACGAAAAAATGAAAAATAAGGCGTTTTCTTTTTATTACTCAAGAAAATTTGCTGATTTTGCAGGGTTGTTTATGTGTTTTTTTGCAACAATTATGTTAGCGGTTCTGTTTTTACAGGATACGAAAAAGCATACTTATGAATTGCTTCACACGAAACCGATCACTGCCGGAAAGTATGTATTTGGAAAAGTAAGCGCAGGATTTGCAATTTGTTTGATTGCTCTGACTATTATAAATCTATTATTTTGGGCATTGTGTGTTATTTATACAAAAGACAGTGGGTTTGAAGTGCGGTTCTGGGATTTTATAGTTTCTACTGTACTTTATATACTTCCCAATATGCTGATGATTGTAAGTGTATATACATTGATTTCACTCATATTTAAAAATCCACTTCCGGGAGTGCCGCTTCTGATTCTTTACATGGTATATTCCAATATGGGCGGAAGAAATGCGGAAGGAGTTTATGGATATTGGGGAAGACCTTTTGCGATTATGGTTCGATTCCCCGATCAGCTTTTCGATACAACACCGCCGCCAATGGCATTTTTAAATCAGAGTTTACTTATTTTAGCATCTGGAGTGATTATTCTGATTTCAATACAGATTTGGAAGAGGAGGCGGATGTAAATGAAGAAGGAAATGAAGATTGTTCTGCCGTTTTATAAGATTGCTTATGCAGTATCTTTTTGTTGTGATTTTAAGCTTGATACGTGGGGTTGTATTCACAAATGAAATAGGACTTTCCATTGAGGCACCTTTTGCTATATTGACTGCTGTTTTTTGTGCGGACACTTATGTGCAGGAAATTACAAGCAAGCGTTCAGAAATCCATAGGCTGTATCCAATAAGAAAGAGAATTTGCTCCATCATGCAGCGAATAATGATACAGGAATTTTTTTTATTACTGCTTGCTGTTTTAGGTTACGGATTGTTTTTTTGTGTTTCAAAAACCAGTCACACATCCGGCAACGGAAAGTGAAATACTTCAGTTTATTGCCTATTTTTTAGCGATTGTAGTAACCATTTTCTTTTGGGGAATATTGGTCAATACATTGTCAATGCTTTTTCGCAATATGTGGATGGGGATTGGAAGCTGCCTTCTGATATGGGTAGCAACAAATTCCACGGGAGGAGATAAACTTTTTGGGGCATGGAATCTGTTTTCCTATGCTTTCAGAGATATAGAAAATACTGCTGATGTTACATGGCTGCAAGGGAAAGCTTTGTGTATTGGTATTGGATTGATTTTATTGGTAGTATTGCCGAAAATAGTTAGAAAGAGAGGGTAAGTTTATGAGTATTCATATTGAGGATTTAACAGTAAGATTTAAAAATGGTGTGACAGCAGTCAATCATGCGAATTTAAATATACCGAATGGAATTTTTGGATTATTGGGAGAAAATGGAGCAGGAAAGACAACTTTGATGAGGGTTTTAACTACTGTACTTAAACCTACAAGTGGAACGGTCACATTGGACGGGATTTTATATAGTGAAGGAAACTATGAAAAAATTCAGAGAAAAATAGGGTATCTGCCACAGGAAATTGAACTTTATCCTAATTTGACTGTTCAGGAGTGTTTAGAGTATATGGGTGATTTGGCAGGTGTTCCAAAAGCAGAATGCAAGAAACGAATAGAATATTATTTGAAAAAGACCAGTCTTGCAGAACACCGGAAAAAGAAAATGAAACAGTTGTCAGGCGGTATGAAACGACGGGTAGGATTGGTGCAGGCGCTTTTAAATGAACCGGAATTTTTAATTGTGGATGAGCCGACTACCGGTTTAGATCCAGAGGAACGTATTCGCATCCGCAATTTGTTAGTAGATTTTTCTGAAAACAGAACGGTTTTGTTTTCAACTCATGTGGTAGAAGACTTAGCTGCCACCTGCAATCAGCTTGCAATTATGCATAAAGGTCGATTTCTGTATGCGGGTTCTATGAAGAATTTGACAGAAGAAGCACAGGGGAAAATCTGGATTTGCAAAGTACCTGATGAGAGAAAAGCAAGAGAAGTGGAACAGAAGTATCGTATTACATCTAAACAGTATGTTGAGGGGGGATTGCAGTTAAGAGTGATTTCTGAAATACAGCCAGAATTGGAGTGTATGTCAATTCCTGCAACGTTGGAAGATGCTTATATTTATGTGACGAATCAATACGAGTAGATAAAGCACCATCTGATGCTTTACTACCAGTTGCACGTTGTTCGCTTTGAATATTTGTGGAGAAAAAGTATGTATTATTTTGGCTTTCTATAAAACCTATAAACCAGCCATTTATATCCTGCCCGTTCACTCGTCCGGTTCCGGTTTTTCCATAAATTCTCCATTTTCAGAGGCGGTAAGATGGATGGAATTTTTGACGGCATGAATATTAGCAGGAGTAAAGTTGAAGTTGTTTCGATATAAATTTTTCAAAAGTTCAACTTGTTCTACTGGTGAAATCTTTAAGGATGACTGCATCCAGTAGGAAGAGAAATCTCCGGATATATTTTTATTGCCATATCCTATTTGCTGAAGGTATGAATTTATAGTGGAAGATCCGAGCTGCTTGTCGATTGATTCAAAATACCAGTTTGTATATATCTTTTAAAAGGTATATGATTAAGAAAACGGCAGGAGGTATCTGAATGAAATCACATAAATATTGGTCTATCGGTGCACTGATTACAATGCTTGGAACTTTTTATACAGGTTATAAGGGATCAAAAGAAGGCCATAAGTACTTTGCAGCAAGTTCTTTGCTTTGCATGATTATGGCTATTTATACAGGACACAAGATGATTTCTGGTAAAAGTAGGAAGAAAAAAGAAGTTTCAGTAGAGAGTGTTGAAGATTAAAAAACAAAATATTTTAATAAATAACGCCGGTGCGGGATTTTTGATATCCAGTACTGGCGTTATTTATTCTACAGGGGCTTGGGGGTGTAGCCACCAAATATACTATTCGTTTTCTGCTTCGGCAAGTTTGTTAAGGATCCACTCCCTATTGATAACTATTTCATCATCATCGCGGAGATCCTTGAAATCATTGCAGTGTGAAGAAGCAAATTCATACATATTGTCAATGTCAACTGCACCAGTAATCTCACCCTTATTAATGATTACAAGAATATTTGTTCCGTCGTCGTCGACAGCAAAGCGCAGTTCATCAAATTCTATATCGGGATCATTTTTGAGAATAGAATCTGTCGCAAGTAATTTAACAAGTTCCATTACCCTGTCATCTTTACCTGCATCAAAGATCTGGATCTTTTCAACGAGCTGATTTGCTGATGTCACAATCCGGTATAAGTACTTTTCGGTACGATAATCAGCCAAAGCATTTTTTTCATAAAATATTTCATATGTCTTCTTTACTTCTGATTCAGGAACCAGATAAATCATGACAAGATCTTCCATTTGGTGATAGAGTGTGGAGTAGTTTAAACGAAAGGTCTCTCCACAGCTCGGGCAGGTATAAAGGAAAATAGATTGATTAAGTACCTTCTCTTTCATTTCAGGATCCAGTGCAGTATTAATACTGTCCCAGAGCTCAAAATCTCCCTCATGATGGCAGGAAGGACAAGTTACCTTTTCTATATGATGTCTTGACATAAATGATCCTCCTTTCAGTGAGATAAATCTATAGTTTTTCTATTGTAGAATAATCTTATCCGCTATTATTTCGCCAGAAAATTACTCTGTATCTCCATCGGCATATGATAAGCCTGGCCTCGTTTTGTCAGGCTGTATAGTTTAAAGCTCATGAGTTCCGGAGTCGCATTCAAAGAGCTGCAGAGTCCGAAATAATCCAGGTCTTCGTTCTGAACCATATCTTCAATCTCCTCATCATCAATCAGAAGATCGGCAGCAAACAGATTGGCCTGGTATTCTGTATTATCCGTCATATTGTAGAGGGTATCATCTTGCATTGGAGCCATTTTCAGCTGGGAACGATGCAGGATGATATGCCCTAATTCATGGGCGGCAACGATCATCTTTTCTTCTTCTGAAAGGAAACTGCTGATCATGACATAGATTGTCTTACAGCTCATAAAACAGTATCCTTTCAGTGTCTTATATCTGGAAGTTTCACCGACCACAATGTTCATCTGATCCATGATCTCAAATGGATCTCGGGTTCCATATTTCTTGATTAATTTCTTTGTTTCTGTATATATGTAAGTGTTTCTCAAATAAATCACCTCAAAAGTAAAAAATAAAAAGGGCAGAAATATCCTTGTAACTATAAGGTAACAGATTAGGTGTACAATAATCCCGCCTTCTATTATTTTTCCTCTTGGTTTTTCAGATATTTTTTCGGTGTAAATTTCTTTGCACGTCTTTTTGGAATCCAGATAAAGGCTCTGGATTTCATCCATAAAAGCTATTTTATCTTCGTCTGTCAGTGATCCACCGGCAAACATAGCTGCAGCCTGTTCCAGAATCTGCTGAGCCTGTCTGGCACCACGGTTACCAAACTGTTCGGATGCTTCTGTGATAAAAGCTTCATTCTCACTCATGAGATAAGAAACGTCACACTGTAATGCATCTGCCAGTTTCTGATACAGAACATTTTGTTTTGGAAAACGTCCTTCTACTTCCCAGGATCGAATGGTCCTATATGAAACACCAACCATACTGGCCAGTTCCTGCTGACTCATCTTTTTTATCACCGGCCTGCCCATAGAGAGGCTGAAGCCCCCCCC
>ENA-OQCR01000083-OQCR01000083.1-human-gut-metagenome-genome-assembly--contig:-NODE-83-length-13924-cov-1.331666_pt1 | contig 13924 bp, 17 predicted proteins | sample MGYA00242763_ERZ504589 | MGnify/ENA primary metagenome ERZ504589 (study PRJEB26092, sample SAMD00036321) | human gut metagenome | host: Homo sapiens | study: EMG produced TPA metagenomics assembly of...
CTGAAATCGTTAGAAAATTACCGGATAATGACATAACAATAGAAACAGATGATCAGTACAAAAGCAACGATCACTTGTGAAAAAGCATGTTTTCAGATTATGGGACAAGAAGGTGAAGAATTTCCTTCTTTACCAGAGATTGAAAAAAATCAAAGTATCACTTTATCCCAGTTTTCTTTAAAAGAAGTGATTCGTCAAACAATTTTTTCGATTTCGGATAATGAAAATACGAAATTAATGACGGGTGAATTATTTGAAGTAAAAGATGATAAATTAAGTGTTGTATCTTTAGATGGACATCGAATTTCCATCAGACATATTGAATTAAAAGATCATTATGATCCGTTTAAAGTTGTCGTTCCTGGGAAAACTTTACAAGAAATTGTGAAGATCATTCTGGAGAAATGGATGAAAATGTTTCAATTTATGTAACTTCAAAACATATTTTATTTGAATTTGATCAGACTATGGTAGTTTCCAGACTGATCGAGGGAGAATATTTCAGAATTGACCAGATGCTTTCCAGTGATTATGAGACAAAACTGAAGATCAACAAAAAAGAGTTCCTGGATTGTATCGACCGTGCCACACTTCTGGTACGTGAGGTTGACAAAAAACCGATCATCATCAACATCACAGATGATGATATGGAGCTGCGCATTGATTCTGCAATGGGTTCCATGAATGAGGAGATCGATATTGAAAAAGAGGGTAAGGATATCATGATCGGCTTCAACCCGAAATTCCTGATCGATGCTCTTCGTGTTATTGATGATGAAACCGTGACGATCTATCTTGTAAATCCGAGGCCCCGTGCTTTATCCGTGACGATGAGGAGAACTATACTTACCTGATCCTTCCTGTAAACATCAACCAGAATCAGGCCAGATAAAACCTGGGTATATAAGAAATAAGGGACAAGAGGTGGCGCGGCAGCTTCGGAAATGCGGGTGTACGTGTGAGACGCACATACTTGAAGCTGTGAACAGAATTGATATCGACAGCCAGGATATGTAAGTGTCCGTATGGTGCGTACAGCCTGACAGCCGGTATCAGGATCGACAGAAACAGGTACACCTAAAATGAGTGACCGTTTTTGACCGATTTTATATGGGAATGCGATCGTGTTCTGAGAAGTGTTTCGTGTGTAAACTACTGGAAGGGGGTATTTAAATTACCACCTTCCGGTGAAATTTGTATTTTGGGGGATTTTCAAACGGATATCCATAATTGAAGCAGAGGACTTACCTGATGCGGTTAAATACCGCCAGGAGATCAGAAAAGATTGATCTGACGGAGAAAATACCCCCGGAGATAAGAGGAGAAAAAATTGGAGATCAGAATTAAAGACGAATTTATCAAGCTTGGTCAGGCGCTGAAGCTGGCCGGTGTTGTGGAGGACGGCGTTGAGGCGAAATATGCCATCAATGATGGTCTGGTACTGGTGAACGGTGAGGTGGAGAACCGCCGTGGCCGCAAGATCCATCCTGGAGATACCATTTCCTACGATGGAAAAGATATTTATGTGATCGGGTGAAGGAATGTACATTGAATCCATCAGACTGAATAATTTCAGGAATTATGAGTCGCTGGAGATGAATTTTGATCAGGGCACCAATATTCTCTACGGTGACAATGCCCAGGGAAAGACCAATATCCTGGAGGCGGTTTATCTGGCAGGTACCAGCAAATCCCACAAGGGAAGCAAGGACCGGGAGATGATCCGCTTTGAGAATGAGGAATCCCATATCCGAATGATGGTGAAGAAGGGCGATCTTTCATACAAAATAGATATGCACCTCCGGAAAAACAAAGCAAAGGGAGTTGCCATCAACGGGCTGCCGATCCGCAAGGCAAGGGAGCTGCTGGGGGTGGTGAATCTGGTGTTTTTTTCTCCGGAGGATCTTAATATTATCAAGAATGGACCGGGAGAGAGAAGACGTTTTCTGGATTCGGAGCTTTGTCAGCTGGATGGTGTTTATATCACGGAGCTGGCCGGCTACAATCACATCGTGAACCAGAGAAACCGTCTTCTCAAAGACTGTTATATGAACCCCGGGCTGAAAGGTACCCTGGATGTCTGGGATATGCAGATGGTCGATTACGGAAAGAAGATCATCGGGAAGCGGGAAGCCTTTGTGGAGGAGCTTAACGAGATCGCAAGGGGGCTTCATAAAGGCCTTACTGGCGGGATCGAGGAGCTGGAGATCCTGTACGAGCCAAGTGTGACGGCGGCGGAGTTTGAGGATAAGCTTTCCAGGAACCGGGAGCGGGATCTTCGGATGAAGCTGACCTCCGTGGGACCGCACAGAGATGATTTCTGCGTAAAGGTCAACGGGATCGACATCCGGAGGTATGGTTCCCAGGGGCAGCAGAGGACTGCGGCCCTTTCCCTGAAGCTTTCGGAGATCTATCTGGTGAAGAAAAAAATCCGGGATACACCGGTTCTTCTGCTGGATGATGTTCTTTCGGAGCTGGATAGCAGCAGGCAGACATATCTGCTGGAAAGCATCCACGATATACAGACTCTGATCACCTGTACAGGACTGGATGATTTTGTCAGCCATCAGTTCAAGATCAACAGGGTTTTTCAGGTGGTAAAGGGGCATGTTTATATGCCTAAAGGGTTTTGACAAGCCCGTATGCATATGGTAAACTGATTCTGATTATGGAAAGTTGGTGAATATTTTGGATAAAGAGGAGTTTCGCGTTAAGCTGGGACAGATCAATAAGCTGGTCGAGACCCAGGATTACAAAGGCGCCATGCAGATTGTTGACAGCATTGACTGGCGTCGTGTGAAAAACGTCCGTACCCTTTGTGTAGTGGGCGAGATCTACGCGGCCAACAAGCGCTATGAAGAGAGCAAGGAAATTTTTCTTCTTGCCTACCACAGAGCGCCGATCGGCAAGAACATACTTTACCGTCTGATCGAGGTTTCCCTGAAAATGGGACAGATCAGTGAAGCCACAGAATTCTTTGATGAATACAGAGAAGTGGCAGGTAATGATAACAGCCAGTATATACTGAAATATAAGATCGCCAGAGCGAAGAATGCATCTCTGAATGAACAGATCCGTATTCTTGAGGAATATAAGGAGAAGGAATTTACGGAGCGCTGGTCCTATGAGCTGGCCAAGCTCTATTACAAGGCAGGAGACAAGCAGAAGTGCCTGGATCTCTGCAATGAGATGATCCTTTGGTTCAATGACGGAACTTATGTGATGAAGGCCCTTGACCTGAAACAGCGGATGGGTGTTCTCACTGGCGAAGAGAAAGAGAAATACGAACAGCGTTTTATCCCGAAGCTGATCCCGCCGGAAAAGGCGCAGGAGATCAGGGAGAGCAAGGAAGCATCCGGCGAATATGAGGAGGCAAAACCGGTCACAGATACTATCCAGGTAGATGATGAGCGGGATCTGAACAGTGCGGAGACATTCCAGGAGAAGCTTTCCAAGGGATTCCGTGATATCTTTGGCGGACATAAGAAATCTGCGGAAGAGGATATGGAGGAAAAAGAGCTGCGCAGGATGAAGAGCCGGATGAGGTTTCCACAGGCTCTGAGGATGTGACGGAACAGGCGGAAGCGCCGGAGGCTGAGACTGCTGCGGCAGCAGAACCGTCAGAGGAGTTTACAGATTCTGAGGAGATCGAAGCAGCAGAAGGAAGTGAGGAAGCTTCGGATGAGCCTTCTGAAGAGCAGGAAGAGTTTTCCGGACAGGAAGCGGATGAGATCCCGCTGGCATCCGGTGTTGAGAACCTGTCATCCGGAGGTATGAAGCTGCAGGCTCAGGAACAGCAGGATAAAGAGGAAGAAGAGACTTATCAGGAAGCGGAAGAAGCTGAGGCTGAGAAAGCTACAGAGATGTCTTTGTCCCAGAGTGTTGCAGAGATCATGAAGGAGAAGGCTGCAGGAAATGAGGAAAGTGAGGAGAAGCCTGCAGGGGTTCCGCTCAATGAGGAAGGCAAGCCTGATTTTTCCGCAACGATCCGTATGCCGGAGCTGAAGATCCCGAAGTCCATGATCAATGTGGACCCGGAGAATGCAAGCAGTTCCGCAGAGATCCCGGACGCGTCCGGAATTTTCGGAAATATCGAGGATATTGCGGCATCTGTAGGTGACAGGTCCGAGAAGGATAAAGATAAGGACTTCAACCTGGAGGATACTATTCTGGCAGCAGCTACACAGCAGGGAATCGATATCCCGGAGGAAGAGAAATCTCCGGATGTCCAGCAGTCCGACGTAACGGAAGAGCCGGAAGGTATTGAGGATCTGGATATTGCGGCTGATGAATTTGTTCCGGAGGAGCCGGATGCGGCAGATATCGAGGATATCATGGCGCAGATCTCCGCTCAGCAGGAGGAAGAGGTAACGGAGACTTCCGATACCAGACTTCCGGATATCGTATTTGATGAAGATGAGGAGCCGGTTACTGAGGAGGATCTTCAGGCTGCAGAAGCAGAGTTTCTGAATGGTCCGTCAGGAGTACAGAAGCCGGTGGAAGAAGAGGATGTGCTTCCGGAGATTCCTTCACTGGAATCTGAGGAGCAGGTGCAGAAGGCGGCAGCAGAGCCTTCAACGAAGCTTCATCATGAGGAACCGGTGGCTTCAGCGGAAGAGGAAAATCTTCTTGATGAGGAAGAAGAATACAGTGATGACGCCTTTGAATTCCAGGAAGAGGATGAGGATGACTTTATCAGCAGTCTCATCGGTGATGATTCTGATGAAGCCATGGAAGAGGACGATGAGGAAGAGGAGCTCAGCGAGGAAGAGCAGCTTGAGAAATTTATCGCTACGATCCATCCGGAAAAGGATCCTACAAAGATCGTTTCCAGAAAGAAAGAGCTCACAGATGAAGAGAAACAGCTTTTCACCTATTTTGTTACAGTTCCCGGAATGAAGGAACAGCTGCTTGATGTACTCTGCGATGTGCAGATGGGCGCAGCAGACAAGACCTCCCAGACCGGAAATGTGATCGTTATGGGCGGCAGAGAAACAGGTAAGACGAGACTGATCTCAAGTCTGATCCCGGCAATCTGTAAAGAGCTGAATATCGAGGCTTCCAAGGTTGCCTATATATTTGCGGATGATCTCAACGGAAAGGATATTCCGGAGATCGTATCCAAGCTTGCCGGCGGTTTCCTTGTTATCGAGGATGCAAACCAGCTTTCCCAGGAAACAGCAGATGAGCTTGAGGAAGCTATGACCGGAAACACAAAGGGAATGATCGTGATCCTGGAGGATGAAAAGATCGGTATGCGTAAGCTGATCGCAAGATATCCGAAGCTTGCGAAGAAGTTTACATCCATGATCAACATTCCTGTATTTACAAACGATGAACTTGTTAATTTCGCTAAGGTCTATACCATGGAGAATGGATTCCGTATCGACCAGATGGGCATGCTTGCTCTGTATAATCTGATCGGGATCAACCAGAAGGAGGATCAGCCGATGTGCATCGGTACTGTGAGACCATGCTGGATAAGGCTATGGAGAGAGCTCAGAGCGGATTGTTCAAGCGTTCTAAGAAGCGTGTGGACCGTGATGGCTACACGGTACTTTTTGAAAAGGATTTCAGCTGAAAATAAGAAAAAGCAGAGGTAAAAAATATGGCCAGACCTTATCTTGGTAACCCGAAATATACCATTGAAGTCCTTCAAAAGTATCATTTTGTTTTCCAGAAAAGGTTTGGTCAGAATTTTCTGATCGACGAGCATGTTCTGGAAAAGATCATTGAGTCTTCGGGTATCACGAAGGATGATTTTATACTGGAGATCGGTCCGGGTATCGGAACTATGACCCAGTATCTTGCGGAGGCTGCCAGAGAGGTGGCTGCTGTGGAGATCGACAGTTCGCTGATCCCGATCCTTAAGGATACGTTGAAGGACTGGGATAATGTTTCCGTGATCAATAACGATATCCTGAAAACGGATATCAAAAAGATCGCAGATGAGAAAAACGGCGGTAAGCCTGTGAAGGTGGTTGCGAATCTGCCGTATTACATTACGACTCCGATCATCATGGGGCTTTTTGAGAAGAATGTTCCTGTGGATTCGATCACTGTCATGGTGCAGAAGGAGGTTGCAGACCGTATGCAGGTTGTCCCGGTACCAAGGATTACGGTGCGCTTTCCCTGGCTGTGCAGTATTATGCGAAGCCGGAGATCGTTGCGAATGTACCGCCGAACTGTTTTATGCCGCGGCCGAAGGTTGGAAGTGCGGTGATCAAGCTGACGCGTTATGAGAAGCCGCCGGTGGATGTGAAGGATGAGGGGCTTATGTTCCGTCTGATCCGTGCATCTTTTAACCAGAGGAGAAAGACACTTGTGAACGGGATCAGAAATTCCGGAGATTTTTCCCTGAGTAAGGAGGAGATCGAGGATGTGTTCAACAGGTGTGATCTTCCGCTGAATATCAGGGGTGAGGCGCTGACACTGGAGCAGTTTGCGATGCTTGCCAACTGTATTTATGATGAGAAAAATTAATATATGATAAATGCAAAAAGAGCCCGGGCAGCTGTTCCGGGTTCTTTTTGCGTTTCCGGACGGGAATGTTGGAGAGGTTTCCTGTCCGGACCTATATATTTGTCATAGAAAGGAGGTTATGTCTGAGGTGCCAGACATAAGTAATGAAAAATTTACATTTTTTATTTTACTGATGAGATGTTAGGAAAGTTTGTTTAAAAATATGAAAATATTGTGAATATATTTTTGGCGATATACATAAAGTCTGAATGATGTGGGTGGGAATGGGGAAAATTGAGGTTTACAGAGGGGTGGGGGTGTGTGGTATACTGAGGGGCGTCGAAAAGGTAATGATGAGGTAATAAAAAGGCAGTAAAAGATAGTTAAAAATAGTAAAAAGGCAATTTTTAATAAGGGCTGGTGCCCGTATGGAGGTTGAATATTATGAGAAGATTGAACAAGGTTACAGCTTTGATTGTTGCGGGTGTTATTTCATGTACATCTCCGATGATGGTTATGGCGTCTGATTCCGGTTCTGTTATGAGTCAGGCGGAGGAGATCCTGAAGGATAATGAGGTTGGGTCTCTTGCTTCTGATCCGGATAAGGTTGGGGATATCATTGTTTATGTGAAGGGGCTTTTTGATTCTAACCAGATCACGGATGATGAGATTTCTCAGGGGATCGATGAGGCTGCGGATCATTTTGGGGTGAGTCTTAATGAGGATGATAAGAGTTCGCTGGTTAATATTATCAGTAAGTTCCGTGGAATCGAGATGAGTGATGATCAGATCGAAAGGGGTATGTGAGTGATGCTTATAGTACTTTGAAGGATATGGGTGTTACGAAGTCTGATGTGAAGAATATTTTTGAGAAGGCGATTGAGTTTATTAAGGGGGATGCTTTCACGGCGGTGATGGTGTTTGGATGGAACTTTTGATGGAGATTTAGGACATGGAGTTTTTGTTAGAGGGTGAGGGTTGTGGCTCTTTTGTTGGGGTTGTTGTTGGTTTGTTTGGTTGAGATGTACAATATGTACAATGTTTAGGGTTTGGGCTTTGTTTGTGAATGTGGTGTTTTTATAAATTGTGGGAGGGTGTTTTGAAAAAAATTGTGCAAATGCGCTAATTGTTTACGAGATGTTCATTGTTTGTTCATATTTGTCTGGTAGTATAGGGATAGTTCGAAAGAACGTTACGAAAGACGCTGTAATGGTGTGTATCTGTATCATTACACATACAATTTTTTTCATAATAATCGCCCCGGTAAGCCACTACCGGGGCACTCCTCGTTTTTGGGCCTTTTTTTGGGCTCTTTTTTTGTGGGTGGGGATGGAGGGAGGGACGGACGGACTGCCGGAGGGGCGGCTGCATGGTCGTGCCTGGTGCGGTCGTTTCGCCGGGTCATACTAAGCGTCTGAGTCTTCTGCCGTGCAGGGCGCCCCATAACTCGCCATGTACGCTGATGCGTACCTGGCTCAGACAGATGGGGCTTACTCTGCGGCTTGTGGCCGCAGAGTACCTTCCCGTCAGAAGCCTCAGGCGCTAAGTATGACCAGCGGCTTACTCCGACGCACCGGGTCCCGACCATGCAGCCGCCCCTCCGGCAGTCCGTCCTGTGCGTTGGAGAGAAATAAAGGGGGTAAGAAATTTCCAGTGCAAAAAATATAGCGCGGGTGGGGTGTGCATGCTATAATGATTAGGATTATAGTGCTGTCGTCTGGTTTGGGGCGGCGGTGGTTGGGTTTTTGTTTGAATGGGAGGTCTGGATATGGCGGAGTCTATGAAGGATTTTGAGAGGGAGCTGGAGGCTTCTTTTAAGAGGATCGATGAGGGTGATATTATCTCAGGGACTGTTGTGAGTGTGGATGAGTCGGGGGTTGTTCTTGACCTTAAGTTTTATGCTGAGGGTTTTATTCCGGTGGAGGAGTTTTCCCGGGTGTCCGGGGTTTAATATTAAGAGGTGTTCAGCGGGGGATGAGGTTCAGGGCGATGGTTCTTCGCAGGGATGATGGTCAGGGGAATATTCTTCTTTCCAGAGCGGACGCTGCGGATGTGCTTGCCTGGGACAGGCTGAAGGAGCTTCAGGATTCGGGTGAGGTGCTGGATGTTGTTGTGAAGGGGATCGTTAACGGGGGTGCCATTGCTTATGTTGAGGGTGTCCGTGGTTTTATTCCGGCATCCAGGCTTGCTTTGGAGTTTGTTGAGGATACTGAGGTGTTTCTGAATAAGCCGATCCAGGTGCGGGTGATAGAGGCTGATAAGGCGAAGAAGAGGCTGGTGCTTTCGGCGAGGGAGATTCTTCGTGAGAGGGCTGAGGTGGAGAAACGGAATAAGATTTCCAATATCCAGGTTGGCTTTGTGACGGAGGGTACGGTTGAGAGTTTGCAGCCGTATGGTGCTTTTGTGGAGCTTGGGAACGGGGTTTCCGGGCTGGTGCATATTTCTCAGATCTGTGAGAAGAGGATACGGAAGCCTTCTGAGGTTTTGAGTGTTGGGGATAAGGTTAAGGTGAAGGTTATCGCAATCAAGGATGGTAAGCTGAGCCTGAGTATTAAAGAGACATCGGATCTGATGGCTAAGGAGGTTGAGGAGGAGTCTTTTGAGCTTCCGGAGTCGGGGGAGGAGGCTACTACTTCCCTGGGTGCTTTGTTTGCAAATATTAAATTATGATTATTTTGGATGAAAAAGGATGGATGTGTATGAAAAAACCGGAGAGAAATATTTGTAATCGGACATAAGAATCCGGATACGGATTCCATCTGTTCGGCTATTGCTTATGCGGATATTAAGAACAGAACTACGCAGAATAAAAAATATATCCCGAAGAGAGCGGGGCAGATCAATGAGGAGACCAGGTATGTGCTGAACCGTTTTGGCGTACAGCCGCCGGCTTATCTGGGAAATATCGGTACGCAGGTCAAGGATATGGATATCCGGACCAGTCCGCAGGCGGATAAGAATATGTCGCTGAAGAATACCTGGGATCTGATGCAGGAGAACGGGATCGTTTCTCTTCCGATCCGGGATAAGGATGGGTGTCTGGAGGGGCTTGTGACGATTGGTGATATCGCAAAGACCTATATGGATACTACAGACAGTTATCTTCTTTCCAATGCGAGGACACAGTATCAGAGAATTGCCGAGACTGTTGGCGGTGAAGTGGTGGAAGGTAACGGACACGGATATTTTGTGAAGGGGCGTGTGCTTGTCGGTACTGCTAACCCGAAGATGCTGGAGGGCTACGTTGAGGAGGATGATATGATCATCATGGGTGACCGTGAGGAGGATCATCTTCAGGCGATCAGCCAGAATGTCAGCTGTATCATCGTGGGGCTGAATATCGTGGTTTCCGAGAAGGTTATAAAGCTTGCTCATGAGAAGAATATCGTGATCATCCGGTCTCCGTATGATACGTTTAATATTGCGCGTCTGATCAACCAGAGTATTCCGGTCAGCTTTGTTATGAAGCGGGATAACATGGTTACGTTTAATACCGAGGATTTTACGGATGATATCCAGGATGTTATGATCAAAAACCGTCACAGGGCGTTTCCGGTGATCAATCCTCATGGTAAGTGTATCGGTACGATCTCCAGACGTAATTTTCTGGATATGCATAAAAAGAAAGTGGTTCTTGTGGATCATAATGAGGTGGATCAGGCTGTTGATAATATCGAGAAGGCGGAGATCCTTGAGATCATTGATCATCATAAGCTGGGTACCTTGCAGACTATGACGCCGGTTGCTTTTCGTAATGAGCCGGTGGGCTGTACGGGTACGATCCTTTATGAGATCTACGGAGAGCAGAGACTGGAGATCCCGGAAAAGATCGCGGGGCTTCTCTGTGCGGCTATTATTTCGGATACATTGATGTTCCGTTCACCGACCTGTACGCAGACGGATAAGATCGCTGCCAGCGCTCTTGCGCTGATCGCGGGGATCAAGATCGAGGAGTTTGCCCGAGAGATGTTTTCTGCGGGAAGTAATCTGAAGGATAAGTCTCCGGAGGAGATTTTTTATCAGGATTACAAGAAGTTTATCGGTGAGGGTAATGTTTCCTTTGGTGTGGGTCAGATCAGTTCCATGGACAGCGAGGAGCTTAAGGAGATCAAGGAGAAGCTGATGCCGTTTATGGTGAGTGAGTGTGGCCGTCATGATATCACGAGAGTTTATTTTATGCTGACGAATATCCTGGAGGAGTCTACAGAGCTTCTGTTTTACGGGGAGGGCAGCCAGCAGATGGCGGAGATCGCTTTTGAGCGGAAACCGGATGGAGATACCTTCAGTCTGCCGGGTGTGGTTTCCAGAAAGAAGCAGCTGATCCCGGCTATGATGGAGGCTGCTCAGCTGATGAACAGCGATTATGCATAAGAGGTGACGGAAAATGGCGAAACAGTTATGGAAGCCGGGGAACATGATCTATCCGCTGCCGGCTGTAATGGTGAGTGTTACCGATGGTGAGGGGCATGATAATATCATAACGGTTGCGTGGACGGGTACGGTGTGTACCAATCCGGCGATGGCTTATATTTCTGTCCGACCTTCCCGTTATTCCTATGATATGATCCGGAAAACGGGTGAATTTGTGATCAATCTGACAACGGAGAAGCTGGCGTATGCAACGGATTTCTGCGGGGTCCGTTCGGGACGTGATGTGGACAAGTTCCGGAAGCTGAACCTTACGAAAGAGAAAGCGCAGTTTGTTTCTGCACCGATGATCGGGGAGGCTCCGGTTTCGATCGAGTGCAGGGTGCGTGAGGTGAAGGAGCTGGGGTCTCATGACATGTTTCTTGCGGATGTGCTTGCGGTCCATGCGGATGAAGCTTATATGGATAAAAACAACAGGTTTTGTCTTAATGATGCGGGTCTTCTGGTTTATTCCCATGGGGAGTATCTGGCGGGTGGCCGGAAGGTGGGAACCTTCGGCTACAGCGTAAAGAAGAAGCAGCAGAAGAAGCAGAAGAAGTTGGATAAGAAATCAGACAGGGAATCAGAGATGGCAGAGATGGCAGAGAAGTTGAAGACGTCGGGGAAGCCAGGGATGTCAGGGAAGTTGAAGACGTCAGGAAAGCCAGGGATGTCAGGGAAATTAAAGACGTCGGGAAAGGCAGGGAGAGAGAAACGGTAGGTTCTGCGGAGCCGTAACGTTTGTTGAGATTTGGCAGCTGTTATGCTAAAATGAAAGGATACAGTATGAATAATATTACACTGATAGGGATGCCTGGTGCGGGGAAGAGCAGCATCGGTGTCGTACTTGCGAAGGTACTTGGTTACCAGTTTATTGACTCAGATCTTCTGATCCAGAAGGCGGAGAAGAGGACTTTGAGTAAGATCATCGAGGATGAGGGTACGGAGGGCTTCAAGGCAATCGAGAATCGTGTGAATGCTTCGATCCAGGTGGAGAATACGGTGATCGCTACCGGTGGAAGTGTGGTTTACTGCGATGAGGCTATGCAGCATCTGAGGTCTGAGGGTGTTGTGGTGTATCTTAAGATCTCGCTGGAGCTTCTTTCCAGGCGTCTTGGTAATCTTAAGGGGCGTGGTGTTGTGCTCAAGGAGGGGCAGACGCTGGCGAGTCTTTATGATGAGCGTGTTCCTTTGTATGAGAAATATGCGGACATTGTGGTGGATGAAGAGGATAAGGATCTGGAGGGGAGTCTCCAGGTTGTGCTTGAGGCACTGAAGAACAGGGGAGATAAGGCGTAACTGTTGGCTTGTGGAAACGGTTTGCTGGAGTGTTTTGGGTCATGGGTTGTGACAGGTTTTCGTCATAAATTGTTTACAAATCTGAAATATGTGTTATAATATACAACTGACCTAAAAAACGGTATTGCGGAACATTTGTTCCTGCAGTAAATTCAGAGAAAGTTTCTGCTCATAGAGGAGTAAAATAATAGAGGTGTGTTATGGAACAGTATGTGATTAAAGGCGGCAATCCTCTGGTTGGAGAAGTGGATATTGCGGGTGCGAAGAATGCGGCGCTTGCGATATTGTCAGCAGCCATTATGACTGATGAAACTATATTGATCGAGAATCTGCCAGATGTTAGGGACATCAATGTTCTGCTTGAGGCGATCTCCGAGATCGGGCTCAGGTTGAGCGTATTGATAAGTCTACTGTAAAGATCAACCGGTTCTACTATCGGCAATCTCAGCGTGGATTATGAGTTTATCAAGAAGATCCGTGCTTCTTATTATCTTCTGGGTGCTTTGCTTGGTAAGTATAAGCATGCGGAGGTTCCGCTTCCGGGTGGATGTAATATCGGCAGCAGGCCGATCGACCAGCATCTGAAGGGTTTCCGTGCTCTTGGTGCGGATGTTGATATCTGTCATGGTGCTATTGTTGCCAAGGCGGAGAATCTGCATGGCAGCCATATTTTCCTGGATGTGGTTTCTGTTGGTGCTACTATTAATATTATGATGGCTGCTTCTATGGCGACTGGCCGTACGATCATTGAGAATGCTGCGAGGGAGCCGCATGTTGTTGATGTGGCGAATTTCCTGAACAGTATGGGGGCGAATATCAAGGGTGCTGGTACGGATGTGATCCGTATCCGTGGTGTTGAGACGCTTCATCGTACGGAGTATTCGATCATTCCGGACCAGATCGAGGCTGGTACGTTTATGTTTGCTGCTGCGGCTACTCGTGGTGATGTTACTGTTCGTAATGTTATTCCTAAGCATCTTGAGGCTACTACTGCTAAGCTTGAGGAGATCGGGTGTGAGGTTGAGGAGTTTGATGATGCGGTTCGTGTCCGTGCGCCGCATGTGCTTCATCGTACGCATGTGAAGACGTTGCCTTATCCTGGTTATCCTACGGATATGCAGCCGCAGATCGCGGTTACTTTGGCTTTGGCTGAGGGTACGAGTATTGTTACTGAGAGTATTTTTGAGAACCGGTTTAAGTATGCGGATGAGCTTTCCCGGATGGGTGCCAATATTAAGGTGGAGGGGAACTCTGCTATTATTGATGGTGTGAGGAAGCTTACGGGGGCGCGTGTGAGTGCGCCGGATCTTCGTGCGGGTGCTGCGCTTGTTATTGCGGGGCTGGCTGCTGAGGGTGTTACGGTTGTTGATGATATTGTTTATATCCAGCGTGGGTATGAGAATTTTGAGGAGAAGCTCAGGAGTCTTGGGGCTGAGATTGAGAGGGTTTCCAGTGAGAAGGAGATTCAGAAGTTTCGGTTGCGCGTTGGGTGATGGTTGGTGACAACTGGTAACGATTGATGATAATTGGATATTTGAGTTTTGGGAGAGTTCCTGGGTGTTTGGGCCTGGGGGCTCTTTTTTTGTGTGGGTGGGAGGAATGGGGGGAGGGACGAACGGACAGTCTGCCAGCGGGGCGGCTGCATGGTCGTGCCTGGTGCGGTCGTTTCGCCGGGTCATACTAAGCGTCTGAGTCTTCTGCCGTGCAGGGCGCCCCATACTCGCCATGTACGCTGATGCGTAGCCTTGGCTCAGCA
>ENA-OQCR01000085-OQCR01000085.1-human-gut-metagenome-genome-assembly--contig:-NODE-85-length-13615-cov-1.066207_pt1 | contig 13615 bp, 11 predicted proteins | sample MGYA00242763_ERZ504589 | MGnify/ENA primary metagenome ERZ504589 (study PRJEB26092, sample SAMD00036321) | human gut metagenome | host: Homo sapiens | study: EMG produced TPA metagenomics assembly of...
GTGGCCGTCGGGGCGACTTGCGCGGCGATCGGCGCTCGGGCTTCCTGCAGGGTGTGCTTGCGCTTTCTGCCTGCGAGGTTCCGGTGCTGGTTGTGGCTGCATGTAGCGTATTTTCCCAACGCGCCGTGATGGGCGGCCTTGTTGCCGCTCTGGTTGCAACCTATACGCTTACGTGGTTTTTGCTTGCGATGGGCTTTGCCTTTGAACTTCCCGTTTCGGCACCGCGACACACAAAAGCCCAGATGGCGAATCCGCTTGCCGGTGGAGCCGCAGCTGCCCGTACTTTTGGCGGACCTGTCGAAGTATCGTCCGATTCTATTTCTACGACCAAGGAGGCCTAGGTCATGGCATCTCAAGTTGAGCTCACCCCCATGCGGGGCCATGTTTGACATCTTTAAGCGCGCGGCGCATCTGAGCCATATCGAGCTGTGCGGCTTGGTGCTTTCATCCCGTCCGCTCGCCGACGGCCGCAGCCCGCAGAGCCGGGCCGCCGATCGCTCTTGGGTTTCCCGCTTTATCGTTCGCGCGCCGGTCGGCACGCTTCAGCAGCGCTACTTTGCCGAATACGGTACCTCGGCTGCGCGTATTATGTCGCAACTGGCCCTGCGCCAGCGCAATCCCATGGACTCCACGGCTGTGATCAATATGGTGTGCGGTCCTGCAGGTGAACCGATGGTACGCGCGCTCGAAGAGTGCCACCAGGACACGAATCTCTATCGCAACGCGCTCGATCGCCTGTCCCAGGCGGCGGAACTCATGCCCGCCGAGCGCGCCGAGGCCGTGCTGGTGCTGTTTGTCGCCGTCGGTTGTTCGGCGGATGTGCGGTCCTCGGTGAACTATGCCATCGACTACGCGCACGCGACCTGTGGCGGAGGCACCTCCACGCCGCGTTCGCTTGGCATGTCGATGACCGCGGGCGAACGCGAACCCGCCCCGGCGCACCCCTTGGGCTTGCTGCGCGTACAAAACAGTTTTGTCGTGAGCGCCCCGCGCTGGATTCAGCCGAGTGAGCAGGGTGTTGAGATTGGCGCGCTGGCCACTGGTGAGGGCGATATTACCGACGTCGGCGACGATGTCTCGGCCCGCCATGCCCATATCTGGTGCGATGCTCAAAATATCTGGCACGTCGAGGACTTGTCGTCCACCAACGGAACCGTGGTGGTAAACGGGGCCACGCGCGTCTGCATTCAGGTCGAGCCCGGCCGTTCCGCCCAACTCAATCCCGGCGACGAGCTCAAGCTCGGCGAATCCACTACCTACGCCATCCTCTTCGGTGCCCTCTAGCCAGTCCTGCCAAATGGTCCCTCCGTCCCCAAGGGATCATTTTGCGCCCGGCGGTCACCCGAGGTAAACCTTTACCGCACGCCTATATTTGCCGAAATTACACTTGACGGCGGGGTACAATAAACCCGCATGCGGATTTTCGTTGCGGGCGCCTCCCATCGCCGGGGCGTGCCCGGGAGCATCCGGCATGCGGCCTTTGCGGCGCTCGGTCATGTGCAAGACGGGTAGCTGGGCCTGTGGAGGCGCGTGCAGCCCTCCTCGCCTCGGCATGCCTTCTCTCCACGCCATGTACCTGCTGCCAAGTCCGCCTGCCAGATGATTGGAAGCAACAGCGAAAATCCCATCACGCCAACATCCCGCGATCGCCGGGGCCTGTATACCTATATGAGAGGAGAGGGGTATATGGCGCGTAAGTTTAAGTCTATGGACGGCAACGAGGCGGCCGCATATGTTTCGTATGCGTACACCGAGGTAGCGGGAATTTATCCCATTACGCCGTCCAGCCCGATGGCCGACCATGTCGACCAGTGGGCGGCCCAGGGTCGCAAGAACATCTTCGGCACCCCGGTCAAGGTCGTCGAGATGGAGTCCGAGGCAGGTGCGGCCGGTACCGTTCACGGTTCGCTGGGCGCCGGTGCTCTGACCACCACCTACACGGCTTCTCAGGGTCTGCTCCTGATGATCCCGAACATGTACAAGATCGCGGGCGAGCAACTCCCGGGCCGTCTTCCACGTCTCCGCGCGTTGCGTCGCTTCCCACGCCCTGAACATTTTTGGCGATCACTCCGACGTCATGGCCTGTCGTCAGACCGGCTTCGCCATGCTCGCCGAGGGCAACGTCCAGGAGGTCATGGACCTCTCGCCGGTGGCTCACCTTGCCGCCATCGAGGGTAAGACCCCGTTCCTTAACTTCTTCGACGGCTTCCGCACCAGCCACGAGATCCAGAAGGTCGCCATGTGGGACTACAAGGATCTGGCCGAGATGTGCGACATGGACGCCGTCCAGGCTTTCCGCGACCACGCGCTCAACCCTGAGCACCCGCACACCCGCGGCAGCCACGAGAACGGCGATATCTTCTTCCAGAACCGTGAGGCCTGCAACAAGGTCTACGACGAGCTTCCCGCCGTCGTCGAGGGCTACATGAAGAAGATCAACGAGAAGCTCGGCACCGATTACGGCCTGTTCAACTACTTCGGCGCTCCCGATGCCGACCGCGTCGTCGTGTGCATGGGCTCCTTCTGCGACGTGCTCGAGGAAGTCATCGACTACCTCAACGCTCACGGCGAGAAGGTCGGCCTGGTCAAGGTTCGCCTGTTCCGTCCGTTCTCCATCAAGCACTTTGTCGACGTTCTTCCCGAGACCGTCAAGAAGATTGCCGTCATGGACCGCACCAAGGAGCCGGGTTCCATCGGCGAGCCGCTCTACCAGGACGTCGTTTCCGCTCTCTACGAGGCCGGCAAGACGGGCATCAAGGTTGTCGGCGGCCGTTACGGCCTGGGCAGCAAGGACACGCCTCCCGCGTCCGCGTTTGCCGTCTTCGAGGAGCTCAAGAAGGACGAGCCCAAGCGCGAGTTCACCATCGGCATTGTCGATGACGTGACCAACCTGAGCCTGCCCGAGGCCGAGGAGTGCGCCCAACACTGCAGCCCCCGGCCACCATCGAGTGCAAGTTCTGGGGTCTGGGGTGGCGACGGTACCGTCGGCGCCAACAAGAACTCGATCAAGATCATCGGCGACCACACCGACAAGTACGTTCAGGCCTACTTCCAGTACGACTCCAAGAAGACCGGCGGCGTCACCGTTTCGCACCTGCGCTTTGGTGATTCTCCGATCCGTTCGCCGTACTACGTGACCAAGGCCGACTTTGTCGCTTGCCACAACCCCAGCTACATCGTTAAGGGCTTCAAGATGGTCCGCGACGTCAAGCCGGGCGGCACCTTCCTGGTCAACTGCCAGTGGAGCGACGAGGAGTTCGCCGAGCACATGCCCGCCGTGGCCAAGCGCTACATCGCGAACAACAACGTCAACGTCTACCTGATCGACGCTATCGACCTGGCCGCCAAGGTCGGCATGGGCAAGCGCACCAACACGGTGCTCCAGTCCGCCTTCTTCGCGCTGGCCAAGGTTCTGCCCGCCGAGGACGCCCTGCAGTACATGAAGGACGCGGCTACCAAGTCCTACATGAAGAAGGGCCAGGCCATCGTCGACGCCAACCATAAGGCCATCGATGCCGGCGCTACCGCCTTCCGTAAGTTCGAGGTTCCGGCCGACTGGCTACCGCTGAGGATGCCGCTCCCGTCGAGCTCTCCGAGGAGACCAAGTCCGCTATCGCCCAGCAGGTCAAGAATCTGCTCGAGCCCATCGATCGCATGGATGGCGACAGCCTGCCCGTTTCCGCCTTTGTCGATTGCGCCGACGGCCAGTTTGAGCTGGGCGCCTCCGCATACGAGAAGCGCGGCGTCGCTGTGGTCGTTCCTCACTGGGACGAGACCAAGTGCATCCAGTGCAACCAGTGTGCCTATGTGTGCCGCCATGCCACCATCCGTCCGTTCGCGATGACCGAGGACGAGGCTGCAGCCGCGCCCGAGGCTACCCGCACGCTCGACGCTATGGGCCCCAAGGCCAAGGGCATGAAGTTCACCATGGCCGTGTCCCCGCTCGACTGCATGGGCTGCACCAACTGCGTCAAGGTCTGCCCCAAGGGCGCCCTCGAGATGGTTCCCACCGAGCAGGAGATGGACCAGCAGCCCGTTTGGGACTACATGGTCGAGAACGTCTCCGAGAAGAAGGAGCTCATCGCGGCCAACGTCAAGGGCAGCCAGTTTAAGCAGCCTTACCTGGAGTTCTCTGGCTCCTGCGCCGGCTGCGCCGAGACCGCCTATGCACGTCTGGTGACCCAGGTCGCCGGCGACCGCATGTTCATTTCCAACGCCACCGGCTGCTCCTCCATTTGGGGCAACCCCGCTGCCACCGCTCCTTACTGCAAGGACAAGGACGGTCACGGCCCGGCGTGGAACAACTCACTGTTCGAGGATAATGCCGAGCATGGTCTGGGCATGGCCGTTGGCTATGAGGCCGTTCAGCACAAGCTGATCGCCGCTACCCAGGACATCATTGCTGCCGATGGTCCGTCCGATGAGCTCAAGGCCGCCGGCCAGGCTTGGCTCGACTCCGTCAACGATGCCGAGGCTTCCAAGACCGCTGCCGCTGCCTACGTTGCCGAGCTTGAGAAGTGCGGCTGCGACGCCTCCAAGGCGATCCTCGCCGACAAGGCTTACCTCACCAAGAAGTCCTTCTGGATCTTCGGCGGCGACGGCTGGGCCTACGACATCGGCTTCGGTGGCCTGGACCACGTCCTGGCTTCCGGCCACAACGTCAACGTCTTCGTCTTCGACACCGAGGTCTACTCCAACACCGGCGGTCAGGCCTCCAAGGCCTCGAACCTGGGCCAGGTCGCTCAGTTCGCCGCTGCCGGTAAGGTGACCAAGAAGAAGTCTCTGGCCGAGATTGCCATGAGCTACGGCTACGTCTACGTGGCACAGGTTGCCATGGGCGCCAACCCGGCTCAGACCCTCAAGGCCATTCACGAGGCCGAGGCCTACGACGGCCCGTCCCTCATCATCGGCTACAGCCCCTGCGAGATGCACTCCATCAAGAAGGGCGGCATGCAGAACTGCCAGGCTGAGATGAAGAAGGCTGTCGAGTGCGGTTACTGGAACCTCTTCCGCTTCAACCCCGAGGCTGCTGCCGGCAAGAAGTTCTCGCTCGATTCCAAGGAGCCCGCGGGCGGTTATCAGGAGTTCCTGATGAACGAGGCCCGTTACGCTTCGCTGACGCGTTCCTTCCCCGAGCGCGCCGAGGAGCTCTTCAAGGAGAATGAGCAGGCCGCTATGGACCGCTACGCTCACCTGCTGAAGCTCAAGACGGTGTACAACGAGGCCTAGGTCTCCTACCGCAGGATCTGAGGGCTGACCTTCGCGGACGTCCTCGGACATGAAAGAACCCCCGCTGCGCACTACGTGCGGCGGGGGTTCTTTCGTCCTGCGGAGTGTCCGCGAAGGTCAGCCCTCAGATCCTGCTACGACTACGTCTTCGGATTGTGTGGGCGGATGAAGGACGTGGTTGTGGGGGCTTTTGTCCCCTTCGCTGTTTCGCGGCTTTGCCACGAAACCTCGCGCCACTTTGGAGATAGATGGGGGACTTGGCTGTTGCCGCCTTTTCGGAGCTCTTCTTTATTCCTTATGCTGGATGAAAAGCCCCTTGTTTTTGCAGGGGTGCATACTCAACTTATAAGTGCATAGAATCTCGTATAGTGCGAGTAAGATATTGCGCTGTCCGTTTTGTGTTTAGCAGAGATGTAGTTTGCATAATCCGACATAATCCTCGCTGCATTTAAATAAAGTTGCACGTAAATGGCGTAGATATGTCTGAGCTGGGGTTCTGTACGCTGAGCGGATAAAAACGACCGTTCACCGTTCCGCTATTTTCAAAATGAATAAAATGAGCGATAAAGAGAATATAAACCTTAATAAACTCGCGTATCGCACGGACGCGGGTTATTAATGGGTTGTAGGCCTTTTACAGAAAGGATTCCAGCAATGTCTAAGCCTCTTGGCAAGCCCGATCGTATTGTCGTCGCCCTCGGCGGCAACGCCCTCGGCAACAACCCCGTCGAGCAGATCGAGGCCGTGAGCAACACCGCCCACGCGCTCCTCGGCCTCATCGAGCAGGGCAACGAGATCATCATCACCCACGGCAACGGCCCGCAGGTCGGCATGATCCACGAACGCCTCGCCGCCGCCCACCGACGCCATCGGCACCCCGAGATGCCGCTGCCCGAGTGCGGCGCCATGTCCCAGGGCTACATCGGCTACCACCTGCAGCAGGGCATCGGCCGCGAGATGCACAAGCGCTACAAGCGCTGGCACGCCGCCACCGTCGTCACCCAGATCGAGTGCGATCCGGACGATCCCGCGTTCAAGAACCCGACCAAGCCGATCGGCCCCTTCTACACCGAGGAGCAGGCCAAGGAGTTCATGGCCGAGGATCCCTCCAAGGTCTTCGTCGAGGATTCCGGCCGCGGCTGGCGTCGCGTCGTCGCCTCCCCCGATCCCAAGAAGATCGTCGAGGCCGACTCCATCCTCAACCTGCTCGACAACGAGTTCATCGTCATCGCCTGCGGCGGCGGCGGCATCCCCGTCGTCCGCGACTACGAGAACAAGGGCTGCTACAAGGGCGTTCCCGCCGTCATCGACAAGGACCTGGGCGGCGAGCTGCTGGCCGAGGACTGCGACGCCGACGTCCTGTTCCTGCTGACCGCCGTCGAGCATGTCGCCATCAACTTCGGCAAGCCCAACCAGGAGGAGCTCGAGGACCTCACCGCCGACGAGGCCGAGCGCCTGGCCGACGAGGGCCAGTTCGGCAAGGGTTCCATGGAGCCCAAGGTCCGCGCCGCCATCAAGTTCGCCCGTTCCCGCAAGGGCCGCACCTGCATCATCGGCGCCCTGGACAAGGCCGCCGAGACCATGGCCGGCCTCTCCGGTACCCGCATCCACGAGTAGTCCCTACTCCGTTGCCTCTCTCGTGGGCGCCAGGCAAAGCGCCCACAGACTAGCCTCTCTTCATGAGCCCCGCAGTCCGCTCCGGCTGCGGGGCTTTTGCTATTCACCTAGTCATTGGGGATAGACTTAAACGACTAGTAGTAGGCCCACATGGCTTCGATTTCGTTGAGGACCTCTACGACGCCCCAGCGGCGGGCGCTGCGGCTGGCCGAGTTGGGGTCGTAGACGCCAATCTGGTTGGCATCGTCGATGCCGTGGAGCACGATATAGTGGCCTACGTTGGTAAACGTGCCGGGGCGCACTGCGGCGATGACGGGCGCACCCGAGCGAAGTGCTTGGGTAATCGATTCGCGATCGTTATAGAGCTGTGTTCCGTTGAGCCCCAGCTGCCACGCGCCGCTTGTCATAAACGACCACTCGGTGGCACCAGTGGGGGCGTAGTTGCCGGCTTCGGCCAGTGCGCATATATCGACCGGCGTCTTATCGGTGTGGCCGGTCTTAAAGATATAGACCATGGTGAGGCAAGTGGGACCGCAAGCGTTTTCGCGAATAGTGCCACCGGCATAGGGCAGCTCCGACCATGCGGGGTCAATTTGGTAGATGTGGGGCATGGTGCCGGCACTCCACTGCGAGCGTGGGGTCGAGAACGCAAAGGAATAACCGGGTGCGACGGGAGCTTTAAGCAGCTTGTCCTCGGCAGTGGGCTCGAGACCGGCTGATCCGTGAGAGATACAGGATCCCAAAAACACAAAGACGAGGCAGGCTGCGATGGAGCAAAGCGCAAGGCGTAGGCGGCGGGCCGGAAGCGCGTGGCTTGTGGTATGCGACGCGGGACGAGGGGCGGAATTGCCGCGATCGCGTTGAGGTCGCGAAAAGGAACGCTTAACGTAGTAGTCGGTCTTACGGCTATCGTAGCGGCGTGGCTGCGATGTGTCGGTCTGGCGTTGGCGTGTGCTCGTACTCACGCGGCCTGACCGCTGCACGGTACGGCTTTGTTTCCGCGAAGAAGTCCCGAGCTGCTCTTGGGGGCGCTGCGGGTTGTCGTTGTCGGAGGTGCTTCTGGGCGTTGGCGTGGTGCGGCCGGCAAGGCGCACGCTTTGTGGCCGTTGGTCGCCGTCATTGTATCCGTATGCCATTCGAATCACCTTGCCTCGTGTGTAACTTGTCTATCCTACATAAAAAGATGCACGACACATGGGTATGTGCGCCAAAAGCCTGACAAATGGTATGAACGTTGCCGCGCCGCGCGCCAAGCGTCACGGCAAAAGGTATTCAAAAGCAGACAAGATGAAAGCGTCCAAGACGAATGGCGTCTCCCGCCGTTCGTCCCAAAACGGCGCCGCTCGTTTTGCAGTTCTGCCTTCGGTCGAGCCACAAGCGGCGCTGCTGTGCCAAGGCCGTATTGTAAAGCCACGAAATAAAAGCGCGCGGCAAAACAGACCGCGCAAGGGGTGACGCCAAAGAGGCGTCAATAAGGAAAGGAGGGGAACAATGGCGGACAAGAACGCAGAAGTTGCAGTCGAAGGTAACGGTGGCATGAAGAAAACGCTTTCGCTCTGGAACTTCTTCACCATCGGTTTCGGTGCCATCATCGGTACCGGCTGGGTTCTGCAGGTCGGCGACTGGATGGTCGTGGGCGGCGGTCCCGTTCCCGCTATGATCGCATTCCTCTTGGGCGCAATCTTCCTTGTGCCCGTCGGAGCTGTTTTCGGTGAGCTCACGGCTGCTATCCCCATTTCGGGCGGCATCGTCGAGTATGTCGATCGTAGCTTTGGCCGTACGATGAGCTACATCACCGGCTGGCTCCTGGCCCTGGGCAACGGCATCCTGTGCCCGTGGGAGGCCATCGCCATCTCGACCCTCGTGTCCGAGATGTTCGGCAGCCTGCCCGGCCTTGAGTGGCTGCGCGCCGTCAAGCTCTACACCATCCTGGGCGCCGACGTTTACCTGTTCCCGACGCTGATCGCGCTCGGCTTTGCAACCTACGTCATCTTCCTCAACTTCCGCGGTGCCAGCTCGGCCGCCAAGCTGCAGGCCTTCCTGACCAAGGCCCTGCTCTGCGGCATGCTGCTCGCCATGGGCGTCTCGCTGTTCACCGGCTCGCCGGACAACGCCATGCCCGTGTTCTCCCAGGTCACCGGTGCTGGCGGCGGCAAGCCCGCTACCGAGGGCACCAGCCTGTTCGCCGGCATCGTGTCGGTCCTGGTTCTGACCCCGTTCTTCTACGCCGGCTTCGACACCATTCCTCAGCAGGCTGAGGAAGCAGCCGAGGGCCTCAACTGGAACAAGTTCGGCAAGATCATCTCCTTGGCCCTGCTGGCCGCCGGCGGCTTCTACATGGTCTGTATCTACTCGTTCGGCACCATCCTCGACTGGCATGAGTTTGTTAAGAGCCCGGTTCCCGCGCTTGCCTGCCTCAAGGGCATCAACATGCTCCTGTACCTGGCCATGCTCGTCATCGCCACGCTTGGACCCATGGGCCCGATGAACTCCTTCTACGGCGCCACGAGCCGCATCATGCTCGCCATGGGCCGCAAGGGCCAGCTGCCCGAGAAGTTCGCCGAGGTCGATCCCAAGTCCGGCGCTCCCAAGCTCGCCTGCGTCGTTCTGGGCGTTATCACCGTCGTCGGTCCGTTCCTGGGCAAGAACATGCTCATCCCCCTGACCAACGTGTCGGCTCTCGCCTTCATCTTCTCCTGCGGCATGGTCGCCCTCGCTTGCCTGCGCATGCGCTTCACCGAGCCCGACCTGCCTCGTCCCTACGAGGTGCCCGGTGGCAAGTTTGGCATCAGCCTCGCTATCGTTGCCTGCGGCACCATCATTGGCCTGCTCGTGATCCCGTTCTCTCCCGCCTCCCTCAACATGGTGGAGTGGAGCATCGTGATCGGCTGGCTGGCCGTTGGCCTGGCCTCATGGCCTTCACCAATTCCCGCAAAAAATAACGCCTAGCCGGGGCGGATCGGGTGCGCGGAGCCCTCTCTTCCGCGCACCGAACCCGGCACCACTTGGGTAGTTTTGTGAGGCCTTAACCCAACACGGCCTCGCCCACTATATGGATCCATAAGGAGGAACCATGTCCACTAAGTATGCAATCGTTGGCGGCAAGCTCATCGACGGTACCGGTGCCGAGCCGGTCGAGAACTCCCTCGTTCTCGTCGACGACAACGGCAAGATCGAGTACGCCGGTGTCATGCAGGACCTTCCCGAGGGCGTTGAGGTCATCGACGCCGCCGGCAAGACCGTCCTTCCCGGCCTGATCGACACCCACCTGCACTTCTCGGGCAACCTGACCGACGATGACACCGACTGGGTCATGCAGCCGCTCCTCGAGAAGCAGGCCGTCGCCGTCAAGCAGGCCTACGACTGCCTCACCCACGGCCTCACCACCGTCTGCGAGATCGGCCGCTTTGGTATCCAGATCCGTGACTGCATCGACAAGGGCGTCTTCAAGGGCCCGCGCGTTCTGGCCACCGGCCTTGGCTTCTGCCGCGTTGCCGGCCACGGCGACTCCCACCACTGCAGCCAGGAGCTCAACAAGGAATCGCACCCCTGGGGCGATCAGGTCGACGGTCCTTGGGATCTGCGCAAGGCCGTCCGTCGTCGCCTGCGCGAGAACCCCGATGCCATCAAGATCTGGCTACCGGTGGCGGCATCTGGCGCTGGGACTCCGGCCGCGACCAGCACTACTGCTCCGAGGAGATCCAGGCCGTGATCGAAGAGGCCAAGTTGGTCGGCATCCCCGTGTGGAGCCACTGCTACAACAACCACGCCGCTGCCTACGATTCCGTCCGCTTTGGCTGCGAGCAGCTGATCCACGGCTTCGATATCGATGAGCGCACCATGGACCTCATGGCCGAGCAGGGCACCTTCTTCACCCCGACGATCGCCTTCCTGCCCACCTGGTACGCCACCTATCCGCCCGTCTACGTCCCCGAGCTGCACGACAAGTACGAGGGCACCCTGGTCGAGAAGGAGCTGCAGCGCAACTACGACTGCCTGCGCGAGGCCAAGAAGCGCGGCGTCGTCATGACGATCGGCTCCGACTCCTTCTCCTTCGTCACCCCGTACGCACCTGCTCCATCGAGGAGATGTACGAGTTCGTCGACAAGATCGGCTTCACCCCGGTCGAGACCATCACCTGCGCCACCCTCAACGGTGCCAAGATGTGCCACATCGAGGACGAGACCGGTTCCATCGAGGCCGGCAAGTGCGCCGACCTGCTGGTCGTCAACGGTGACGTCGCCGCTGACATTCACGTGCTCAACACCGACAACATGGACGTCATCATGAAGGACGGCTGGATTGTCGAGGCTGGCACCTTCGGCGAGGCAAACAAGTACAGCGCCTAAGCTACCGTTCATCGATGGCTTGATGTAAAACACAGTATTTGATTGCATAATGCAATGGAGAGGGTCGCTTGCGGCCCTCTTTATTGCTATGGGGTGCGTCAGTAAGAAGGAGATGACGGTGGATCTCAATAGGCTGATTCTGGGCAAGAGCTACAACTCTACCAAGGTCTTTCGTACCGCTCAGCATGTGGTTCAAGCCATCTTGCTCGGTATTGTCGTTCCGCTGCTTATCCTGCTGCTCATCTGGGATCTAACCGATAATCCCAATCCCGTTCCGGCCGTTGTCGTCATTGCCGGCTTGGTCATGCTGTGCTTCTTCTTCTCGTACGTCTTTGTCGTTCCCGACGACCTCACATCGAGCGCAACCGACCGCACGCTCGCCATCGCTTCAAAACTATTCGCCTACACGTCGCGCGGCCTTACGCCCGAAGCTGCCCTGGGCGCCTCTAAGATCATCCTGTCCGAAACTATCGCCTCTGCCATCTGCTTTACCGACGGCAAGCAGGTGCTGGCGAGCTGGGGCGAGGACTCGGCAAAATGCCCCGCGGGCACTCCGGTTGTGCTGCGGACTACGCTCAACGTGATCAACAGCGGTGAGCAAAGCGTATTTTCGCGCGATGCCTCGACCGAGACGGGTGGCTACTTTCCGCGCCTGCGCGCCGGTATCGTCGCACCGCTCACCGTGCGCGGGCATTGCGTGGGCACGCTCGAGCTGTATTATCCCCGTCTGAGCAGCATCGATATGCGCCAGACGGCGCTTGCCTCGGGCTTTGCCGACCTCATTTCCACGCAGCTTGCGAGCTTTGAGCTCGAGCGCCAGGACGAGCTTACAGCTCGCGTGGAGCTGCGCGCCTTGCAATCGCAGGTCGATCCTCATTTTCTGTTTAACACCATCAGCACCATCGTGTCGCTCGTGCGTACCGAGCCGGACAAGGCCAGGTCGCTGCTCATCGACTTTTCCAATTACTACCGTCAGACACTGTCCGATTCCGATACCCTCACAACGCTCGAGCACGAGGTGGAACAGGGCACTCGTTACATCAACCTTATGCAGGCCCGGTATGGCGACGGCCGTCTGCGCGTCTCGGTCGATATCGACTTTGAGGTGCGCGACAGCATGGTGCCGCCGTTTATCTTGCAGCCGCTGCTCGAAAACTGCATCAAGCATGCGCAGCGCGAGACCGAGTCGCTTTCTATTCGTGTTAGGGCTTTTGAGACCGATGACGGTCTGGAGATCATCGTCGAAGATGACGGCATCGGTATGAGCGAAGAAGTCTGCGCGCACCTGTTTGAGCAGCATCGCCGAGAGGAGCCCGAGAGCATTGCCGCCGACGGCTCCATCAAGCGAGGCTGCGGCCTGGCGCTCTTCAACGTGCTTCAGCGCATCCATTTCTTTTACGGGGAAGATTCTCGCATGCGCGTGAAGTCCCAGGAGGGCGTGGGAACGCAGGTCATCGTCGAGCTGAACGGCGAGCCGCATGAGCCGGCGCCGTTGACGGCGTAGCACGCGGTTGGATTGAGAGAAAAAGAGGGGAAGCACATATGGTCCGAAGGCTGGAACATCTTGGTGGTTGATGACGAGCCCCCAATTAGGGCTGAGCTACGCTATCTGTTGGAAAAGGATACGCGTGTGGGTCAGATTGCCGAGGCGGGCAATGTCACCGAAGCCGTGGAGTCGATTCTGTCGAACAAGCCCGACGTGTTGTTTTTAGACATTACCATGCCCGGTCGCTCGGGAATTGAGCTTGCCGAGACGCTGCAGAACCTAAAGACGCCGCCGGTCGTGGTGTTTGTGACGGCATTTGCCGAGTATGCGGCTGATGCCTATAACCTCGATGCCGTCGATTATGTCGTCAAGCCGGTTGAGGACGCACGCCTGTCAAAGGCACTCGACAAGATCGAGGCGGCCTTGGGTGTCCGTCGTGTTATCCACGCTCCGCGCCAGCCTTTGCGTCTGACGGTGGACCGCGGGGGCAAAAAGGTGTTCATTCCCGTCGCAGACGTCTGCTACTTTGAGGCGCGCGCCGATTTTTGCAACGCCATCTGCGCCGAGGGAACGTACCTGATCAATGAGTCGATCTCTTCGCTCGAGCGTCGCTTGGACTCCGAGGGCTTTATTCGCGTTCATCGCAGCTACCTGGTCAATTTGGAAGACGTGCACAATGTTGAGATTGGCTCCACGGGGCTGATGGAGCTCAGGCTCGACCGCGTGAGCTCGACGGTGCCGGTGTCCCGTCGTCGTGCCGCCGAGGTCAAGTCGCACCTGGGGCTTGCGTAAGAGGCTTGCGTGCCGTCGTTTACCACCGCGGGTTTGGCATGGGCGCGCAGTGGGCATAATGGGTGGCATCGAATGAAATCGAAAGGATCATTATGCCCGCGCTTATCACCCATCATCTGTTTTGGCGAGGAAAGCATCGACC
>ENA-OQCR01000088-OQCR01000088.1-human-gut-metagenome-genome-assembly--contig:-NODE-88-length-13566-cov-2.395640_pt1 | contig 13566 bp, 10 predicted proteins | sample MGYA00242763_ERZ504589 | MGnify/ENA primary metagenome ERZ504589 (study PRJEB26092, sample SAMD00036321) | human gut metagenome | host: Homo sapiens | study: EMG produced TPA metagenomics assembly of...
GGACGATTTTGCCGCGGAAGGCCAGACGCGAGCCGATATCCGCATCCGTATCCGAAGCATCGTAATACGCATGCGCATCCGACACACCGCCACCCGCGAACGCACTGTTGCACCCGCGATAGACCACACGGACCGTAGCGGTGCTTATCCAGTACATGTCGGTATAGTAAGTAGAAGATGATCCGTTCAGATTACCTACCGGAATCATGTCCATATACTTGCCGTGCGCCACGCCTGTAATCCACTGACCGCTGTCCTTCTTGCCCTGTACCATACGGATACTGCCGTCAGGCATCCAGATGCGCCATTTGCCCACGTTACCGCTGTCGTTCGGCAGATCCACGCCGTCCATCATGTCATACTTGTTGCCGTAGATGTCCTCATAGCCCAGGCAGCAGATATTGTTCACCTGCACCACAGTCGCCTGTCCGTATTCGTCCCGACTCTTATACCAGGCATACTGGTGCACCAGGCCGTCAATCAGCGAATTCGTGATTTTGTTGTTAATGACATACGCTTCATCGTAGCCGATGGTGTCTGTCATCCCGTGTTCGGCCGTTCCGCCTGTTGTGCGGTTATTGTTATGCTGACCGGCACCGCATTGTTCCTGCATATCCCTGCGCCCGTACTTTGCATAGCTCAGGTTCGCGATGCGGCTGTGCATCAGCGCATCTATCTGCTGCATACCCCGCTGCTGGCTGTAGTAGTGGAAGTCCGTCCAGGTCATACTTGCCGTGGTCGAAGCTCCGGTGATGCAGGCACGCAGTTTACTGCCCACCACCGAACTGCCCACAACGGCACACAGATGCTCCTCATTGGCCACCCAATCCGGTTCCATGTCCTCTATCTTGTCGCTGTGGCTCAGTACCACGCAGTCAAACTCTGCCGTGTTCAGAATGGAGAAATGCAGGGCTGTAGCACGTTCCGGAACGTCTGCTATCAGATACATGCCGGCTTCAAATTTCAAGCCGATGGTCGGCACCACAATACTCTTCAGGATGTTTCCCTCCGCATCAGCAAACACACTGCCGATAAGCCCTGTTCCTGGAACGCTCGGGAAGCGGACACGTCTGTAACCCGACACGTCCACTTTGCACACGGAATAAGCCTTGTCCGTCGTATAGGATTCCATCAGCGTGGGCTTGCCGCTCATGATCTTGCGTTCACCCAGCCAGCCGCCCTGTGTCTCCTTGATGGCATCCAGTGTCAGTACCGTCGCCTCAGGCACCGGGGGCATTTCGTCCTCCGGATAACTGCTGTAGCAGGCGTACTTCTTGTTGTTCAAATAATCGTTGATGCCTTTGCTCCAGTAAAACGGCTCATACATCATCCAGTCTCCCTCGCTGCCGTCCAGCTTCGCCACCGTACAGTCGTTCATATCCTCCGCATCGGCATAGAAGTTCGAGCTTTCGTCATGCAGGGGGAAATAGGTCATCTCCCGTCCGGGTTGTTCACTTCCACCTGCTGCCCGGCTATCTCCACCTTCCGGCTCGTGGGCATCTTCGTCACCTTGGCCAATACGCGGTGGCGCTTGGACAGGATGGCATTCACATGCCCGCTCATTTTGTACGTATTGCCGAATTTGTACCCCGTCTTGTTGTCCAGGTTCGAAACATTGGCATCGTCGGCCACGCTGTCGTCAAACTCGATCATCGTATAGGGCGGCTGCTTGATGGTCAGTTCCGGATAACGGGCGGCATACTTCTCCAGTTCCTCATCGGCCAGATACTTCGTCAGGGTCAGCTTGCCCCTCAGTCCCGAATGCCGGTCATCCACGGCACCCGTCTGTGTATACGTTCCGTAGTCGTAATACTTCTTCAGCAGGGTTCCGTCGTCTTCCCGGTCTATCTCCAGCACGAAGCGCTCCAGCTTGCCGCTGCCGTTCAGTCTGGCCTGGTGCAGGCGTTCCAGCATAGCGAACCCGTCGATGCCGGGGCAGTTGGTGTAGCGGTAGCCCCGCACATTATTGATCCCTTCCAGTATCAGGCCACTATCGGACAGCTTGGTCAGATATTCCAGGAACAGTTCCTCAATCGTGTCCGGCAGGCATAACTGCACAACGGGCGCACCGGTGGCCAGTTTCACACGGGTCAGCCCCGTACCCCTCACGTCCAGTTTCTTCAGGCGGCCCTGCCAGCTCAAGTCCAAAGTGGCCACATTCCCGTTGTCCCCGTTCCGGGCCAGCCGGTTGTTCCGCATGTTCACTTCTTCCAGAAGCAGCATACCATTGGTCGAAGCCATGAACGAGCCGTTCCGGTAACCGCTGGCTTTCTCCACGCTCATGTCGAGTTTTACCAGTGAGGTCAGCAGACCGAAGTTGAAGCCGATTGCGAACGCATCCTCGTGCCATACCAGCTCCTTGATTTTGGCTGCACCGATAATCTTCAGCGGGTCGTTCTCACCGAAGGCACGGGTCAGCTGCAGGGAATGGAGCACGTCCGCATCCACCACGCCGCTGTCGGCCTGCACGCCGTTGCTGGTGGAGAGCTGCACACGGTACGGGATGGTCAGCCGGTACTGCATCGGTTTCAGTTTATAAGCCTTGTCCAGCGATGCCGTACTCTGGTAGAACTGGGCACCCAGCGTGGATACATAGCCGTACTCCACCTGCTTCAGGTCATACCGGCGTTGGATGAAGTAGTTCCGGTGTGCTTTCAACGAACCCTTCAGACCGTAGATTTGCGGATAGGTCTGTTTGGCACCGTCAGCACCCACCGGCATTTCGTTCAGGAACGGGTAGATGTATTTGAAGATGCCGGACTTGTTATAGAGGCGTGAGCACCACTTCTTCATCTGTTCGGTATCGAAATGGTCAATGGCTTTCTGGATACTGAAGGCACTCATGAAGCTTGCGCCCCCGTTCCATCCGCTCACCATAATCTCCACAATCATGTCCCAGCAATTGGCCACGATGAGGTTCCACAGCCACGAGTTATGACCCTGCATCACATAAGCCCCGTCGCGCTTCGTCTGGCGGTTGTCGTCATACTTCCCGGTCAGGAACGACTTGTTGTCAGAACCGAGCTGGCAGTCGCCGTCATAATAGTCAATCGACCATTTCACACCGTCCCATGTGCGGATAAGCATGTTCTTCGCAAGCTGGTCCACGCCGAGGTTGAACTGCACGTACAGATAGTAGGCAATCAGGTGGGGAAGGTCGAAATACTTCCCGGCCTCTTTCCTGAACGTATCGCTCTGCCACTTGGCGGTAGGGAACTTGTCGCCGTCGTCCTCATAGTCCACCCCCTCGAACGAATGGGATTCCGTGCTGTAAACCATGTTCCTGCCCGCAGGCGTTTCCTTTACGCACCGGTAGACGAAACTCATCATGCGGTCGGTGGCCTTGTACATCTTGTCGTACTTGTCACCGGTACCGAGGTGGTCTTTCAGGTTCGGTTCTTCCTCCGCGTCACCGCCTCCGTCCGACCAGAAGGTATCTTTCGGATGATTAAATTCCAGTCCTCCGTCAAAGTTGTAGTCCATGAAATCCTTATGCTCCGGTTCGGTACTCGGCAACCAGTGGAACAGGCACAGCGGATTGGAGTTGTTCAGCGTCTCGAAGCAGACGGGCAGGTACTGCTTGTGTCCTTCCTCGTCGGCTTCCAGGTAGTTCAGCGTGTCGCCCTCGCCCCATTTCTCGCCGCCGATGGTCTCATCCTGCCCGAAGATGGGGTAGCTGTCGCTCTTCTCGTTGTTCATGTTGTACTGGCCGTAATAGGTCAGGTCTTCGTCGGCACTCTTCGCTACGAACAGGTCGCACGGCAGGCCGTCGATGGCCGAACGGTAATCATCCTCCAGCCCATGGTCTTTGGCGTAACGCTGGGCAGGCGTAAGCAGCCCCATCTCTTTCAGTCCGTCATTGATAAGCTTCGCACCTCCGGTATTGGTGGTCATGGACGAGTCCGAGAAGTCGCATTTGGAACATGCCAGCTTCGCGCCTACCGAGTTCCTGCGTAACTTGAAGAGATTTTTTTTGCCGGTAGTTACCACCGGATTCTTCTGCCTGCCGTTTCCGTCAATCTCCCCGTAGCTCAATGTAACCGTCCAGCCGCTTGCCGTCTTCTGGAAGTAGAAACGGAAGTTCTTTCTGGCATAGTTCACGGAAGAAGTACCCTGAATACGGACATATACGTTGGTAAGGATAAAGTCAAGCGTCCTGTCCTCTCCGTTATAGAAACGGACCTCCCTTACCAGTTTGTTGGCCTTCTTGTCGTTCAGCTGGGCCAGTGCATCCACCACGTTCAGCGTGTCGCTCTCGCTCGGAACCTCACTGCCCACGCTGCCCGTGCCTATCAGTACCAGGATCGAGTTCCGGCGCTTCTTCATCAGCCCATCAGCTTCTCCATGCTCACCGTATCTCCTTCATTCAGCACGCGGTTGTCCTCATCCAGTGAGCGCACGCCCGGTTCCCCGTCGGCATCCTCCAGGTGGTTGCGGTCCACGATGTAGTTGTTCAGCACCTCGTCCGAGGTCAGCGCCTTGTTATAGATACGCACGCTCTTCACGTTCAAGTCGGCACCTGCCGACTTAAATTCCAACTGGCTCTGAATGTCAAAATTCACCTTGTCGAGCCACTTGGAAGCAGCCGACTCTTCACCGTTCACATAGAAACCGATCAGCGTGCGCTGTTCGTTGGTCTGCACGTTCGGATAGAACACGTAGGTAATGCGGATATTCGTACCCGGCTGGAACTTGGTACCCACCGAGTCTTCATAGCGCAGCACCTGTCCGGCATCCATCGCCTCGGTCACCACACCGGTCAGGAACTTGGCCTCTTCCGGAGTCACAATCAGCCCGTACCGGTTGCCGTTGTCCAGCTGCCCCAGGCAGGTGATCAGCTCGGCATCCGTATCCGTCACGTTGGCCGTGCTGTATTCTATCTCCAGCGTCATGCCCACGTCACGGATGGCAAATCCCTCGGGCTTGTCCGCCTCGTTGAAGGGGCGGTAACCGCCGTCAGCGGTCAGGGTCATACCTGCACCACCGGCCAGCAGCAGGCGGTCCTTGTGCCAGCCGCTACCGGCACCATATTCGTTCACGCTCCACAGCACGTCCCGGAACTCCATACGCTTGTCACCGCTCACCCAGCTTGCCGGGTTGTTTTCCGTGTTGCTTCGCCCGAAGGCGTCAAACGTACACACGGCATCCGGTGCCAGCGTGGCTTCAATGTCCGGGTGCGATGTGGTGTTCACCTGCACCTCAAGCACGGCATCGCCGCATGACACACGGTAGTCCAACGGTTCCACGTTCACGTTCGTCCGTCCGTAGCTGCCGGTCTCACCGCGTTGCAGCAGGTCTTCCTTCACCACGCTGCCCCGGTCGGTCACTTTCACACGGGCCGTATACGCATCGCGGTCATAGCCGGCATACGTGAAGTTCCATGCCGTGAACTGCTCTGCCTCCAGCACCGGGTGTTTCCAGTCACGCTGGAACCCCGCTGCCCGGTGGCTGAACATCAGGCCGGCATACGCTGTCACACCTCCGCCTGCCTTCAGCAGCGTAATGTAATGCACCCGGCTCACCACACCGGAGTTCTCATGCTGCGCGTAGGCTTCCACCACGTTCGTACCCTCCTGCATCTGTGTCAGGGGGATGGTCACGTTCTTCTGCTGCACACCGCTGCCGGCCGAAAGACCGAGGGTAAAGGCCTGTCCGCCGTTCACGCGGTAGTAGATGTTCTTCTCACCGCTCGTGCCCTTGGCAGTAAAGGGGATGTTCACGTCATTTTTATATCCCCCGTCGGCCAGCCCGTTGCCCGCCGAGTAGGTGGTCTCCAGCTCCATGGCCACCATGGTCACCTTGGCCGTGGCCGTCTTCATCAGCGTGCCGTCCTGGTAAGTTGCCTGCGCTTCCACCTGTACGGTATAGGCAGTGGCATCCTTCAGATAGGGCGAAGCGTCAAAGGTATAGCTCTGTCCGGCTGTAACGCCCACAAACTCCGCATCCCGGAACTCACTGATGACGGTCGAACCGCGTTTCACGATTACACGGGCTTTCAGGTCGCTGTAGCCGTCCACCGTACCGCCACCGGCAGTGCCCACACCTACGGAGTATTTCACCACAAAGCCGCTGCCCAGTGCCAGATACTGCGAGGCGGGAAGTCCCGCACCGCCGCTGTCCGTCAGGTCGATGTTCACCACCACCTTGTCATCGTCCGTGTACTTGGAAAAGCGCACTTCCTTCGAGCTCTCGCCGCCCTGGTCGTCCTTCTGCTTGACGGTCATCACGTACTGGGTGCCGTCCTCGCTGTCCTGCACATCCACGTCCGTCACCGTACCCACCATCGCATCGAACACCGTTCCGGATGTAGGAGGTTTCGTCTCGCCGCTCACCAGTTCCTCGGTAGGGGTACGGTTTGACAGTTCCTTCTTCAGGAACGCTTCGATGTCATCGCCTGCATAGGCATGATAGGTGCCGTCCGGCTGTTTCTGATTCCATGGTGTTTCAAGATTCATCGGATGCTCGGTCGCGTTGATGATTCCGCTTATTTTCCTTTTTGCCATAATACTGTCCTTTTATAATAATCATTCATTTATCAGTTTTACTGCTACCGTTCCATGCGTCCGATCCGTTCCACGGCTCGTCGCCTTTCCAGTATCCAAGTCCGAAACAGCTGCTTATCGCAGACCACACCAGTCTTGCCCCGGCATAGACTGCCGACAGGGCACGTTTCCCCACATACGCAGCCGTTATTTCCTTACCGCCTATGGTTATCATCGTCAATCCTCCTCATAAATCAGATACAGCGTATTCGCATCCTTGTCCTGTAGTGCTTCGTAAGTTTCCTCGCTCATCACCGCATGGCGATAGGCCAGAAGTTTCAGAACGCCTCCCGTTCCGGCATATACGGCATCGCCCAGCAGGTAGAGCTTGTCCGGCAGGATGGCTGTCCGGTCCGCATTCATGAACATGCCGGCAGGAGGCACACCCGCCACATCCCAGTCCCCGTACAGGGTGGAGTCCATGTGGTAGGCGAACTTCCCGGCATCCGCTACATACACTACGCTGCCGCCCGGTTTGGTACTCTTGTCAGGTAAAACGTTGCCTGTTTCCATCCATGAGGAAAAGCGTGCGGTAGCCCCGCCGATGGCTGCTGCCGTAGTCTGTTCCACCTTGGCAGCGGCGTTTTCTGCCTTGGCTGCCGCTTCGTTGGCCTTGGTGGCCGCTTCCGTGGCGGCCTGGGTCTTTTCCTCCAGTCCGGCTACGGCTCCTTCCGCTTTCTTGGCGGCAGCCTCGGCACGGGCGGCGGCATCGCTCGCAGGCTTCCCTATCAGTTCCAGGGGGACGTTCACCATCTTGCCGTCCTTCTCCCCGGGCAGTGATTTCACACCGCTCAGCGAGGTGACGGTCTCCAAGTCCTCCACGCCGGTAGAACTCTGGAGTACACGGTCCAGCACTTCCTGAACCAGTTCTTCTTGTGTCATTTCTGCCATACTCATTCGTTTTTATCGGTTTCTGACCCGCCCAGGATTTCGTTCAGGGCATCTATCACATTGGGAAGACAATAGCGTTCCACCGCCATGTGTATCATCCCGGTTTCCTCTTCGCTGAACTCGGTCTCGCCGGTACTCTCGAAAATCTTGAACGCAAGCCGATGGGCCTTGATGCCACTGACACGCGTATACAGCAAATCGGCTATCTGCTCACGTGCATCGAAAACCTCCCTCGTCTGACGGGTTATTCCGGTGGGAACGCTGAAATTCCTGAAATCTAACTTTTTCATATATATCTGTTTTTTAGGATGAATGATTCAATATCTGGTAACGGAATCCGTCCGCTTTTGTAATAAGTACCGTTACGGAGTCCCCGGATGCCATCTCGTAGTTTTGCAAATCTTCATTGTGGTTATAGATACCTTTTAGTATGATATTCTTTGAACCGGGTCTGACCCTGAACGTGACAATGGCTGCAAAATCGGTAGGCAAGTAACTCATGCCGAACTTGTATGCCACAGAACTTTCCGACGGCAGCGTAACCTCTACCTTACTGTAGTTGGGTTCATTGTAATACATCAAAATGATATTGTGTTGTGAGAAATCCACCGTGTAGTTTCCACTTCCGAAGGTAAGCAGCTTGGCTTTCGTATTGATAAACGCCGGGGCAAGTAATGCCGCATTGCTGCTGATACCGTAGTTCTTCGTACCGCCGGTAACATCTATAAACAATCCATAGTTCGCTTGGTCGAAGCCGTAATTCCCGTATATATTGGGGGCTGAGTTCACGATACGACCGACAGCGGTAAAAGCTCCTCCTGCAGAAGACGGTATCACATCATCACCGAACATCACATACCTTTGCTGCCGCCGACACGGAAAAAATCATCATAAATGGCAAGACCGCCACCGCTCCCGTGAGAGTCGGCCACAGAACCGATACGGCCGTTCCCTATCTCAAAGCCGCCGATTTTCCCTTTGCTGCTGTCTATCTCTCCGGTAAACTTACCGTTGGTCGTTTCAATGCTGCCGTCTTCCAGTATCTTGAAGTTGCCGTTGGCCGTTACCAGTCCCTCCAGCTGTATATGGTCGGCTGTCAGCTTGATTTTGCTCACGGTATTTCCGTACTCGTCCTCTTCCTCCACGCTCACCCCGATAAGGGCAATCTTTCCTGTATTGTCCTGCGCATACAGACCGGAACCTTCAGGCTTTATGACAAGCCCGGTCTCTTTCAGCGCATTACCGTCCTTGTCGAAGACCGCCGCTGAAATCTTTACCAGCCGGTCGCTCTGTTCGAACAGTGTACGGTACTTATAGGCCAGTGCGTCCGCCTTGTTGGTGCTGAACACCAGCAGCGAAATGTAAATCACGCCCGTAAACGACAGCTTGAAGTCGCCAGTGCCGTTCCAAAGTCCGTCCAACGTGAACATCTTCTCACCGCCAACGGGCAGGTCCTCTTCATGGCCGAACATGTTGAAGTTCTCAAACCCGGTCTTATCAGCGTTCACAAATTCTATTTTCAACCTTCCGGCCTTGATAACCCGGTAGCTGAACGACAGATACACCACGCCGGGCACCCGTTCGCCCTGGCTGTTCGTCTGCCGGTACTCCGGTACCAGCCGGAAGTCCTCCAGTTTCTGCATGATATAGCTGTTCCGGATATAGGCATAAGGCACCTTGCCTTCGGTCCGTATCTCGGCATGGCCGTCCGGCTTCGTACCGTAAGGACCGCCGTTCGCCCAGATCCAGCGTCCGCCCAGGGTGAACAGCGTAGCCTTGCTGCCCGTCTTCCATTTGTCCATGCCGTCGGCAAAACTGCTGTTGTCCAGATAACTCTGTTCTTCGCGTATTTCCTTGCGCAAGCTTTCCACGGCTGAATGGATTTTCCCCTCGGTTATCTCAAACCGCGTCAGGATGTCCTCGCCCGTCATCAACACGAACGTACCCTTCAGCCACACGTTGTCGGCATACAGGCCGTTTCCTTTCGGCTGTTTGTCTGCCGGGAAAGCGCTGCTCCTGATGCCGTCCAGCTTACCCAGCCGGCAACGAAGGCAGCCGTTGAAGTTCTTGGCCTTCACACCGTCCAGAATGTCGATACGGGGCTGCCCGTCCTCCGTGGCCGCAATGGATATAAGGTTCTGCCGGAGCGGGTTTTCGGTGTTGCCCATCAGCACGCACTCATCGCCTGCCTCCGGCTTCACCCCGCCAAACTCGCTTACCGGGACCAGCACACCGCCGGCTATCACCGAAGCCACCTCCACCCAGTATGCTTTTAGTTTCTTACCACCCGTAACCGCACAGCGCATCAGGTCATGGGCCACAAAGCCCGATTCCTGCTCAAACACGATGCGGTAGTTGTCGCCCTGCTTCACCACGTCCTTGATCTTGCCGTTGGCAGCGGACACCACCAGCTGGCCGCACACGCTGCGCACCTTCTCGATCAGCAGTTCCAGCGCCACCAGGCTTTGCCGGGCAGTCACTTTGTCCACCGTCAGGTTGTCAGTCCGGTCAGCTGGTCAATCCACAGCTGCCAGCCCTCACCGGTCAGCCCGTCCACAAACTCCGTGCTGCGCAGCAGTTCGCGGATCACGGCAGTCAAGTATTCGGCATTGCCTCACCATCCACGATGCCGCAGGGCTTGCCGCCAGCAGCCTCGCCAAAGCTCACACCCTTCAGGAAGCGGATGGACTCTTTGGCTGTGTCCGGCTGGTTCTTGCTCAGGAACTCTTTCTGGCTGCGCCGGGCGGAAAACAGGTTGTTGTCCGTGGGCAGCGTCTTGTCCCAGCTTCGTATGATGTCCGGAAGGGCAGCGCCTTCCGTCTTTGATTTCGTATAGCTTTTCAGCGCACCGATGCTGTCCGTCACCTTGTCGAACTTGCCCACCTGCAGCGCATCGCTTATCTCGATGTCCATCTGCCCGGGTTCGTTCACCTTGCGGCTGATCTTGGTGATACGGCTCTGACGGTAGCCTTTTTCCGGGAAATACTTCCGGCTCTCCAGCTTCACCCGTCTGCCCACAAACAGGTCTATGCCGTGCTCCTCGATGTATACCGGGTCTGTCGGGGCTTTGTAGGCGGCAATGTCCAGCCAGTGGTCCCGGTTGTACTCGTCCACCGCAACCGCAAACTCCTCTTCGGCCAGCCGGTAATACTCATCCGGCATCCGGATATTCCACAGGATATAGGTGTCGCCTGCTCGGGGCACCAGCTTGCCGCCCGGCAGCTGGGTGTCGTCATCGTAGGGCCAGATGGTGATCAGTTCGAATTCACGTGCCGCGCTGTCGTAGTTCACCTCAAAGTAGTGGTCATCGCTTTCTCCCAGTCCGGCAAGGTCGCCCGTCTGGAACGACACACGTTTGGTTTCTCCGGCCAGCTCGTACAGGTTGGGGTCAAAGTCCAGTTCCCCGTCCCGGAAATAATAGACGGTGAATTTGTTTCCTTCATCGTCTGCCACCTCCTCGCTGCGAACCGAGCTCACCGTACCGACCCGACGGGGGAAGATGCCGCTGAAAGCATCCTGCTCGTAATGGTCATAGATGCCATATTCCTCCACGCCCTGCTCGATGTACTTCCTGCCGCCGGGAAGCATCAGACGCGGGCTGCCGTATTTCTCCGCATCGATGTTGCGGGTCGAGCCTACCGGGAACAGGCGCGTATAGAATTTGGCCGTGTTGCTCGTATCTCTTTCCAGGGAGGTCAGCCCCTTGCCATAGCCAAGGGTGATTTCTTCCCCGTGTTCGCAGCGGCACACGTTCACAGTCTGCCCCTCAACCCACCATTCCACCTTGCCGCCTGCCTTTTCCGCGATGGCTTTCAGCGCTTCGTCGCAGTACATCCCCTCGTAGTCTATCGTGATCAGCTCCGTACCTTCCACCGTACCCGTCTTCCAGTCAGTAATGTGGCCCATGCCGTTATTGATAGCCTTCACCACCATCGCCACATGCTCGCGGGGCGTGGCCGTCAGGGTAAACAGGGGGTTGGTGTCCCCGTCCGTCGTCTCCAGCACCAGGAACCGCTTGATCAGGCTCTCGATACCGTACAGCTTCAGGTTATACTCCCATTCACCATCGCTCACCTGCTTCGGCGTGTAGCGTTCTGTCAGCCAGTACCGTTCGCCCAGATAGTCCGTGTAGTCGTTCACGTCCAGGGGCAGGAAGGCATAATAGCTGAACGACAGGGAAAGCACATTGTCTCCCTGAACCTCCTTGCTTTGCGTCGAGCTGTCGTTCACGGCCACATCCGCACGCTTGGTTCCGGCTTTATCATATATCGTTAGAAGCATATTCTAATAGCGTTTGAATGGTTATATAATCGGTTTCGGTTCCCGGAACTTTACCCGGAACTTTCCGGCATGCACACCTTCCGTCCACAGATAGGTCAGCGGGGTGAACTTCGTACAGTCGGCATACTTCACCCGCAGCTGCAGATCCAGCTGGGGGAAACGGATCTCCAGCCAGCCGTCCTTCCCTTGCTTCAGGAAATTCACAAAGGCAAAGTACTGCTTCATCCAGCCTGCCTGGGTCTTGTTGTAAAGCGCAAAATGCAGCGTCACGTCACGCGCTTCATTCCGTGGGGTCAGCACGGGGCTGTATTTTTCCCCGTGCTCTTCCCGTATGTCCACAGCCGTATCCTTCTTGGCCTTGCTCGGGGTCAGGATGGCCGTCAGGTTCTCCATGCCCCCGCGCCGGTCTTCCACCAGGAACACGCCGTATTCCGTCCAGATGTCCGTGCCGTTCACCAGCACCAGTCCGCTCAGTATATTGCCCATATCACTTCACTTTTAGTCCGTCACGTATCATTTTCTTTATCACTTCCTTCAGTTCGCCCAGGTGTCCGGCGCTCACACCGGTGTTCTCGGCTATCCGGGCCAGATGCCCTTCAGCCGTGTCCATCTTCTCCACCACGCTTTCCAGCCGGTCGTCCATGCTGCTCCAGTGCTGCAGCCCGCCGGTGAACATGCCCTCCAGCTTCGTGCCCTGGTCCTGCGTCATGGCCGTAAAGCCGCCCGCTTTCGCACTTTGGCTCGTACCGCCCTGCTGCGTCTTGTCATAACCGGTGGCTGCCGCCAGGTTGTCACGCAGGGCAAGGGCTTCATCCATATACTGCATGTACTCTTCCATCAGCGCGTTCCGTTCCGCCTCGGTCAGTTCGTTGTCCTCCATGGCCTTGCCGAACTTCTCCCACCAGCCTTTCAGTTTGTCGCTGTACATCTCACCGATCTTGTTGCTCAGCATCGCCCGCATGAAGTACTCGGATATATCCTCCGCCGCATCCTTGGCACCGTACTTCATGTTCATCAGGTTGTCGATGAAGCTGCTGTACATACCGTCGAACGAAATGCCCGTCAGCCCTTCATACAGCTGGTCGGTCAGTTCCTCCAGCTTGCCGGCCTGGTCTATGTAGTCATCCAGTTTCTCGGTCAGTCGCCCGCCATAGCCTCCCTTACCGGTATTCTGGATTTGCGTCCACATATCCACGTTGCTGCGCAGTGCCTTCATTTCCTCCGGGCTCAGGCTCCACAGGTTCCCGTCCCACCGGCGGCCGATCTGTCCGCTCAGTTTGTCTATCTGTGCCTGGTTGAAACCGCCCCAGTAGTAGTTCCAGCTGTGGTGACTTCCGCTGTAGCGTGCCTGTTCCTTTGCTATCTGCAGATAGTTTGCATTCGTTTCTTTCTGGTATTTGTAAGCATCCCGGTAAGCTTCCACCGATTTTGTCCCCTTGCTTGCCTTAATGGTATCGGTCAGGTCTTCGATGGAAGTCTGCAGTTTCTCGTTCCGGTCCGTAAGACGGTCTATAGCCGCCTGCACTTCCCTGGCGTTCCCGCCGATGCCGAACAGTTTGTTGAAACCTCCGAAAGACACCGTGTTCAGCAGTCCTCCGATACCATTCACAAGGGAACCGCCTATCTGTTTGAACAGGTCTCCGCTGAGGATATTGTCGAGTATTCCGGTTATCGCATTGAAAATGGTATCTATCAATGATGAGATAATCGGGCCAATACCGTCTTTCAGCAAATCCAGTATGGAGAGAATGGCCGATATGATCTGCCGATGACTCCGGCACTTGACAGGGTTTCGGACATCTGACTGATGGCATCACCGACCTTGCCTCCGATATCAGTTTTGAAAGACCGG
>ENA-OQCR01000089-OQCR01000089.1-human-gut-metagenome-genome-assembly--contig:-NODE-89-length-13529-cov-1.881361_pt1 | contig 13529 bp, 8 predicted proteins | sample MGYA00242763_ERZ504589 | MGnify/ENA primary metagenome ERZ504589 (study PRJEB26092, sample SAMD00036321) | human gut metagenome | host: Homo sapiens | study: EMG produced TPA metagenomics assembly of the...
CTTCTGAAACCGACACGGCATGCCCGTCTTGCGTCGGTGCGGACGGTTTTCCTGTGGTTACCGTGCGGATTCGGCGCATACGTTCGGCCAGAGCAACGTGGCCATGTTCTCGGCCCAGGAATCAGACTTGCGTTCCTTGCCGGATTGCCGTTCCCCTCCGGCTTCCTGCCCCGCCAACGCTTTGCAAGCCAGCATGGAACCCAGCACCGTGCTGAACAGGAACGTGTAGTCCAAACGGTTTTGAAACACTCCGTCGGCGATGCCACGTTCCATGAACCCCACGAACCGTTCTTCGGCCGGCGCCAGCACTTGTGCTGCGATCGCCTTCAGCGTGGCGTTGTCGGAAGACAGCACCACGCCCACGGCTTTCAATCCGAGTTCGCTGTCGAAGCAGTCCTGGATGCGTTGCAGCATGGTGGCCAGTCCGTTCCGCGACGGCTTCAAATCGTTGAAATTCGGTAGTCCGGCAACTTCCGGTTGGATGCGTTGCAATAAATCGTCGGCGTTTCGGTAGCGTCGGTAGATTGTGGTCTTTGCTACCCCCGAACGTCGTGCGACCTCTTCGATGGTCACCGCTCCGATACCATCGGAAATCACTATCCCAATGTGGCTTTCATGATTTTGCGGTCGGTTTGCTCCCGTAATCGCTCACGTCGGCCACGTGCTGTGCCGACGTCTTCCTGCGTGGTTTTTTGCACCGTCTTCCGCGTGACCTCTTGCGTGGTTCCTCTCATCATGCCGCGATCACTTTCGTGCTTTCCAGCTTGCTTACGTACCAATGGTTGAACTTGACCAGTGGAATGCGCAGTAGCAGGCCTATCAGCAGCAGCGGCGGAATGAACAGCAGTAGCGCGCCAATCGCAAACCAGTAATCGTTACTGTAGATTCCGCCGATCGCCGCGCGCATTGCTGTGATTGAATGCGTCGCAGGCAGGAACGGGCTGATGCCGCTGATGATTTTCGGCAGTACGGCCAGCGGATATGCGCCGTTCGCTCCGGAGATCTGCATGACGAGAAACAGCACGCCGATGGCTTTGCCGACGTTGCCGAAGCTGGCCACGAGCGTGTAGGTGAAGAACGAGAACACTAGGCTGCTCACCCAGCCGGACAGCATGAACAGCAGCGGATGCACCGCCTGGACATGGAGGAACAGCAGACTGCCTCCCAAGGAGAACGTGCTCTGCAATAGTCCGATCACGCCGAACACACCGTAATGTCCGAGAAACAGCTGATGCGGTTTCGGGTCGCCGAGTTCCTTGCGCACCTTACGCGAGACGGTGGTCTTGAGCGTCACTGCCATGAGCAGCGAACCGACCCACAGCGGCAGGATCGTGTAGAACGGTGCCATCTGCGAACCGAAGTTCTTGACTGGGAACACCGCGTTGCGTTTCACTTTTACAGGGGCTGCAAGCGCGGCGGCCAACGAGTCGGTATTATCGCTGAGCACATCTTTGACGGCGCTCATATCGCCGCTGTTCAGCGCATCGGTCAATGTTCCTGTGAATGCGCCCAGTTTTTTGCCCGCGCCGGCCAGACTATCGGCGGTGGAATCCAACACGCTGCTGATGGCGGTCAGATTCTTATCCGCGGTCTTGGTGGTGCCGTTCAGATTGCCCAGCGCGCCTTTCAGATCGGCCGCTGTGGCATTGAGCGCGGTGGTGGTGCTGGTAATGGACGTGGCGATATCGTCAAGTTGCGGTTTCAGTTGGCTCTCATAGTCGGTTTTGATGCCACTGACGGACGTTGCCGCCTGCTGCGCCAGTTTCTTGATCTCCGCACGTTCGGCCGTGGTATCGCTTACTTTGGCGTCGATGTTGTCGGCGCTGCCATTCAGCGCCGATGCTAGGTCGTTGAGCTGTGTGATGGTGGTGCCGACGTTGGTTTTGAGATGGTCGATGGCGTTCCTCACCGCTTCCGGCAGCTTTTCGTTTGCGCTGAGCGCGTCGAGCGAATCATAGATCTGCTGGTAGCTTTGCGCCTGCTTGCTGATGTTCGTGGCCTGGTTGCGTAATGCGTTGGCGGTGTTGCCGGCCTGCGTGCCCGCATTGCCGAATAGGCTGTCCACATCTGCTTCCATGGCTGTGAAGCTGTTGGCGGAATCAGTCAGAGCCGTGCCCAGCGCGGTGGTGCCGGTCTTCAACGCGCCCGTCAGATCCTCCACGCCGCTGCCGGCTTGCTTGAGTGTTGTTCCTACGCTTTTCGCATTGCCGCTGACATTGGCGATCAGACCGTCGGAGGACTCAAGCAGATGCCGTGCGCTTTGGGTCAGCGTGCTGAACGTGCGGAGCGTTCCGGAAGCGTCGGTGAGCGTTTCCGCGAAGTCGCTGATATTGCCGTTGAACTGCGTGAGTTGTTCCTGCGCGGCTGGCTTGTCGAGTTGGTTGGCGAGCTGCGATGCCACACTCAGCGCGGTGCTGGTCAGTGTTTCGGAGAACGTCTCGTTGACCTGCGCGCTGACCGTATCGGCGCCTTGGCCTGTGATCTTCGGAGCCAAGGCGTTCTTCTTTTCATTGTTGTAGTAGGCGATTTCGGCGTGGTCGCCATCGGATGCGAAGAACGTCATCATACGGGTGCTGAAGTTCTTTGGAATCACCACAGCTGCGTAATATTTGCCGGATTTGGTGCCGTTGATGGCTTCTTTTTTGGTGGTGAAGGTCCAGTCGAGCTGATCGTTGGAACGCAGCGTGTTAACCACTTGGTCGCCGATGTTGATCTTCACTGGAATGAGGTCGGACCGGTATCCGTCGTCCTCATTGGCTACGGCGAATTTCAGATTGCCGGTATTGGCGAACGGGTCCCAGCTGGCGGCCACGTTGAACCATGTGAAGATGCCGGGGATCACAACGAGTCCGATGACGATGATGATGGAGACGACGTTGCTGGTGATTCGCCGGATGTCGCCGACGAACAGTTTCCAGATGTTTTTCATGCGTTGCTCCTTTCCTCGTTGTTTTCGTTGTTTTCGGTTGTCTCGGTTGTCTCGGCGGTCTCGGCGGTGTCCGTGGCGGCATCGTTCGCGGCGGCGCTTGGACCGGTCGTCTGCATTTTCTGCATTTTCTGCACCAGTATGGCGATTCCGTCATCTTCATTGTGGTTGACGCCCGTCACGTTTTCCGTCGTTTCTTTGATGACGCTGGTATTGCGATTATCGGATGTCGTGCGTTTGCCGCTGGTGCGTCTCCGCGTTTTGCGCAGCAGTCTGTTCCGCCGTTCCTGTTGCGCCCGCTTTTTGCGACGGATGCGTGCCGCTTGGCGCTCCACCAGCATGGATTGGATCGATTCATCGCTCAAATGGCCGAGCTCCACTTGACGGTTCAGATTATCGCGCATGTATTCGATGACCATGAGGAAGCCCATGATGAGCAGAATCCAGACGACCCACGTGGCCAGTACCACCACTTTCTCTCCGTTGGTGAACGAGAACACCGCCGCCAGAGTTACCGGAACTACGAATCCGATCACCAGAGCTCCGCGCTTGAGTTTCGGGTACAGTTCCGCGAACCGACTTGCGCGTTCCTCGATCACCTCGCGGTAGCCGCCTTTGTCGGCCAGCACCTGAATGGCTTGGGACATGTTGTATCCGCGTTCCGGAAGCTCCACTTCCTCGCCGATAATCATGTCGCTTTCCTTGATTTCGCGGGCGAAGAGTCGGTTGAGGTTGACCAACAGAGGACGGACCACCAGGCCGATGACGAACGCCATGGCGGCAAACAGCAGCAGCGTGCCGATCGCCTTGATCCAATGGCCGTCGTAGAAGCCGGCAATGGTCTCGCGGAATGCGTCTATCGAATAGCTGAATGGCACGAACGGATAGACCATGCGGAAGAACTTCGGCATCATCTCGATCGGATACAGGCCGGAAGCGCCTGGAATCTGCACGATCACCAACGCCACGCACAGGCCCTTGCCGATGTGCATGAACGTGGTGGACAGCGCGTACGTGATGCTCAGATATACCAGCGATGTGATCATGCCGGTCAGTATGAACAGTGGCGCGCAAGCCGTCTGCACGCCGAGTATCAGATCGCCAACGGTGCAGATCGCGCCTTGAATGACGCCCATCGTGCCGAGCAACAGGTATCGGGCCAGATACTTTTCGGTTGCGGTCGGATCGAGACCCTCAAGCCCCTCGTCGTCCACCTCCACTTTGTAGATCACCACAAAGGCGAACGCGCCCACCCACAGTGCCAGATTGGTCATCAGCGGAGCCATGCCGGAGCCGTAGGAGTTGACGGGATACACGTTCTTCGTGTCGATTACGGTCGGGGACTCCATGAACGAGGCGATCTTATCCGCGTCAAGCGAACCGCTGCCGGTCAACGATGCGAGCAGATCCGCAGTGCCCAGCGCCTTCAGGTCGGTGCTGACGGTGGTGAGCTTCGTCTCCATCTTCGCCAGCTGCTGGTCGGTTTGCTCAAGGCCGATGCGGGTGTCTGACGCCACTTGGTCGAGTTGGTCGAGCACGATGTTGGTTTGCCTGACCACGCTGTCCTGGCTGGTCACGGTGCCGGCAAGTGTTCCGGCCGTCCCAGCCAGCGAGCCCAGCGCGGAATTCAGTCGCGGCAGTGCGCCTGAATTGATGGCGTTGCGCGCCGTGCCTGCGCTTTTGAGCGAGTTCTGCGTGCCTATGTTGAAATCGGTGGACAGTTTGGATACGCTGCCGGCTGTGGCCTGTGTGTTCTCGCTCAGGGTTTTGAGGTCGGCGAGTGTTCCGGCTGCCGTGTTGTTGGTATTCTCCAGTTTGCTGATGATTTGCTGGTATTGCGCGTTGTCGCTGGCGGATTTGAGCTTCTCGAGCAGTTTCGCATTGCTGTCGGTGATGTTTTGCATGCCGGTCACCGCCTGCTGTGCCGATCCACTTGCCGCGGATACCGCCGACGAGATCTGGTTGATGCTGGCTGTGGATTGCGCCGTCGCTTGGGGAAACAAGTCCGGATCCGGTTTCCAGCGCGCTGTTGGCGTTGGACGAAAGCGTGTTGAGCTGGGTTTGCGCTGTGCCGATGGCGGTGGATGCGCCTGCTAGTCCTCTGCCTGCGCTCGCCGCGGCCAGCTGCACGTCGTTCAGGGCATTGCGTGCTGCTTTTGTCTGCTGTGGCACATTGGCTAACTGGGTGTCGAGATCCGCGATTGCGGAGCGAATCGTGCCTACGTTCCGCTTGGTGTTGTCGAGTTCGCCGATGGTTTCGTTGGCGATGGCGTTGGTGTTGCCGCTGATGGTGCCGTTGGCTGAGTTGACGGCTTTGACGAGCACGTCGCTGACGGTGGAGACGAAGGTGTTGTTGACGGTGCGGTCGACCACGGTCGCGCCTTGGTCGGTGATTTTCGGCGAAATCGGACTCGCCTTCTCGTTCACGTAATATTCGAGCGTGGGGCGATGCTTGCTGTTGGTGACGACGTTGGCCAGATCTTCGCTGAAGTCGGAAGGGATGACGATTGCGGCGTAGCAGTCGCCCGACTCCACCGCTTCCATCGCGTTGGCTTTGCCCATGAACTCCCAGCCGAGCTGGTCGTTGCTCTTCAGCGTGCCTTCGATTTGATCGCCGAGATTGACTTTGCCAAGCAGCGCGTTGTCTGTGCCTCGTCCATGTTGCCACGGCCACTTTGATGCTGTCCGTGTTGCCATAGGGATTCCAGAACCCGTAGATGTTGAACCATGCGTACAGCGGGGGAATGAGAATCAGGCCGATCATAATCACCCACGCGGCGGGTACGGTGACCAATCGTTTGAAGTCACGGCGCAGGATCTGCAGTACGTTGTGCATTGTCTCTCCGGTTTGGCGAATCAATTCCCTTATATGGCGATACGTGTTCCGTAGCGCTACGCGGTTCGTATCGTATACCGTGCTCTTGGACAATCGCCATCGCGTTTCATGGATGACGGAAATCGGGTCGAGTACTGCGGCAAAGCCTCGGCAAAACCATCGCCGGCTGACGTAGCCCCTTCCGCTCACGTCCGTGACAAATCGCCATTTCTGTATGTCCGTGAGCGAAAGGTGGTAATAAATCGCTATTTTCCGTCCGTATTTATACCCCCATTCGCTCACGATGCGCTATACATCGCCATTTCTTGCGGACGTGAGCGAAAGGTGGTGTGCGAATGGCGATTGCAGCCAGCTGACGTCCCCCTCTTTTGCTCGCGTCCGCCAATAATCGCACCTGAACCGCTTTTCTTGCGGCGGATATTGCCTACGTTTGGTAGCGTGGGCTGAAGGAAGGAGCGACATATGAGCGAAACCGCACAATCTGAATCACGATCCGAGGATTCCGCCGCGGGCAAGACGGATGGAGAAATCAAGGCGATTGCCGCCGAAACCGAAATCGCGGCTATCGAAGAAGGCGGAAAGCAGGGCACTGGCGAAGTCGGCAATCCCGCTGACCGTCGTCTGCCGTTAATCGTTCGCATTTACGGCATCGTCATGCTTATTGAAGGCGTGGTGACGCTGCCGTTCATTGTGTTGGCGTGCCTGTACTCGATTCGCGCGGTGTTTTCCGGCAAAGTGGCGTTCGATGCGCTCAGCCTCACCGCGATTCTGTCGGTGGTTCACGCGGCCGTGCTGCTGGTCGCCACCGCGTGTCTGGCGGTGTTCGGCGTGATGCTCATTATGAACAAGCGTCGGCATATCGCGCAATGGACGTATCTGATGATTCCGCTCACCCTTGCCGAAGGCTTGCTGTCGCTGGCATTGCAGGGACTTGGTGTGAATTTGATCGGCCCGGCTATCCAGCTTGTCGTGCTCATAGCCCTGCATGTCACTGCCGATCCGTCGCTGCGTGAGGAACGTCGTCTCCAGTTCGCGTTGCGACGTATGGATGCCCGTAGCGCATACGAAGACGCCGCTTCCCAGGGTATGGCTGGCCGCGATTTGACCGGCAAGGGCTATATTTCGCTGGATTTCTTCAATTTGTTCTGGTTGTTCGCCATCGGTTGTGTGTTCGGTTTGGTGATCGAAACCATCTACCATTTCATCCTGTTTGGCGAATACCAGGACCGTGCGGGCTTCCTATGGGGGCCGTTCTCGCCCATCTATGGTTTCGGCGTGGTGATCGTCACCGTGTTGCTCAACCATTTGTGGCAGTCGAATTGGTTGCTGATTTTCTGCTCAAGCGCGGTGATCGGTGGCGCGTTCGAATATTTCACCAGCTGGTTCATGCAGGCCGCGTTCGGTATTCGCGCATGGGATTACACGGGGCAATGGCTTTCGATTGACGGGCGTACATCCGGCAAATACATGTTCTTCTGGGGCGTCCTCGGCTTGGTTTGGGTCAAGTTGATTCTGCCGCGATTGTTGCGATTGATCCAGCGTATTCCGTGGAAGATTCGCTATTCGCTGACGCTGGTCTGCTTCATTTTCCTTTTCGTCGACGGTGTGATGACGCTGATGGCCCTTGATGCTTGGTATTCCCGCATGGCTGGGGTTGCGCAGAATTCGCCCGTTTCGCAGTTCTTCGCCACGTATTTCAATGACGATTTCATGGCCCACCGATTCCAGACCATGAAGATCGACCCGTCCACTGCCGGTCGTATGTAGGCTGGTTTTTGCGTTTTGCGGGTTTTGCTAAGCGGCTGGTCGGGCGATGTTCCGGCTGGCCGCTTTGCTTTGGGTGGCTGATTTTGAACGATTTCGGACGATTGCAGTGGGGTTTTGTTGCGGGTTTTGCCGCGGGGGATTTGATTCTTCCGGATTATTGCCGTTTGGGATTCGTGCCTTCCGGCTGTCTGGATGCTTGACTGCTGTTGCCGCGCCTACGCCGCGATGCTTTGCGCCAGCTGGCGGATGAGGTCGGGGCGATGTCCGCTCCATGAGGAATTCGGCGAGATGACGACCGGAATTTGCTTGAAGCCGGCGTCCTTGATCTGTTCGAATGTGGACGGATTCTGCGTCAAATCGACCGCCACATACCGCACGCCCAGTTTGGAAAGTTCCTGTTCGGTGGCCTTGCACTGAGGGTTGCTCGGATTGGTGAAGACGGTCACGGTCATTCTTTTCCTCCCTATGCAAATCGGCTTCCTTTGGTGTGGAAAGCCTTGTCGGCCACGTTTTTTGATTTTGCCTGGCTGAGCAGGCCGTTCATCAGTATACACTACCTGTAGTGGCGTTTCGTACGTTTGCCCACTGTATATAGTGGGGAATTTCCCGTAATACCGAATCTATACGAACAAATGTTCGATATATTCGAGTCTATCATTATCCTCGATTGCGCCACGCCGGTTGCATGCGTATGGTCCGTCCGCGAATCGCCCGCGGGCTGTTCGCTATTCATTTCGGAACACATATTGCGATTTCGCTCGTTTTCTTACGATTGTGAGCGAAAGGTGGTGCCGCATAGTGCGGTAGGGGGTATAAATCGCCTTATTTTCCATACTTTTCGGCGCACGTCGCGAAATAATCGACCGAAATTGCGATTCGTGAGCGAAAGAGGGTGCGCGATATGGTGCGTTCCGTATTGAAGTGCTGAGACCTCATCCCGAAACAAATGAAAAAGTCCTGAGAACCATCGGCTTCCAGGACTTCGAACCTGTGCCCCCCGTGGGATTCGAACCCACAACCCACGACTTAAAAGGACGCTGCTCTAACCGTTGAGCTAGAGGGGCAACAGCAACACAGTATACAGCATATTCGGACCAATCGCCACCACGGGCGTCGGACGGGCGTCGAAATGGCCTCGGAGTGTTGGTGTGCCTACAATCGAAACCATGTCATGTACCACAATTCTTGTAGGCAAAAAAGCAAGTTACGACGGTTCGACCATCATCGCCCGAGATGACGACTCTGGTTCGGGACGTTACGATCCCAAGAAATTCGTAGTCGTCGCACCGCAGGAGCAGCCGCGGCACTACCGCAGTGTGCTGAGCCACGTTGAAATCGACCTTCCCGACAATCCATGCCGGTACAGCATCGTACCGAACGTGCTTCCAAATCGTGGAATCCTTGCGGAAGCTGGCGTCAACGAACGCAACGTGGCCATGAGCGCCACCGAAACCATCGCCGTCAACGAGCGCGTGCTCGGCGCCGACCCGCTGGTCGCACTGCAGCCGGCCGACGAAGCCAATGGTAAGCCGGAAACCCCAGGCGGCATCGGCGAAGAAGACATCATCACCCTCGTGCTGCCGTACGTCAACACCGCGCGCGAAGGAGTGAAACGTCTGGCCGAACTGCTCGAAACGTACGGAACGTACGAATCGAACGGCATCATCATTTCCGACGTGGACGAAATCTGGTACGTCGAAACCATCGGCGGCCACCACTGGATCGCCCGCCGCGTGCCGGACGACAAATGCGCGATCATCCCCAACCAGCTTGGCATCGACTATTTCGATTTTGATGACGCCTTCAGCGACGCACGTGAATTCATGTGTAGCGCCGATCTGCAGGAATTCATCGAAACGCACCATCTTGGGCGCGCGGCGGGTACGCAGGGCGGCATGAACGGCGGCCACTGCAACCCGCGTATCGTATTCGGCACCGCCACCGCGAAGGACCACATCTACAACACGCCACGCGCCTGGTACATGTACCGCTATCTCGATCCGGCCGACGCGGAAAACCTTACCCCTGAATCGGACGACATTCCATGGTGTCTCGAACCGGAGAATGCCGTGACCGTCGAGGATGTCGACTTCCTGCTCGGTTCGCACTTCGAAGGCACCCCGTATGACCCGTACGGCACGCAGGGAACTGAGGAAAGCCGCCATCGCTACCGTCCGATCGGCATCAACCGCACCGGACACATGGTGGCCATGCAGATTCGCCCGTACGCGCCCGTCGAAAGCCGTTCGATCATGTGGATTTCGTACGGTTCCGGCGCGTTCACCACGTCCGCCCCGTTCTATGCGAACGTCGACGACACCCCCGCCTACCTGCGCGACACCACGCCGGAAGTCTCCACGGACTGCCTGTATTGGACGAACCGCCTGATTGCAACGCTCGCCGACGCGCACTTCTACGAGACCAGCAACGCGGTCGAGGGCTTCTCGGAAGATGTCCGTTCCTTCGGCCACCGTCTGGTGGAACGTACGGATGATGCGCTTGCGATTGGTGGGTCGGCGACTGGGGCTGGTGGCGCTGGTTCTGGTGCCGGTTCTGCGGTTGGCGGTTCTGGTTCTATGTCTGGTGCTGCGGTTGATTCCGGTTCCGATGGGCTTGCTAGTCCTACATCTGTTCCGGCCCGTCTTGCGGCGGCTAACGACGAAATGGCGGAATACCTGCGATCGCGCAATACGAAGCTGCTCGGCGACGTGCTGTACACGTCCAGCAATCTCATGCACAACAGTTTCGCCATGTCGGATCGCTGGAACTAAGCCCGCTGGTGCTTTCCGTGTCCGTTTCTCCCGAATCGGACACACAGGCATCAAAATGAAGCGCTCCTGTGTCCGAATCACCAGAAACGGACACAGGAGCGCCTAGCCGATCGCAATAATCGCAATACTCACGCAATATCGCGTAAACCCTCTATCGCGCGAAACCTGCGAAACCCGCGAAACCCGCGCGAAATCAGTTGAACCCGACCACATGTTCCGCCACGAAATATCCCTTTCGAATCACAAACCGGCCGAGCGAACCATGTAGGTTCAGCGCGCGCGACATCGCCTTCTTACGCACGTCCTTGTAAATCGTCGGCGAATACGCCTCGATATCCGCCCACATGGCCTTCTTCTTCTCGTAATTCTCCGGATCGCGCGACAAAATCATGAAAACGCTCGCGACGGAACTCTGAATCGCCAGAAAATGAATCATATAGCGGTACAGGCCGTCTGGCACCGTACCTCGTTCGGGGGTGGCGCGCACCATGCACTGGTTGACGAGCCGCAGCTGGTCCACGCGTCGGATCATCACGTCCGTCTGCACGCTCTGCCCGTCGCGGCCGATGAAATAGTGGTAGAACGGCGTATCCACGTATTGCAGCGACTTGACCCACGGGAACGGCTGGTACGCGTAGATGAAGTCCACGTAGAACGTGTGTTCCGGCAGCTGCATCTTCGATTCGCGCACCACGGCGGTACGGTAGATCAGCGCGTGCATGAGAATGTATTCGGTCAGGCCGAAATGTCCCAGATCGTCCCAAGTGAGCCGCTTGCCGGGCTCCATGGCGTGACGGAAGTTCACGACGTGCTTGTTGCGTTTGCCCACCTTGTCGTATACGTAGTTGGTGACGAGCATGTCGAGCGGCTCGTCTTTGCCGATCTCGCCGCGCAGCACGGCCATGACCTGTTCGAGCGATTCCGGGCCTACCCAATCGTCCGCGTCCACGACCTTCACGTACATGCCGCTCGCCGCCGCGATGCCGGTGTTGACCGCGCCGCCGTGGCCCTTGTTCTCCTGATGGATCGCGCGCACGATTCCCGGATTGCGCGCCTCGAACGTCTTCGCCATCTCCAGCGTGCCGTCGGACGAGCCGTCATCCACGATCAGCACTTCGATGTCGTCGTTGCGCTTCGACGCGATCAACGATTCGACGCACCGTTCCAGGTATTCCGTCATGTTGTACGCGGGCACCACGAAGGTGAGCGTCTTCTTCTCCTGCATATTCTTCCTCGGATCGGGCTCGTGTCGGGCCGTGCGGCTGGCCGACCGCTCCGGCCAAAAGCATAACGAAACTAACGTAGCACCATGTGCGGTTCCGGGGCGCGGTTTTGCATACAAACGGCACCCTGAAATACGCAATCTGCACCTGAAATTTCCCCTAGGGTCATTTCGGGTGACGGTATGTCAGTTTTCGTCAATTGTTGATTGTTTTTGCGATTCGTGCGGGTTTTGCGGTTTTTGCGATTCGTTCGTCTCGTCTGATTCGTTTGATTCGTCTGCCGCTTGCGATTTGCCTACTGCTTGCGATCCGTCCGTCACGGTCGTCCCGTCCGTCGCGTCATCTCCCGCAGCAACCGCCTTCTCCTGCGATTTCGCGGCCTTCTTGCCCTGCTTCTCCTGCTTGGCGATCGCCTTCGCTTCCCGCGCGGCCTGCTTTTCCGCCTCGCGGGCGGCCTTTTCGCTTTCGTAGCGCAGTTCCGGCTTGGCTTCCATGCGGCTCAGCCCATACCATGCCAGGTTCACGATATGCGCGGCGAGCTGCTCCTTGCTGAGCTTGCGTTGGTCGGCCCAGTATTGGCAGGTGTACACGGTCATGCCGATGAGCATCTGCGCGTAATACGGCACGCTTTTGGCCGGCAGATGCTGGCGTTTGAACGCGTCGGTGAGAATGTCCTCGACGCGTACGGCAATGTCTCCAAGCAGCGAATTGAACGAGTTGGACGGGTCGGTTTTCGGCGAATCGCGCGTGAGCACGCGGAAGCCTTCGGCGTTCTCCTCCACGTAGGTGAGCAGCGCAAGCGCGGTGCGTTCCACGATTTGGCGCGGATGCGCCTGCGGGTCGGACAGCGCGTTGATGAGAACGTCGGTGAGCGCGCGCATCTCGCGGTCCACCACCACGGCGTACAGGCCTTCCTTTCCTCCGAAATGTTCGTAGACGATGGGTTTCGACACTTTTGCGGTCGAGGCGATCTCTTCCACGCTCACTGCTTCGAATCCCTTGGCCGCGAACAGCGATCGACCGATTTCGATAAGCTGTTCGCGCCGCTGATACGACGTCATTCTGGATGTATTGGCCATACTGCCTAGTTTTTCACGCCCCGTGGATAGCCCCATTGCCTGCCCTGGCAGAGATGAGTGGCGTGTCCGTTGCGCTTTTTAGGCTGGAACCATGGATACGAATGTGATTATTGCGATTGTCGCGGTCGTCGTTATCGCGGCATTACTTGCGATTGGCGGATGGTGGTTCGGTAAGAGCCGCAAGTCCGCCGTGGACAAGTCCACTGAAGCGGCGAAGGCGAAGGCCGATGCTCGTTTGGCTACGGAGAAGTCCGCCGCGCAATCTGCCGCCGCAAGTGCCGAAAACGCTGAGAAAACCAAGGAAACCGCGGAATCCGCAGCGACGGAAGTGGAATCCGCGACTTCGTCTGCCACACCTGAATCGCCAGTGGCAACTGAACCAACTCCGGTCGGGTCAGCCGTAACTGAATCCGCGACCCCAGCCGTCGAAACCCCTGAAGCTGCCGGCACCCGCATGCAGCGCCTCAAGGCGCGCCTGTCCAAGTCCGGCAATCCGTTCGGCAAGGCCCTGTTCAACATCCTCGCCAAGGACCAGCTCTCCGAAGCCGACTGGGAGGACGTCGAAGACACCCTCCTGCTCGCCGACGTGGGCGCGGAAGCCAGCGAACAGCTCGTCGAGGAACTGCGCAACGACGCCCGCATCGCCGGCCAGTCCGATCCGGCCGAAGTGCGTGCGGCGCTGAAGGACAAGCTGCTGAAGCTCGTCGGCACCGACGTCGACCGCCGTCTCAACGCCGACAAGGAAGGCGCGAACAAGCCGAGCGTCATCATCATGGTCGGTGTGAACGGCACTGGCAAGACCACCACCGCGGGCAAGCTGTCCCGACTGCTCGTCTCCGAAGGCAAGCAGGTCATGCTGGGCGCCGCCGATACGTTCCGCGCCGCCGCGGCCGACCAGCTGGAGACCTGGGGCGGCGAAGGTGGGCG
>ENA-OQCR01000091-OQCR01000091.1-human-gut-metagenome-genome-assembly--contig:-NODE-91-length-13452-cov-1.260188_pt1 | contig 13452 bp, 20 predicted proteins | sample MGYA00242763_ERZ504589 | MGnify/ENA primary metagenome ERZ504589 (study PRJEB26092, sample SAMD00036321) | human gut metagenome | host: Homo sapiens | study: EMG produced TPA metagenomics assembly of...
CGGTATTTCGTACGCTTGACCACTGCTGATGTAAGTGCTACTATCAAAGCACCAATACGAAAATAATCGACTGCGAATAATGATCCGCCCGGTATAACAGAAAGAAGGAATTGGATGACTCGCATTTTGTGTCTCGGAGACAGTATCACAGATTGCGGACGGCTTTTCTCCGCAGATCCTCTTGGAAAAGGATATGTGAAGCAGCTCTCCTGTCTGCTTCATAACACAGATCACCGATTTTCCATTGAAAACAGAGGTATTGATGGTTTCACCCTGGAACGGCTTCTTCAGAACACAGATTTCTGGCTGGAAAGCTCTGATCCGGATATTGTTACCGTCCTGATCGGGATCAATGATGTGGGGATCATGATGAACACCCGCCGTTCATCTGCACACAGCAGGATCTGATGAACAAATTTGTCACCCGTTATGAGCTCCTTGCAAAAAAGCTATCCTGCACAAACTCCCAGAAACGAAAGCTCTATTTCCTGGAACCCTTTGTTTTTCCATGGCCACGCTGCTACGCTTCCTGGGCTCCCCTTCTTTCACAGATGTCCGTGCATATTAAAAAGATCAGTCAGGATCATGGCGCCGTTTTTCTCCCGCTGCAGAACGATCTGGATCAGGAAGCTGCACGATCCGGGCCTGCATCAATAACTTCTGACGGTATCCATCTCACACCACAGGGGCATCAGATCCTGGCAGATAAACTTTATAAATTGATCATATCAGAAAGGTAATACTATGGAAACAACGATCAAAAAAATCGAAGATATGTCACTGAACGCATGGCCTTCCCATAAAATGGAACTTTATGACGGATGGATCTTACGTTTTTCTTATTTCTATACGCACAGGACCAACAGTGTGGAACAGTTCGGAACCTCCACACTTCCATGGCGCGAAAAAATCCCCTACTGCGAACAGGTCTATAAGCGTCTGGGAACTCCTGCGATCTTTAAGATCAGCCCCCTTGTATCCCCGGATTTTGACTATATGCTGGAAAACAGGGGCTATTCCGTTCAGCACATAACAAATGTTATGACTGTAGACCTGGACAATGCCGTTCTGGATGCGTCTGTCACCGATGTGCTTTTTTCCAATGAAATTCCGGATTTCTGGATCCACAGCCTTTTTGACTTGAAAAGAACTACAAATCCGATCCATCGAAGCGTCGTTCCTTCCATGTACCGTGCCATTCTTAAGGAAACTGTCTGCGCTTCCATAACAAAAAACGGTGAGATCATTGCCACAGGTCTTGGAATCCTGGATCGCGACTACATCGGTATCTATGCCATTCATGTGCGTGAAGATTATCGCCGCAGAGGATATGCCCGTCAGATCTGTACCGGTCTTCTCAATGAGGGCAAAAAAGAGGCGCCAGCCACGCTTATCTTCAGGTGGTAAAAAACAATACTTCCGCAGAAAAGCTTACAGCTCTCTTGGATTTCAGTATTCCTATACCTACTGGTTCCGTGTTCTAGCCTGTAGGAACACGTTTTCAGTAAATTGACATGGATTTTCCGTAAATTCCCCTGTAGAAATCAAAAAATCATTTTTGCTATAATACCCTTAATATGTATAAAATCTTTCCTGCCTCATATACTGATCCTTATCAATCAATAAGGAGACTGATCCGATGAACGATCCGCAGGAAAAAAACACCCAAAATCCCTATCATATTTATTACGATAATTATCTGGATACCAATGCCTGTACTGAATGCACGGGTCTGATCAACCATGGAATCGACAGCCGTGAGCAATGGGATTCTTTCCGCCAGATCTTTGACTTTATACCGGCGTCGGAAACCCATGATCTTACAGATAAACAGGACTGACCGTTATCCCGGGTCGGAGGACACAAATGAAAAAACTGTCTGCTGCATGTATGATTCTCGGCCTTTCCCTTTTTGCGGGAGGCTGCAGCAATGATCAGATCGATGATCATATTATTTCTCTTCAGGATAAAATTTCAGACGTTACTGCTTCAGATTCCACAAAACAGGAAGATCAGGAGCCTTCCACGGAAGAACGTGTTTATATGGATGAGCTTACCGGCACACTGCTAGATTTTGACGGTACACACCTGACGATTTCCAGCAATGGAGAAACCTATGTATTTGATGTTTCCCAGACAAGACTTGAATGCAAATACGGCGTTGTATCCAGTGATCAGGTCAGTGTGATCTACCAGGGACAGCTTTCCGGAACCGGATATCAGCACCATTTCCCCCATCAAAATAACCGACAAATATCATAATGAAACTCCTCTGGAGGACCGCACTTTAAAGGGCAAAGTGAAATCACTCACCTCCAATGCCCTTGTGATAGTTACAGAAAAGGGAAATACCGTAACCTTCCCTGTCACCGGTGTCAGACAATACTACAAAAAAGGCATCAAGGCCGGCAAGTGGGTCTATGTCCATTTTCGCGGTAAATTCATCAACGAAACCCTCGTGGATGACAAACAGTATGACGGCAGTTTCACAAAAGTGATCAGTGTCTCCGATACGGATCCACTGAAAGTACCTGCAGCAACTCCTACGCCTTCCCCTGAACCGAAGAAAAAAGAGCAGCATCTCCGTGCAAAGATCGTAAATGTCAGCACCGGCACAATAACTGTCATTCCGCAGACCACAGGATCGGAACTGACTGTTTCACTTTCCTCGGTTCCTGTATATTTCAAAGGAGGAATGGCTCCGGGATCTTATGTAAACATTATCTATACCGGTAAATTTAATGGTGAATCCACCAGCGGCATGAAGATCCGTGGAATCACCGGGGAGGATCCGGACATACTTTCCGTACGCAACATTACTTCTACTGTAACCGGCACGATCCTGGGCACAACCGCCAATACCGTGCTGCTCCAGACATACGACGGCGTAAAGATCCTCTGCAGCCGTGAAAACGTTCCGGACCTTTCCTCAAGCGGAATGGAAGAAGGTGCCGATCTCCGGGTTACTTTCAACCCTGCGAAATCACGCACCTCCAATATTTATACCTGTATTAAATTCGAAGACCCGTGACGGAAGATGGTACGGATCCTTTTTTCTCCATCTTCCATCCAGCTTCGTACTGCCTGCGTATCACCCAGTATATCAAAAAAAGCTCTGCTTTCATCCTGTACACCCTGGCCGTGAAGAACCTGATATGCACCGGCATCGCTTCCTACTGCCACATGAACCTTCTTTTCAAAAGCTTTCTTCAGATTCTGCTCGCCTGCCTTTATAATAGATGCAAGGATCGTATCTTCAAATCTGCCGCAGCCTTTAAGATTCCGCACAGTTACAAGTGTCGGAACCCACACGCTTTCGCTGTCTGCCAGCATGGAAATCGTCTCATCATCCATATAGTTCCCATGCTCAATACTGTCAACACCAGCCTCCACTGCTGCCTGTACGCCATAGCATCCATTTGTATGGCTCATCACCGCAAATCCCTCTTCATGAGCAATATGTACCATTTCTTTCACATCCGTTGCTGAAAGCGGCGTTCCCGTAATTTTCCCGTGATCTGCAAAATCCAGAAGCCCTGTAGTCATGATCTTGATAAAATCCGCACCTTCAGCGGCAGCTTCCAGAACTCTTCTGTGATATTCCTTCATGTCTGAAAAGCTTTTTCCAACGATCTTCCCGTAATGACCCTCTTTATAAATGGCAAAAACCGGTGTGCGATAGTCAATTTCATATTCCGGGGCCAGTCTGACAGCCCGTTTTGACACACCGTAATGATCTCCTCCGTCTCTCACAAAACGGATTCCTCTTTTCCGGTATTCCTCAAAATGAGCACGGATCAGTACATCCCGGGGCCCGTTTTTCTGTGTCTCAACGGCTTTCCGGTAATCATAGCCATTGAGAAATATATGTGCATGACATTCCCCAAACATTTTCATCACTGCTCAAAAAAGTTTCGGATCTCTTTCTCAGATGCCTGCACCGACCCCTGTACAAAGAACGGCTTTCCACCTCCGCGTCCGTTTAATTTCGCATTCATCTCTTTTGTAAACTGACGGAGATCGCCGTCTTTTTCGCCCATTGCATACTTGTAGCTTCCGTCTGCATTTCCGGAAAATACCGCACAGCAGCCCTGGCAGGTCTGTGTCACGGCGTCTGCAAGCTTCCGCACACTGTCTGCATCCATTCCATCCATAAAGATGAGAACGCTTCCGCTTCCTGCATAACGCTCTGCCTCTTTCCGGCACATGTCGTCTACCAGCTGCCCAACCTGTCCTTTCAGTCGGAAATTCTCTTCCTGAAGGCGTTCCACTGCCTGCGCAGTCTTATCCATTTTTGCGGAAAGCTTTACAGAAATCTGGTGGTTCTGGTCATTGACCATGTTCAGATAATCCAGCACACGTTTTCCGCAGATCATCTCAATACGGACACCTTCACGAAATTTTTCCACGGAAAGAAGTTTCACCATTTCCGATCTCTCCAGTATTGTGTCACATGTGTGCCACAGCAGGCACAGATATCCACCCCTGGAAATTCTACGATCCGCACCTGACCGGTAAGCTCTTTTTTGCTTCGATAATCGATTTTTTTCCAGTTCCTCAGCTGTAGGATATATGATCTTTATCTGCGTATCTTCCCATATCTTTTGGTTTGTTTTCCGCTCGATCTCAGCAAGCTGCGCCTCATCCAACGGGCCATTCAGATCTATGGTAATGGTATCGCTTCCCATATGAAAGCCTACATTATCATATCCGTAAGCCTCATGGATCAGTCCGCTCACCATATGCTCACCGGAATGCTGCTGCATCAGATCAAATCTTCTTGCCCAATCGATGCGTCCCTGTACTTCTGTTCCGGCTTCCATCGGCTGATCTGTATAATGAAGAAGTTCTCCCTCCTTTTCATGCACTTCCTTTACTTTCACATCGTTGAGATATCCGGTATCGCTTGGCTGTCCGCCGCCCTCCGGGTAAAAAGCGCTCTCATCCAGAATGATATGAAAGCCTTTTTTTGCTTCTCTGCACTCCAGGACTTTGGCTGTAAATTCTTTTTTATATACATCTTCATAATATAAACGTTTCGTCTCTGTCATTTGTCTCATCCTTTCTGCATCTCTGCTTTGACGACTTATAGTATAGATCAAATTTTCTCTCCCCGCTATATAAAAACGGCATTTATCCAATGATTTACATATTTTTCTATAAAAGCTGAAGGCTTTCCTTCAGGTTCCGCGTTATAATAAATGAAGCGGGAAGAGAAGGGAGCTGATTGCATTACACGGGAAGAATATCTGGAATATCTGATACATACATACCAAAACTTAATATTTTCCATTTGTCTGAAATCGGTGGGCAATCCCTTTGACGCCGAGGATCTGACACAGGATGTTTTTCTTTTCCGCCTACAAAAATCTCTCCCGTTTTGATGGCACCTACGAAAAAGCCTGGCTCAGCAAAATCGCAGTCCGAAAATGTCTGGATCATCTGAAAGCAGCCGGCAGACGTACCATTCCCACAGAGGGCACCTATTTTGAACAGCTCCATGATAAAGAGTTTTCCCCGGAGGAGGCATTTCTGGACAAAGATTTCAAGGATCGGATCCGGCATTTATGTTCAGCGCTGAAAAAGCCCCTACAGGGAGGTTGCCATTGAGCATTTCTGCGAAGAAAAAAACCGCCGCAGAAATTGCAAAAGCGCAGAATAAAAATATCAAAACAGTCCAGACGCAGATCTACCGGTCCAGATCTAGCTGAAGGCACTGCTGGAAAGGAGTGATTAGATGCACATACCACAGGATGAATTCCAGAAATTCCAGAACGGAACCATGAATACGGATGAAATGATCCGTTTTCTGGAGCATATGGATCAATGTGATTTCTGTCTGGATGAACTTCTTCAGAATGAGGATGCCGCTTCTGAGTATGCTCCATCCTATCTGCAGGATGAAATTCTGAAAAAAGCAGCTTCTCCGGAAGTTCAGGCTTCCAGAAAAATACATGAAACTGCTTATTGGATGAAGCTTCTCTGTGCAGGCTTACGGACTGCCGTAGGTATGGGTGTTGCGCTGATCATGCTTTTTTCTGTATCGCAGACAGATTTTACGGCTCTTCATCCTTCACCGGAAACAAAAGTTAAGATTTCTTCATCCCTTGACATTGGTTCCGGCCTGAATCAGCTTTCCAGAGAGGTATGTTCCCAGCTCAGTGAACATTCTCAGAAGATCAGTAATAATCTGAATGATCTTACGAATAAAATTATAAACGGAGGCAAGTAAATTTATGAAAAAACAAAAACATGGTTTCTGGGTATTTATCTTTTCCCTGATCCCCGGTGCCGGGGAAATGTACATGGGATTTAAAAAACAAGGACTCAGCATTATGCTGCTGTTCTGGGGATCGATCGCACTGGCATCCATAACCGGCCTTGGATGGCTGGCCATGTTTCTCCCGGTAATATGGTTCTATAGTTTTTTTAATGTCCATAATCTGAAATCCCTGTCAGAAGAAGAATTCTACTCTGTAGAGGATAATTACATTCTTCACATGGATCAGCTTTCCGGTGATATGGGAAAATTCTTACAAAAGCATCAAAGTGCAGCTGCGTGGGTCCTGATCCTGTTTGGTATCTGCATCCTGTGGAGTCGTTTCACAAGTCTTCTGTACTTCATTGTACCGAATAATATGGCCGACTATGTATACAATATCTGCAACAGCCTTCCGCAGATCGTCATTGCTGCAGGTATCATTGCTACAGGTATTTATCTTCTTACTCAGCAGAAAAAGAAACTGAAACAGGAAACCGAAACAAAAGATGAACATTACTGGGAACCCTATCGTCCATATCAGCAGCTGACAGAAAAGCCTGTTCATACTTCTGATAACTCAGACAAAGATACAGCTTCTGAAGCTTCTTCCATTACTGATCCGGAAAATACCGAATCTGATCCTGCTTCATCCACAAAATAACAGAGAAAAAAAAGATCCACTGTCAGTTTCCTGACAATGGATCTTTTTATATGCTTTAAATTTACTGCTTATGTGTTACCTTAAGACGTGTCATCGCTCTCGCAAGTGCCATCTGGTTCATATGATACTCCTGGATGCTCTGTTTCTGACGAAGCTGCTCTTCTGCACGTTCCTTTGCTTCCTGAGCACGGCGGATATCAATCTCGTCCGGACTCTCTACGCTGAGGCAGAACAGCTTGGCACGGTTATTGATCATCTCAACAAATCCGCTGCTCACAGCAAACACATACTCATTACCGTCAGCATCCTCAAAACGCATCTCACCGGGAATGATGGCAGCTACAACATTCGCATGATGGGCAAGAAATCCCTGCTCACCATCCACTGCCGGGATAATAAGCTTCTGAGCACGTCCTGCATAAGCCAGTTTATTGCTGGCATATATTTCCAGGCCAAATGTCTCACTCATAGCTGCTCCTTACTGCCGGTTCTCCTCGGCTTTTGCTTTTGCAATTACATCATCAATGGTTCCAACATTAAAGAATGCGTTCTCCGGATAATCATCCATCTCGCCGTCAATGATCGCCTTAAATCCGCGGATCGTCTCTTTCAGAGGTACATATTTACCTTTGATACCGGTGAAGTTCTCAGCTACATGGAACGGCTGGGAAAGGAACTTCTGGATCTTTCTTGCACGGAATACTGTCTGCTTATCTTCCTCTGAGAGCTCCTCCATACCAAGAATAGCAATGATGTCCTGAAGTTCTTTATATTTCTGAAGGATCTCCTGTACTCTACGTGCAACCTCGTAATGTTCCTCACCAACAATATCTGCCTCCAGGATACGGGAAGTAGACTCAAGCGGATCTACGGCCGGATAAATACCCTGCTCAACGATCTTACGGGAAAGAACGGTTGTTGCATCCAGATGGGCAAATGTTGTTGCCGGAGCCGGGTCAGTTAAGTCATCGGCCGGTACATATACTGCCTGTACAGATGTAACAGAACCTTCCTTGGTAGATGCGATCCTCTCCTGAAGCTCACCCATCTCAGTTGCCAGTGTAGGCTGATATCCTACTGCGGACGGCATACGTCCAAGCAGAGCGGAAACCTCAGATCCTGCCTGTACAAAACGGAAGATATTATCAATGAAAAGAAGTACATCTCTGTGCTCCTGATCACGGAAATACTCTGCATGGTAAGTCCTGTCTCAGCGACACGCATACGTGCTCCAGGCGGCTCGTTCATCTGTCCGAACACTAAGGCTGTCTTTTCAAGAACACCGGATCCTTCATCTCTGTCCAAAGGTCATTACCCTCACGGGAACGCTCACCGACACCGGTGAAAATAGAATATCCACCATGCTCGGTAGCGATATTCTGGATCAGCTCCTGGATAAGGACTGTCTTACCAACACCGGCACCACCGAACAGACCGATCTTACCACCTTTTGCATATGGAGCAAGAAGATCGATAACCTTGATACCTGTTTCCAGGATCTCAACTGCCGGTTTCTGCTCCTCAAATGAAGGCGGATCACGATGGATGACCCAATGCTCTTCACCGTCCAGGGAATCACCGCCATCTACGGTATCTCCAAGAACGTTGAACAGACGACCAAGTGTTTTATCTCCAACCGGAACCTTGATACCGCTTCCGGTAGCTGTTACTTCTCTGTCTCGCTGCAGGCCCTCGCTGGCTCCCAGCATGATGCAGCGTACGATATTATTTCCAAGGTGCTGGGACACCTCCATAACGCATCTCTTACCGTTGTTCTCGACTTCAAGGGCATCCTTGATATCCGGAAGCTGTCCGTCTTCAAAAACAACGTCTACAACAGGTCCCATAACCTGTACGATCTTACCTTTATTCATAGTCATCACTTCCTTTTTTGTGCTTTAGCACCGCTGATAACCTCAGTGATCTCCTGGGTGATCGCAGCCTGACGTGCACGATTATACTGAATGGAAAGATCCTTCAGCATCGCCTTCGCACTATCTGTAGAGGACTGCATTGCTGTCATTCTCGCACTGTTCTCACTGGCATATGCCTCTACAAGACATCCATAGATCACACCTGTAAGGTAGTTGGGGATCATAGTATCCAGAAGCACATCTGCAGACGGAGATAACACGATCTCCTCCTGATAAATATCTGCCGGGATCTGACCCACCTTAAAATCAGCCTTTTTCAGCGGTAAAAGCTGCATATTCACATTTTCCATTGCCATCGCATTCAGCATCTGTGTATAGACAATGTGAATTTCATCCAGCTCTCTTTCAAGAAATGCCCGTACGATCTCTTCCGTGATAAGGCGTGCTCTGTGCATAGTCGGCTTCTGCACGGTATAATGAAAACTGCCGTCCATATCCACATCTCTCTTGCCGAAATACTGACGCCCTACCATACCAAGGACATACAGCTTGTGATGTCCCGGTACCTCTTCCATGAAATCTTCTGTCATTTTCTGTACATTATGATTGTATGCACCAGCCATACCTTTATCACCTGTAATGACAATGGTACCTACCTTTCTTTCATCCTTCGGAACAAGATGACGCTCACTGAAGAAAGGATGCTGGATGTCCGGCATATGACGGAGGATCCTGGCAATGGCAGCCTGCATATTATAGAAATATGGTTCCGTATCCTGCAGGATCTTCTTGGCCTTCTGCATCTTGGAAGAAGAAATCATGTACATCGCATTGGTGATCTTCATGGTGTCCTGAATGCTTTTCATACGAGTCTGTATTTCTTTTGCATTTGCCATATCAACACCTACCTGCTCTTATCTCTGAATTCTTCTGCCGCCTTTACGATTTTCTCTACAAGCTCATCAGAGAGCTGCTTTGTAGTCTCGATCTCTTTGCCGATCTCAGGATATACATTATCAAAGTACTCCAGAAGATCCTTCTGATATTTCTTGATCTCTTTCTTTTCTACATCTACCATCAGCTTGTGAGTCGCAACGCAGAGAGTAATTACCTGCTGATGAAGACTTAACGGGCTGCAGAGCGGCTGTTTCAGAAGCTCCATCAGACAGCTTCCGTATTTCAGCTGTGCAGTTGTAGCCTCATCCAGATCTGAACTGAACTGGGTGAACACTTCCATCTCTCTGTACTGTGCCAGGTCGATACGTACACTACCGGAAGCTTTCTTCATAGCCTTGGTCTGTGCAGCACCACCAACACGGGATACGGAAAGACCAACATTGACTGCCGGACGCATGCCTGAGAAGAACAGATCACTTTCCAGGAATATCTGACCATCTGTGATGGAAATTACGTTTGTAGGAATGTATGCAGATACATCACCGGCCTGTGTCTCGATGATCGGAAGTGCCGTAATGGATCCGCCGCCTGCCTCTTCACTCAGACGGCTGGAACGCTCCAGAAGTCTGGAATGAAGATAGAATACGTCACCAGGATATGCCTCACGTCCCGGAGAACGCTCAAGCAGAAGTGACAATGCACGATATGCCACCGCATGCTTGGAAAGATCATCATATACGATCAATACGTCTTTGCCCTGATACATGAAATACTCTGCAAGAGCAGTACCAGCATAAGGAGCAATATACTGAAGCGGTGCACAGTCACTGGCTGTTGCGGAGAATACGGTTGTATACTCCATTGCACCGTATTTTTCAAGATTGGAAACTACCTTTGCAACGGTAGAAGCTTTCTGTCCGATGGCAACATAGATACAGATCACATCCTTACCTTTCTGGTTGATGATCGTATCGGTTGCGATGGATGTTTTACCTGTCTGTCTGTCGCCGATGATCAGCTCTCGCTGTCCACGGCCGATCGGGAACATGGAATCAATGGAAAGGATTCCTGTTTCCAGAGGTACAGTTACAGACTTACGGTCGATGATTCCAGGAGCCGGGTTCTCGATCGGGCGATATTCCTCTGCCTGGATCTCTCCCTTTCCATCAATAGGCTCACCAAGTGCGTTCACGATTCTTCCGATAAATTTATCCCCTACCGGAATACCTGCCTGCTTGCCAGTTCTGGCAACCTTGGTGCCTTCCTTGATTCCTGTATCCTTTCCGAAAAGAATACATCCCATGCTGTTGGCACGGACATCCTGTACCATACCTTTCAGACCATTCTCGAAGGTCACGACCTCACCGTACATGGCATGATCGATGCCATAAACAGTTGCGATACCATCTCCCACGGAGATGACAGTGCCTACTTCCTGGTCCTTGCTGATTTCGTCATAGTTCTTTATTTCTTCCTTGAGAATCGAAATGATTTCATCTGGATTTATTGCACCCAATTCAATTTCACCTCCGGGTTAATTTCTGTTTCAGTTTCTTATAACGTCCGATGAGGCTCCAGTCGTACTCACGATCTCCTGCCCTGAGAACAAATCCACCTACAAGGCTTTTATCCTCTGTAAGGGTAAGTTCCACTTCTCTGGCAGAAAACTGGCTACGGAGAAACTCCTTCATCTTATTTTCCTGCTCTTCGGCAGGACGTGTTACATAAAGAAGCTCTGCCTTGAGAATTCCTTTCTGTTCCCGGCTGTAAGCATCATAAGCTTCAAGGATCTCTCCGATTCTGTCAATCTTCTGATACTTACACGTTACTTTAAGAAAACTCTTCATTTCCTGCGGAAAAACCCGCTCTATTACCTGTTCTTTTTCTTTGAGGGAAACAAGTGGATTTTCAAGCATCTTACCTATCTCAGGTGTATTCTTAAAAATCCTTCCTGTTTCGCAGATTGCCTCCCCCGGGACAGAAAGACCGTATAATGCTTTTGCATAATTAATGGACGTCTCTGTCATGAGGATCACCTGCTCCTTCTAAAAACTGGTCATATAGGGACATATCCTGTGCTTCGTCGTTCTTTTTTTCCCATGATTCTGGATGCTGCATCCATTGCCAGCTCAGCCACTTTGCCTTCCATCGCTTTCATAGCAGCTTCCTGCTCAGTGCTGATATCTCTTCTTGCTTTCTCAAGAATCTGACCAGCCTGATCATTAGCTCTCTTCACGATGCTGTCTGCCTGTACTTTTGCCTCGTCCTTAGCCTGCTCTACAATACTGAAGGATTCCTCCTTCGCAGATTTCAGTGCATCCTCATACTGTCCTTTCAGCTGGTTTGCTTCAGTAGTTGTCTTCTCTGCTGAAGCAAACTGCTCATCGATCATAGCTTTTCTCTTCTCCATAACACCAATGATCGGGCCGAAAAGGAACTTCTTCATTAAAAGATAAAGAACGATCAGGTTTATAATAGTAAAGACAAGGTTGATATCAATTTTAATCACCTGGTCCACCTGCCTCTCTTAATCCTGAATTAGTATCTCGTCTTTACCTATTAGCCAAGCATGATGATGATCAGAAGACCGATTACGAAACCGTAAATAGCTGTTGCCTCTGCAAGAGCACATCCAAGAAGAAGTGCTTTACTGATCTTGCTCTCTGCCTCCGGCTGTCTTGCGATAGCTTCTACTGCTTTAGATGTTGCAAGACCGATACCAATACCTGCTCCAATACCTGTAAGAACTGCGATAGCTGCACCAATTGCGATTAACATAGTTTTTTCCTCCTGTAAAATACAATTTTTTCATTTTTAAATCAAGCGGAGCTTCCGCTTCACTACTCAATTGCTTCCTTGATGAACAAGGATGTTAAGAATACAAATACATACGCCTGTATGAATCCATCGAAGAAATCAAAATACAGGCTGAATGGTATGGGAAGAATGGCCGGACAAACAAACTCCAGCAACTTCATAACTACGAAGCTTCCCAGAACATTACCGAACAACCGCATGCAGAGAGATGTAGGTCTGATCGCTATTTCCAGAATGTTGATCGGAAGCATGATCGGAACCGGCTCCGCAAAGCCTTTCAGGAAACCCTTCAATCCCCTCTTATGAAAGCCTGCATACTCGATCAGAATAATGCTCATCAGCGCCAGCGCAATGGTAACATTCATGTCCTTCGTTGGTGGTGTAAAACCAAATACGCCTGCGATATTGGCTATTCCGATGTAGATTACGGTTGACATCAAATAAGGCACATACTGTTTGCCTTCTTCTCCAAGGATACCCATGAAGAAATCCTGAAGAAAACTTACCCCGGTCTCCAGAAGCAGCTGCTTCTTACCCGGATTTTCCACACTGAGATTCCGAACTAAGATCAGAGACAGAATCACAAGAACCGCCATGATGACCCATGTGACTACCACGCATTCTGCAATTGGTATTCCACCAAACACCGGAATGGTAAAGGCTGTCTTACTGTTTAGCTCTTCTGCCAGTGTACTTGATAAATCTCCCGTTTTTCTCCCTCCTTTTCTCTTGGCGCTGATCGCATCTTTTTGTAATTGGTATGACCACGCCTTGTAGTTGACTTTATTTTACTCCGCATTTCCAGAATGTCAATATTATTTTTTGCCTGTTTTGTACAAAAAAGAATCTGTTTTTTATACAAAATACACAATTTATTTCAATTGACCTTAATCCGACCTTCTGCGTACAGATAACCTCTCCATAAGAAAGCAGGGTTTCTG
>ENA-OQCR01000092-OQCR01000092.1-human-gut-metagenome-genome-assembly--contig:-NODE-92-length-13300-cov-1.497305_pt1 | contig 13300 bp, 11 predicted proteins | sample MGYA00242763_ERZ504589 | MGnify/ENA primary metagenome ERZ504589 (study PRJEB26092, sample SAMD00036321) | human gut metagenome | host: Homo sapiens | study: EMG produced TPA metagenomics assembly of...
TGCAAGATATTCCCGGTAATTCATTCCAAACTGCCTGCGCTTTTCCCTTTTCTTCCTGACAGAAGCAAATTTCTTCAGTTCCTTTGACTGCTGCAGAAATTCCTCGCATGGGATCAGTGTGCTGCACACCACCAGCGAGCCGGGAACATAGTTTTCCATTGACTTATTTCGATAATTTTTGCCGTAGGCCCGGGTGAGATAGCTGTCTGTGTTTCCCGGGATCATAAAGGATTCTCCTCCAAGCATTGCCTCCCCGGGATTTTCAAAAATATGCGCAGGAAAATAAAGATTCTGGTCAAAATATCGGAGTACATATGTTTTTGCGCCATCCTGCGGCTGCCGGAGCAGATCCCGGAATATGCTCTTTGCCAGCCAGCCTCGTCCGCAAAGGGAAAGGACTCGCACCATCCAGATACATCCCAGCTCACGCCGGTTTCGCCACTTGCCTTTTTTTCCGTAGATCCTTTTCCATCCCTCTTCGCGCATACGGTTCCAGAGATATTTTCCCTTTGGGCCATATTCACACTGCAGCGGAAGGATATTGATCCCCAGTCCCGGATGTTTGTATTTTCCGTACTCGTCCAACTTATAAAACAATGTATCTTTATCTGTATAACGCAGAAAAAATCCGGGGAAACGGCTGTTATTCTCCATAGATTCCAGAGTTCTGCGCAACTCTGGTTCTTCATCAAAGATATTTTTAAACCGGGCCATATCACCGGTCTTCATATAAATATCATGCTTGCCGGATTCATGGGAAAAGGGCGCTCCGTTACCGCACAGAGGGTAAGATACGGAGAAAGATAATATGTGATCTTATTTTTTCTGCATATGGTATCTATTTCTTTTAGAAGTTCCAGTACTTTCTGCTGTTCTCTGTTCAATACACTCTGCCTCGTTTCTGTTGATCTGTCATTACAGGATCCGCTTCAGAAGCTTCTGAAGTTCCTCCTGACTTTTATACTTATCCAGCCAGCTGTTCAGAAATTCTGTCACGTCTGCCTTCTTTGCGAAAAATCCGGTACGCCGGCTTCCATCGTAAAGATCCTCCAGGAAAATCCTGGAAAGCTCATTTTTTATATAGGGATGCGGCTCATGATCCAATGCGAGGAAATAATTTTCGAAGCTTCCCGGGTACGCCCCTGTTTCTTCCGGATATCTCCCAGAAGCTTGTATACCTCTCCCTGCCATTCCTTATGGACCAGAAAGCTGCGGATCTCCTCTGCCAGATATTCCATCTCGCACTCTTCCTCACTGCACAGGATCCTGGTACGGCCCTCTGCCAGTGCTTTGGGATAGCCGAATCTCTGCCATGCACAGGTAAGTGCCTCTTTGTACACCGGCTCCTCAAGAGTTCCCTCCCTTGGAGAATTACCGATGATCCCCAGTTCTTGCAAAGCTCTCTCACCAGCTCTTCCAGCTCCCCTTTTGTACGGACGGAAGATACCTCGCAAGATAAAGAGCGCCTCTGATCTCCTCATCCTCCGGCATCAGTCTGCTCCAGAACTCCATCAGAGAGAGTGCTTCTGATCTTCTCTGGCTTCCAAGCAGATCCCGACAGTCCCGGATCGCCTGGGACTTCTGTTTTTTCAGGAATTTATCCAGTTCCAGCTGCACAATGCCGTTATTGGTGCATTCTCTGGCTTTCAGATACTCTGCCATTGCTTCGTTCCGGAGGCCCTTTTTCCAGAGAAGATCCCCCTTATATTTCATAAAATATCCATCCTGGGGAAATACTCTCAGGCAGTAAGACAGAAATTTCTCCGCTTCTGAAGCATTCTGCGGTCCTTCCAGGCGCTCCATCACAAACCGGCATTTAAATTTCAGGAATCCCGGAGCATCCGGATATTTTCTGAGAAGATCATCCACAATCGCCTCTGCTTCCTGCATTTCTTTAAATTCATAGTGGCTGGCTGCTTTTCGGAAACGTCGGATATCCTCCACTGTCTGCTCCATTTCCGGAGTAAGATGATCCATTTTCTTACGTACCTCGTACATACGGTATGCCTTGGAAACACGCTCCTGATAAATCAGTGTCAGCATGGCCGCCTGAAAAGCCTCATCCTCCAGCGGGATCAGGACCGGATGATAGAACGGACGGATCCCCTTAAAATCCTCACGTCCGATAAACTCCATGCTGAGCTGTACACGGTAATACTCCTCAAAGATCTCACCAAGCACATCATATCTTCTCTCTTTCAGCAGGGTCTCCGCTGTTTTTTCGGATCTCATCAGTCGGGCAGACACATCCCGGGCTACAACACCGGCTTTGATCCTTCTTCGTCTGTCATCCTGTTTATGGTCTCCCTTTGCCATAAGAAGGCAGTAGAATTTGCGGAAAAGCATCTGTCTGCGGATACGTTTTTTGTCGATCCTTGGCATATATTCATCCCGCACCTCCTGATAGCTGGCGCCCGGAACATCAACAGACTCATGAGATTCTCTTTCCCCATGAGGCGGTATATAGGACCATTCGTCCCCGTAATGCCAGATCAGATAATCGCTGGTCCTGTGAGGGATCATAACCTTTTCGCCCTCGAAGTCCATATATTTTACAGGGAACATCATATCCTTGTCAAAAAGAAACGGGCAGCCTCCCCATCGCATGGCATAGCGGCTGCACTCCTCTTCTTTATAAGAAAACATGATCTTCTCCAATTTCTTTAAGGTTCTGTCCTTTCCGCAGAAGGTATAGCGGAAAAGCCAGTACAGATACCGCCAGGGAGAAATTTCCCATCTGACTCCCACGACCATGCTGATATTCAGAAGTTCCGTATAGATCATCATATGGTCCCGGTATTTCTCATACTCACGGTCATCATCCGGAATGGGATCCAGAGTCAGTACGTCAATGATCTCACCAGCCTTGTCGTCTCCTATGATCTGATGCTTGTGGATCGCACAGGTATCCGTACTTCCGTAGCGCGGAAAACCGTTGGTATAATTACGGTCCACTTCTGCACAATAAACCGCCCGGTTCGGCGGCATCTCGTTCTGACATATTTCTACAAATTTATCCCAGTCACTTTTGGGCATGTAAATGTCCACATCATCGTCCCATGGGATAAAGCCTTCATTTCGAAGAACACCGATCAGAGTACCTCCGGCCATTACATATCTAAGATTATGCTTTTTGCAGATCGCGTCAACCTCCCGGAAGAGCTGCAAAAGAAGCTTCTGTTTTTCTGTCATCTGTCAACCTCTTTGATTAATTATTTTCAAAAGCTCAGCCAGAGTTTCTGATTCTTCATAAAAAAATCTCGTACATTCTGTCCGTCTGTCACGGATCATGATGACCAGCTCCTGAAGCAGATAGCGAAGACCATTTCCCTCAAAATTAAAGCTGTAGCGTTTCAGGAATTCCTGACCTTCTATTTTGGCTTCAAAATATCCGGTATTCCACCAGTCACCGGGTACGGTGATACGCCCCCTGGTTCCGATGATCGCAAGCTCGTTTTCCACATCCACCGTTGTTCCGATCTCAATGGTCGCCAGTGCCCGGAGATACTTTATCGTGATCATATCATAAATAAAGCAGCCGTCACTGCTCTTCATCGCATTGGTCTTCACATCCAGGTAATCCTTACCGAGAAGCTTGATACATGCACAAAGCGCCTGGCTGACTGTTTCACTGAAATTCTTTCCGCCCTCAAAATCATCCTGAGAAATCGCGCATTTTACAGCTACCACATCTCCCACAAGTGCTCCATGTGTCAGCCAGACGAGCTGCGTAAACGCGCGCAAATAGACCATGGTAAGCCTCTCTACCAGAACAACCTGATGTGCCTTTGCCAGTGCAAACAGCTCTCTTATCTCTTCCGGCTCCAGAGCCATAGGCGTGTCACTGATCACATATTTATCACATTCCAGTGCCTTTCGGATATAATCTGCCCTGTTTTTCAGACCGGATCGGATATAAATGATATCCAATCCTTCCAGAAACTGTCCGTAATCTGTACCATAAGAGTCAAGTTCGTATCTGTCACAGAATTCTCTCGCAACAAAAACGTCCTCGGAATACACACTTTCTACATGCAGTCCGCTGACATACTTGGACTCCATCACCATTTCGTTGTCCTCTGCATCATCCGTAACAATGCCCATGCTGTAGATCATACCCTCACTTCTGAGCTTGGTACTGGAAATATTTTTGGTACGTTCCAGATAAACGACCTCACAGTAATTCTTCAGATAATCAAATTTGCCACGCCAGTCCGAACCGACTACCAGAAGGTCGATATTGTATTTTGTAATGTCATTTAGCTTCTGCCCCTGATATTCCTCTACAATGATCTCATCCGCAAAACCAGTCTTGCGGACATTTTCGATACGCTTCAGAAGGCTGTCCTGTACATTCAGCTTGCCGCGTTCGATATCATAGCTTTCACTGGTGACACCCACAACAAGATAATCTCCCAGCTCCCTGGCTCTTTTCAGAATATTGTAATGTCCCTGGTGGAACAGATCAAAGGTACCGTAAGTAATGACTTTTTTCATTATTAATTTAATCCTGCGCTTTCTCTTCTTTATTTTTCAAAAGCACTTCCATTCCCCCCTGCGGTTCTGTGATCTCTAATATATCATCCAGGTCCTGGAGCTGCTCAAATTCCTGTGGAGCTCCGGCATCATCCATGCCTTCCTCCATCTCAAGATCCTCATCTACAAAGAAATCCTCGTCACGGATTTCTTCCGTCTCTTCTGTCTCATGTTCCAGTACAGCCGCCACATCGTCCTTCACCTTACGTGCATCCTCCTCGTCCAGAGTTGCCGCAAGCTCCTCAATGGCTTTCTTTCTTTTCAGTATGATCTCATAACGGTCATCTTCATCATATTCATCCTCAAGTCCTTCATCCTGCACCTGCTTCTCACGTTTGAACAGAATAAATGTAAGCAGGTTCAGTACTCCTCCGTAGAGGAAAGATACCGGCTTGCTTCCAAGGATCAGAACAAGCACCCAGGATACTCCGAAAAGCACCCAGACATTCAGCATCTGCGGGATGCTGAGAAGAAGCAGGCCGTTGAGTACGATCATGATCGGATAATGGAAAAAATAAATCCCCATGGTATTTCTTCCAACAAAGGTAACCGGCAGCTTCACATCCGGGATCAATGCCAGAAACGTCAGCACCAGCACAAAAGATACCAGATACATCAGAAGGCGGATCAGCATTCCTGTGATATCATCCATTCCCGATAACTGATACGTATGATTCCCACGGAAAATATCTACCGGGATCTCATTGGCGATCATAAAATTCGGAACTGCATACAAAAGCAGGGCTGAAACCAGGAGCAGGATCCATTTACCCTTGAATTTACGGACCACGTCTGTGTAATCACTCTTCCACAGATAGCCTGCCACAAAAAACGGAAAAAATACAACGATCCTGGAGCTTGAAAGATAAGTCGTAAATTCCGGTCTTGTTCCTGCCCACAATGCAAAAATAATGCTCAGAGGCACGATAAAACGTATCTTGCCAAGTGCTTCGATAGTCAGCCTGTAGATAAACAGTGCCAGCACATACCACATAACTGTTCCGGACGGACGGAGAAGCTCATAATCCATGCTTCTGCCGGTCCAGATATACGCATACCAGGTCAGACTGTATCCAAGAATATAAGGGATCAGCAGATTCTTCACATTCTTCAGTACATCCTGTGGCTTCTTGGAAAGATATCCGGATATAAAAATAAAAGCAGGCATGTGAAAAATGGTGATCCCATACCATACATAACGCACCACCATGTCCACCTTGACCAGCTGAAATGCGATCAGATGATTAAATACGACAAGAAAGATCAGTACTACTTTAATGTTATCGACCAGGTAAGAATACGGAACTCCCTGGCTATCCGTTCTCTGTTTCATTTGTTTCCACCTTGTAATATTTGATAAAAGTATGAATAAATAATAACATATATTTATGAATTTGGAAATAAAAAATTAATATATGTCAGAATTATTCACCTCTTCCAGAATTTTTCAGCGGTATTTCCATATCCCGTGGAGCGCATAGGAAACAAAGAAAAACAGACTCTTCAGCGGACCATATCCCACATACCGATACACCTGATAAGTCATTGCCGCAGACTTCAGCTTATTTCTGGATTTTCCCCCTTCACTGAGCCGGTATTTCAGGTAAGGTCTGTTGATCCCTGCTGCAAATCCTCCCTTTCTCAGGATCCGGAGCCAGGTAATGTAATCTTCATGGCTGTCATCATGCTCCATCGGAAACGCAAGTGCATCTTCTCTGCGCAGCAATACGGAAGAACAGTTGATGCTGTTATGCTTCAGAAGCTCCCTGTATGTGATCCGTTCCCTTACCGGAATATATTTGCCGGTAGTGCGGCCATCCGGCGTCATCAGCTCTCTTCCGGTGGAGCAGATCGCACAGCCGGTCTGTTCCATAACCTCTGTCTGGGCCTTCAGCTTGCCCTTTTCCCACCAGTCATCCGCATCCAGAAATGCGATATATTTTCCCCGGGCTTCCTTTACGCCCCGGTTTCTGGAACGGGCAGCACCCATATTCTGTTCATTTCTGATATAACGGATCTTTCCGCTGTCCATATATTTCATTACAGCAAGCTCTGTGCCGTCTGCAGAACAGTCATCAATGACCAGCACTTCTACCGGAACCTCCTGTCCCAGTGCTGATTCGATCGCTTTTCCAATATATCTTTCCCCGTTATATACGGGCATCACTACGGAAACCAACGGCTTTTCCATAAAAACAACCTCCGTCCTCTCTATCCACAAAATGCGCGTCAGGATGATCTGCCGCAGCCTGACACGCATTTCGTTTCGTTACTTATTTTTTGTCTTCGGAATCCTTAAGAGCGTTCTTCTGATTATCATCCACGCCCTCGGAAACTTCTTTCTGGAAAAAGATCTTTACAGTCATAAACAGAAGCTTGATATCCAGAAGGAATGAATAATTTTCAATATAAAACAGATCCAGCTTCAGCTTATCATACGGTGTGGTGTTATATTTGCCATATACCTGAGCATAACCGGTCAGTCCGGCTTTTACCTTAAGACGATAGTGGAATTCCGGGATTTCCTGCTCATATTCCTGCATGATCACATCTCGTTCCGGACGTGGACCTACAAGAGACATATCACCCATAAACACGTTAAACAGCTGGGGAAGCTCATCCAGATGCAGATTACGCAGGACATGTCCTACCGGTGTGATACGGGAATCGTGCTTGGACGCAAGACGCGCCCCGTTCTTCTCGGAATCCACACACATGCTTCGGAATTTCCGGATGCGGAATTCCTTTCCCTGATAGGTAAGACGATCCTGGAGATAAAATACCGGACCGCCGTCATAAGCCTTCACCGCAATGGCAATGATCAGCATGATGGGTGAGGATACGATGATCCCAAGTCCGGAAACAATGATATCCAGAACTCTCTTGGCTGCACGCTGCTCCATGGAAAGTCCCTGATTCCTGCACATCAGAAGCGGCGTATCAAACAGATGGATCCTGTCTGTTCCAAGCAGGATGATATCGGAAATCTTCGGACTCATATAGCAGCGGATGGAATGAGAAAAACAGTATTTCAGATACCTGTTTCGGATCTGGGATGGAAGATCCAGATGATCACGCCTTCATAATCTTCCATCATGGCATGGATCTTCTCTTCGCCCTCACGGATATGAACCTTACCGCTGATATCGTATTTATCCTTTCGGGTGTTCATCTTGTGGATCACATCACCGGGATCACGGTCTCCGTAGAGCACCAACAGCCTTCTGGCTCCGTACAGTCTGGAGTAAATATACCTAGAACCCCAGATCCACAGTACCGTCACAATAAGCTGGACTCCGGTCATTTCGATCACCGGTCTGACCGACATAAACCATCTGTTGATCAGTGTGATCTGAAAATACGTCACAACATTGGTACAGATCGTTGCCAGCGTCAGTGAATAAAATACATCGATCCTCTTCAGATAGCCTACCTTCAGACCTCCGTAAAGCTTGGCAAACATCAGATAGATCAGCGCGTAGATCAGGATCATTACCCAGTTACCCTTTCTCCAGAATGGCTTCAGGATCAGGTCACTGTAAAATCATACCATACATAAGCAAAGATCGCTGCCTGTGCGATCACGATCAGACTTGCCAGGCAAAATACCACAAATCTCTTATAATCTTCTCTTTTACTTCTATTCACAGATTTTTCTTCCTTCCTGAGGAGTAGATATTAACTTCATTATTATAGCCAATATATACTCTTACGTCCAGAGATTCCTCTGATTTTTCTCCTGATATTTTCCTGTCAGGATGTTTTTTTCCGTGACTATAGCAAAAATCCCCAGGAGCTTACCCGGGGATTTTTGGCTGTATATATTTATTTTTCTTTTTCAGTTTCCACGCCTTTTCGAATTATTCATTCACCAGGTTATACTCTTCGATGGATTTGTTGATGGAATCTGCCATGTTTTTCACAGCTGTATCCACATCCTCTTTTCCGTTGAGCATGCTCTCAATCTCGGATTCCACGGTAGCTCTTGCCTCCGGGAATACACTTAACAGAGCGCCTACATAGTCGGCGGAAGAATCATGGAGCTGGTCGATCGCTGTCTGGAACTGCGGATATTTTGCAACATTATCCTTAAATACCTGCTCTTCCTGAGACTTTACAGTTACAGGGAAATATCCGGTCTGTGCGTTCCAGTAAGCCTGAGACTCCGGAGAGATCAGGAATTTTACGAACTCCCATGTTGCACGAAGCTTTTTCGGATCATTGTTGTTCAGTGCCCAAAGAGATGCACCTCCGATGGAAACACCACCTCGTCACTGGATTTGATCTTCGGGAAGTATGCAGTACCAACCTCAAATTTTCCGTTTACATCCTGAAGGATCTGTTTCAGGGAAGCTGTGGAGCCAAGAGTGATCGCAGATTTTCCTGCAGAAAAATCTGCCAGACCTGCATCGCCGCCTTTTCCTACGACCGGTGCGAAGCCCTTATCGTTAAGATCCTTCCATGCTGTAAGGATATTCTTTGCAGCATCATTCTCGTCAAAAGCAACAGCTGTAGCAGCCTCTTTACGTCCGTTTCCGTTGTTTGCATACTCAAGGCCCTGCTTTCCGATAAACTGCTCGAAGAACCATCCGTAGATTCCAAGAGACATGACCTCGCCTGCGCCGCCTTTGTCCAGAAGATTCTGTCCGATCTCACCGATGCCCTCCAGGCTGTCCGGAATTTCTGTGATGCCTGCTTTATCAAACATGTCCTTGTTGTAATACATGATCGGTGTGGAAGAGTTGAACGGCATGGAGTACAGCTCATTGTCGATGGTGTAGTATGCAGCCAGGTTCGGCTCGATTTCAGATACATCGCAGCTGTCTGCGTCGATCATCTGCTGCATAGGCACGATCCATCCGGAATCGATCATGAATCTTGTTCCGATCTCATATACCTGTACAAGATCCGCACCCATGTTTCCGATCTGTGCACTTTTCAGCTTGTTCAGGGAATCATCATATTCACCCTGATACTGAGCATCTACAGTAATTCCGTATTCATTCTCATCGTTGAATTTTTTTACCAGTGTATCGATCGCCTCGCCATTGACACCACCCATGGAATGCCAGAAGGTAATGGTAGTTCCATCTACATCGGAAGCATCTGCCATTTCCACTTTTTCATCTGTGCCGGCATCTGCGGCGAATACAGTTACTCCGGAAAGAGAACCGATGGTCATTACTGTGGTAAGGAAAGCTGCGATGATTTTTTTCTTCATAACTTTTTTCTCCTCTTGAAAAATTTTCTCTTTTTTTCATTTTTTTATATAAGATGAACTGCCCGTCTTACGACTTTGCAGTATCTTTTTGCAATATTTTCCCCTTACAGCAGGATGCTGCAGGGTTGCTGCCTGCTCCGATATCAGCCCTTGACTGCACCCGAGAACATTCCTCTGATCAGCTGTTTCTGTCCAATGATAAAGATAGAAATGGACGGAATGATGATCATGACAACGCCTGCGATCATCAGGGTGATGGACTGGGAATCCACACTGTCCAGCATACTGATACCGATCTGAACGGTTCTCATATTGTTGGAGCCTGTTACAAGCAGCGGCCACATGTACATATTCCATGCGTTGATAAAGGTATACACTGCCATAGCGCCAATAGCGGATTTTGTCAGCGGAAGCAGGATCCTTACGATAAATTTCAGATTGCTGCAGCCGTCAAGCTTTGCCGATTCATACAGTGAGATCGGGAAAGTCATGTAAAACTGACGGAACAGGAAAATTCCCATTGCGGATGTAAGGTAAGGCACGATCAGTACCTGATAAGTATCCAGCATTCCCCAGCTTGATACCGTCAGGTAGTTGGAAATGATCGTTGCCTCTCCCGGAACCATCATGGTTGCCATCACAACCATGAAGAGAATACCTTTTCCTTTGAATTCCAGGAAAGAAAACGCAAAAGCAGCAAGAGAACAGGTAATGATCTGTCCGATGGTAATGCATCCCGCCATGATAAAGGAATTTAATATGAATCGGAGAAGCGGAACGGTGCGGAATGCATTGATAAAGTTGGAAAAGGTCGGATTCTTGGGAAAGAGATTCAACTCTGTAGTAAACAATTCACTGGAAGGCATCAGTGCAATACTGATGGCATAAAGCAATGGAAGCAGGATCAGAACCGCAAACACCACATTTGCCGTAACACGGAGCGCTGTTCTTGTCCTTCTCTTTGCAAGAGCCTTTGCATTCATAGCTTTTTTCAGCTCCAGAAGCTCCTCTTTTGACATGTTTCCCACTGCCGGGACTGCCATATTTTCCATCTGGCTCATCAGTAATTCACTCCCTTCTTCTCAATACGGAACATGATCAGTGTGATGATCATGATGATCACAAACAGGATAACAGACTGGCTGCCGCACTTCCGAAGCGGTAGTTAAAAAACGCATCCCTGTAAATGGAATAAACAATAACATTGGTAGACTCATTAGGACCACCCTCTGTCAGGATCTTGATCTGTCCAAAGGACTGAAAGGCCTGTATGATATTTACCACCAGTGTGTAAAACATGATCGGGGAAAGTCCCGGAAGCGTCAGGCTGAAAAAACTGCTGCACACTGCTGGCTCCATCCACAGAAGCTCTCTCATAAATGGTCTCACAATATTTCCGAGTCCTGCGGAAAAATACAGAAAATTAATCCCGCTGTTCAGCCACGCAGTAAGAATGGCTACGCAGATCAGAGCCGTGTTCGGATCGTTCAGCCAGTTGATATCCAGGCCGGTAAGCTTATTCACAATACCTACTGCCGGGTGGAGCATGATCTGGAAGATCATTGCCGCAGAACTAGATGCAATAGCCATTGGCAGAGCATAAGATGTACTGAACACCCGGATTCCCGGAAACGCCTTGTTGCAAAGCACTGCTGCGATCAGACCAAGAAGCATGCCGCCGACCACAACGATCAGCACAAAGATCAGCGTCACCTTCAGACTGTTGATAAAGGATGCTGACTGAAGCAATTCTTTATAGTTTCCCAGACCAACGTACAGCTTTGCCTGTCCCATCTTGTTGGTCTTGTAAAGACTTAAATAAATTGTTTTCACAAACGGATAAAACAGAAAAATTCCAAAAATAAGCATACAAGGCACCAGATATAAGTACGGTGTGATCTTGCTTTTGCTGTTATTTCCCATAACTATTTCTCCTCCTTGCATAATCAGATTCTATCTACAGGCTGATCTGCCTGTACTCAAGCTCTTCCGTGACATAAATTCATGACACAAAAATATTTTCTTCTGTCTCCGGATCAAACACATGGGCCTTCTCCATATCAAAATACAGAGAAACCTTCTCCCCTACCTGTGTCTGATTTTCCGGACTTAAGCGGACTGCCAGGGTTTTGCCCTGCTCATCAAAATAGAGGATCACTTCCGCTCCCAGCATCTCCCGGTTTACTACAGGCTCATCTACATCTACGCTTTCATTTTCAATACCAAGCTTTTTCGCCTCATCAAACTCGTAGATATCCTCCGGACGGATTCCAAGGATCACGTGTCTGCCGTTATATCTGTCTGCGATCTGTTTTCCTCTGGTTCCGTCCAGATAAACCTTTTTCACAGTTTTGGCATCATCCAGAAGAAGGGCCGTGCGATTATTTTCTTCTGCTTTTACCGTACACCGGAAAAAGTTCATGGACGGAGAACCAAGGAAGCCTGCCACGAAAAGATTTACCGGATTGTCATAAATACTCTGAGGTGCTCCCACCTGCTGGATCAGACCATCCTTCATGACCACGATCTTAGTCCCAAGAGTCATGGCCTCTGTCTGGTCGTGCGTTACATAAATAATGGTGGTGTCCAGCTGTTTATGTAATTTCACAAGCTCCACACGCATCTGAGCACGGAGCTTTGCATCCAGGTTGGAAAGGGGCTCATCCATGAGAAAGGCTTTCGGCTTCCGGATAATTGCACTTCCAATGGCAACTCGCTGTTTCTGACCGCCGGAAAGAGCCGCCGGCCTCCGGTCAAGAAGCTGGTCGATCTCCAGGATCTTTGCCACCTCATGGACCTTTCTGTCGATCTCATCCTTCGGAAGCTTACGGATCTTCAAGGCGTATGCCATATTTCCATAAACTGTCATGTTCGGATATAAGGCATAGTTCTGGAACACCATGGACATTCCCCTCTCCTTCGGTTCCAGATAATTGGAAAGCTCACCGTCGATCCACAGCTCACCGTCTGTGATCTCCTCCAAGCCTGCGATGATACGCAAAGTGGTGGATTTTCCACATCCGGACGGACCTACAAAGATCACAAACTCTTTATCATGTATATCAAGATTAAAATCCTTCACACCGTAATGCTCCGAATCAAATTGCTTACATACATTTCTAAGTGCAATTTCTGACATTACTTATCTCCTTTCTCTTCTCTCGCTCACATAGTTTGTAGTATAGGATTTTTCCGGCTGTTCAGATATCGTGGTTGAGATAAAGATTTGTGAATTGTATGTTAAATTGTTTCAGAAATTATATGCAATTCCGTTAAATTCTTTCTCCAGAGTAAAATACCCATCGCGTTATGTTGCCACCTTCTTTCGCCGTCATCTCTGTCCTGCATCATATCTTCCAATTTTTATTACATTGATCACAACAGCTCTCTCCAATATGTCAGCAATATGGATATTTCCCGTCTCCTCGCATATCTGAATCAAATAAAAATAGAATATTCATATTTAATACTTGCCTCTCTTCCAGATAAATGACAACTTTCAGGCTTTTATGATCACTTTGATTTGTGCAATTTTTTTATGTT
>ENA-OQCR01000093-OQCR01000093.1-human-gut-metagenome-genome-assembly--contig:-NODE-93-length-13261-cov-1.780113_pt1 | contig 13261 bp, 9 predicted proteins | sample MGYA00242763_ERZ504589 | MGnify/ENA primary metagenome ERZ504589 (study PRJEB26092, sample SAMD00036321) | human gut metagenome | host: Homo sapiens | study: EMG produced TPA metagenomics assembly of the...
CCCGCATTTGGAATATGGTCATCAGTGCGTCTGGTATGCATGGAACCGTCTTGCCATGATTCACGGCAACGAAGGCTGGTCTTGGGTTATGGGTAACGGTGGTGACATCGCCAACAATCTGAAAGGACAATCCGGTTGGACGGTCGATGGGAACCCTAAACCCGGTGACGGTATATCAGGTCGTGGTAGCCCGTTCGCCGGTGGTGGTGATTGTGGTCACGTGGCCGTGGTTGAGGAAGTGTCCTCCGACCCGTCCGGTTGGAAAATTCGTATCAGTGAAGGCAACCGTGATGGTTCCGCGTCGTTCTCCTCCTATGGTTCTCGATGGCTGACGAAATCCCAGCTTTCCAGCACCGACTGCCAATTCTTCCGTAATTCCAACTGGAAGAAATGAACTACCGTGAGGCTTAAGCCGTCACGGTTTCCTGTTTCGCTGAACGCATGGAGAACATACGTAGATTGTCCGCGTATGACTCCGATGCGTTCTCCACAGGCTTGTATTCCCCTTGTTCCGAGGGTATTTTGTCTGAATATTTCGATTGTCCCATCCAGACCATGGTTTGAGCGGCTTTGACGTCTCTTGGGGCTTTATATCCGCAGTAGGCGCATTTGTATGTGCGCTGTTTGAGTGGGATTTTGGTTTTCTTGCCGCAGGTGGGGCACAGTTGTGTGGTCGGCTCCCATTTGGAAAGCGTCACCACCTGACTTGTATGACGTGCGAGCCGGTTCTTGACGCGGCCAAGGACACTGTGTTGGGTTTTGCGTCCATAACGACGTTGCCAAGCCTTAACCTGTTCATCCTGCATAAAGACAATCTCATTGCGCAACAATTCGGCTGTTATCTTGTTCGCGGCGTCATTGAGACGATTCTGCTGTCTCATATATGCCAAACGGATTCTCATACGATTACGCCGACGGTTGTTCGACCCCTTTTTCTTACGGTTCAGTTTTCGCTGTTCCCGCTTGAGGCGGTCGGTTTCTCCAACCATGACATCGTATTCCGTTCCGTCAGAACATGTTATGGCGGTTTCCACGCCCATGTCCAGTCCGATGACGGTGTTCTTCACCGGCGCGAGTTTTTTGGCTTCACGCCTTTTGTTGTATTCCTCCTTATCCATATAGCATGTGACATGCAAGTGCCATCCATCCGCCTCACTAGTGAGAACGGCTTTCGCTTGTTCCCAGCCTTCCAATTGTTTGACGCCACGCACACGAACCCAGCCGGGAATATTCTGGATTCTCGCCTTTTGTCCACGTATGCGATAAGTGGTCTCCGGTTGCGGAAGCCCAAGAGACCTGACTTCGTCGGTGAATCCAACATTGCCGACCTTGCGCCCTTGCTTTTTGAGGGTGGCGAGCGTCTTGATGTTGGAACGGATGGTTTTAACCAAAGACTGCTTCATCTGCGAGCCAAGCGTCCGGTACTCGCGTTCGTCCATCGCGCCATTCTTGGTTTTCACGAGGACGTTTTTCCTTGGCTTGTAGGAGAGCGGGTCTCCGCTGGCTATGCATTCGTTCCACAGCCATTTCGCTTCCAAGAACACTCGCGTCAATGCCTCACGTTGGGTGCGGGATAGTTTGTTGCCCACTATTTTCAGGTCGAACGTGGAGCAGGTCTGTGTTTTCCTTCTGGCCTTTGTGGCTTTGATGGACTCTTTGATTCTTCGGTTTTTGTCCAGTCTTGCCTCTTCGGAGGTCTTACGCGGCGAGCCAATGAGACTGACTGTCATGCTAACATCTCCGAATCTGCTAAACTGTTGTTAGCATGATTATAGCATATAGAGGTGCCGGATGAAACCCAACGAATACAAATCCAAAGCGTCAGCGAAGGTACGAACCAGATACCATATCGTGCTGGTCACAAAATACCGCAAGCGTGCCCTTGAGGGAATAGAGGAAGACGCCATTGCCAGCATCCGCGAAGCCGAACAGCGCTCACGGTTCACAATCCACCGAATCAACACAGGCGACGGAAACCATGTACACATGCTCGTCAGTATCCCACCAGACGAAACCATCAGCGGAACAGTCAGCCGAATCAAACAACTCACCACACATGAACTATGGGGCAAGCACCCCGACCATCTCAGACGCTACTACTGGGGAAAGCACCATAAGCTATGGTCTGCGGGATACTATTGCGAAACCGTGGGAAGAAACAGCGAGAGCATAATCGAACGCTACATAGACGAACAACAACAGGCAGGGCGATTCATCCGCAACACTGAAGATGACGCGGCTTTCTCGCCAAAACAAAAAAGGTAAATTCCTTCTCTTTTTGCTTAAGTAAGGCACTATTCTCTGTCGTGAATGGTGGCCGCGTCCTTCGCCGGGTCAAGGTCTGGTGCCTGTTGCTGGCCGTTGGCTGTGTTTCCGGCCTGAATCAAATCGTCCCACATGCTCCAATCGACTTTTCCATCCATGCCTCCCATGCTGGTGGGCGCGTTCAGTACGCGGGTGATGCCGGTTGGATTCATACCATTCCAATTTAATGCACCTGAAACTGGAATGGCGATTCTGTTGCCCTCACCGATACTGTCGGCAACCCTGTCGGGAGTCCATGCGGTCAGGAACGGGTTAATCCACCAGTTCTGGTTTCCTACATATTCGATGTCGGAGACCTTTCCGTTTTTGATGGTGAGGATGTCGTTAATCTGATAATCCCGCCATGCCGGGGTGAGCGCATTGTAACCGCCCATAGAATAAGTGTCGCCGCTAGTGACGAGGATGGAACGAACCTTGCCTTTGACTCTTACCTTGCCGCTTTCGAGCACTGTGGCCGTCGGGTCTTTGACCCATCTGGCTCCGGTGCCCCATACTTCGTTCTTCCACCATGCTTGGGAGGTGGGCATGGTGTCGCATAAGGACTGGTAGTCGGAGGTGTTGCACACGTAGGAGGGGGCGTTGCTTCCCCATCCTTGATTGATTTTCATGGAGGTGGGCATGTCCGCCGGAGTCTCGATATTGTCTGGTGTTCTTAATGCGGACAATACTTGGTCGGCTGGCTGTTTGGCCCACTGGTGTGGGTCTGCGAGCGAGTCTACTCCCCAATTGCGCATGTCTTTTTCCATTTGGAGGGCGATGGTCTTGTTCTGTTCCTTTTGTTTGTCGGACAAGACTGGGGTTTTCTTCTTTTTGGCCTTGTTGGTGGAGCTGGAGGAGCTGGTGTTGGCGCTGGCTTGGGTCTCTTTGGTGGACGTGACGTGCTTGCGCCATGCGCACCATCCGATGACGAGCGCCAACACTAGGACGACTGCTGTGATTATGGTGATGGTTTTTTTTGTTGTGGGACATGAGTTCAGCCTTTTGCTAGGAAGTTCGGACGGGTGTTCGAACATCTAGAAGAATCTTAGCGAGAAACCCTGCCGTCAGCCTTCTTGTACTGGGATTCCCTTCCATCCAACCCGTTCTTTCCGAGGCGAAGCAGGATAGTGTTCATCCACATGACACCCGTGGGGATGAGGTATCCGATAAGTGCGAGCAGGAGGCAGAAATTATCTCCGGGGTTCCAGTGAACGTAGAGCATTGGAACGATTGCCATGAGCACGCAGTCGATGGGGATGTCACGCAGTTTGCCCTCATGGAATTCGATTCGGAAGCACCAGATGATGGTTTGGAGGATGGCAACGAAGATGAGGAACGTGAAGATGTCGAATGCTCCGACGGCGATTGAGGGGATGACTGTTCCGAAGAAGTTGTTGAACATCGTTTCGAACGTCTGTCCTGCACTGGTCATGGACAGTCCTCCGATTGCGAGGACGATGACGCAAATCGAGTAGACGATGAACGTGCCAATCGAGATAAGTAGCGTTGCCATTTTGTTTTCTCCTTTTTCTTTAGGTCATAATTTGTTTCCTTATGGCGACTCTTTTTTGTGGACATTCTCAGTATAGCACGAACCTAAACTTTCTACAATAACTCGCCACCCAAGACGACGACACGCCAAGAAAACACCCCAACCAGCCCCAAACTCCCCCAAACAATTTTCCTGTTTTCAAAAGGTTTACAACAAACAGTCCATTAGTGTCGTTAATAGATTTCCGACATTCAAAAAACAGATAATGAATGGAGTCCTCGATGGCACAGAATCGCGGTGGACGAAGCCGCAGTAGAAGCAAAGAGCCGACCCATATCTGGAGCGGCTTCTGGTGTGGACTCATAATCATCATCGGCGTAATCCTCTGGACTTTACTGAGACTTCCGCTCATGCCGTTCATCTGGCTGGGAATCCTCGTAGGAGGAACCACGGCCACCTATCCGACGCCCGCACGTAAGACAGACCCCATAGACCCGAAGAAACTCAACGTCTACTACCGTTGGAAAGATATGTTCTCCGGGCTGAAACCTTACTCCCGTCCCGAAAAGGACGACGAGTTCGATGAGAACCCCGAGACATTCACAGACCTCATGTCCAAGTCCGACTGGCTTGCCGTGCATAGGGTCTCATGGTGGGTCGGCTGGTTCGTCGGCCTGTACGCCAGTCGTGGATGCGGATTGTGGACGATACCGTTCAACATGATATTCGGTTTCATGTCGGTCATGGGCGTCATCCATTGGCGTGACCGTCTTGTAGACCGTCGGCATATCTATCAGGGTGTGAGCGTGTTCGCCTTCCTGCAAAAAGGTAAACCGTCGCAGAAGACCACCGCCATCGTCTCCGCTGTTATTCTTCTTGTTATACTGGGAGCTTGCGCATATTTGGGGTTCGTGGACATTCCCACGACGCTCAGTCTTCCCGCACTTCTGTTCCTGTCGCTCGTGACGAAATTCGACAAGAAGAAGCAGACCGCATATTGGCGTGAACTTGTAAAAGCGCAACGCATGCTGGACGGTTGGGTCAAAAGCGACGACTTGGCAAAGATGTGGGGAGGAGCCTACGTCACCCAAGTCAAGAAGGTCGGCCATCGCAAGAATCCGATGCACGTCATGCGCGTCCGCTTGCAAGACCAGTATGACGCCCCAAGAAGCAATGAGAAGGTATTGAAGGCCGGTGTGGAACCATTGCGCTCCTCCGCCACTTCCAGCGGATACAATTTCATAGCCCTGCTCGCCGCCAAAACCATCAAGGAGAACGGCTGGCAGTTCGACCCAAGCCTAGTGCGAATCGTATACGGCAAGGACGAGTCCTGCATTCCCGACATCACCAAGAAGAAGGTCGGAGCAAAAATCGCCCAACTGGTTGCCGACATCGCCTACGATTATTGCGCTCAGAACGAATGGCATAAACGTCCGCCGCTCGTTCAGGTCATCGACGCCGCCGCAGACGATGAGGAGGAGGCGGCATGGCTGATGCTGTTGCACAATCCTCCCAGTGGTGGCGCTCTCATCACCCAATTGGGATTGGAATGGCTGGCGAACCCGTTCAGCCCCGCCGACATCATCAAAATGCCTATCTTCTCCGACTTGGAGAACTCGTTCATGCTCGCCGCACAACCCGAAACGAGACTGAACGACAAGGGCAACAAGTATCGTCCGGCGGGTTTGACGCAAAGCAAATCGTTCAACCGGTATATCGAGCTGTCCCGCCGGTTCAAGCAAGACCAGAAGGCTTGGCAGGATATCGTCGGCTCGAAACTGAATCTTCCCGTCTGCAATTACGACGAAGAGAAGATTGCCGAAACCAGTGAGGGCTGGTCTATCTCGTTCATGCCGGAAATGCTGACGGCACCAGACCGCACGTCCGACTTCATGCGCTACGACCTATCGAGTCTAGACCCGTCCAAGGATTTCGTCGGACTCATCGAGGAAAACGGCATCACCTCGCTGGTCATGGCGGACAACGCCCCTTTGAGAATCGACCGTCTGACCGGTTCCCGTCCGGAATACCGTCGTTACGCTCAGGCGCTCATCTACAAGGCGCTCATGGACGTGATGCCATCCCGTGCGGAAGTGGTCATCGACTCCTGTCAGCAGATGGGCAAGGACACGGCCATCTGGCGTATCGGATTCCATTTGGGACGTGGCGGAACCGTTGCCGACGTGCGCAGGAAAAGCGCGAACATCAGTGCCGCCGTCGGTTCCGAACGAGTGTATTGGGATTGGCAGTCGGCGGACCGTGCGACCGTCTGGCTGTGCTCCAACCCGTATTTGGGCACCGACCCGGACAGTGTGTCCCATTGGAAGATTAGAGCCGCCCAAAAGGAACTCATTCAACTAGCCTTGTCTGACGCTTGGGGTGTGGCCGGAGTTCAGGACAGTTCCGGCAAGACGCCGACCGTCGAATCGTTGGGTGTGCTTCCGAACAACAAGGAAGTCCTGCTCGCCAAATTCCAGATTCCGGGCGGATTGGATTTGGACAAACCCCAATACAATATCGGCAAATTCCTCACCGAAGCGAATTATCCGTATGGTCGAATCATCCAACTACGGCACGGATTTCTCCATGGTGTTGGCGAAGAAGAGTCCGTTCCCGACAAGCGTCATGGCCGATTGGAACGCGGCCAAGAAGTGCGACCGTCGCAAGTTCCCGATTGGCGTGGACGATTTGGGTAATCCCGTGTATTGGGATACGAAGACCACGCCACATCTGCTCATCAGCGGTAAGAGCGGTAGTGGCAAGTCGTCCGCGTCGCAGATTGTCATTGCGGAGGCTTTGCTGAAAGGCGAGGACATCATTCTCATCGACCCGTCGAAGGGTTGCATCGACTTCACCCAGTGGGCGAAGCCGAAGGCTCTGGCGTTCGTCGGCCTGTACCAGTTGCGTGAGACGGAGGCTGTGATTTCTTGGGCGCGTGAGGAGATGGCCGAACGTGTGCGCATCAACAACAAGTATGGCGTGGGCAACATCTTCGAACTGGACCCGGATGACGTGGAGGAGGCAGACCGTAAGCATCTGAAACCGTTGAACATCCTGTTCGATGAGTTCAACTCGTATTTGCAGGAGACGGGCAAGACCACGCAGAACCCTCAGAAGGACATGCAGATTGCCAACGACAATGCCGCCGTGTCCGCCACGAACGCTTCCATCGCCCGGACGATGAGCGCGTTGAGCAAGATTATCGTGCAGGGTCGTACCGCTGGCATCCGATGCATTTTCGGCGCTCAGCGTTTGACGATGGACGATATGAAGAAGTACAACGGCAACGCGTTCTTCCGTTCGTTGGGACGTATTCTCTTGGGAATGGACTCCCCCGCAGGCGTGGTCAGCGCCCAGAATCTCTCCGAAGCGAACCGCACCCAGAAGTCGTTGAAGAACGAGGATGGTCTAATCCCGGTCGGTCGTGGAATGTACGAGAGCATGCAAGGCACTCTGATGGCCGTGCAGACATGGTATTCGGGCGGTCAGGACGAACTGGCTAAGCTCGTTGCTGACATTCCGAACCCGGAACCCATCGACTACCAGCAGTACATGCCGCGAGCGGCGGAACAGTTCACAAAGCTCGACGTGGAGGATATCAAGGAAATCTTCACTTCCAACAACGGTTCGGAAAACGTCGAGGACGAGGACGTGGAGGAAGAGGAATGGTAATCATACCGCTCTTCCGGCTCGTCTTTTCCAACAATCCCAAAGGAGGGGAATTCCAGAAAAATGTCGTTCATTCTAGGTGATGATATTCACGGCCTTCCGGTCGAATGGCGTACTGAAGAAGGCAATCAGAACATGCTGACCATCAGCGGCAATCATGGTTCGGGCAAGACCATGCTTGCGGATTCCATCATGTTGCAGGCTTTGGCCGCACAGTATGCGGTCATCCGTTTCGACTTCGAGGGCAAGCCGCTCCCCTCCCCCATCGTCAGTCAGGTTGACTATGAAGCAAAGGCCGAAACGTTGGAGGTGCTTGACCGGACGGTGGCTGAAATCAGACGGCGTGGAACATGCATCGAAAAGCATGGAGTGGAAGGAGACCCGACCCCACGTCCGCTTCTGCTTGTCTTCGAGGACTTGGACACGCTCATGGAGACCGAAGACCGATATTATCTGCGTGCCGTCGAGGAACGCCTACGGGAAGTCGAAACCGGAATCTCCGGACTGCGCGTGTATCTGGCGCTTGTATCATCCACGTTCCCCATGGAGGAGCATTCCCTTTTGAAGAACGTCATCTCCCATAGTGGTCACGTCCACTTGGGGTACTCCCCCATCGAAGAATATGTACTCCCATCCAACAGGGAACAGGCGAGCCATCTCATCACCCGTCTCGCCAACCACAGCTTCCAACTGCTACCCGGACAAGGATCTACGAAGACCGGTTCGGAGCGTTGAAACCAATCAGTCAACCCCACGCATTCGAAGGAGGAAACCACAATGCCTGAGACACGACCGAAAATCAAAATCGGATTGTCCAAAATGTTCCCCGAAGGGTTCGACGCGCACAATCCCGACGATATGATGCGTCTGACCCGAAAAATTCAGGAGAAGGCCGCACGCCAGCCTGAAAAATATGAGGCTATCTCATCGACAGCATCAGCCCGGACGGACTCTACGCCTACATCGCTCCAATGGCTATGTCTACCGACGATAAGGAGATGCAGAAGCTTCTCACGGAGGGCATGGCGCACGGTGATGAAATCGACGCCGCCGACTGTATGGGCGAAGCCCGTCAGAAGGATACCGTCGCACGTATCGAACTGAATTATGCCAACAGTACAGACCCGACCATCAAACATGTGCCGGGCATGACATGGAAGGTAATCGATTTCATTCCGCGCACCAGTTCCAAGAGCGTCGTGCTGTTGCAGTTGATGGACGATAAGACCATTTCGATTCGCCAACAGTTCGCTGAGGCGTTGGGCTTGCAGAAGTATCCGTGGCTTATTCGTCTGACGCCGACCGCTGAGGGTGGTTGGAAAATCCGTATCAAAGGCAATGCGGCCACGTATCGTCCTTCCAAGCATGATACGAAGATTCAGGAGACCGTTGAGATTATCGGCGGTGAAGGCTGGTTCTTCAAGGCTGATGCCGAGAACGGTGTCATCACCGTGTATCCGGGAGTGCCGCCGACCTTCCCTGCGGTCATCAATCCGCCGAAGGAGTTCTGGAAGAAAAGCGATTTGCGCCACGCCTACTTTGGTATGAAGCTTCCCGACCGTGGACGTGAGACCGGTGACCTGTTGTACAACGATTGGAAGGACGCGTCCGGAGTGCTGGTCGCGGGCGCTTCCAATGGCGGTAAGAGTGTGGTCATCAACTGTCTTGTATATGCCGCAGTATCAGCCGGATGCCAACTCGCGGTATGCGACGACAAGTACAAGAGCGTCGATTTCAAATGGTGCCGTCCGTGGGTCATCGACCATGGTTGGGGTTGCGACAGCATGGAATCCTGCGCGGCCACCTTGCAACACATTCTGGACTTGAGCACGGTTCGTGCGAATGTCATCAACCAGTATGGCAAGGAGAATTGGTGGGGTCTGCCGGAGGATGTCCGTAAACAGTATCCGCCGATTCTGTTGGTGTGCGATGAGATTGCGCAATGGGCGGCACCGTTGACCGTTCCGCCGGGATTGTCGAAGGATAATCCGACCCGTATCAAAGCCGAATACGAGAAGGGTATCCGTGCGATGAATTATATGGCGTTGCTGAAAATCTGCCAGACGGTTCGTTTCAGCGGTATCTTCTTCATGTATGCGGCCCAGTCCGCAACCAGCCAGAATGGTCTTGACCCGAGTGTCCGGACCAATCTTCCGTCGAAGATTCTGTTGGGCGACAAGGTCAACGATACCGTTCGTGGCACCGTGCTGAATGATGCGAAGAACGCTCCAACTGTGCCGAGTTATCTTATCGAGGCTGGAGTGTCCCGTGGTTGCGGCATAGCCGAGCTTGTCGGTCAGGAGGCTTGCGTTTACAAGGGCTTCTACGAGGACGACCACAAGCATGGGAAAAGCTGGAGCGATATCCTTCGCGAGCACATGTTGGAGAACAATCCCCCGAAAGGCAATGATGAGGCCGGTCACTGGTCATGGGATGACATCATCGTGGCCGTGCCCGCCGCCGCAGAAAAACCCGACGACGGTGCCATGTACGAGGATGACAGCCACTCCCCCAGCCGGTTGGAGACCGAAGGCGGATTCGGTGAAGACGGTCGTGACGTGGCAGACCGGGACGAACCGTTGAAAGGTGCCGCCGCCGCAGCTCATGCGAGCAAACTGTATGCGGCTGGAGTTGACGTGCCCCACGTGAGCGCGGTAGCCGCCGCTCGTAGTCTTGCCAAAGAGTCCGCACAGCAGGGCTTGTAAGAGTCCGACCATCATAGTCTGGAGGTGTTTCGCAGATGTCTGAGCAGGATGATTTTCTGATTGGCAACAACCGGTTGGATGAGTCTCTTTTGATGGACATGTCCGACATGCCGGTGGAGCAGTCCGCCGCTAAACCGGCGGGCAGGAAAAAGAAGTCTCCGGCGAAGCGGAACACCTCTTCGACTGTGAGGAAGAAAAACAGTGCGACGGCGAAGCAGTTGAGTGGAGAATCGTCTTCCCGGAACGATGATGGTACGTCGAACAGGCGGAACGGTGGACAGGCGGAACGGAATGACGCCGTACCGTCCGATAGTGAAAACCAGTCCTCCACAACGCCGCCTCCACGTTTCAACAGTCAACCGGTGGAGCCGGTCGATGTGAAACCGGTCAGCCAGCAGAATGATGGTACGGTCGATGAGGATTCCATCGATATCGACAGTCTGTTGGAAGACCCGTGGGGTTCCCCATCGTCCGATACAGGCGAAACGGTTGAACAGGATTCCGGTATGCCGGTCGGACAGTCCCCCGTCGAAAACGGCGTACCGGCTGAGCAATACTACGGTGAGCCGGTCGGACAGTCGGCTGTTGGAACGGAAGAGCAGTCAGCTTTCCAGCAGGAACAACAGTTTTACGGCGAACCGGCAGAACAGCAAACCGGTGTAGCGGGAAACCAGCAGTCTGAAGATGACATAGACCCGTTCTCCATGTGGAACATGCGGGAACAGTCCGATGCCTCCACGGTAGGACAGAATACCGTCAATCCGGATGGGCGACAGAACAGCGAAACGGCGAACCGGCAGAACGTTGGACAGGCGGAACAGGATTCCATCTGGCGGATGGATGACATACCGCGACAGGCGGAACCGCAACAATTCGATTATCCGGACAGCCAGCAGGACAGTCAAGCGGATATTTGGAGTGTTGATTCGCCGGAACAACAGTATGCCGACGGTCAGGCGCAACAGTCGAATGGTGAAACGGCAAACCAGTCAAATGATGATTTCTGGAATACCGGCGAACCGGCGCGACAGCAGACCAGTATGCCTGAACAACAGTCCGATGACGTTCAGGCGTTCCAACAGAACGGCGAACAGGATATCTGGGGAGACAATCCCACAGGCAGGCAAGTCCAACAGTCGAATGGTGAAACGGCGGACAGGCAGGCCAGCGAACAAGACTTCTGGGGAGATGAATCCGACGTTCAGCCGGTTCAACAGTCGGACAGCGGACAGGCAATCCAGTCGGACAGTGAACAGGATATTTGGGGAGACAATCCCACAGGCGGAACAGCAACCCAGTTGAACGGTATGCCGGAAAGCCAGCCGTCCAGCGAACCGGATATATGGGGGAGCAGTGACGACAATTCGCCGTATGGACAGAACGCCGCTCCGGTAGCCTACGATGATATTTGGGGAGATGAGATTCCAGTCCAACAGCCTGAACCGGATGACGGCGGACAGGCAAGCCCATTCGACGGCGGACAGGAAAACCAGTACGACAATACGCCGGTGAGCCAATCCGACACCGAACCGGCGAACCAGCAGAACGGCGAACAGTCCAACCAGCCGGATGATGACTTCTACCGTCGAAACAGCATCTTCAACGACCATGGTGAAGGCCAATGGTGGGAGGATGGTTCCAACGTTCAGGAACAGTCGGCACCACAGCAACAACAATCCGCGCCACAACAGGAGGATGACGGTTTCTGGGATGACAGTATACAGGCAAACCAGTTCGACAGTACGCCCGTAGAACAGCCCTCCGGTTTTCCGCCGCAACAATTCGACAGCGAACTGCCGGATTATGCGGATGATGCCGAAGCCGAAAGCACCACCGACGGTGAGGGCGATGGTGGCAGAATCCGTAAAATCATTATCATGGTCGTGGTGATTCTGGCCGGTATCGCACTTCTATGCGGTGGTGGCTATTACGCTTATTCGACATACACTCACGCCCAAGCCGAGAAGGCCCGGCAGGTTGAAATCCAAAAGAAGCAGGATTCGCTCACGAAAGCCCAAAACAATTGGGACAAGCGTGTGTCCGACGCGAAAGACCTGATTAAGGAAATCAAGAACAGTCTCGTGAAGGACGACAAGACCACGTTGGGGGAGTGTGACAAGCTCAGCAAGGCCACGGAAGGAAATCCGATGACCGAAGCGGCAATCGGCAAGAAAATGAGGCGTTGAACGCTCAATACAAGGCGACCGACAACGCGTATCGGAAAGCGTTGCAGTCGAAGAGCACGGACGTGTCCAACAAGTTGAAGAGTCTCATCGACCAAGCCGGAAAACTTGGCGACGCTCCGGATTCGTCGGATAAGAAGACCATGAACAGTCTCGTTAAACAGTGGAAGGATACGCAGGTGACGGCTGACAATGTGGCCGACGCCAACAAGGCGGTATCCAGTCTGCAAGATGTGGTGGGCAAGGTCAGCAAGTCCAAGACCGACGCGGATAATGCGAGGAAGGCGGAGGAGGAAGCCAAGAGGAAGGCCGAGGAGGAAGCTCAGGCGCAGGCGCAACAACAGCAGCAATCCCAGCAGACGTATACGCCGCAACGCCAATACACATACACTTATACGCCGCAACGGCAGTATACGGCTCCGAGGCAACAGCAGTCCACGCCATCCGCTCCGACTGCTCCGTCCACACCATCCACACCGTCCCAACCGTCTACGGGTGGCGATGGCAACAGTGGCGTGATGTTCTAAAATAGGGGCTATGACATTGGACAAAGTAACGGCTGTAGTGACTTCTTCGGGAGACTGGTTCGCCGTTGAAGTGCCTGAAATCGGAGGATTGTTTACTCAAGTCAGACGACTGGACGAAGTCGAGGGAATGGTTAGGGACGCCGCCAAAATGTTTGGAGTAGAAATAGGTTCTGTTCTAATCCAACAGGCTCACTAAAAAACTGACCCAACCTACAAGAAGCTCTTGTGGGTTGGGTCAGTTATTCTCAGGGTTCGTCAATCACCATTCGGTGTCCGCACCCTCGTCAAAGTCGGAGTCGTAATCGTCTTCGACCGTTTCCTTGACAGGCTTACGGGTCTTACGCGGTCGGGGAGCGGGAGCGTCCTCTTCCTCCCTCACCG
>ENA-OQCR01000094-OQCR01000094.1-human-gut-metagenome-genome-assembly--contig:-NODE-94-length-13161-cov-0.839113_pt1 | contig 13161 bp, 17 predicted proteins | sample MGYA00242763_ERZ504589 | MGnify/ENA primary metagenome ERZ504589 (study PRJEB26092, sample SAMD00036321) | human gut metagenome | host: Homo sapiens | study: EMG produced TPA metagenomics assembly of...
TTCGCTCAGATCCAACGATTAGCTGGCAAAACAGCGAAGATTCGAATCCACAGGTTGTCGAAAGCCAAGACTCGTCGACGACGGAAAAACTATCTGGATGGCAATGGGACGGTTTGTCCTGGTATTACTATCTTGACGACTGCCGTTTGACCGGAATGCAGAATGTTGACGGCTCGTTGTTTTATTTGGACCCCGCTCGTGACGGCGCGATGAGTTGCGGCTGGATTTTTTACTGACAATAAGTGGTATTACGCGAGTCCATCAGGCGCTTTGGCAAATGGTTGGCAGCTTATCGGAGGCCAATGGTACTGGTTTGACTCCCTTGACGGCTGTTCCATGGTTACTGGGCGACGTGTTATCGATGGGCATCCTTATCTTCTTGGAACCTATGGACTGATTAATGGATGGTGTCTTGATAACGGTTTATGGTATTGGGGTAGCAATGGTGAAGTCTTAACCGGTTGGCTTCAAACTGGCAATAACTGGTATTGGCTTGATCCCGCCAATGATGGTGCTATGTCTAGGGGAATCGTTTCCGTTGGCTCATCACGTTATTATTTATCGGATTCCGGTGCAATGGCTGTTGGTTGGGCGTTTGATGGTACGGACTGGTATTACGCAGACGGTTCCGGCGCACTTGCGTCGGGCTGGCGTTCGGTGAACGGCGCTTGGTATTGGCTCGATATCGCAAATGACAATAGAATGGTTACCGGCTTTTTTTCCATCGGATCGAATCGGTATCATTTTTCTTCAACGGGAGCGCTGTCACTCGGCTGGTTTATGAGCGATGGAGACTGGTATTACGCTGAGCCATCTAATGCATCGGGTATTGTAAAGACCGGGTTGGCTGAAGGACGGTAGCCAATACTATTATCTTGATCCTGCCGTCGACGGCAAAAATGCTGCTCGGGCATTTTTCTGTAAATGGGAAAAGCTATTATGCAAAAGGCTCAGGCGCTGTTGCTTGTCGTGAATGGGTAGATGTCCAGGACTCGGTTCAGGATGGTCCGTCTAAGGCTTTTGCTGGTTCTGACTGCTCGTTGTGCGGAACATTGCGCAATGGGAAGTTATTTACTTCAAACGGCGATGGCGAATTGGTCGAAGCGCGCGGTTTCGTGACGCTTGGTGGCTGCATTTTCTATGCTGATCCGACTAATGGCTCCTTGAGCGTCGGCTGGCAGAACGTTAACGGGAAAATGGTACTTCTTTGATGAGACCGCTGGCTATGCACGATCTGGCTGGCTGAGCAAGGATGGCTCCTGGTCCTATTTAGATCCATCTACTTACGTTATGAAACCGGTTGGGTTGCGTTAACGGATATTGGTATTACTTGAATTCGTCTGGTTATATGCAGACGGGATGGCTCAATTTGGGGCGGCACCTGGTATTGGCTTGATGCTAGTGGGGCTATGGCTACTGGCTGGCGCGTTGTGGACGGATCCTGGAATTACTTCATGGCTAACGGCGCGTGGGTGTCAGACTATATGGACGCTAAAGCTCAAAGTTATTCAAGCAATACAAATTGGCTGATACTTGTCGATACGTCGCGTTGTATCACGAGCATCTACACTGGGTCATGGAATAATTGGTCCTTAAACCGTCGATATGTATGTTCGACGGGAAAAGCCAGTACGCCAACTGTGATAGGGGAGTACCAAGTCTACGGAAAGGGATACTCCTTTGGGCATGGATATACTTGCTATTACTACACACAGTTTCTACGGTGATTATCTATTCCATTCTTCGCCCTACTACGTCAACAGTAACCGGGTGATGGATCCCACGATGGGCGTTCCATCCTCTGCAGGATGTGTGCGCCTTGAGATCCAGAACGCAAAATGGATTTACGATAACATACCTTATGGAACAAAGGTTGTTTCCTATTGATATTGGACAAGTGTCTTTAAAGGTGGGAGAAAGACACTGATTCTTAAGGGACTCTTTTCCAATTGAGGTGCTTTGATTTGGCAAGCGGTTTCATGAGAAGGCAGTCATAAACTGTATGCACTTCCGGTGCGCAGGATTTTAATTCTCTACGAGCTTCCTTTTCAGATTATTTTGAAAAGCCAACCATCTCGCTCCCTCTAGGGGGGCGAGATGTCGGTGTTGGTGTTAAAAATTACGGGAGCACCATTCAATTTGCCGCCATGTATTATCTAAAGGCCGAGCCTTCTCCTGTCTTTTTTGAGCGTAATAAACAACACCTTAAATCTCTAATGATTGCTTTGCTAATCTTGAAAACATGACTTTGGGAGGATTTTTGGAAATAGAAAAGGGAAATGGTACAGGCGTATGCGTACTTCTTTCAGCATATAAACCTGATCTTAAGTTTTTCGCCGCTCAACTTGATTCGATTGATGAACAAACGTTTCCGGTTACGCTTTTGGTCAGAAATGACTGCCCCGAATCGGCCTCTTTAGAGGGGTTTATCCAAGAGCATATAAAGAAAAACGCCTATCGTTATTATCATGGCGATAAAAATCTCGGTTATGTCAAATCGTTCGAGGCACTACTCTCTTTGGCAGAAGGGGATTACGTAGTATTTTGCGATCAAGATGATATTTGGGAGCCTAACAGAGTTCAAGTTTCGCTCAACCATATGCTAGAAGAAGGCTCAATTCTTGATGTTTGCGATAGATCGGTAATCGACGAAAAACGGAAACATGCTGGTAGAGAGCTACAGAAAAGCTCATCCAAATTCGCCTGAAGTAAATTGGTGCTCCGGAGAGGATATTACTATTCAGGCTGCAAGTGTATGCTACGGCATTGGTATGGCTCTCATGCTAGATGCGAGTGCTGCTAAGTCGATGATTCCCTTTCCGGAATCCACTGCACATGATTTGTGGTTGACATTGGGCTGCAGCGAACTGGGGAAGTGCAGTTTTACAACGACTCCCTTGGTTAAGTATCGTCGACATGGCGGGAATGAAACTGGATTCCTTGCGGGTGTTGCTTCAAAAGATGATTGGTATTTAACAAGAGTTAAAAACAGGGTTGTATACAGCTAAGCAATTTGCCGAAAGATTTCCTGATTCACCGCACCTAAGGAAATAATGGGGTTCGCCGATGCAAGAGAGCGACGCTCCATAATTGGCTTGCTTAAATATCGACGAGCTTGCCCGTCCATTGCTAAAGCTGAAATCGTTATGCGACTTGTACCGAATTGGCTGTTTTCTTTTGATTTTAAACATGATTAAAGAAGCAAAATAGCTTCGTATCCGAATCGCGACTTGTTCAGAAGGGCGCTTATATTTGTGGAAGCCACAGAGAAGACTCTTTCGATTAAACACAATATGTTCTGGAATACCGTTGGCTCGTTGACGAATTTAGGCTGTCAATGGCTAATCACTATATTGGTCGTTCGACTGTCTGATGGATATAGTGCTGCTGGAATTTATTCCCTTGCTATGTCTATTTTCAACATGTTTTCTCAATTGGCCCAATACAGGATGTACACGGTACAAATTGCAGATGTTGAAAGGAAAAACTCTGCTGGTGAATACCTGACTTTTCGTTTCTTTACTACGTTTATGGCGTTTGCAATGTTGGCCGTCTATTCCATTGCGACGTGTCGTATTGATACGGTGCCTGCTGTTCTTTTGTATGCTCTCTATAAAACCGCCGGCTTAGTTATTGATGTCATGCATGCCAATGATCAGGTTGGCCATAGGATGGACTATATTGGGAAATCCCTCATAATGCAGGGCATTGGTTCTCTCCTTTCGTTCATTGTTGTCTTTGGGCTGTTAAATAGCCTCGAAGGTGCATTGTTGCTAATGACGGTAGTGACTATAGGTATCGGTGTTATTTACGATTATCCGAGATCAAATCGAATCTCTGCAATCAAACTTGGAATTACCCAAGCGAAGGTCAGAGCTTTCCTATGTGGCTGTTTGCCCATCGTTCTGGGCGGCATTGCTGCTTCTGCGGCGCCGAATATTCCAAGGCAGTATTTATCTTATACATTCGGAGATTCTGCTCTAGGCATTTATGCATCAGTTGCTGCTCCCGTGGCAATTATCCAAATGGGTGCGACGTATATCTATAATCCTTTATTAGGTTATTTAGTAGAGCGTTACTATTCTAGGGGAAAAGTCCTTTTTTTACGCTTATAGGTAAAATACTTGCCGGTATTTTATTTGTCGGCGTCATATCAGCAGTTGCGCTTTTCTTTTTCGGCAAATTATTGCTGTCTTTGTTTTATGGCGCTGGAATAGCCAAACATTCTGATCTCCTTCAGCCTATGTTGGCTTGTGCCTTTTTGACTGGCATTGCTTGGTTTGTCAACGATTTGCTGGTTTCTCTTGATAACTACCGAGGGGTATTTGTTGGCAGCATATTGTCCTTAATCAGTGCTGTTGCTGTCATGGCTCCCGCGCAAGTGTTGTTTGGCTTAAATGGCCCTACTGTAACGGCGCTTATATCCAATGCTATTTGCCTTATTTATCAGTCTTTTGTTTTGGGGAAACAGACGCAAGAATGGTTTGGGGAAAAGAGATAGGCCGATGATGTCTAAAGCTCACGCGCTATTAAAGCTTCAAAACACTGAATTGGATATCCTTCAGGTTGTCGCTGCATTCTGCTCTAAGCACGGCATCAGGTGGTGGCTTGATGGCGGAACATGTTTAGGAGCAATGCGTCATAGGGGGTTTATCCCTTGGGATGATGATATAGATATCGGAATGATGCGTTCAGACTATGACCGCTTTTGCTCTTTAGCCGAGGATGGTTTACCGGAAGGATATTCGCTCCATACATCGCGGAATACTATTGGCTATGCTGCGATGTTTGCTAAGGTGTATCGCGATGAAACTCGCTTCGAGAATCAGGAGGCTCGAGAGGCTTCCAGTTCGATGGGTATTTTTGTCGACATCTTTCCATATGACCAGCTCTATACAGATAAACGCCTTCGTGCAAAACAAGTCCGAACTGCATCAATTGCACAGAAAAGAGCTTATTTATATCACTCTTCTTCCATTGTTGTCCCTCATAAAGGGTTCCTTGGACAACTCGAGCAAATTGGTTGTTCTGCTATACACGTAGTGGAACGACTGGTTTCTCGAGGCGCATGCTCTTACCAGGATTTGTTCGACTCCTGTATTGCCGACTCAAATACGGGTGAGGTCTCTGATTATTGTCTGACGTTAAGCTGGCCGAATATGGCGCCAGTGCCTATTTCAGAGATTTTCCCTCTGAGCAGTGCGGTTTTCGAAGGCAGTGAATTCCCCGTTCCTCGTATGACGGATAAATATCTTACAACGATGTATGGCGAATGGAAGAAAATTCCGGAGCCGGAAAATCGACATACCCATCTTCCTCTTCTGCTTGACTTTGGGGATGGTGAAGTCTGGACTGCGCAGAATTAAGGATATGAAATCTTTACCAGATGAGGTTATGTAATGAGTTCTTCTATTTGTATTTTCACCCATCATTATCACCTGCCAACTTAGTGGAATTGGCAATTTTGTCGATGGTCTCGCTCATGCCCTAGCTGCCCGCGGCGACAGGGTGGTTATCGTTACTAATGATTCAATGCGCGTAGGAGTCGGTCATTCAGTCGAAAACGGTCTCGAGATAATTCGGCTTCCATGTATTTCATTGCTTGATGGAAGGCTTCCTCTTCCCAAAAAAACCGGCGATTATTACCGGCTCCTGCAAAGCCTTGATGATTATGAGTGGGACGGCGTACTTATCAACACGAGGCTTTTCCCCCTCTCACTCGAAGGGCTGAAGTTTGCTGTGGATCATAACACTAGGGCCGTCGTTCTCGACCATGGTTCAGCGTATCTTTCTTTCAATCAGCCATTCCTTGATTTATTTTGTGCGCCGATATGAGGATTGGATTACTGATCGCGTAAAGACGTTTGAACCTGATTTCTATGGGATTTCTTCTAAAAGCGTTGAATGGCTTCAGCATTTTAATATCGGTGCAAAGGGCGTAATATCGAACTCAATCAATGCTTCAATTTATAGGAGCATCTCTTCGGGTAGAGATTTCCGATCAGAATTAGGTGTCCCTCAATCATCTTTAGTTGTGGCTTTTGTTGGGCGGTTTATTCCTGAAAAGGGAATTTATTCAATTATTGAGGCAGCTCGCGCAAAGGATATTACCAAGCGTGATATTTGTTTTGTTCTTGCAGGGGATGGTCCGCTGGCCAATGAAGTCAAGGAAGCCTGTTCGTCGAACTTGTTTTGGCTTGGGAGATGTAGCGCAGAGGACATTTCCTCCTTACTTCAGCAAGCAGATGTGCTTTGTCTTCCAACTCGGTCCGAAGGCTTTTCGACGGTACTTCTTGAGGCTTCAGCTTGCGGAACGCCTGCTGTGGTAACAGATGTGGGAGGCGCGCACGAGCTTATTCCAGATGATAGCTACGGCACGATAATTCAGTCCATGTCATCTGATGAGGTGGTTTCGGCATTATGCAGGCTTTTTGATGATCGAAAGCTGCTTTCTCTACAGTCTCGAAACTCTAGGGCCCTTGTTGAAAATCGATATAGCTGGGACGCCACTGCTATAGATGTCGAGAAGGCGTTTTGTATTTGCTAAGTGATACTTGGCTGGCTTTACTTAGCTTTTGAGTGAAGTTGGATCTAAGACCCGAATTTGTTTATTGTCGACTTATCCTATTCGATTTTGTCTTTAGTTGGAGATGCACGTTTTGAATAATCCTGCAATTAAGAAAAGCGAGTACGCGCTTGCCATCTTTGGGCTGGGACTTCTTTTGTTAGCTGTCGCGACATCATTGCACTATAAGAATTTAAATCTATTCATTCTTGAACTCTTTTGCGATGTCGTTGCTGTTGCGTGCTTATATTTGCAACCGAAATCACAGTCGAGCGGTGATGCTATTCGTCAGATAACCGTTCTCGTCGCGTCCAGTATCCTCAGCAGCTTTCTGCCTAGTTTTCATCATATTGGCTGGCGCGAAGACGTTTGGCCCCTTCGGTCTTGGTGCATGGAATATCTCAGGTCTGGTTATATGCTTTCATTTAGTTTTAGCGTTCCAGGGAATTGAGCTTTGCTATGGCCTGATGAAGAGCTCGTAACCTCGGTTAAGAAAACTGATGCTAAGAAGTGTTTCTTTTATTTGGCGGTTTTTGTTGGCTTTGCTGTTTTAATCGCTTTATTGCATTCCGCTCGATAAGTCAAAGACGGTGTTGTTCGCGTCTGCTTTGCCCATTACGGTTTTGATCGGATTGATTGCTATTAATGGGGCGATTTCTTATCTGAAGCCCGAACTGTTCGCTTTCGCATGCATTGTCTCAATTGGTCTATCCGTAATTATTTGCTTTCCCGTTACAAATTTTTTGACATGGGATGATGAGGTCCACTATGGAAATGCAAACAGTTTTCCTACCTCACAAATGCTGAAATAACAAATTCTGACCGAATGATAGTCGAGCAGTTTTATATGGGGGACGGCTTTAGTTTGGATGCAGCTTTGGGTAAGTACCCAATAGATGAAACAAGAGAGTTTAACCGTGGCTCTGTTGAGCAATTGGTCAGAGAGGCTGATAAAATGATTTAGCTGAAGGTATCGAACGTTTTAATTGTTTTGATAGTGTGGCTCTTTCTAAAATTGCCTATATTCCTTCATCTATCGGCCTTTGTTTGGGTCGCTTGCTTCATCTCCCATTCTCTATCAAATTTGCATTGGGTAAAATTTTTAATTTGTTTGCGTATGCAGTTATCTGCGGAATCGCAATTCGTATAGCCCCTTGCAGAAAATGTCTTTTCACTTGTATTGCGTTGTTCCCGTCTGCTGTGTTAATGGCAGCCAGTTACTCGTATGATCCCTGTGTGATATCGTTCAGTTTGCTAGGAACAGCTCTTTTGTTGAAGATGCTTATTTCTGAAGAGGATATTTCTGCTAAAACGTTCTTCGCATTTCTACTATCTTTTGCAATCGGGTTTGCAGCTAAAGCGATTTATTTTCCCTTATTTGGACTTGCGTCTTTTAATTCCTGCAAATAAATATGTTTCAAGCAAGCAAAGACGTATCTTGATTGGTACTGCTCTATTCGTTTGTGCCATTATGATCCTATCTTTCTTGACGCCATATTTCTCATCTGTCGTAAATAATATTTCTGATGCACGTGGTGGCTCCGAAGTCTCTACGGCTGGTCAAACGACGGGAGTGCTTGCAAATCCAGTTGGAACTATAGCTGTAATCTCGAATTTCGTTTTTGGATCGATGCTGACCCCGGCGTTTCTCAATTCAATATCAACGAATATGGCTTATCTTGGGGACGTGTCTAATCTGTTCCCATGGCTTTCGTATCTCCCCATCATGCTGTTTGAAGCTATTTGCATTATTGATAATGAAAAAGATACTAAAATAAAGCTTAGCCGTTGCGGAATTGTTTGGACTCTATTCCTGGTTCTTGCTACTTGCCACCTAGTTGCTTTGGCTCTATACATCGCTTTTACAGGAGTTGGAAGCCAGACAGTTGCGGGTGTCCAAGCGCGATATCTCATACCTTTGATAATACCTTTTGCCTGTCTATTGCTCAGGTTCCCTATTTACTGCGATGAGGAGGTGAAGGCTAAAGTTACAGCCTTTATGCTCGGGGCTCCATTTGCGCTGCTGTATTTTGTGATGTTCGAGCTTCTGTATATCCGTTTTTTCTAAATTAGCGATATAGGTCATGGTTATAGTAGGAGTGGGCAATTAGTTGGATTCGATTGGATCGAATGGGACGGCGTTGAGGGTTCGCTCAGGACATGCGCCCCGTATTTGAGGCAGAACTGCAAGGGGTCCTTTTCCTGCGGTGATGGATGGGGACTCCATGTGTGCCCTAGTTGAGCAAGCTAAATATCTAAGCTTGAGATGTAACTTCCTAATGGTTAGACAGGATACAGTAAACTTAAGTCTGAGTTAAGCTATGCGTTGGACTGTAAGAGTCGCAAATTCTTTGGGCGTCGCTAAGAGCCAACTGTTTTTGGAATGGATGAATCTCGATTGTCTTTTACTTCAACGACATGTTCAAAAGGACATCTGCGTGTTCTCGTAATAATTCCTGCCTATAACGAACAGGAGTGCATTCTCAATACCGTTGCAGCTATAAAAGCTGCGGGTTATGACTATGTCGTAATCAACGACGGCTCACAAGATACAACGCTTGAGCTTTGTCGAGAGCATGGTATCAACATATTGGATTTGCCGCAGAACCTTGGTATCGGTGGAGCGGTCCAAGCGGGCCATAAATATGCCCAGAGATTTGGCTATGATATCGACATTCAGGTTGACGGCGATGGCCAACATGATCCTTCTTATATTCCTGAGCTTGTAAAGCTGATTGAGAGCGGTGCGAGTTTGGCGATAGGCTCTCGATTTCTGGTTGAGACTGATGGTTTTCAATCAACTTTTATGCGTCGTGTTGGAATCAGGTGGCTTTCATTTTTGCTCGAGTTGCTTACGGGTAAGGTGGTCACCGATCCCACTTCTGGCTTTAGGGCCTGCAATAAAGATGCTATCGACCTGTTCTGCAAGAGTTATCCTGATGACTACCCGGAGCCAGAGTCGATTGCTTTGGCTATGAAGCTTGGTCTTCCCGTTATGGAAGCGCCTGTAAAGATGAATGAGCGCCAAGGTGGACGTTCATCTATCGGGGGCTTCTCTTCCGTCTACTATATGGTCAAGGTTACGTTAGCCATTATCCTTGTGTGCTGGGTTCATAGGGGAGACAAATAATGAATCTTATTTTGAGGATTGGTGCGGCCCTCTTTTTCGGCGGATTCCTCGTCTATGTTTTACGTCTCGTGTCCAACGGAAAGATGCTTCTTAAGTACTCTTTGCTGTGGATTTTGATGTGTATGGCGGCCTTGATCTGTGATTTATGTCCTCAGATTATTTATAGTTGCTCAACAGCTATTGGGTTTGTCAACCCGGCCAATTTCCTTTTTTTGGGTGCAATCGTGCTGTTGCTTGCAATCTCTCTGTCTCTTAGCGTTGCCGCGAGTCGTCATGTTTTGGCGATCAAAAACCTTACTCATAGGATTGCCCTGCTCGAAAAAGAGCTTGAGAAAAGGTCTGATCATGAATGAGCTCAATACATGGTTTGATTCAGTTCCTTCGGCTATCCCTCATTAGGGCTCCTAAGTTTGTGCACCATTGATCGCGCTCGACTGCTGGTTGTGGATTGTCTAACAAATAGACAATCCCTATGTTGAGTGTCTTATCGTTTTATCTGGTGCAACGTATCAAGCGAGTTGTCTTGCATATTAATTAATTTGGGAACTGCATCTCTGGGTCGACTGCATCTGGATATTCAAAGGTTAATTTGATTTGGCGAGAAGAGAAAAATGATGAAAAATCGACATCTGAGTTTAATCAGCGTGGTTTGTCTAACATCTATTTGTTTCATCTCTCTTTTATGGCCCGCAATCGCATTTTCATTAACTGAAGATTGCGTGGCTGAAGGCACTGATGGCTCTTTGGTTCAATCGGGTCAGGAAGCATTTGGGACATCAGGTAGCGATCGTTTGACTTTGGATTCCGATAATTTCAAAGCATCTATCGATTCGTCGATATATGAATATACTGGCGATGTGATTACTCCTGATGTCTCTGTTTTGACTGCCAGCGGTTCTGTGCTAGCAAGCGGAATCGATTATGAAGTCACGTATTCAGATAATGTTGCCCCTGGCTGCGCCACTATAAGAGTGAATGGGCTAGGGAATTACGCCGGCGTTACCTCTCAACTGTCGTTCCAGATCGTTCGTTCCTCTGATAATAACATCGCTCTTCCTGGTTCTTGGGCCTACCAAAACGGTAAATGGTGGTGGAGATATGAGGCTGGTGGTTGGCCGTCAAACTGTTTTTCTGTCCATTAGAGGGGCGGAGTATTATTTTGATTCCGAAGGTTATGCAGCTACTGGCTGGAAATACTTGAACGATGGCTGGCATTTTTTTTCTAACTCCTGTGCACATTTGAAGGGATGGGCTGCCACCGGTGGGCGCTGGTTCTACCTTGACGAGACATCGGGTTCAATGAAGACCGGCTGGGTTTTAATTGATGATAGCTGGTACTATTTGGACAGTTCGGGCGCTATGCAGACCGGGTGGTTACTCCTTGGCAATACTTGGTACTGGCTTGAGCTTCTGGATTAATGGCTACGGGCTTTAGGCTTGTTAACGGCTCTTTGTATCATTTTCCGAATCCGGTTCTATGAGCTCCGGTTGGTTTATTAACGATGGGGCATGGTATTGCTCCAACGCATCGGGAGAGATTCGTACCGGGTGGTTTTACAATGGTTCTAGCTGGTATTTGCTAGACCCCAATAATAATGGCGCCATGCTGGAAGGATTTCAAACTGTAAATGGCTCCATTTATTATTTGGATCCGGATAGCGGCGGTGCATTAAAGTGCAACACTTGGGTCTTCTCACAAGATGAAAACGTATATTATGCGTGCAGCAGTGGTGCGATTGTGCTTTCGGGCGTCAAGGACGGCGCGGGTGGAATTAAGCTCAGGGATCCCGAGGGAAAGCCTGTCGCTGGCTGGTATTGGTCCTCAGCTGAACAGGTGTGGTTTTACACAGACTCAGATGGGGTTCTGCAGCGCGGTTGGCGATTCATTGACGGTAGGTGGTATCACCTCGACAACGAATCCGGAGCTATGAATACTGGCTGGTTCCTCGATGATGATGGAACGTGGTACTACCTTATGTCTTCTGGACAAATGGTAAATGGCTGGAACAGAATTGGAGACTCCGAGTATTTCTTTAATGCCTCAGGTGCTTGGGTGGAGCCTGAGCACTCCGCGCGCGCCTCCTTGCAGTCCCAGATCGTTAATCGTTGCCATAGCGTTCCTTCTCCTGGGGCGGGACTGTGCTCGGAGTGGGTTAGCCATTGTGTTTTACCCCGTGCTGGGGTCATATCCCAACGGCGACGCATGCGACATGTTCTGGAATTGGTGTTACAGCCGAGATATATCTCAGCTTAAAGTTGGAATGATCGTTGCGGTCCCTACGCATACTCATACAAGTGCTGGTGCCCGCTGGGGCCATATTGCTATTTATATCGGAAACGGTATGGTTATGGATAACATCGGTTACATCAGGACAACATCACTTGCTTGGTGGCTGAACTACTACCACACTACCGCTATACCACAGTGGGGCTGGGTTTTAAATACGCCTTTGGAATGATGCGGATTCTGGCCAGCATGCGGAATCAACGCCTGCTTGTGTATCGAATCACAAACGCTTCTTAACTGTATATCATGTATGGAATGCAATTATTCATAGTAAGGGAATCGAGGGTTGACCCTCGATTCCCTTATCTATTAGTCGCATTTTAATAAGGTTAATAATAGAAAGCGCAGAATTAAGCTAACACTTTATAAATGATAGTAGCGATTTCCGGGTTCTCCCACGCTGAAATTTGGGTTAATGTACGGATCGCCTTCGACATAGTATTTTGCCCAGCGATAATTCATGTATGCGACTTCTTTGTGGAACCGAATCTGCTTTTCCGTATTGTTTTCAACGCCTCTAGAAATCGACTCGTAGTGATAGAGCTCGACTTCGGGCGTGTATACGATCAGGTCGTTAATCTCGCGTAGCTTTAAGCAAAAGTCAACATCATTAAATGCAACTTGAAGCTCTTCGGTGAAACCTCCGACTTTCTCATATTCGCTACGCTTGGTCATTATGCAAGCTGCAGTGACAGCGCTGAAGTCTTGTTGCGCATCGTTGAGTGCAAAGTAGCCCCAATTATTCCTTGGCATGCTCTGGCAAAGATGTCCCGCCACGCCGCCAGTGACGCATAGGCCCGCGTGCTGAATGGTGTTGTCGGGATAGTAGAGTTTTGCACCGACTGCGCCAACATCCTCACGTGCGCAGATGCCAAGCATGGTCTCGATCCAATTGGGCGTAATTACCTCAGTATCGTTATTCAATAGCAAGAGATAGTCGCCCTTGGCGTGAGCAACGCCAAAGTTCATGAGCTTGGAGAAATTGAATTCGTGTTCCCAAGTTACAAGACGAACGATGTCAGGATATTTTGCTTGCAACTTATCGTAATAATCGAACGTCACCTTTTCTGTGCTGTTGTTTTCGATTTATGCGAGCTCGTAATTGTCGTACGTTGATTTCTCAATCAATTGATGTAATTGCAGTTGTTCAGAATGTCGGCGTGGTCTTTAGTCGGGATT
>ENA-OQCR01000095-OQCR01000095.1-human-gut-metagenome-genome-assembly--contig:-NODE-95-length-13160-cov-1.212154_pt1 | contig 13160 bp, 17 predicted proteins | sample MGYA00242763_ERZ504589 | MGnify/ENA primary metagenome ERZ504589 (study PRJEB26092, sample SAMD00036321) | human gut metagenome | host: Homo sapiens | study: EMG produced TPA metagenomics assembly of...
TCTTCCTCATCCCTTAATGACACATCGCCCTCCTCCAGGAGATTCTTTTTCCATGAAACCAGCTTGCCACGGTGAGCTCTCCGTCCGCACCACGTTTCCGTAGCTCCTCTCTTATGGAACCGGCCATCACCTGCTGCTGCACGATGAGAATCTTTTTTCCTGTATAATCCATATCAGGAACCAGCTCTTCCGCCAGAGGATATCCCACCTCATAAGGTGTTCCGAAGGTTTTCTCCAGATATCTGGCACATTCCAGTGCCGCAGGAGAAACCACAATATTTTTTTCCGCAGACGGAGGCTTTTTTTACCTCATCAAGCCCGTCTCCCATTCCCATAGCAGACTGCTCTCTGTCCTCTGGTACGGAATTTTTCACGGATCTTGTCTGCTGCTTTCAGGTCACTGACATCCTGAGGTGTCATTCCGAGAACTCCTGTCTTACCAGCCTCCACAGGCTGCTTTTCCCGGGCAAAGGCTTTAAAAAGCTCCAGATAAGCCTTCCGCTCTCCCGCATCATAAAGCTCCATTCCGTTGGTATTTACTGCAAGCACCGGAAGATCTGTTTTCTTCTCGCACATCCGCCGCAGTGCCTGATGATCCGTTCCGATCACAGCAGGTACCGGTGTTCCGATAATGGCTGCAAAGCCTGCCTCCACCTTTTCTGCTGCATCCACAAGCTTGGCAACCAGGCGGTCATCCCGTCCCAGGATGGCATCCATATCCCGAAGTCCTGCGCTGAATACCGCACTTTTCTGTTCAAACCATCTCGGTTCATCAAAGCCGCAGACATTTCCCGCACATCCTCCTGCATCACAGATCACGATGATCCCGCCAAGCTCATACAGCACTGACACGGCTCCGGACTGATCCGGTGCAAAGGGTGTCAGATATTTCCGAGTCCTCTCATACCTTTTCTCCCTTCTGCAAAACTTTCTCTGTCAGTGTTTCAAACAGCCTGCGTACCCCCGCATAGCCATAGGGCTGCCGGTCCTGATTCCACACGGCATTTGGCTGATCCCGGTGATAATATCCTGCATCCTTTCCTATAGTAAGGTTCACTCCACTCCCGGACGGATCGTAATACAGCATGGTGGGTTCCATATTGGAAAAAACCTTTGTATCCGGACTCAATTCCGCAAGATGCCGTATGTATACAAAATTCTCGGCTGTGATAGTTCCGTAGATCTCCGGCACCTGGAAACCATACCGCACCAGGCCAGGGCCAGCTCAAAGGGATCTCCGTTCATGCACTCCCCTACTGCAAAGGACGCATCCGGACAGACCTCCCGGAATCTCTCCACTGCCTCTTCTGCTGCTTTTTTTATACACTTCCTGGTCAAAAGAGACTCCAAGAACCTGTCCCAAGGCACGATACTGATTTTCGATCTTATCTGTCTGGTAGAGCCTCCGAAGCTCAATAAAAGGAATCTTCAGCCGGTCATGAAAATCCTCCGCTGCAAACCTTGCTTCTGGATGAAGCACCAGATTAAAATTGGCCTGTGACATGGTCTGATATTCTTCATAATCCTTACATCTTGAGATCTCATGGATGGTCTTTACGCCTGCCTGCTGCAGCAGCTCATACATCTCGCAGTCATCAACCAGCGGCGAAAAAAATCCCAGAAGATTGACCACATTTCCCTTTTTCTTCTGTGCTCAAGGAGGGAGTATAAGGACTGGCGTACATGGACCATAGGCGGCTTTCTGCCCTCACGTGTCAGTGCGTACATGTAACAGGGACGCACCGGAATATCCACCTTTTCCTCTGCCTTCCGGCAGACACGTTCCATATCCGTTCCCAGAAGTGCATCCACACAGGTGATACAGATCATCACCACAGACGGCTTCTTCTCACAGCAGTCGCAGATCTCTTTTACCGCTTTCGGGATCTTTTTCAGGTGACGGCCTGTAACAATATCCGTCTCGTCCATCATCAGATAAAAAAATCGATCATTGTACTCCGGCATGGAGCTGATAAGAGAAGTATTTCTTCCGCAGCATCCCGGTGCCACGATCAGCATAATGGAATCCGGCACTGCAAGCCCGGCTCTTTTTACGCCAAAGCCCTCCGCTCCCGGAGAGTTAAATGCCAGAGTTGCCGGAGAGCTATAGATCAGATGCTTCCCGGAGATCATCTGCGGAGGAATCGTTTCCAGCCCGCCCCGGGCCAGTTCTTCTGCAGTTGAAAAATATGCTTCCTTTTTCATATATCCTCCTTCTCCGTTTCTTCACTTTCCAATAGCTTCCTGGCCAGTGCAAAAAATTTCTCACTGATCTCAGAATTCTCATCTCCCTCGATCACCGTTTTGCCTGATCCTCCCATCGGATGATCTCGTCACTTCTCGGGATCTCACCCACGACCGGGATATTATTTTTTTCTGCAAAAGCATTTACTTTTTCCGTTTCATTCTCCACATTCCTGTGATTCAGCACGATTCCGAAGATCCTCGCATAGCTTCGATCCTCAAAATTCCGCACAGCACTGGAAATATTATTGGCTGCATAGAGTGCCATTTTCTCTCCGGATGTGACAATGAGTACTTTTTCCGCATAGCCCTCCCGGATCGGTGCCGCAAAACCGCCGCATACTACATCTCCAAGAACATCGTAAAGCACTACATCCGGCTTCCAGGTCTCAAAAAGCTTCAGATCCTCCAGAAGCTGAAAGGTTGCGATGATACCTCTGCCTGCACAGCCAAGTCCCGGCGTGGGGCCGCCGGTCTCAATGCAGAGGACTCCACCAAAACCCTCCTTTGAAATATCCTCCAGCTTTTCCGGCTCCTCATCCTCTTCCCGCATATAATTCATTACCGGCCGCAGAGGTTCTCCCCCAAGAAGATTGATGGTGGAATCCGCCTTGGGATCACAACCGATCTGGATCACTCTCTTCCCCATGGCTGCAAAAGCCGCCGCCAGGTTGGACGTCACTGTAGACTTTCCAATACCGCCCTTTCCGTATACTGCTACCTTCAGCATAAAATCCTCCCTAATTCATTCTGTTCGCTCCCGCAGGTATTTTTCATAAAAAAAGCTCTTTCACGCACAAGGTGAAAGAGTCCCGTATTCCGCTCACAAAACAAAGTCAAGCGGATATTCGCGATCCGCATTTGCTGCTTGTTCATAACCGAATAACTGCTTCGCAGCTGATTCGGTTAAGCTGTGCCGGATGAACAACGATTCCTGCTCGGATATTCCTTGCCGTCAAAGTCTGTTTCCTGCTGTATTTTGTTTTAATGCCTCATCCGGATAGAAAGAAAATATTTCGTTCCGTCTGTATTTTTCTATTTTTATTATACAATGGTGTACATTAGTGAGTCAATTGCAACTCTGACTTTTTATACAAAAAAAGGCCTCCAGGCGAAATATTTTTAAGCATTTCGCCGAGAAGTCTCTTCTCTGATCTGCCGACTCAGAAGCCGCGGCAAAGTTATTCTTATGATAAAGCTTTACTGGATAGAAACTACGTGATATCCTCTGTCTTCCACTACCTTCTTAAGCTCTTCGTTTGAGATCTCTCTGTCGTAGGAAACCACTGCCTCACCTTTTTTCAGGCTCACTTTTGCTGCCGCACCGTCGATGCGGTTGATGGCTCTTGTGACGCTGGCCACACAGTTCTCACAGTGCATGCCTGTGATCTTCATGGTTTTCTCACCCAGCTTGGTTCCATCCAGCTTCTTTTTCGGGATCTCCGGCTTGCTGCCGCCTCCGCAGCAGGCGCCTTCACCCTTCAGATGTTTATATGCGCCTTTTCCGGCAAACAGCATAATGATGATAACAACGATGACAACAATTGCATTTGCCATGATTTCTTTCCCTCCTGGTTACTTATGCATTCCACTGCAGCCGGAGCATCCGGAACAATGACCGGAGCAGCTGCCGCCACAGCCTCCTGTACGTGTGTTACCGGCACAGCCGACACAGCTGAGCCCCTGTTTCTTTCTTGAATAGAGATAACTGACCACAAATACGCCATATGCGATCACCAGTGCCAGTACAATAATATCCGCTATCATACTCATATCTGTCACCCTTTCTTTCGCTGTACAGCCTGAGAATTGCTGTCAGCCTCTGATGAATACTTTTGTAAAAAAACTTCCATATTTCTTCAAGCTTATTATAGCACAGAAGACCAGGTATTTACATCCCCGGTCTCCTGCATTTCTTATCATTTCAGCTGTTCTTACAGCATCATTTCAAAGCTATCATATGTACCGGATCGTTACTGTATGACCGGTTTTCAATTACTCTGCTGCCTGTACAGATCTCTTTGTAACATCGTTCTGGTTCTTGTACGGATCTGGTCTGAACAGAAGGAAGAGCAGGATCGCTGCAAGGATCAGTGCTACGATCGTTCCAATTCCGAAGGAACCGGCACCTGTGACAACAAGACCGATCTGGTATACACAAAGTGTTACAACATAAGCAAAAATGTTCTGGAAGAGAATTGCAAACAGAACCATTTTCTGGACTGCATCTCATGTGCCATTGTAGAAATAGCTGCAAGACACGGAGAGTCAAGCAGGTTGAACAGCAGGAAAGAAAATGCTGCTACTGCTGTCGGGAACCATGCTTTGATCGCTGCACCAACGATCATGGTATCCTCTGCATCATCACCAGCTACGTTTGCAAGAACACCCATTGTACTAACGATGGACTCTTTTGCGGAGAATCCGGAGATGGATGCCGCAACCGGCTGCCATTTACCGAATCCAAGAGGAGCAAAGATCGGAGCAAGGATACCACCAAGGATAGCCATGATACTGTCGTTGCTGTCCTCAACAAATCCGATTCCGCTTCCTGTATTTCCGATGCTGGAAAGGATCCACATGATAACGGTTGCAAGGAAAAGAATGGTACCGGCTTTGATGATGAAGCCTTTTCAGTCTCTCCCAAACATGAAGCAGAACTGTCTTTACAGACGGAATGTGATACTGTGGAAGCTCCATTACGAACGGAGCAGGTTTACCGGAGAAAGGTTTTGTTTTCTTCAGGATGATCGCAGATACAAGAACTGCTACAACACCGATAAAGTACATCAGTGGTGTGATGAAACCAGCAGCTACGTAGTCACCGGTTGCATAAGCGGTCATAATACCGCCCATAAGAGCAATAACAGGAAGCTTGGCACCACATGGGATAAATGTTGCTGTCATGATCGTCAGACGACGGTCATTATCTGCCTCGATCGTTTTGGAAGCCATGATTCCAGGGATTCCACAGCCGGAGGAGATAAGAAGCGGGATAAAGCTCTTTCCGGAAAGTCCGAAATGACGGAATACACGGTCCATGACGAATGCGATACGACCATGTAACCGCAGTCCTCAAGGATGGAAAGGAACAGGAACAGGATTGCCATCTGCGGAACGAATCCAAGCACTGCACCAAGACCACCGATAATACCATCTGATACAAGGCTTACCAGCCAGTCAGCAACACCGGCATTGCCGAGTCCATCCGACACAACACTCTGGATGGTTCCCACAAAGCTGTCGTTTGTCCAGTCTGTTACCATGGTACCAACTGTTGTTACCGATACATAATAAACGATGAACATGGTAAGGATAAAGATCGGAAGACCGAGAACACGGTTTGTTACGATGCGGTCGATCTTATCGGAAACCGTCATCTTATTTCCGCTTCTCTTAACATTTGCAGAAACAACCTTCTGGATGTACTGATATCTTCCGTCCGTTACGATACTCTCTGTATCATCATCCTCTGCCTTCTCAAGGCCAGAAGCGATCTCCTCGATCCTGGACTGTGCAGAAGCCGGAAGGTTCAGACCTTCTTTTACCTTGCTGTCTCTCTCAAGAAGCTTTACTGCATACCATCTCTTGTTCTCCTCAGCGATGTTTGCAGGAACAAATCCCTCGATCTCATTTACAGCTTTTTCTACTGCTTTCGGAAATTCCATCTGCTTCGATGGTACTCTGTGCTGGTTCGCACATTTGATTGCCTCATCAACAACCTCTTTAAGGCCTGTTCCTTTAAGAGCAGAGGTCTCAACGATCGGGCATCCAAGCGCGGAGCTTAAGCCTTTTACATTGATATGGATGTTGTTCTTTTTCAGAAGATCCACCATATTAAGAGCAATAACAACCGGGATACCGATCTCAAGAAGCTGGGTTGCAAGGTACAGGTTTCTCTCGATGTTTGTTGCATCCACAAGATCGATGATCACATCCGGTTTCTCTTTCAGAAGGTAATCACGGCTGACAACCTCCTCAAGTGTATACGGGGAAAGTGAATAGATACCCGGAAGGTCTGTTACCGTTACATCCTTCTGGTTTTTCAGCTTACCCTCTTTTTTCTCTACAGTAACACCTGGCCAGTTACCAACGTACTGGTTTGCGCCTGTAAGAGCATTGAACATTGTAGTCTTACCACAGTTCGGGTTTCCGGCAAGAGCTATTGTTACAGACATTTTGCATCCTCCTTTTTTCAGGTCAGAGCCTGACGCTCTGTCATTTTTCGAAGCTTATTTACTTTACTTCCACACATGCTGCGTCATGCTTACGCAGGGAAAGCTCATAACCTCTGATGGTGATCTCAACCGGATCTCCAAGAGGAGCTACCTTTCGGATATAAACCTCGCTGCCTTTTGTGATTCCCATATCCATGATACGACGCTTGTAAGCCGGGTCGCCGGTGATCTTGGAAACAACTACTGTAGAACCTACTGCTGCATCACGTAAAGTCATTTCTCTTTTCCTCCCTGTTCATATTCCAATTCCTAATCTATCCTCAACTGCGCCTTCCGCAGTTTGGGGCAAATCCACTACCGGTCACTGCCGCACAGTCCGGTCACACCATAATGTGTCTGGCCATTTCCTTATTGACTGCTACTCTGGAATCCTTGACATTTACGATCAGATTGCCGTCAAACTGAGAAATAACTGTCACTTCCGCATTCTCAACAAAACCAAGGCCTGCAAGAAATCTTCTTGTATCCTCCGCTCCGGAAATACGCTTGATCGTGCCAGTATCACCTGACTGTAAAAATAAAATCGGCTGCATGGAATCCCTCCGTTTCTTTCTATTAATTAACTCAGTCTAATTAGTCAGTCCTAACTCATAGATTAGTTTATACTAAGTTTTTTCGAATGTCAATCCCCTAAATGAAAAAAGTTAATCAAGATTAAGTTTTTATAAACAACATATAAAAAAAAGTTCCTGCATTCTGAGGTATTTCTGTCTGGCAGAAGGTTACCTCTCCTTTGCAGGAACTTCTGTTCTGATTCTTTTTCTGTTTGCAGCCTGTTAAGCTAAAAACCCCTTCCGGAACTTTTTCTTTCTTCCGTGCTGCTCATATTTTTATCTCTTAGTGGATCTGATCATTCAAAAGCTTCAAGATCAGATTCTCCGTTTCATTGATTCCGTAGCTTGCACTGTTGATACAAAGATCATAATTATCCGGCTTGCCCCACTGAGCTCCGCCGTAAAAATTGTAATACCGTCTGTGCTGGCTGTCCATCTTCTTCAGGAAACGGACTGCCTGCTTCATATTCATCTTCCGTACATCCATAACATGCTGCACACGGATAGCAAAAGGAGCTGTGATAAACAGACTGATATGCGGAATGTGATTGTTCTTGAGGATCGCATCCGCACACCTTCCCATAATGATGCAGTCCTCTTTTGAGGCCAGATCGCAGATCAGGTCACTCATGTTAAAGAATACCGCATCCTGTTTCGGAAGACCATGGTAACGGTTGAATTCCCGGAACCAGCCCTTGGGATCAAATTTATGCTTCTTCTCATATTTATTGAAATCCACAAAATATTCCGCATCGTTGACCGCGCCCTTTTCCGCCTCAAGACGCCTTAATACCTGATCAAAGATCTCCACATCATAATAGTTGATCCGAAGCTTGTCTGCCAGTCCGAAACCGATATCATTACCGGCACTTCCCTGTGTACGGCTGATGCAGATGACCAGATGGTCATTCTCAGAGATTTTTTCCCTGTGCTTGATCATATGATTCAGCGCCACACGTTCCTTATCCATGATATCCGTAGCAACAAAAGTCTCCGGCAGCGTCAGGATCTCCTGAAAGATCTCATCATATTTCTTCATGAGACGGCTTTTTTCTTCTTTATCCTTGATGGTCCTGGCCATGTTGCTGATCAGTGCCATCTCGCTTCGAAGAAGATGTCCGTCCGGTTTGGTATACATCAGAGCACTTAAGTTCCGGATAGTGCCTTCTCTGTCACCGGTGAAGGTACGTCCAAGGGAAGATCCTACGCTTTCATAAACCTCGCCATCCAGTTCATAAAGCCTGGTGGCAAGCTCTCTGCATTTCTCTCGAATGTTATTATCCTGCATATTGATCCTCCTCCCTTATAAAAAGAATACCAGCATATCGATGATGAACACCGGTACCAGGAAACAAATGGACCATGCCATATATCCGAAGAAGGACGGCATGTTGATACCATTTTCGTCAGAAAGTGTCTTGACCATAAAGTTCGGAGCATTGCCGATATATGTATTGGCGCCCATAAATACAGCACCGCAGGAAATCGCAGAAAGCAGCTTTACAGGAACCGTTCCCAGCGTTGTTGCGATTCCGTTTGTAAATCCAAGAGTTCCTGCTGTTGTCAGAAATACCAGATAGGTCGGCGTATTATCCAGGAAGCTGGACAAAGCTCCGGTCGCCCAGAACATCTGGTACGGCTCGGTGATACCAAGATTCGGTCCTACTGCTTTCAGAAGCATCAGGGCCGGCTGCATGGTGATAAAAATACCGATGAAAAGTACTGCAACCTCCTTGATCGCACCCCAGGTAAAATGGTTCCGCACACGGATCCTCTTATCCGTTGTCTTAAAGGACAAAAATGCAGCTGCCAGGATCAGGACGATCTCAATGATCGACGGGAAACTTAAAGTAACCTCACCGAAAATATGAATCCCCTTTACATTTCCGGCTGCATCCTGGAATACAGGCATACCTGGAAGCATTCCGCTTAAGATAACACCCACAACGATCATCACAAGGAAGATGATATTATGAAGACCCTCGATCTTAAACTCGGTACCCGGTTTGCTGATATCCGGTTTACGTCCCTCTGCGATATCCTTCTTGTAAGAGCGCATATCCAGATGATAGAACACAAACAGAAGAATCACCATATTAAGGATCAGTACCGGAAAAAGATGAAGACTCCAGAAGAACGGAACTCCTCGCATGAAGCCCATCAGAAGCGGCGGATCACCGATCGGTGTCAGGCAGCCCCCCATGTTGGATACCATAAAGATGAAAAAGATCATAATATGACCTTTTCTTTTTCTCCAGGAATTCATTTTGATCACCGGACGGACCATCAGCATGCTGGCTCCGGTAGTTCCGATGCAGCTGGAAAGCAGGGTTCCCAGTGCAAGAAGTCCTACATTTACTCTTGGTGAGCCCGCAAAATCACCCTCAACTGTAATGTTACCGGATACACAGAACAGTCCGAATAACAGGATGATAAATGTAAGATAGTCATTGATCACGCACTCCAGTACTGTTTCCGCAGTTTTTCCGGCACCGTAAACAACTGCAAACGGAATGATCATAAGAACGATCCAGAATGCAACTACAACGGGCTGATGTGACTCCCACCACTCACCCTTTATCAGCGGCATCACTGCAACACACAGAAGAAGACCCGCAAAAGGGATACAAAGCCACACCGGCACACCAGATCCTGTCCCACCGTTTCCGGCTGCCCATACACCCACAGGACATGCCAGAAATACTGTCAGAAAAGTACACATGACGGTTAATAATTTTTTTCAAAATTTTCACCCCTCACATAAATTTTTTTACCAGTGAAATTATAACATATGGCGTTCTAAAATCAACTGTGTAGATGTGCAATTTATACTCGAACCCCCTCTCTTTTTTGTGCATTTTGTCGGTGTATCATAGCAGCTTTTGTTTGTTTTCAAACACACGACCAGATTTTCGGATACTGTTTTCTATATCTGTTATATAATTTATATACATTTTCTCTCTGACAAAAAAAGCAGCCGTATTCTCCATCGGCACACTACCCTTCCGGAAAATACTGCTGCTTTTGTATCTGTTATTTTTTTATTATTCCATACACTCGTCAAGGATCTCTGCCATCTTGTCGATATCCTCTTTTGTGATCACAAGAGGAGGAACAAGGCGGAGAACATCACTTCCTGCTGAGATCACCAGAAGGCCCTTTGCAAGAGCTTTTTTCACCACGTCTCCTACCGGACGCCCCTTGATCACGATACCCTGCATGAAGCCTTTGCCTCTTCTTGTTTCTGCACAGTCATGCTTTGCAACCAGTTCGTCCAGCTTCTCCTCAAAATACGGAGTAAGTCCCTGCACATGGGAAAGGATCTGATCTTTTCAAAAATGTCAATACCTTGCTGACGGCTGCACATACGAAGGGATTTCCACCGTAAGTGGTTCCGTGGTCGCCTGGCTTCAGGGAGGCTGCAGCTGCTTTTTTGTTCAGCACAAAAGCACCTACCGGAACTCCACAGCCAAGTGCTTTGGCACAGGTCATGATATCCGGCTGTACTCCATATGCCTGCCATGCAAAATAATGTCCGGTACGTCCCATACCGCACTGGATCTCGTCCAGGATCAGAATGATATCCTTCTCATCACAAAGCTTACGTAAGCCTTCCAGAAACTCTTTTGTAGCCGGATAAATACCTCCTTCTCCCTGTACGGTCTCGGTGATGATGGCACAGGTCTTATCTGTGATCTGAGCCTTTACACTCTCAAGATCATTGAAATCTGCAAATTTCACCCCACCCATCAGAGGCTCAAAGGGTTCTCTGTAATGTGCATTGCCTGTCACGGAAAGAGCGCCGATGCTGCGGCCGTGGAAGGAATGGTTCATGGCAATGATCTCATGGTCTGCATGGCCATCTCTTTCGTAGGCATATTTCTTGGCAGCCTTCAGAGCACCCTCAATGGCCTCTGTACCACTGTTTGTGAAGAAGGCCTTTTCCATATGGCTTGCCTGTACAAGTTTGGCACCTGCCTCAATGATCGGCTCATTGTAGTACAGGTTGGAAATATGCATCAGCTTGTCGATCTGGGATTTCAGTGCTTCGTCATAGCCCGGATAATGATAGCCCAGGGCATTTACTGCGATACCTGCCGCAAAATCCAGATATTCCTTTCCTTCGGAATCATAGAGGTAACAACCCTCGCCTTTTTCAAAAACTACCGGAAAACGGTTATATGTATGAAGAATACTGGCTTCAGATTCTTCCATCTGTTCATTCATGCTCATTGTAATATTTCTCCCCATCATCTTTTAAAATTGCAGTACCAATACCTTTGTTTGTAAAGATCTCAAGCAGTAAGCTGTGCGGGATCCTTCCATCCAGGATATGGACTCTGTTTACACCATGCTCGATAGCGTCGATACAGTTTTTCAGCTTCGGGATCATACCGCCGCCCACAGTACCATCTGAGATCAGATTCTCAGCCTCATCTACACGAAGCTCGGAGATCAGAGTGGAGGGATCATCTGCATCCCTGTAAACGCCCTCAATATCGGACAGGAAGGCAAGCTTCTCTGCCTCAACTGCCTCTGCAATGGCGCAGGCTGCATCGTCCGCATTGATATTGTAGGAATCAAAATTTTCATCAAAGCCGATCGGGAATACGATCGGAAGGAAATCTCTTTCCAGAAGGTCATGAAGAATCTTCGGATTAACCTTTGTAACCTCACCTACGTAGCCGATGTCTTCGCCTTTGGAAAGCTTCTTTTTGCACTGGAGAAGGCCGCCATCCTTACCGCTGACACCTACAGCCTGTACGCCGAGAGATTCTACCAGAGTAACAAGCTCCTTGTTTACTTTTGCAAGAACCATCTCTGCGATCTCCATAGTGTCTTTGTCCGTTACACGGAGACCGTTTACAAAATGCGGCTCCATGCCAACTTTACCGACCCAGCGGCTGATTTCCTTGCCGCCGCCGTGAACAATGATCGGTTTGAAACCGACTAATTTCAGAAGGACTGCGTCCTTGATGACGTTACGCTTTAATTCTTCATCAAGCATGGCGCTTCCGCCGTATTTGATGACTACGATCTTGCGGTTGAACCGCTGGATGTATGGCAGGGCTTCTATGAGAACCTCTGCTTTGTCAAGATATTTCTGATTTACCATGTGGGTGTCTCCTTTTTTTGAAAAATGATATGGATTGAAAAAGGTTTTGTTGTTGTATGTTGGAGGGATTTCTTTTTTATTATAATTTTGTCTCAGCTGACAGCTGTGGATTTGCGAGGAGGGGAGCACTCGGAGTTCCGAAGGCCGTTTCCCCTCCTCGCGCTCCTCCCCTCCGGCCACGGGGAACGGGCTGTTGCCCTCGTTGCGGGCAAAGCGCCTGCTGCGGACAAGCTGCTGTAGGCAGCCGCTTCCGACGCGCTTTCGCCGAAGGCGAATAGCTCGTCAGTCTGCCTTCGTCGACTGAAGTTCTACATGCCACAGCCAAGCGTGCCCAACGGAGGGGGTTCTTAGGGGAGCGTGCGGGCTTCGCAACTTTGAGCTCGCTCCCCCTAAGGGTTTTCTCAGCTTACAAACTGAAACAAAACTACAACTAAAATCCACCATAAAAAACATTCTACAAAGCTCTTACATCAAGAACGATAATCCGCATTGATCTTTATGTAATCATAGGTGAGGTCGCATCCCCACGCAGTTGCGGATGCATCTCCCATCTTCATATCCGCGATGGCTGTCACTGCCTCTTCTGAGAGGATCTTAGTTGCTTCCTCTTCGCTGTAGCCTGTAGAAACTCCATTTTCAATGATCTTGATCTTTCCTGCTTTGCTCTCAAAGTAGAGATCTACCTTTTCCGGATCGAACTGGACGCCGGAGTAGCCGAGGGCGCAGAGGATTCTTCCCCAGTTTGCATCATGGCCGTAGATGGCTGCCTTTGTTAAGGAAGAGGTTACTACGGATTTACTTAAGGTTACGGCTTCTGCTTGGTGGCTGCGCCGATGACCTTAACCTCGAAGAGTGCAGTTGCGCCTTCTCCGTCACCTGCGATCTTTTTGGCAAGGGTTGTGTTTACGTAGTTAAGAGCCTTTTTGAACTCTTCATAATCTGCGTTTTTCTCTGTGATCTTCGGATTGCCGGCCTGGCCGTTTGCAAGGAGGAGAACGGTGTCGTTTG
>ENA-OQCR01000100-OQCR01000100.1-human-gut-metagenome-genome-assembly--contig:-NODE-100-length-12920-cov-1.126944_pt1 | contig 12920 bp, 18 predicted proteins | sample MGYA00242763_ERZ504589 | MGnify/ENA primary metagenome ERZ504589 (study PRJEB26092, sample SAMD00036321) | human gut metagenome | host: Homo sapiens | study: EMG produced TPA metagenomics assembly of...
GGAGGACGCACAGGAAAGTGTGGTGCTCCGGGAACTGCTGGACAAAAAGCTGTGGAACATCCCTGACCGCATTAAGGACAAAGGACAGTTTGAAGAAAAAACTCAATCAGTCCATCCGGCAGTATCACCCCGAATACTGGCGGGCAAGGCAGAGCGGACGAGAGGCCGCCGAAGCTGCCCGCAGCACAGCCCCGGCCAAAGAGGCCGCAAGATAACCTCGGGCCATGCTGGCCCGAAGCAGTAAAGGAGGTGTACCAAAATGGCCTATGTGCCAGTACCAAAAGACCTTTCCAAAATCAAGACAAAGCTGGCCTTCAACCTAACGAAGCGCCAGCTTGTTTGTTTTTCCAGCGCGGCGGCGGTGGGTCTCCCGGCTTACCTGTTTTCCCGTGGCAGTATCGGGAACAGTGCCGCCATGTTCCTGATGATCGGCCTCATGCTCCCGTTCTTCTTTCTGGCTATGTATGAACGAGACGGTCTGCCGCTGGAAAAAGTGCTGAAAAATATCATCCGCACCCGGTTCCTCTATCCCCGTGTGCGGCCTTACAAAACCGAAAACTTCTATGCGCTGCTTAGCGCCAGAAAGGAGGCGCAGCCGATTGCGAAACAGCAGAAGGGCCGGAAAGCCCGCAGGCAGAAAGCCTGAAAAGCAGGGCCTTACCGGCCTGTTCACGAAAGGAAAGAACATTCCCACCACCGCCCAGCAGACCCTCCCTTACCGGGAAATGTACCGGGACGGGGTGTGCCGGGTAGCGGACCGCTATTACACCAAAACCATTGAATACGAGGACATCAACTACCAGCTCGCACAGTCCGAAGATCAGGCAGCCATCTTTGATGGGTGGAGCGCCTGCCTCAACTACTTTGACAGCAGCCTTCCGTTCCAGCTTTCCTTCCTCAACCACCGGAGCCGCCCGGGCAGCCGGTACAGCGTGAACATCCCCATGCAGGACGATGATTACAACAGCGTCCGGTGTGAGTATGTGGAAATGCTGGAAAACCAGATCGCCAAAAGCAACAACGGCATTGTCCGCACAAAGCTCCTGACCTTCGGCGTGAACGTGGACGACCTTCCCACCGCCAGGGCAAGGCTGGAACGTGTAGAGGCGGACATTTGCGGGAACTTCAAAAAGCTGGGCGTCAAGTGCCGCTCCCTTTCGGGGCTGGAACGGCTGGAGCTTCTTCACGGGCAGCTCCACCCCGGCAGCGGCTCCCCCTTCCGGTTTTCATGGGATATGATCCCCAAAACCGGGCTTTCCACCAAAGACTTTATCGCCCCGGACAGCTTCGACTTCCGTTTCAGCCGTCTGTTCCGGGTGGGGACGACTTGGGGCGCTGCCTCCTACTTGCAGATTTTGGCCTCGGAGCTCTCGGACAAGCTGCTGGCGGAGCTTTTGGAAATGGATGCGGAAATGACCATCACTCTCCATATCCAGACCGTCGATCAGGCCGCCGCCGTAAAATCCATCAAGGCCAAAGTCTCCGACATTGACAAGATGAAGGTGGAGGAACAAAAGAAGGCAGCCCGGTCAGGGTACGACATGGACATACTTCCACCCGACCTTGTAACGTACAGCAACGACGCAAAGACCCTCTTGGAAGATTTACAGAGCCGGAATGAGCGAATGTTCCTTCTGACCTTCCTTGTGGTAAACATGGCCCCGACCCGCCGGGAGCTGGACAATGACCTGTTCACGGTGTCGGGTATCGTCCAGAAATACAACTGCACCTTGAAGCGGCTGGACTTCCAGCAGGAGGATGGTTTTCTTTCCAGCCTTCCGCTGGGCCATAACGGCATTGAGATCAAGCGCGGCATGACGACCAGCTCCACGGCCATTTTCGTTCCCTTTATGACGCAGGAGCTCCGCATGGATGGCGAAGCCGTCTATTACGGGCTCAACGCACTTTCCCATAACGTCATCATGGCAAACCGGAAAAAGCTCAAAAACCCCAACGGCCTGTTCCTCGGCGTGCCGGGCTCCGGCAAATCCTTTGCCGCAAAGCGGGAGCTTGTGAACGTGTTCCTTGCCACCCGTGACCGGATCATTGTGGTGGACCCGATGGGCGAATACTCGCCCCTTATCAAGCGGCTGGGCGGACAGGTCATCGAGATCGCCCCGGACAGCCCCCACCACATCAATCCGATGGACATTGACCTGAGCTTTGACGAGGAAAACCCGATGGCGCTGAAAGCCGACTTTATCCTGTCGCTGATGGAGCTGATCGTTGGCGGCAAGGATGGCTTGCAGCCGGTGGAGCGGACCGTCATTGACCGCTGTGTGCGCCAGATGTACCGGGAACATTTGCAGGACCCGGAAACAAGCAAAATGCCGACCCTCCAAACCCTGTATGACCTGCTCTGTTCCCAGCCGGAGGGCGAGGCGGTACGGCTGGCAACTGCCCTTGAAATCTATGTGTCGGGTTCCCTTAACGTGTTCAACCATGAAACCAATGTGGACCTGAACCGCCGTCTGGTATGCCTTGACTTAAAAAAACTGGGGGCCGGGCTTCGCACGATTGCCATGCTCATTATGCAGGACTTGGTAAACTCGCAGGTGTCCATGAATTTCCTGCGCGGTATTGCTACATGGTGCTACTTCGACGAATTTCATGTGCTGCTCCGTGACCGTCTGACGGCAAGCTATTGTGTGGCGATCTGGAAAATGCTGCGAAAAAAGGGTGCGTTCCCAGTGCTTTAACGCAGAACGTAAAGGATTTTCTGGCAAGCCGGAGATTGAGAACATCTTTGAAAACTCGGACTTCCTTGTGCTGCTCTCGCAGGCACAGGGGGACCGGCAGATTTTAGCCAAACAGCTTGGGATCAGCCCCCACCAGCTTTCCTATGTGACCCATACCAATTCCGGCGAAGGGCTGCTGTTCTTCGGGAACACCACCATCCCGTTTGTTGACCGCTTCCCGCAGAACACAGAGCTGTACGCCATTATGACCACCCGCCCGGAGGACAAAAAACAGGAAATGAACTGGGCATAACACACTTCAGGCCATGATGGCCCGAGGTTTGGAAAGGAGGGATACATCATCGGAAAGAAACCGGACAAACGGAATTTTCAAAGGCCGGGGCCGACGGAGGATACCGGGGGCAATCGCCCCGGACCGGCTGAACGGGAAAGACCTTCCCCCGCACCATCCCGACGTCTGCGGTTTGAGGACGAGGATACCGGACAGGACAGCCCTTCGGGCCATGATGGCCCGAAGTCCAAAAGCGGCAAGTTTCAAGAGGACAGCCGGAAAAGCCGTCCCTCTGACCGCATGAGGCAGGAGGATGAAGCGGGCGGGCCGCAGGATACCGGCAAGGCACAGGAGCCGGAGGGCTCCGCCGAGAAGGCCGGGAGCAAAAAGGATAAGTACCAGAAAGCACAGGCAAAAGCGGAACACGCCGGGGAAAAGCTGGGAAAGGCTCGGGAGAAACTGGACAAGACCGAGGCAAAACGGGCAGCGAAGAAGCCGCCGGGGCTTGCAAAAAAGGCAGTCCGGGGAGCCCGCACAGAAGCGTGGTTCTATGTCCACAACAAGATACACGAGGTTGAGCATGAAAATGTGGGTGTGGAAGGAGCCCATAAATCCGAGCTGGCCGCAGAGGCCGGAGCCCGGAAACTGACCCGCTATGCCAAACGCCGCTGGCGGGGACACCCAGCCCGGAAGGTGGCAAAGTGGGAACGGAAGGACATAAAAGCCCGGGCCAATGTGGATTTTCAAAAGATGGCCTCCGAGCACCCGGAACTTGCCAGCAATCCGCTTTCCCGTGTGCAGCAGAAATGGAAACTGAAACGCCGGTATTCCAAAGAAGCAAAGGCGGCTGCAAAACAGGGCACAAAGGCCGCAAAGAAAACCGCTGCCGCTTCGGGAACTGCGACCCGTCGGGCGGCGCAGTTTGTGACCCGTCATCCCGTGGCGGTGCTGGTCCTGCTCCTGCTGTTGCTGCTCTGTTTTCTTGTGTCGGCGGTAAGTTCCATTTTCCCCACGCTTGGCAGCGGCCTTGCCAATGCGTTATCCGGCACTTCCTACGCCTCGGAGGATACGGACCTGTTGGGCGTGGACGAGGACTACACGGCGCTGGAAAACGAGCTGGCGCAGACGGTAGCGAACATCGAAAGCACCCATCCCGGCTATGACGAGTACCGCTATTCCGTGGACGAGATCGGCCATAACCCCTATGAGCTGGCGTCCTATCTCTCGGCAAAGTACCATGTGTATTTCCGGGAACAGGTGCAGGACGAACTGCGGGAGATCTTCGAGGCACAGTATGAGCTGACCTTGACGGAGAAAGTCGAGATACGCTACCGCACCGAAACCAGCACCGACCCGGAGACCGGGGAAACCACCACCGAGGAAGTCCCCTATGAGTATTACATTCTCAATGTGACCCTCACAAACAAGACGCTGCCCGCCGTGATCCTGCCGAGGCTTAACGAACAGCAGCGGGAAATCTACACCGTTATGCAGCAGCTCAAAGGCAACAAACCCTATCTGTGGGAAGGGATTTACAACGGTGGCGAAGATACCGGCCCCAGCTATGAGATACCCGGCGAGGCGCTGGATGACCCGGCTTTTGCGGCGCTCATGGAAGAAGCCACAAAGTACATCGGCTGGCCCTATGTGTGGGGCGGCTCCAGCCCGTCCACCTCCTTTGACTGTTCGGGCTTTGTCTGCTGGGTGTACACGGCCAGCGGCGTCCACAACCTGCCCCGTACCACGGCGCAGGGCATTTACAACCAGTGTGCTATCATTTCTCCCTCCGAGGCAAAGCCCGGCGACATTATCTTTTTCACGGGAACCTATGACAGCCCCGGCCCTGTATCCCATGTGGGGATTTATGTGGGCGACGGATGATGCTCCATTGTGGTTCGCCCATCCAATACGCAAACATCAATTCAAGCTACTGGCAGACACATTTCTATGCCTTCGGGTGTTTGTGAGCCAGAGGAAAGGAGTCCTTGCATGAACAAAATCGACAAGCTCGATAAGGAACTGGAAAAAGCCCGGGAGAAGGCCGCCGAATGGCAGGCCAAAATCCGGGAGCTGGAAAAGCAGAAACAGGAGGAAGAAAACAGCCAGATCGTGCAGGCGGTGCGCTCCCTCAAATTGACGCCCGCCCAGCTTATGGCTTTTCTGAATGACCCCAAAAACAGCCTTACCGCTTCGGGCCATACTGACCCGAAGCCGGAGGCACCCGAAAAGGAGGACACAGCCCATGAAAAAAACTAAATACCGCAGGCTGGCGGCGATGGCTGCCAGCCTTTTGTGTTGCCTGATCTTTATAGTCCCGGCTTATGCACAGAGCAGCGAGCCGCAGCCGGAGACAGCTCCCTCCCCGGCAGAAACCGAAGCAGAGCCGGAAACCCAGAACCCTTTACCCCGGACGGGACGGGAACCGTGGTGGACAACGCCACCGACGAGGATGGAAAGGAGTTCTACACCATCACCACAGCAGACGAGAGCGTGTTTTATCTGGTGATCGACAAACAGAAAACCAGCGAGAACGTCTATTTCCTCAATACCGTTACCACAGACGACCTTCTGCCTCTTGCCGAACAGGGTAAGGAACCGCCCAAAGAAGTGACCCCGGAGCCAGAGCCAAAGCCCACTGAACCGGTGGAGGAAGTACCGGAACCCGAGCCGGAGAAAAAGGACAGCCCCCTTCTCTCTCTGCTCCTGATTGGTGCGGTGGTGCTGGCCGGCGGTGGAATTGGTTACTATTTCAAGATTTACAAGCCGAAGCATGAGGCCCCGGATTTGGAAGATGATTACTGCGAATATGAGGACGGGGAGCTGGAGGAGATCGCAGAGGAACCCGAGGACGAAGATACCCCGCCGTGGGAGGAAGATACGGAGGAATGAGAATGAATTTTACAAGCAGCCCTTTTGAACGAATGATGAAGGAAGTACCGCACCCCGGCTGGGACAATGACAACCCTTGTAAGGGATGCCGTTACTACAAGGAGTGCAAAGGAAAGAAAAAACAGTGCCGGAAGAAGTTCCGGGCGCTGATCGTGGAGCCCCGCCCTTCGGGCCATCGTGGCCCGAAGTCTTAAATGGACGCCCGGGAGCTGACCCGTGACGAGAAGAAGAAAATCCGTTCTCTGGTCACGGGGATGTGTGCCAACTATGACAGGGAAAGCGGCCTGTGCCTTCCTCTGGACTGTGCCTGCTATATGCTGCACAAGTGCTGGACAGGGGCGTACTGCCGTTACTTCCGTGAGGCTGTCCTGCCCCTTGACCCGGAGCTTCAAGCGGCGCTGACAACGGAAGGAATCTCCCCGGAACTGCGGGCCTGTGCGGTCTGCGGAAAGGCATTTTGGCCCGAGGGGCGTCAAGCCTACTGCTCCGACGTCTGCAAGGCCGAAGGAAACCGTCGGAAAAGCCGGGAACGCATGAGGAAAATGCGGGAGAAAAGGCCGGGCGGCTGTTACGATTTGCCGCCTCCAAAGGCTTGACATTCCGGGCTTTTTTGAGGGTGTTTCCGGGGTGGGAATATCTTATTACATTCCTCCCCGGTCTGCCCTCTTATTTCGTAACATCCAGCACTTCGGGTCATGTTAGCCCGAGGCACAGAAAGGAGGTATCTCTTGGAGACAGTACAAGGATATGTGATTTTGAAAGCTGCCACCTTTGAAACCGGACACGGCTTTGCGCTGGGGCATAATCCGGGAGCGCCGAGCCCCTTTGTGACCTGGCAGTTTACCGAGGGGGAAAACGGCCATCGGGATTACTACTGGGGCCGCTATGGAACCAGTCAGGCGTGGGCGCAGAGGGACTTTGACCGCCGGGTGGACGACTATCAGCAGTTTTACCATGCGGCGGTCAAGCATACCGAGCTGGGACCGGAGGGCGTTTACCGCTATTATTCCACCCAGCGGCCCGTGGACATAGGAACTTACCCGAAGCCGCCGGATAACCAGCCTCTTTCCATCGTCAACTACGATGATGACAGGCGGCGTCCTGTGGCAGACGGCAGGCTGATGGCATGGGGCGAACTGACCTACGCAAAGCCGCTGACCGAAAAGCAGATGGAGGATTATGAGCTGAAACCAGCACCGGGCAATCCTGACCGGGTGCGCCCATCCATTACTGCCCGGCTCAAAGATGAAACCAGAGGGCAGGAACCCCCGAAGGAACCCGACCAGAAGCGAAACCATAAAAACCATGAGGAACGATAAAGGAGGATCGCCATGCACGAAAAAGACAACTATCTGAAAACCGCCGAGCTCTCCACGGAGCAGAACTGCAACATGATCGACGGCGTACCCAACAACACGCCCATCCCGCCCACGCCCCCGGAGTTGGACGCAAAACCGCTGGATAAGGTAAAGGAGCCCAAAGAACGCCGGAAAGGCCGGGAGCTGGAACGCTGATGGAGAACCGCAAGCGGAATGTCCATCTGCACGTCATGGTAACACCGGACGAGCTGGCGGCCATCCATGAGCGGATGGCCGAGGCGGGCATTTCCAACGCCGGGGCTTATGTACGGAAAATGGCTCTGAACGGGTATATCCTGCACATCGACCTTACGCCCGTAAAAGAGCTGATCTCTCTGCAACGGCGCTGTTCCAACAATCTCAATCAAGTCGCCGTACACGCACACACCTATGGCGTGTACCCGGAGGAAATCGACGGATTGAAGCGGGACTATGAAAAGCTGTGGGGCGAGGTGTCAAAGGTGCTGCGGGAGCTTTCCGAGCTGGTGGCAAAGTAAGACGAGGGCGGCAGGTTCCGATGTTGGGACCTGCCGCCTTGTTCTTTTTACCATCTATATCTCATGTTTCCGAAAATGTAATTCCCGAAGTCCAGCCTCTTTACAAATAGACGATAGAATTTTTTAGTATTTCTTCTCGTGTAGAATTAAGCCATTCAGCAAGCTCACGATCATAGAAACAATAAGCGATATCTTCGCCTGTGCCATATGTCGAATAGGCTTTTCCTTTTGGGCTATTTTCAATCGTCTGCGAATTGCTGTTAGCATATCAGTGATAGTATAGAGTTTTTCTCTCCATAAAGAGTTTTGGACAGAAGATTTTCCATCAGCCTGTTTAATATGGAGCCATCACGAGTTCTTAGTACCCTGTATTCAAGGCAATTAGCGTATCTTCAATCGCTTTATCAAAATCCTCCATTCGACCTTCTTGATAAATGTCATCTTGAAAGGCTGGACGATCAAAGCACTCCAAATAAAATTGGACAAGCTCTTTTATCTTTTTCAAAGGCAGGTGTGGAAGAAGTAGTTTTCGACTTCCAAAAATTGCTGTCTGTTCTGCAAGCTGCTTCCAACTTTGTAGCAGTTCTTTAGGATAACGAGTAATATCCGTATCAATCAATTTAGAACAAGACTGGCATAACCAAATTCCATTTTCAAACGACTTTCTTTCTTCGGGTGTCATAGAAGCGTCATAGCGTGGACCGCCTTGAGCCGCTGCACAGATATGAGCTGCTACCCCTATATTTGTAATTTTTTCAGGATTGGTATTTGCCCCACAAGTCAACTTTCGGCAAGCAGGATTACTACATCTTCTACCAACCCGATTTGCCAGTAATTCCTTTGTTGCTGAAGTAAAGTCGTCTCTGCTGTTCCCCATGTTCATCACCTCGTCTAACCAAAATATTGATTTCATTATATCATAACTTTTTAGATAAAACCATCAAGCTTCGGGCCAGCATGACCCGAAGTTTTAGGACAGGATTTACTAATCTTTCGCAACATTTATGTCCCCGGGCAGGCATGATAAAATAGAGGTAGGAAGGATAGATAAAGGAGGTTTTGAAGATGAAGATACTGCTGAAAATATTGGTTGCTCCCTTTGCTTTAGCGTTGTCCCTTCTGGCGGCTCTGCTGGTGTTCCTGTTTGATATTTGTGCCGTCCTGCTGACGATTGCCTCTGTGATCCTGACGGTGCTGGGTGTCGCTCTCTTTTTCACGCCGACGCCCATAGGCGGGATTGTATTTCTGTTTCTTGCCTTCCTTCTTTCGCCGTATGGACTGCAAGCGGCGGCGGGCTCCCTTCTTTGGGCGCTGGACGGAGGCAAATCCGCTCTGTACCGGTTTCTGGCAAGTTAAGCAGCCTCGGGCCATACTGGCCCGAAGTCGGGGCGGTCTGAATGGACCGCCCCTTTCTCATGGAAAGGAGGAATGATTTTTGGCTACCACACTTTGTTACAGCGCCATGCGGGCGAAGGCGAAACGATTGCTGAGGCTATCCGGGATTGTCTGGACTATGGCAAGGACCCGGAGAAAACAGAAAGCGGAAAGTATATCTCCGCTTATGAATGTGATCCGGCCACCGTGGCGGACGAGTTCCTTTTGGCAAAGGCCAGCTATGCCGCTATGACGGGCCGGGAACAGAAGAAAGAAAATAATGTGCTGTGCTATCAGATACGACAATCCTTCTATCCGGGCGAGATCACCCCGAAGGAGGCGAACCGTATCGGCTATGAGCTGGCTATGCGCTGGACGAAGGGGCGGCACGCTTTTATCGTTACCACGCACACCGATAAGCAGCACATCCATTGTCACATTTATTACAACTCCACCACCCTTGACTGCACCCGGAAATTCCGAAATTTTTGGGGCTCCAGCTTCGCCCTTCGGCGGCTCTCTGACAGGCTGTGCCTTGAAAACGGGCTATCCATCGTGGAGAACCCGAAGCCCCGGAGCAAGGGCAAGTATCGGAACTATGGAGAGTGGCAGAAAGACCGGAAAGGGCCGCTTTCCTATCAGGACAGGCTGCGCCTTGCCATTGATACTGCGTTGGCGGAACGCCCCGCTGATTTGGACGAATTTCTCAATTTGATGAAGCGGGCCGGGTATGAGGTCAAGACGGTTCGGGGCGGCGGTATCAGCTTCCGGCTGACCGGGCAGGGACAGGAACGCTTCACCCGTCTGCGTGCCTCCACGCTGGGGGACGGCTACGACTTGCAAGATGTTCTGTCCGCCATTGAGGGCAAAGAAAAACGCCCCGGGCGCTCGGAGCGGAAAATCAGTCTGGCGGTGGATATTCAAGCAAAGCTGGCTGCCGGTAAGGGGCCGGGATATGAACGCTGGGCGAAGGTATTTAACATTAAGCAGATGGCCGCCGCTCTTGCTTATATACAGGACAATGGCCTGACCGATTATGAGCAGTTGGCACAGAAAGCCACCGAGGCAGCAGACCGTTTTCATACCATTTCCGAGCAGATCAAGCAGACGGAACAGGCCATGAAAACCAATGCCGGGCTAAAGGCCGCAACGGTTCAGTATGCCAAAACCCGTCCAGTCTTTGAGCAGTATAAGGCGACGAAGTACAGCCGGAAATTCCTTGCGGAGCATGAGGCCGACCTTGAACTGTACCGGGCTGCACAAGCGGAAATGCGCTCTCTGCTGGGCGGGGCGAAGCTCCCCAAAATGGATGTGCTGAAGGAAGAAGGCCGTAAGCTCACAGCAAAGAAAAAACAGCTCTATGGAGAATATCAAAAGGCACGACGGGATATGCAGGAGATCGTCACGATCAAAGCGAACATTGACACTCTGATGGGCTACACCGAACCGGGAAGAAAGCAGGAAAAGGAGCGTTAAGGTTATGAAAACAAGGAGCAAAGCGACGCTGACACTTCGGGCCATGTTGGCCCGAAGATACGGGTTTGGGGCGAGCCCCAACAAGCCGCCTTTGTGCCACTTGTGGCCACAGAGGCATTGCTTGCCACTTAGCGGCAGCCCCTAAAATGGCGCAAAAAAAAACAGAGGCCCTTATTCTGGAACCTCCGTTTCTCTGGCTTTCTTAATGCCCTCGGCTGTGGCTTCTATCACGACAAGCTCTTTTTCATTCATGGAGTTTAGAAGAACATCAATGTGCTTTCTGCAAGAGCTTGACCTTGCCCCTCCGTCCGCATGAATAAACTGGTCAACTGAAACGTCAAACATAGTAATGAGTTTAACAAAAAGGTCGAAGCTGGGATACTGACCTTTGTTCTCAATATTCATAATGGTACGGGAGTCACGGTCTACTAATTCCGCAACATAGGCTTGTGTCCAGCCCTTTTCTTCTCTGGCTCGTTTGAGAGCTGCCCCGAGGCCGTGAAAGTCAAACCTTCTTTCATCTTGGTTCATTCTCATATCACCCTATATCATTCTACATTTCTGGTTGAATTATGAGAATGTAATGAGATTTTACATTAAGTAGTATTTTGTTTCGCATCCATGTAGGCTCTAACTTGTATTATTCGAGGTAGAGAACTATAATATATCCTGTGGAGGTGCGAAATGGACTATATGACATTGAAAGAGGCCGCCGAAAAGTGGGGCGTGACACCTCGTAGGGTAAATTATTATTGTGCTGGTGGGCGTATCCCCGGCGCTGTGAAAATGGCTGGTGTTTGGCTGATCCCAAAGAACGCAGAAAAGCCGATTGACGGAAGGACAAAACAAGGGAAGGGGTTGCACCATGAATAAAATCCTGATTATAGATGATGACAGAGAACTGTGCGCTTTGATTAAACGTAGCGTACAAGCAGAAAACATAGAAGCTGATTTTTGTAATACCGGAAAAGAGGGCTTACAAAAATTAAGAGAGCACGAATACCAGCTTGTGGTGCTGGATGTGATGATGCCCGGCATGGATGGTTTTGAAACGCTGGAAGAAATTCGCAAGGAGTACAGCTTACCAATTTTGATGTTCACATCTAAAAATGACAGCATTTCTAAAGTACGGGGCTTACGGGCCGGAGCGGACGATTATCTTACAAAACCGTTTGATATGGATGAACTGATTGCCCGTATTGCGTCTCTTATTCGCCGCTACACTCGCTTTAATCAGCAAGCTGGAGCCATACAAAAGCTAAATTTTGACGGATTGCAGATTGACCTTGAAAATCGTTCTGCTACTACATCAAACGGCACTTTTGAACTGCCCCCAAAGGAATTTGATTTGCTCCTGTACTGTGCAAAACATCAAGGGAAAATTTTTGACCAAACAGCAGATTTATGAGGAAGTATGGGGCGAAGAATATTTCTATGATGACAGTAACATTATGGCGATTATCAGTCGGCTTCGTAAAAAATTAGAAGTCAATCCTTCAAGTCCAAAGTATATACAAACGGTCAAAGGGATTGGCTACCGGTTTAATAAGGAGGTGTAGTCAGCATGGAAATTATCGTATTCTTGTCCATTGTGATTGCTGTTGGGGCTGTATTGACTGCCATCGTTCTCGTTCGGCGTGTAAAAAAACAAATAGCAGAAATGACCGATGTGCTGGTTGATGTGAAAAACGGAAATGGCAACCGGCGTATTCTATCTGCAACAAATGAACTGACAGCACCTCTTGCCTATGAAATTAATGAGATCGTTGTGCCTATGAAAGCAGACTTTCAACTGTACGGCAGACAGAAGAAACCAACCGCCAGCTTATGACGAGCCTTTCCCATGACGTGCGAACGCCCCTTACTACTCTGCTTGGGTATCTTGACGCTGCACACAAAGGACTGGTCACAGGAAAAGACCGGGATGATTATATTGAAACCGCCCGTCGGAAAGCCCATGATCTGAAAGAATACATTGATGTACTCTTTGACTGGTTCAAGTTAAATTCCAACGAGTTTGCTTTGGAGATTCAGAGCGTTGAGGTCGCAGAGCTGACAAGAAATATTCTGATCGACTGGATACCGATTTTTGAGGATAAACAGGTTGATTATGACATTGATATTCCTGAACAGCCCGTCCGGGTAAGATTGGATATGGATAGCTATATGAGGATCATCAATAACCTTATTCAAAATGTAATCGCTCATAGCCATGCGGACAAAATTAAAATTTCCCTATCGAAGAAGGAAAACAGCATGGAGCTGTTGCTGGCGGATAATGGAGTGGGCATTGAAAAAGAAGATTTGAAACACATATTTGAACGGCTTTATAAGTGTGATAAAGGACGCTCTGAAA
>ENA-OQCR01000102-OQCR01000102.1-human-gut-metagenome-genome-assembly--contig:-NODE-102-length-12894-cov-1.130493_pt1 | contig 12894 bp, 16 predicted proteins | sample MGYA00242763_ERZ504589 | MGnify/ENA primary metagenome ERZ504589 (study PRJEB26092, sample SAMD00036321) | human gut metagenome | host: Homo sapiens | study: EMG produced TPA metagenomics assembly of...
GGCGAGAATCCGGCATTGGATATCGCGATGTTCGGCATGGGGCCGGACGCGCATTTCGCGTCCCTGTTCCCCGACCACGGCGAGGCCGAGATCGACGACCCGCACGTGCTGGTCGCAGGCGTGCGCGATTCGCCGAAACCGCCGCCGCTGCGCCTGACATTGACCGTGCCGATGATCGTCCGGTCGAAGCATACGTGGGTGTTCACCTCCGAAGAGCGTAAGGCCGGCGCGGTCAAGGCCGCCTTCGCCCAGCGCAACAACCCGCATGCCCCAAGCTCCTACGCCGATGGCGAGGAACTGCTCTGGCTCATTGACGAGGGTGCCGCTTCCAAGTTGTGAGGTTCATCCGAAACAGGTAACAGGGGGTGTCCCGCGACTCATGCCGTGAGACACCCCTTTTTTTTGAGTGTTGATTGATTGTTGAGTGTCGTTTTGACGCAGGTTCCCGCTGGACTGCAGCTTCGTAGGCGGTTTCGCGTTTCCGTAGGCGGTTGCCCCAAGTATCGGGGTCATGGAAAAGGCCGGTTTCCGGCCTTTTCCGCAGCAGGCTCCCAAGACCAACCACCTATGGAACGCAAAAACCACCTACGGAATCCCAATCCGCCGCCTATTTCGCCCCATAGCTTCCGAAAACCTCTCGGAAGGAGGTTAGACGATGGCATTAGACTCCCCTAGAAACGCAAATGGGATGCATCACAACCACAAGTACCATTCGTTCTGCTTACGGAGCGACACTATGCTCCGTCAATGCAACGGTACGGCAATATCGCAGCTCAGTAATATGCATATGCCAGAGGTCTTGCAATGGAACACATCGCAAGACCTCTGGCATATCCGCCCTGACACAGAGGCAAGGAAAAGATCAGGCTTCGATCTCTTCGCGGCCCGGCTCGGCCCACAGGGTGTGGAACGCGCCCGACTGGTCCACGCGCTGGTAGGTGTGGGCGCCGAAGTAGTCGCGCTGGCCCTGGATGAGGGCGGCCGGCAGACGCTTGGAACGCAGGCCGTCGAAGTAGGACAGCGACGAGGCGAACGCCGGGGTCGGCAGACCGTTGATGGCGGCCTGGGCGACCACGTTGCGCCAGGACTTCTCGGCGTTTTCGATGGCGTTCTTGAAGTACGGGGCGAACAGCAGTGACACGTTGGCCTCGCCGGATTCGAACGCTTCGGAAATGCGGTTGAGGAACTTCGCGCGGATGATGCAGCCGCCACGCCAGATGCGTGCCACGGCGGCGAGGTCGATGTCCCAGCCGTATTCCTTGGCGGCGGTGGTGATCTCGTTGAAGCCCTGTGCGTAGGCGACGATCTTGGAAGCGTAGAGGGCCTGACGGATGTCTTCGATGAAGGCCTTCTTCTCGTCGTCGTTCAGGTTGAGCTTGCCGTCGGGGCCGGCGAAGCCCTGCTTCTGGGCTTCCTCACGCAGGTCGGCTTCGGAGGACAGGCCGCGGGCGAACACGGCTTCGGCGATGCCGGTGACCGCACGGCGAGGGACAGTGCGGTCTGCACGGTCCAGGTGCCGGTGCCCTTCATGCCGGCGTGGTCGACGATGAGGTCGACGAGCGGCTTGCCGGTCTTCTTGTCGACCTGGTGCAGCACTTCGGCGGTGATTTCAATGAGGTAGGAGTCGAGTTCGGTCTTGTTCCACTCCTCGAACACGTCGCCGATCTCGGCCGGGGTCATGCCCAGCCGCGGCGCATGAGGTCGTAGCTTTCGGCGATGAGCTGCATGTCGGAGTATTCGATGCCGTTGTGCACCATCTTGACGAAGTGGCCGGCACCGTTGAGTCCGATGTGGGTGACGCACGGTTCGCCTTCGGCCTTGGCCGCGATGGATTCGAAGATCGGCTTGAGGGTCTTCCAGGATTCCTCGGAACCACCCGGCATCATGGACGGACCAAGCAGGGCGCCTTCCTCGCCACCGGACACGCCGCAGCCGACGAAGTGCAGGCCGCGGGCGCTGATTTCCTTTTCGCGGCGGATGGTGTCCGGGAAGTAGGCGTTGCCGGCGTCGACGATGATGTCACCCGGCTCCATCAGGTCGGCGAGCGCGTTGATCATGGCGTCGGTCGGAGCACCGGCCTTGACCATGATGATGGCGGTGCGCGGCTTGACGAGGCTGTCCACGAATTCCTCAAGCGTCTTCGCCGGATAGAACTCGCCTTCGCCGCCATGCTCGTTCATGAGCTTTTCGGTACGGGCGTAGGTGCGGTTGAACACGGCCACCTTGTTGCCGTGGTGAGCGAGATTGCGTGCGAGGCTGCCGCCCATGGCAGCCAGACCGACGACGCCGACGTTTGCTTCAGCTGACATACTGTTCCCTTTCATGGAGAAACGTAGTACTTTTTATGAACCTTCCCCAGTGTAGCCCCGAGCGCACCCAAAGCGACGGCCCATCTCAGGGATGACGGGCCGTCAACCGGTCGCATGGTTTCAGTTCGTTTTCGTAGGCACGATGGTGCGTACGAATCGCATGGCTTCGGCTGGGGTGAGCGACGGCACGTAGGCCTGCGCGACGGCAAGCGAGATCTGCGGCAGTTTCGCCGGATCCGGATAGCAGATGTACACTTTGGCTTCATCCGGATGGAACTTGAGTTTGAAGCGGAACAGGGAGTGGAATCCGTAAGCCGGTTCCATGATGTCGGCCACCATCTGCAGCACGTGGTCGAGTACGGCGCTCTCCCCCTGTTCGTGGCCTTCGCCGCTCATGCCGGCAAGTGGCGCCGCGGACAGGCTCATGAATCGCACTTCGCCTTCGTCGCGCAGCCGTTCGGCCATGCGGGCGATGAGGAATTCCATGATGCCGTTGACGCTGTCGGTACGGTGACGCATGAAGTCGAGCGTCCATCCGACCACTTTGCCGTTCTCATAGGTCGGCAGCCAGCTGGTGACGCCCAGCACCTTACCGTCCGTGTCCACCGCGTACAGCAGTTTGACGCGTGGATCGACCAGCTCGTCCACACCACCCAGGGTGAAGCCCATTTCAGGCAGGGCCTTCTCGCCGGCCCATTGCGTGGAGATCTCACGGATCTGCGTCTGCACGGAGAACGGCGATTCCTTGAATGTGGCGAGCACGTCGGTGATGCCGTCGCGCTTGGCTTTGTTGATGGCGGTGCGTACGTCCTGCCATTTCTTGCCGCGCGTCTGCCATGCGGCCGGGTCGATCACCATTTCGGTGCCGACGTCGAGCGCGTTCCAACCGGCGGAGACCAACGCGTCACGTTGTTCGGCGTGCACGCTGTAGAACACCGGCGTCAGGGAACGTTGGGTGCAGAAGCCGGCGAACGCATGCAGATCGTCCTCATACTCGTCGGGGTCGCCGAAAGGTCCGGTGACGGTCAACGCGATGCCATACGACACGCGGTAGGCGATGGCGGAACGGCCGGTGGCGGAGAACCAGTAATCGTTGCCTTTCCAAGTGGCCATGAACGACATGGATTCGCCGCCGAGTCCGATGATCTCGTCCACGCGGTGGCGGTACGCGTCGTTGATCATGGAACGGTCACGCAGGCCATCCCATGTGCAGCACAGCGCGACCAGCCAAAACATCGGTCCGACGCACTGGTAGACGATTTCGGAAAGCAGTCCGACCGGCACGAACGCCGGTTCCACGCCACTTAGCAGGCCAATCGGCAGCAAACGCTGCACGTAGTCTGCGATCAGATCGACCAGCAGCGGCGTTTCGTTGAAGCCGGACGGCATGGACAGGCCATAGCCGACGTACAGCAATCCCAGTAATACGAATGCGGCGAACGTGATGGCGACGCCACGCAGCACGGTCTCGCTTTTCGTGCGAATGGTGAAGCATGAGCGGAACAGGATGATGATGACGATGCACAGCAGCGGCAACGCCATCGTGGCCAGCATCGCGTGGAATGCGCCGTGCCGTTGCAATGCGGATATCGCATCCATGTATGCACCGGCGTCGGAGCCGTCCACGTAGGACAGCGGAATAGCCACATAGAACACCGTCGATAGCGCAATGGTGCATGCGTTGAACACGATGCTGAGCGCGGCTGCGAGATGACGGCCTCGATACAGACCCCAGGCGATGAGCAGCAGCATCAGCGTCGGCATGATGGATACCAGCCAGTTGCCGGGCATGGTGAAACGCATCATGCGGTATTGCGTGAAGCAGTCCGTATGCGAGGCGCCGCTGAGGCAGTCGACCACACGTCCGGTGTCGAAGTCGGTGGAGCCGGTTAACAGTCCGAACATGGACAGCAGGCCGAACGATTGGCGTGACGAGACGGCGACGAGCGAGCCGATGGCCTGCACGCCCGCGACGATGCCGATAAGCCGACGCATTTCGTAGATGGCGCCATGCCGGTATTCGTCACCATGCGTGCAGGAGGCCATCAGATAGCCGAGCACGTGGCCAATCACCGAAGTGGCAAGCAGGCAGTAGTCGCTCACCTCGCCTCGGTAGAGGAACATGATGAGCACGACCGCATAGCCGATCACGCGGATACGGCGGCGCCACAGCATGGTTGTGAACGCGCTGACGCACATAAGGGTGCCGGCGACGAGAATCAGCGGACCAAGGATGGCGCCATCATGCGAGATCGCATGCCATTGGGGCTGCGCCCGTCGGATAGGGAGCACAGTCCCATGCCCAAGGCCACGCCACCCAGTGTGGTGATGACGGACACCCATGCGGTTTTGATTTTGCCGATCACCGATTCGGCCAGGCCGAACGCAACCAGCATGAGCGGAACGTCGATGAGCAGACGGCCCAGATTCGGCACGTACAGCATGGATATCGGCGCGGTGTACCAGCGGCCGCGTGCGAGCGCTTCGAAACTTACTTTGGCCAGGCTCGGCGGGAACGGCTGACGTATGAGCGCGCACACGATCTGCGTGCCCACGTTGATGAGGATGACGAACAGCACGAGGCAGACGGTGAGCAGGTGTCGTCTGATCCATCCGGCCAGATCGGCGAGCAGCGCGCGGAAGCCGAACAGTGGTTTCGCGGGTGATGCCTCGGCTGGTTTAGCAGGTGCGGTTTGCGTTTGAGTCATTTCTTTCCTTTTCTGGGATTCTCAGGCTTGCGGGTTTGTGTTCAGAATCGTCATATCGTGATGCGTTTGAGATTCGGATAGTCGGATAGGTTCGGGTTCGCACCATCCAGTCCGGTGTCGTGGCCGAATACGGCGAGCCCGTAACGCAGCACGTCCTGCACGGCGTGCCAGTCGTGTGCGTTGCCGGACGATTCGACGGCGGCGACGCGCATGCCGCTTTCGCCGCGACCGGCGCGATTGTTTTGACGTTGCGTATTGAGGTGGTGCCTTCTCCCCCGCGCCTATGATGAGCATCTGATGGGTGGGCGCGTGGTTGCGGATGGCGTTGACCGGCACTTGGTTCTCATAGGCTGTGGTGTCGCCGTCGAAGAACCGGTCGATCATTTCCTGTCGGCTGCCGTTGGTCGGTTTGATTTCGCTGTCGGTGGGAATCATGGTGCCAAACAGGTCGGGATGGTTCACGCCGATCTGCAGCGAACATGTGGCGCCTTGCGAGAATCCGGCGATGGCCCAATCCTTGGCATTCTGTGCGGCGGGCAGGTTGGTTTTCACCCAGTCGACCACGTCCTGCGTCAGGTAGGTCAGCGCATTGCCGTACACCTTCGAATCCACGCATAGCGTGTTGTGCGAATCGGCGCCAAGCTGATCGGCTGCGATGACGGATTGGGGCGAGTCCGTCGTGGGTTTTCGCATATCCGTCCATCATGGTTTGGATGCCGCCGGCTTGGAAGACGCGTCCCGGACTGCCCGGCTGCCCGCTCAGCATGAGGACGACCGGCAGGGCCGGCTTGCGTTTCGAGTCGGCCAATGCCGCCGGAGGCAGGTAGACGAGGGCTTTGCGTGCTTCAAACTGCGATTTCGTGGCCGGAATGTCGATTTTGTTGACGGTTCCGTTCGCCGGAATATTGCGGATTGTGCCGTTGGCGGCCTGTTTGCGCCACTGTGCGACGGTGATGAGGTCCTTGCGTTTGGCCAGTCCGGTCAGATCGGCTTGGCTGTAGGAATCCTCGCCGAACAGCGAGCCGATGGTGGCGTATTCGCCGTACGATTGGTCGATGCCGATCGCCGCGGCCAGTATCGCGAATACGGTCAAGATGGCCGCGGCCACGCGCATCATGCCCCTGCTCAACACGATATGCACGATGGCGAAACCAGCGATGGCGAAACCAGCCGCCACCCAAGACATCACACGGGATCCCAATCCGACGCCGAACACCACGAACACGTCGGACAGCAGCCAAGCTACCACATAGCCGACCATTCCGGACACGGCCGCAACGCCGATCGGCAGCACGGTAGCCAGTATGCGTCCGTCCCGTTTCGAAACGGCCGCGCTAACCAGCAGGGTTACGGACAGCACTGCGATGACGGCGAACGCCGCCGCCGGAAACCAGCCTCCGACCAGGCTTATGTTCATAAGCCACTGACGCATATTTCCCATCCCCAACATATAGGTTTTCCTTCAACTTGACAGTTGTAGTACGCAAAATAACGGGCACGCGTCATCCTTATGGCTGATTTCGCCTCAAAACTCAGGGAAAACCCTGAAACCGCCGTGAACCGTTCGCTATTGGCGTATGGTTTTGGCTATGACATACGTATTCGAAGCATCGAACGTGCGCTGTTCGATTATGGTCGACGGCGAACGCCGCACCATATTCTCCGGATTGTCTTTCGCCATCGAGCCTGGCGAAATCGTGGACTTGGTCGGACCGTCCGGCGCAGGCAAGAGCTCGCTGCTGACCGCTTTCGCACGGCTCAATCCGCGCGCGTCAGGCGATTTACGGTTGGATGGCCGTTCCGCCGACGATTTCACCCCGCAGCAGTGGCGCGCGCAGGTCGCGTACCTGCCGCAGAAGCCGGTGCTGTTGGGCGAGACGGTGGCGCAGGCGATTCGTCTGCCGTTCACGCTTGCCATACGCCAGTCGGCGAGAACGAAGCAGGGACCACGCAGGATCTCCCCCCACCGACGCGTTGCCGGACGGCAGAATCCGTGAGACCTTGGACAATATGGGTTGCGCCGACATCGATCTGAACCGTCCGCCACACGACTTGTCCGGCGGTCAGGCGGCGCGCGTGAGCCTTGCGCGCACGTTGCTGACCCGTCCGAAGGTGCTGCTCGCCGACGAAGTGGACGCCGGATTGGATGACGACAACGCCGAGAAAGTGGCGCGTATCCTCGCCAAAGCGGCGGCGGACGGCATGGCGATCGTTCGTATCCGGCACCGGCCGCCGGATGGCCATGCCACACGTGTCACGCGTCTTGCCGATGGCACGCTCACGCACGTCCGGCAACGCCGAAGCGGACGGTACTGCGACGGGTAGTACTTCGACGGGTAACACGGTAGAAGGGAGCGTCGCATGAACGGCAACTACTATGCGATCGACATCTGGGGTCTCATCGCCGCGCTGGTGATGGTGGCCATTGCCGCCGGCATCTCCGAAACCATGCGTATGGGTGTGGGACGTACGTTGCTGTGGTCGCATGCCGAGCTTTGCTGCAATTGTGCGCGATGGGCTTCATCATGAAGTACGTCATCCGTTCGAACAATCCGTGGCTGGTGCTGCTGCTGGTGGCGTTCATGCTCATCGCGGCCGTGCAGATCACTCTTTCGCGTGCGAAAGGTGTTCCGAAGGGCTTGGCTGGACCGGTGTTCCTGAGTCTGGTCGTGACCATGCTCATCATGATCTCGTTGGTCACCGAGCTCATCATCCGTCCGCAACCGTGGTATGCGCCGCAATTGGTGGTGCCGTTGACCGGCATGCTGCTGGGCAACACCGTTTCGGCGTTGGCGGTGGGGTTGAGCCGGTTCTTTGAAAGCATGAAGGAACGTCGTGACGAAGTGGACACGCTGCTGGCGTTGGGTGCCACCACGTGGGAGGCGGCACGTCCAAGTATCGTCTCGTCGATCCGTCTGGGATTGCTGCCCACCACCGCGTCGCTCGCCTCCGCCGGCATTGTGACGGTGCCGGGCATGATGGCCGGTCAGATCATCGCCGGCGGCAACCCCATCGACGCAGCGAAATACCAGTTCATGATTCTCGCCACCATCGCGGCGCTTACGCTGCTGGCGGACAGCATCATCATGCTGATGGTCTATAAACGTTGCTTCACCGCGCTCGACCAGTATCAGCCGGTCAACAGCTGATACTGCGATATCCCGTATAGAAAAGCCGTTCATTCCTTGCGATTGCTGGAATGAACGGCTTTTTGCTTGACCGTTGACGTACGTCAGCGGGAGCGGAACGGCGCCTTGCGGATCTTCGCATGCTTGCGGTACGGCTTACCCTGCCTTTCGCCCGCATGCTTGTCGTGGCGTTCTCCGTGACCGCCACGACGACCGGAATCGCCATACTTGGCTTCCATGCGACGGTCATAACGCTTCGCGTCCTCGCCTCGCTCGTCATGAATCACGCGGATTTCCTTGCGATGGATACGTTTGCCGCCCTGACGGCGGTCGTCGCGTTCGTCGCGGTTCCTGCGGTATTGGCGATCGTCCTCGTAACGGCGTTCGGCACGGGCTTCGGCCTTGCGCTGCTTCTTGGTCGGCGCGCCCTGCTTTTTCGCATACTGCTTTTTGCCGGGCTTCCTATCGGATTGGCCACGCTGATCGGAACGCTCGTCGGAGCGCCGCTTGCGATTGTCGGTTCCACGCTGTTCGCCGGCTTCGGCACGCTGCTGCTCATGCAGCCGCGCGTACTTTTCGCGACGCTTGTTGTTGCGCTTCTCCTCGTGCTTCTCGCGCTTCTCCTCTTGGATTTCAGGATGTTCCCAACGATGCTCGCGTGCCTCGTATTCGCGGTTGTCGCGGCCTTCGAACTTGGCGGCGCGACGTTCGGCGCGATTCTGTTTCGGTTCGAAACGCTGCTCGCGTTCGGCGACTTCGGCGCGCTCTTCACGTCCCTTGCGATTCGCGCGGTCCTTGCGTTCGGACTTGAACGGCTTGCCGCCCTTGTCCTTGCCCCGGTCCTTGTTGCGTCCACCGGAACGGTTGCGTCCGGAGCGCCCGCCGTTTTCCGCGGAACCGTCGCCGCCCTTGCCATGCCTGCGACGCGGATTGCCCGCCGGCTGGGACTGCTCAAGCGTCCAACCGAAACGCGGTTCGGCCGACTCGCCCACCAATTCCAACACTTCCGGGGAATCGTGGGTCACTTCGATCGGCTTGACCTTCAGTCCGGCCTCATGCAGCATGCGGCGGGTGCGGCGGCGCTGGTTCGGCAGAACGATGGTCACCACATCACCGGAATGGCCGGCTCGCGCGGTACGTCCGGAGCGGTGAAGGAACGATTTCGGGTCCTCCGGAGGCTCCACCTGCACCACGAGCTCCACGCCGGACACGTCGATGCCGCGGGCGGCCACATCGGTGGCGACCATGACGTTCACGTCGCCGGATTCGAAGGCTGCGAGATTGCGATCACGCTGGTTCTGGCTCAGGTTGCCGTGCAGCTCGGCCGCCGGAATGCCGTTCTTCGTCAGGTCCTTGGCGAGCTTCTGGGTCTGGAATTTGGTGCGGGTGAACAGGATGCGGCGTCCCTTGCCGGAAGCGAGGGTGCGGACCAGCTCATGACGGTCGCCCTGCGTGGTTTCGAACACGTGGTGGGTCATTTCGTCGACGGCCGCGGTGGCGGAGTCGACGCTGTGGATCTTAGGATCGGTGAGGAACGTGTTCACCACCTCGTCGACGCCATGGTCGAGGGTGGCGGAGAACAGCATGATCTGCGCGTCGAACGACACTTGGCCGAGCAGGCGCTTGACCGGCGGCAGGAAGCCCATGTCGGCCATTTCGTCGGCTTCGTCGATCACGGCCACTTCGACCTTCTCCAAGGTCAGCGCATGCTGTTCGAGCAGGTCCTCAAGACGGCCCGGGCATGCGACGACGATATCGGCGCCGGCCCTTAGATCGCGGATCTGGCGGGCGTAGCGCACACCGCCATACACGGTGGTGGTGGTCATGCCGTACATCTGCGCGAGCGGCATCAGCACGTCGTTGATCTGGTTGGCCAGCTCACGGGTCGGAGCGAGCACCAGACCGCGCGGGTGCGGCAGGAAATCGTCGGCGCGCCGTTCCTCGGCATGCCCCTTGCGCACCTGTTCCACCTCATGGCGGAACTGGCTCATGTTCTCGTACTCGTCGCGTCGACCTCACCTAGCGTGCGACCAGCGGAATCGAGAACGCCAGGGTCTTGCCGGAGCCGGTACGGCCTCGGCCGAGAATGTCACGACCGGCCAGGGAATCGGGAAGGGTGTCGGCCTGGATCGGGAAAGCGGTTTTCTTGCCATCGGCCGCGAGCACGCGTACCAACGGGCCGGGAACGCCGAGTTCGGCGAACGTCTGGGGGCGTTCCTCCTCCTCGCCCGCCTCATCGAAATCGGCGGCGAGGGCATCTTCATTTTCAATCACAGCGGTATCGGGCACAATGGCCTTTCATGTCAAACATTGCGCACGTTGCGCAAACCTGTTAACAATAGCCCATGCCCGATACTTTTGCCTTGGCTGTGACTGGTGGCCGACGCTACCGGTAGTTGCGTTCGATGAGGATGTCGGAAACCGTCAGATTCGCGTCGTTGACGAGGTTGAACAGCACCACTTCGGCCAGTTCCGCGGCGCTCATGAAGGAATGCTGCTTGTCCAACGACACGTAATCGTGGCTGTCATGGTAGAAGTCGGTGTCGATGCCTCCCGGATACACGCCCACAACCTTCACACTGGTTCCCTTGTAGGCCGCCTTGAGGCTTGTCGTATACCCCTTCTCACCCCACTTGGTGGCGCAGTAGACGGATTCGTTGGCGTTGCCGCGTGTGGCGGCGGTGGACATGACATTGGCGATTTTGAGGTCCTGCTCGCCGTCGGCCTTCAATGTTTCGACGCTCCACAGAATCATGCCTTTGAGCCCCTTAAGGCACTTGTCCACGTCGGCGGCCTCGTAGTCGACCGGCTTTTTGAACGACGGCTGTCCCGCGTTGTTAATGAGCAGGTCGATGTGGCCGATCTCCTTGATGGCCGCGACGGAGTCCTTCACGAACGCCTCGTCGCTGATGTCGCCGACGAAGGCGCGGTATTCGTCCGCGCCGAACGTGCGGGACAGTTCCTCCTGACGGGCCGTGTTGAAATCGATGCCGGCCACGAACCAGCCTTTGCCGATCAGCTGACGTGCCAGCTCATATCCCAAGCCAAGCGCGGAACCGGTCACAATCGCGATTTTCTTTCCTGCCGCAGTGCTCATGTTGTCTCCTTTGCCACATTGCGCAATCGCTTATAGATACCATCATAAAACGTATGCGAAGCAACACGTCAATCGATTGACGAAAACGGCAATGAAAAACGCCCGCCGACCTTTTTGGCCGACGGGCGTTGAACTAGCCAGCGTGAGATGCGATCCGTTACAGGATGTCCGGATCGTCCTTGGCGATGGTGCCGGTCGCCTTGCCGATGGCCTTCAGGCCGTGGTAGGCGACGAGGATGACGACGGTGCCGATGGCGATGCCGTTGAAGGAGATGCCGTTGAAGGCGAACTCGAACTGGCCGACGGCGATGATCATGGTGATGGCGGCCACCATGACGTTGACCGGCTTGTCGAAGTTGACCTTGTTCTCAACCCAGATGCGGATGCCGACCATGCCGATCATGCCGTACAGCAGGGTGGTCACGCCGCCGAGCACGCCGGCGGGGATGGTGTTGATGATGGCGCCGAACTTCGGGCACAGGCTCAGGATCAGCGCGAACGCGGCGGCGCACCAGTATGCGGCGGTCGAGTAGACCTTGGTGGCGGCCATCACGCCGATGTTCTCGCCGTAGGTGGTGGTGCCGGAGCCGCCGCCGAAACCGGCGATGGTGGTGCCGAGACCGTCGGCGAACAGCGCGGTGCCGATCTGGTCGTCATAGTCGCGGCCGGTCATCTGGGAGACGGACTTGACGTGGCCGACGTTTTCGGCAACGAGTACGAGCACGACCGGGATGAACATCGGCAGGATGGTGAAGTCGACCTGCGGCAGACGGAATTCCGGCAGACCGACCCATGCGGCCTTGCCGATGGCTGAGAAGTCGAAGCCTGGCCAGCGGAAGGCAGGCGTACGCGTAGCCGATGATCACGCCGATGAGGATGTTGAGTCGGCCGAGCAGACCCTTGAACAGCACTGCGACGAGCAGCACCGCGACGAGGGTGACGATGGCGGTGTCGGGAGCGACTTTGAAGTTGTTCCACACGCTCGGAGCCAGGTTGAAGCCGATGATGGCCACGATGGCGCCGTTGACGACCGGCGGCATGATGATGTCGATCCACTTGGCGCCCGCGTAATGGACGAGCACACCGATCAGGCCAGCAGGATGCCGGTGACCATGATGCCGAAGCTGGCGACCGCAATGCCCTTGTTGGCGGTGGTGACCGCGGTGATCGGTGCAATGAAGCCGAAGGACGAGCCCAAATAGCTCGGCAGCACGTTCCTGTTGATCAGCAGAAACAGTGCGGTGGACATAGCCGTGAAGAACAGGGTGGTGGACGGGTCGAAGCCCGTCAGAATCGGCACCAGGAAGGTGGCACCGAACATGGCGATGACGTGCTGTGCGCCGATACCGGCGGTGCGCACCCAAGTCAGACGTTCATCGGGCTCGACTACCTCGCCGGGCGCCAGCGTCTTGCCGTCGCCATGCAATTGCCATTGGAAGATATTGGACATTACTACTCTCCTCGCTCTCGCTTGGGGCACGGCATTCACAACCAGCCGCACCACGCACCATTCTAGCTCACGAAGATTTTGTGAAGTCTCTCTTCCGGGAAAGGCTATTTGCCGTAATACTCCAGCAGGTGTGGATCGACGGCCTGCACCACATCCACCAAATCGCCATTGGAGAGATACGGGCGCTTGAATTCGCGCCACG
>ENA-OQCR01000103-OQCR01000103.1-human-gut-metagenome-genome-assembly--contig:-NODE-103-length-12841-cov-1.420009_pt1 | contig 12841 bp, 12 predicted proteins | sample MGYA00242763_ERZ504589 | MGnify/ENA primary metagenome ERZ504589 (study PRJEB26092, sample SAMD00036321) | human gut metagenome | host: Homo sapiens | study: EMG produced TPA metagenomics assembly of...
CATCGATGCCGACCATTGTTCGATGTCCTGCTTCGCGTCATCCAGCCAGGAAAGATTCATCGTCGATTCGTTCATACCTGCCCATCGTAGCCGATACCCACCTTCAGCGTGTAAGAATGTGCAACAAACCAACGTGCGCATTCCTCTTTGTGAGAACACAACCATGCGAGTTCGAATGACGGTGTTCATTACGAAACCGCGCGCGGATACCTCCGTGCGAAGCGGTTGCCATACGAATTTTCATATAGCGCAAATGTGACCATTTCCCAGCAAAAATCCAGAATCGACTTTCATTTTTGAATCCCGGAACGCAATAAACGTTCCAAATCAACGAAAGGAACTGCAATGTCAGAAACACATTCCACCACTGAAAACAACAATTCGCATTGCTGCGACAACACCTGCGGCAATGCCGACGACCGCGTTGTTCCTGACAGCGTGGAAATCAATCCGCTGTTCGCCCGTCCGAAGGAAGCCCAGGCGTTCTCGAAATTTACCATTCCACAGAAGGGTAGTCTGCCGGAAACCGCCTACCAAGTGGTGCATGACGAGGCCATGCTGGATGGCAACGCGCGACTCAATCTTGCAACTTTTGTGAGCACGTGGATGGACGATCATGCGAACCGCCTGTACATGGAGGCGGCCGACAAGAACATGATCGACAAAGACGAGTACCCGAAAACCGCCGAAGTCGAATCGCGCTGCTGGCACATGCTCGCCGATCTATGGCATGCGCCCGATCCAATGAATGCCATCGGAACCTCCACCATCGGCTCGTCGGAAGCTTGCATGCTGGGCGGACTCGCGTTGAAGCGCCGTTGGAAGGAAGCCCGCGAAAAGGCCGACCTGCCGACCGATCGTCCGAATCTGGTGATGAGCAGCGCCGTGCAGGTGTGCTGGGAGAAGTTCTGCAACTATTTCGACGTGGAACCACGCTATGTGCCGATTTCCGAGGACCACAAAGTGCTCGACGGCCATGATCTCGACAAGTATGTCGATGAGAACACCATCGGCGTGGTGGCCATCATGGGCGTGACCTATACGGGTATGTATGAGCCGGTCGAACAGATCAGCGAAGCACTGGACCGCATCGAGGAGCGCACCGGACTTGATGTGCGCATCCATGTGGACGGCGCTTCGGGAGGTATGATCGCACCATTCATCCAGCCGGACCTCGCATGGGACTTCCGCGTCAAGCGCGTTTACTCCATCAGCACCTCCGGTCACAAGTACGGTCTGGTCTACCCCGGTTTGGGATGGGTCGTATGGCGCGAAACCGCTGACCTGCCGGAAAGCCTTATTTTCAAGGTGAGTTATCTCGGCGGCGAAATGCCGACTTTCGCACTGAACTTCTCCCGTCCGGGCGCACAGGTACTGCTGCAGTACTACATGTTCCTGCGTTTGGGATTCGACGGGTATCGAAGGGTGCAGCAGACTTCGCATGATGTGGCGAAATATCTGTCGGGCGAGATCGAGCAGATGGATGATTTTACGCTGTGGAACGACGGTTCCGACATTCCGGTGTTCGCATGGATGCTCAACGACAAGCCGGATCGCAAGTGGAATCTGTACGATCTGCAGGATCGGCTGCGCATGAAGGGATGGCTGGTGCGGCTTATCCGATGCCGGTGGATCTGACGCAGGTGACCGTGCAGCGCATTGTGGTGCGTAACGGTTTCAGCCACGATATGGCCGAAGCGTTCATCAAGGATTTGAAGTCGTGTGTGAAGTATCTGGACGGACTGCGCTCACCAATGCCAAGCGAGGCTCGTGCATCCGGATTCCACCACTGATATTTCGCGGTCATTCCACGAATTCCATCGTTTCCCGCATTAAGGAAATTCATGTTCATTCCCACAACGATTATGTTTACGAAAGCTGGCTGCAATGACAGTTCATATGAAAAAGCCGCTTGCTGTGGTAGCGCACGATGCAAGCGCAGCTGCACATCCCGGGTCCGCACGTTCCACGACGAACGCTGCGACGGCACCGACAACAACGCCACGCAATCCGTCTGCCGTCGCAGGAAACCGCAATCGTACGGGCATACCTGCGCATGCCGGGGCGAATAGAGGGAACGGCGCTGACGGGCACGGCGCAATCGCAAGCACGGCAACCGTTGCCAATAAAACCGGCAAAACCATGATGACAGTCAGCCAACTGGCGATGTTGACCGTGGTGGCGGTGGCCTCGCTACGCTCTCTGCCGGCCATGGCCGATTATGGTCTCGCTTCCATTCTGCTGTATCTCATTCCGGCGGTCGTTTTCCTGGTGCCGACCGCGCTGGTGGCTGCCGAACTGGCCACCGGCTGGAAAGGTGGCGTGTACGTGTGGGTGCGTGAGGCGTTCGGCAATCGCATCGGATTTCTCGCCATTTGGCTGCAGTGGATTCAGAATGTGGTGTGGTATCCGATACAGATTGCGTTCATCGCCGTCAGCCTGTCGTATGTGTTCGGCATGGGTGGCTTGGGCAATAATGGCGTATATGTGGCCGCGGTGATCATCGTGTTGTATTGGGCAAGCACGATGGTGGCGTTGCGCGGCGGCAATCTGTTCGCCAAGGTCGGGTCGATTTCGGGACTTATCGGCACGCTGTTTCCTGCGTTGCTGCTTATCGTCTTCGGCATTATCTGGCTGGCGATCGGTAAGCCAGTGCAGACCTCCCTGCACGCATCCGCGCTGCTTCCGCCGTGGACGGGCATCGCGTCGATTGTGCTAATCGTATCCAATGTGCTCGCCTACGCGGGTATGGAGGTCAATGCCGTGCATGCCAACGACTTGGAGCATCCGGGACGTCAATTCCCACGCGCCATTGCACTAGCGACCGCGCTGATTCTGCTGGTACTTGTGCTGCCGACTTTGGCAATCGCCTTTGCTGTGCCGCATCGTGAGCTGGGGCTCATCGACGGCATCAATCTGGCGTTCAGGGAGTTCTTCGACCATTTTGGCATGGGTTGGGGCACTCCGGTGATTTCGCTGCTCATCGCGCTAGGCGCGTTCGCTTCCGTGGTGGCTTGGATAGCTGGTCCTTCTCGCGGTTTGCTAGCGGCCGCCGCACGGGACTGATGCCTCCCGCGCTGCAGAAGCGCAATGCCCACGACGTGCAGGAAGGCATTCTGATTCCGCAAGGCATTATCGTGACCGTGCTGGCGTTGCTGTTCGTGTTGATCCCCAATGGCAACACGGCTTTCGCGACGCTGGTGGATATGGCGACCGCGCTGTATCTGGTGATGTACATGTTGATGTTTGCCGCCGCGATTCGTCTGCGCAACACCCATCCAGAAGTCCGCCGCACGTATCGAGTTCCTGCGATTCGGTTGGTCGCGGGCGTCGGTTTCGTCGCTTCCGCCGCGGCATTCGTGTTGACTTTCGTGAGACCGGCTGGTTTCACCGGTTTGGATAGCGTTTCATATGCGATTCTTGTGGCTGTAGTCGTGCTTGTGCTCGGTTTACCGCCGCTGGTGTTGTATGGAATGCGCAAGCCTGGCTGGGATCTGCGTTCGGATGCCGAGCGGAACACGGATACGTACGATGTGCTAGTGAATCCGGAATACTGAAATATTGGAATATTTGGAATACTCATGTTTCGAACATTCCAATAATCCCGAATATGATGAATGCCTCCCAAGTGTTCGTCTGGGAGGCATTCATCGTTCTTGTCTCGTTCGTTTACGCGATTACAGTTCGAAGCCGAGTTCGGCCGCCGCTTCGGTCGGTACCGGATCCTCGCACCAGAAATCCTCAAGGTTCTCATTGGTGGTCAGGCTTCGGATTTCGGCCTGGTCGATGTACAGTTCACCGCTCAAATGGTCGGTTTCATGCTGGAAGATGCGGGCCGGCCAGCCGTGCAGATGTTCCTCATGCTTGTTGCCGTCCTCATCCTGCCAACGGGCGGTGATGTCAAGCCAACGCTTGCGTACGGCTGGTAACCGTCGAAGCTCAGGCAGCCTTCGTAGAAGCTGCGGGTTTCGGTGCCGATCGGCTCGTAGCTGGGGTTGATGATGGCGTGGAAGGGGAATTCCGCAGCTTCGCGCGGATCGCCATCGTCGCCTTCGCATACGTGGTCTTCGACGACGGCCAAAGCCAGACCGAGACCGATCTGGGTGGCTGCGAGGCCCACGCCCGGCGCTTCCAGCATGGTGGTGCGCATGGTGTCGATGAGCTTGTCAAGCGTTTTGCGGCTCAACTGGCCGTCGTAGGCGATGGTCTGCTGGCGTAATACCGGTTCGCCGGCCTGCACGATCGGCATGATTTTCTCTTTGCCGCCGGTTTTGATGAGCTTTTCGACCTCGCGGTTGAGTTCGAGGTCCACTTTCGAGTTGTGTCCGAACATGGGGCATATCTCCTTGCGGGCTCTTACAGGGTGAGTTCGTCGGCGACGACCTTGGCGAGGCGATCGCACACTTCGTCTGCCTGCTGCTGGGTTTCGGCTTCGGCCATGACGCGCACGAGCGGCTCGGTGCCGGACGGACGCAGCAGCACGCGGCCAGTGTCGCCCAGCAGCTTCTCTTCGCGTTCCACCGCGGCCTGCACCTTGGCGTTGGTCTTGGCGGCCATCTTGTCCACGTTCGGCACGTTGATGAGCGTCTGCGGCAGCTGCGGGAAGTCGGCGGCCAGTTCCTTCAGGCTCTTACCGGATTTGACGACCTCGTTGCACAGGGTGAGCGCGGTCAGGGTGCCGTCGCCGGTGGTGGCGAATTCGCGGTTGATCACGTGGCCGGACTGCTCGCCGCCGAGCGAGTAATCGCCCTTGAGCATTTCCTCAAGCACGTAACGGTCGCCCACGCCGGTTTGCACGGTTTTGATGCCCATGGAACGCAGGGCGAGCTTCAGGCCGAGGTTGCTCATCACGGTTACCACGAGGGTGTCGTGGTTGAGTTTGCCGCGTTTTCTTGGCACGTGCAAGAATGCCCATGATCTGATCGCCGTTGACCATATTGCCTTCGCCGTCTACGGCAAGGCAACGGTCGGCGTCACCGTCGAATGCCACGCCCAAGTCGGCTCCGGAGGCTTTGACCATGGCCTGCAGCTGTTCGGGGTGTGTGGATCCGGCGTTCTTGTTGATGTTGTAGCGTCTGGCGAAGCGTTGATCACGATCACGTCGGCTCCTGCGCGGCGCAACGCTTCCGGCGCGACCACGGAGGTGGCGCCGTTGGCGCAGTCAGCCACGACTTTCAAGCCTTTCAACGGTGTCGGCTGGGACTTGTCCGGACCGACCGGCGCGATGGCGGAAACCAGATGGTCGATGTACAGGTTGGTTGCGGTGGCGGTGTCATGGCTGACACGACCCACGCCGGCGCCGGTAGGACGATCCCAATCCTGGCCGAGCACCGCTTCGATCTCGTCTTCCTTGGTGTCGGGCAGCTTGAAGCCGCCGCGGGCGAAGAACTTGATGCCGTTGTCGGGCATCGGATTGTGGGATGCGGAGATCACCGCGCCCATTTCCACGTTGAGCACGGACGTCAGGTATGCGACGCCCGGCGTCGGGATGATGCCGGCGTCGATCACGTCGAAGCCGCCGGCGGACATGCCAGCGGACAATGCGGCGGCAAGGAAATCGCCGGAAACTCGTGTATCACGACCGACCAGCGCACGGCGACGGCTTTCGAATTCGCTCCGCTCGTCATCGCCCAGCACACGCACCGCGGCGTCACCCAAATCGAGCGCCAGCTGTGCCGTCAAATCCCTATTCGCCAATCCTCGAACGCCGTCGGTTCCGAACATACGTGGCATGAGTCTCAAATCCTCGCTATCTGCAAACGATATTTCCGTGACCTATCGTACTCAACCGTGCCGCCGAAACCAGCAGGTGACGACGCAATCGCATAACACTTCACAATTCAAAGCATTTCACGGCGCGCAATGCCCTTTTCGTGTCGCACGACTTTGATTTCAAGGCGGAAAATCAAGTCGTGCGGCAACACTTGATAAAGAAATACCCTCTAACTATCATTTTCCGTTGAAAACCAGCAAAAAATAAGAGTTAGAGGGTATGAAAGCCAGCACGCTTGTCGCACAACTTTGAAAAATGCCTCCAAAATCAAAGTCGTGCGACGACATGACGGCTCTTAAGCGGGAACGTTCCTGTCGCCCCTGCTATCAGAGCGCGGCGTTGAAGTCGCGCACTTTCAGCGTGCGGTGAGAAGCCTCGACGTTGCCACGCACAATGCGCTGCAAGGCGTTGTCCGCGTCCTTATGGGAGGCGAGCCAGGCGTCGCCCAGCTCCACGAGCTTCGCCGGATCGGCATAGCCGGATACAGGCCTTCGAGCAGCGCTTCCGCCATGTGGAAGGTCTTGTGCTCCCAAATCCAGTCGGCGACCTCGAAATACTTCTCGGCGTACGGTTCGGCCAAGTCGGCGCGCGGGGTGGCTGCGAAGCCACCGGCCACAGCCTCAAGCTGCATGTTGGTCAGCTCGTCGTTGTGCAGGGCCTCGTTCCAAGCCCATGCCTTCGCTTCGGCGGTACCGGCCACGGCGCGTGCGCCATAGGCGAACTCACGGTTCTCGGTGGTTTCGCGCTTGGCCAGTTCGGCGTCGATTCCCGCCTGGTCGATCGCGTTGACGGTGCTCAGCGCGTTGATGATGGTCCAGCGGAAGTTGTTGTCGATTTCCAGACCGTCGAATGCCACGGAACCGTCGAGCAGGCCCTTCGCGTTGGCGACGAACGCCTCGTCGCCCGGCTCGCCGTAGCCCAGGTAGGCGGTGACGAGCTGGAACTGTTCGTCGGAGCCGGCCTTGGCCTGACCCGCCAGCTTGAACAGTTCGGCGGCCACATGCTTCACGATCTCGGCACGCTCTGCCGGAGCGGTGTAATGCCATGCGGTGGTGCTGACCTGTGCCAGCGCGTAACGGAAGGTGGTGGACTCGTGTTCGGTGGCGAGCGCGGCCAGCGAGGTGTCGATGAACTGGCGTGCCGGCAGTTCGCCGTCGCGGGTCATGTCCCACAGGGCGAGCCAGATCACGGAACGGGCGAGCGCGTCGTCGAAGCGGTACAGGTTGCTTGTCGCGAATGCGAGGCTCTTGTCGTCGAAACGCAGCTTCGTGTAGGTCAGGTCGTCGTCGTTCACCAGAATCAGCGACGGACGTGCCTTGCCCGCGGCCGCGTCGACGACCGTCAGTTCGCCGTCGACGTCCAGTTCGAAACGGTCGGTGCGCACGATCTTGCCGGTTTCCGGATCCTCGTTGTAGAAGCCGACGGCGAGACGGTGGGCGCGCAGCACGGGATGCTCGGCCGGAGCGGTCTGGCGCAGGGCGAGACGCTTGATGGTGCCGTCCTCGTTCTCTTCGACTTCGGTGGCGATGGTGTTGATGCCGGATTCCTCAAGCCACTGGGCGCTCCACGCCTTCAGGTCGCGGCCGGAAGTGAGTTCCAGTTCGGCGAGCAGGTCGGCGAGGGTGGCGTTGGAGTAGGCGTGCTTGTTGAGGTAGTTGTTGATGCCCTTGAAGAACTTCTCACGGCCCACGTAGTACACGAGCTGCTTCAGCACGGAGGCGCCCTTGGCGTAGGTGATGCCGTCGAAGTTGACGTAGGTGTCGTTGAGGTCGTTGATCGGGGCGACGATCGGGTGGGTGGTGCTCAGCTGGTCCTGATTCAACGCCCAGCTCTTTTCGCCGGAGCTGAAGGTTGCCCAGGCGTCCTTCCATTCGGTGGCTTCGGCGGTGGCGAGGGTGGACGTGAACTCGGCGAAGGATTCGTTGAGCCACAGGTCGTTCCACCACTTCATGGTCACGTAGTCGCCGAACCACATGTGGGCGAGCTCGTGCAGCACGGTGACCACACGGCGTTCCGCATAGGCGTCGGTGACCTTGGATTCGAACACGTACTGGTCGCGGATGGTGACCATGCCGATGTTCTCCATGGCGCCGGCGTTGTATTCCGGCACGTAGATCTGGTCGAACTTGGCGTACGGGTACGGCACGCCCCAGGTCTTGGCGTAGAAGGCGAAGCCTTTCTTGGTGATGTCGAACAGGTAGTCGACGTCCTTGCTGAAGGCCTTGGCGAGCGCCTGGCGGCAGTACATGGCCATCGGCACGGTGCGGCCGTCCTCATTGGCGTATTCGGTGTGCCATTCGGCGTACGGTCCGGCGCAGATGGCGGTGAGGTAGGAGCTCATGGTCGGGGTCAGCTCGAACACCCACAGCTTGGTGGTTTCGGCGGCGTGATCGCCGAGCGTGCCTTCCTCGGTGACGGTTTCGTTGTCGGTCACGGAGGAGGTGGGCATGTTGGACGTGACGATCCAGGATTTGGCGGCGAGCACGGAGAAGTCGAACACGGCCTTCAGATCAGGCTGGTCGAACACGGCGTAGACACGGCGGGCGTCCGGCACTTCGAACTGGGTATACAGGTAGACGTTGCCGTCGGACGGGTCGACGCTGCGGTGCAGGCCTTCGCCGGTGTTGGAGTACTGGCACATCGCCTTGACGGTAACCTCGTTGTGCTCCTTGAGGCCCTTCAGCTCGATGCGGCTGTCCACGTACGCTTCAGCCGGGTCGAGGGTTTCACCGTTGAGGGTGATTTCGCTGACTTCGTTGGCGATGAGGTCAAGGAAGCTTGACTCCCCCGGCTTCGCGTCGAAGGTGATGGTGGTTTCGGAGCCGAAATCCTTGGCTCCGCGGGTCAGGTCAAGCTTGACCGTGTAATGGATTGGCGCGGCGATGATGCTTTTGCGTTCTTCCGCTTCGATTCGGGTGAGGTTTGCTCCTGGCATGTCACTCCTTCTTTCTGGTAACAGAAGGCGGCGCGATCAGTTGTGCCGATCACGTCGCCTTGATTCAATTTATGGTAAATTTACGGCTTATTTCGCGGCGTTCAGTCCCATCGCGTCGTCCACGTCCTGCGCGATGTCGGCGACGACGGGGACGATCATCGGCTTGCGGTGCAGCTGTCGTGCCACCCAGCCGCCGAGCGTGCGTCGCATGATCTGCTGCAGCTTGTAGGTGTCGCGCGTGCCCTGCATCATCGCGTCCTGCAGCTGCTCGACGATCTGGTGACGGACCTTGTCGAACTCGCTTTCGTCTTCCGCGACCGCGTTGAGGTAGATCTTCGGGCCGGTGATAACATCCGCGGTTTCGGTGTCGACGACCACGAAGCTGGACACGAAGCCTTCGGTGCCGAGGATGCGGCGCTTCTCGAGTTCTTCGTCGGTCAGTTCGCCGACGGAATCGCCATCGACGTAGACGTAGCCGCACGGCACGGAGCCAACGACCGCGGCCTGGCCGTGGTACAGGTCGACGACGTCGCCGTCTTCGGCCAGCACGACGTTCTGCGGATCGACGCCGGTCTTGACGGCGATCATGCCGTTGGCCACCAAGTGGCGGTTTTCGCCGTGGATAGGCATGGCGCACTTCGGCTTGACGATGTTGTACATGTACAGCAGCTCGCCTTCGTTGCAGTGGCCGGAGACGTGCACGGCGGCGTTGTCTCGGTTGACCACGCGGGCTCCGAGCTGCACGAGCTTGTTGATGACCTTGTAGACGCCATGCTCGTTACCTGGGATCAGGGAGCTGGCGAGGATCACCGTGTCGAACTCGTTGATGGTGATGTCGCGGTGGTTGCCGTCGGCGATGCGGCCGAGCGCGGCCATCGGCTCGCCCTGGGAGCCGGTGCACATGTAGACGAGCCTTGTCGTCCTGCACGTCATGGGCCTGCTTCAGGTCGATGACGGTGTCCTCGGGCAGACGCAGGTAGCCCAGATCTGCTGCGATGGACATGTTGCGGACCATGGAACGTCCGACGAACACGACCTTGCGGCCGTACTTGTGGGCCGCGTCGACGACCTGCTGCACGCGGTGCACGTGGCTGGAGAAGCTGGCCACGATGATCTTGCGCGTGGCCTGTGCGAACGCCTGGTCGAGCGCCGGACCGATGGAGGTCTCCGGCTTGACGAAGCCCGGGACCTCGGCGTTGGTGGAGTCCATCATCAGGAGGTCCACGCCCTTTTCGCCGAGCTTGCCGAATTCCACCAGATCGGTGATGCGGTGGTCGAGCGGCAGCTGGTCGAGCTTGATGTCGCCGGTGTCGATGAGCGAGCCGGCGGGGGTCTGCACGAACACGGCGAGCGCGTCCGGAATGGAGTGCGTGACGTTCACGAATTCCAGGTTGAACGGGCCGACCTTGAGCTTGTCGCGTCCCTTGACCTCGACGAGCGTCGGGTTGATGCGGTGTTCCTTGCACTTGGCCTCAACGAAGGCGAGGGTGAGCTTGGAACCGATCAGCGGAATGTCCGGGCGGAGCTTGAGCAGGTACGGCACGCCACCGATGTGGTCTTCGTGGCCGTGGGTGAGCACGAGCGCCTCGACCTTGTCGAGACGGTCCTTGATGTAGTGGAAGTCAGGCAGGATGAGGTCCACGCCCGGCTGCTCCTCTTCCGGGAAGAGCACGCCGCAGTCGATGAGCAGGATATGCCCGTTGTATTCGACCACGTTCATGTTGCGGCCGATCTCACCCAGACCGCCGAGCGGCACGATACGCATGGAGCCCTTGCGGTACTTCGGCGGGGCGATCAGCACTTCGTCCTGCTGGGGCGCGGTGGATTGCGGCGCGGAATGCGACGGGCGACGGTTCGAACCTTGCCGCCACGGGATCCACGGGAGCCGCCGTTGCGCGAGCCACCGTTGCCACGGCTGCGGGTGGAGGACTTGGCCTTCTTGATGGCGGTCTTCTCGGACTTCGCGGCTTGGTGGTCTTGGATGCCTTGACTGCGGTTTCAGTGCGCTTGGCAGCCTTGCTGCCGCGCTTGTGTGTTGTTGTCTTTGTGGTTTCTTCTGTAGCCATTTCCTAGTTGGATTTCTATTACTAATTGTCTCCGCCTATGCGGAAACGAGGAATTTGGGTGCCTGCCGGCGTTCATGCGCGACAGGCCAGTCGCATCATGCGATTCGGTTCACAGCAGTCCCGCGGCGCGCATGCCCTTTTCCGCGCGCACGAGTTCCGCTTCGCCCGGACCGACGTTCGGCAGGCGCATTTCGGTGGAGTCGAGGATTCCACGCACCTTCAGCGAGGCTTTGGCCATCACGGCCTGGAAGCCATTGCCGTTCATCGCTTCGACGAGCGGCGCCAGCTGCACGGAGATGCGCTGCGCTTCGTGGATATCGCCACGATCGAACGCGTTGGCGAGGTCACGCATCGGACCGGCGGCCGCGTGCGCGATCACAGAGATGATGCCGACGGCGCCGACGGACAGGAACGGCAGGAACAGGCCGTCATCGCCCGAATACCAGGTCAGACCGGTCTCCATGCGCTTGCGCACCGCGCCTGCGATGTCGCCGGTGGCGTCCTTGACGGCCTTGACGTGGTCGAGTTCGGCCATACGACGGTAGGTTTCCAGCTGGATGTGCAGTCCGGTACGGCCCGGCACATCGTAGATGATGATCGGCTTGTCCGCGGAATCGTTGACCGCCTTGTAGTGGCGGAACACGCCTTCCTGCGACGGACGGGAGTAATACGGGGCGACCACGAGCACCGCGTCGGCGCCCGCCTCCTGGGTCTGCTCCACCATCGCACGGTGTGCGCGGTGTCGTTGGAACCGGCGCCGGAAATGACCGGCACGTCCACGACTTCCTTGACGGCCTGAACCAGTTCGACCTTCTCCTCCATGTGGGTGGTCGGAGATTCGCCGGTGGTGCCGTTGACCACAAGACCGTCGGCACCATCCGCCACGAGCTGCCTCGCCAGCTGTTGCGCGGCTTCGAAATCTACGGCTCCGTCAGCCTTCATGGGGGTGACCATGGCCGGAAGGATACGTCCGAAGGGAGCAGGATCGAGCAGATGCATAGTACCGTCAGTCTTAGGGCTTGTCATACGGCTAACGGTACTTCCCTCTGCGGACGCTTTCGATTTCATGAGACGCGAAAAGTCACATTTTGGAAGGCCTGCCGACGATGACCGCGACGACGCACTGCAGGAAAGCGACGAACGTGAACACCATCAGCGGCACATGGTGGCCGCCAGTGGCCTGGACCAGCACGCCGAACATAAGCGGGCCGAGCGACGCGATCAGATAGCCGAACGACTGCGCGACGCCCGACAGCACCACGGTTTCGGCGCTGTCACGGCCGCGCAACGCGATCAATGCGAGCGCCACCACCAGGGACGCGCCTTGCGCGCAGCCGCCGACGAACGCCCATACCGGCATGAGATGCGGCAGCAGCAGCATGCCAAGGCCGGCGATCAGCATGGGAGCGCTGGCGGTAAGCGCCGCGCAGACCTGGTTGCCGCGCACGTTCATGAGCTTAGGAATGACCAAGCCGGAAAGGATGCCGATGCCTTGGAAGATGAACAGATGCACGCCGGCGGTGGAGGCATCGTAGCCGATGGACGCCGAGATGGACGGCATCCAGTTGGACATGGTGTAGAAGGCGGATGATTGCAGTCCCATGAGGCCGTCACGTACCACGTCATCGGACGGCGCAGCACGCGGGCGAACACGCCATGCGACGATTGCGTGGAACATGCCGGTCGCTGTGCAGAATGCGGGTTTTGTGCGTTGGCCGTCGTGCTGCGATCGCCAATATCATCGATATCGCCAGTATCGCTGGTTTCGATGGTGCCGCCGGCGGAAGCGATAACGACTTTGCGATTGTGCAGGATACGCAACGCCCACAGCGCGGCGACAACCAGCGGCGGCACGCTCCAGAAGGCGAGCGACGCGCGCCATCCGCCCCACATCTGCGCGAGCGGCGCGGACAGCAATCCGGCTGTGGCGCTGCCGGCGGTGATGCAACCGGAGTAGACGCCGGTCGCCATCGCGACATGGCCGGCATAGTCGCGTTTCGCGATCACCGGCACAAGAACGTTGCCGACGGCGATGGCGGAAGCGAACACCACCGTGCCACCAGACTG
>ENA-OQCR01000105-OQCR01000105.1-human-gut-metagenome-genome-assembly--contig:-NODE-105-length-12774-cov-0.950977_pt1 | contig 12774 bp, 21 predicted proteins | sample MGYA00242763_ERZ504589 | MGnify/ENA primary metagenome ERZ504589 (study PRJEB26092, sample SAMD00036321) | human gut metagenome | host: Homo sapiens | study: EMG produced TPA metagenomics assembly of...
TTCCTATTTTTTTTGTTGCTTTGCTCATTTTATAACCTCCCGAGATTACGGAAGAATGATTTTTTTCTTGTCCTTTTTACCTTCTCTGTAGAGAACGATCTTTTTACCGATCACCTGTACTACCTGAGATCTTGTTCTCTCTGCAAGAACCTGTGCCATTTCACGTGGATCCTCCAGACAGTTCTGAAGAACGCTGATCTTGATCAGCTCTCTTGCTGCAAGAGCTTCCTCAACAGCAGCGGTATTTTCAGGAGTAAGACCACCCTTGCCAAGCTGAAGGATCGGATCCATTGTCATGGCAAGGCCTTTTAAATATGCTCTCTGCTTACTTGTCATTGTCATACCTCTTATTTATAATAATCAAAATCAAAGCCATACATACGAACCGTATCGCCTTCCTGGATACCGGCTTTTTCCAGTTCCTCCAGGATACCGCCCTCTTTCAGGAATTTCTGGAAGAAGGCAAATCCCTTCTCAGAATCCAGATTTGTATAGCCAAGCATTTTTTCAATCTTAGGACCTTCCACAAGGAATACTTCCGGATCTTCCTCGCTGCGCTCCACAGTAAACGGAAGATTTTCATTTACAAGAACATCTTCCGGGAAGAATTCCTGTTCAAACACTACCGGTTTCATCGGGCTCTTATCCAGAAGCTCTTTCACATGGAAAAGGAGTTCTCTGACACCCTGCCCGGTAACGGCTGAAATTGGATAAACCGAAATACCCTGTGGCTCAAATTCTGCTTTCAGTTGATCAATAGGCTTTCTTCGCCATCATCAAAAATACAGTCAATCTTGTTGGCTGCGATCACCTGCGGTCTTGCTGCAATTTCCGGATTGTAGGCCTCCAGTTCTTTATTGATCTTGTGGATATCCTCCACTGGATCACGACCTTCTACGGAAGCGGCATCTACAATGTGGATGATAACTCGTGTACGCTCAATATGACGGAGGAATTCATGTCCAAGTCCCACACCTTCTGATGCACCCTCGATCAGTCCCGGAATATCAGCGATAACAAAGCCGCCGTTATCAGTATCTACAACTCCAAGATTAGGGCTCAATGTTGTAAAATGATAGTTGGCGATCTTCGGCTGTGCATTTGTTACACGGGAAAGGAAAGTAGATTTACCAACATTCGGAAATCCTACCAGACCGACATCTGCGATCACTTTAAGCTCAAGGAGAACCTCAAGCTCCTGAGCCGGCTGTCCAGGCTGGGCATATTTCGGTACCTGCATGGTAGCTGTTGCATAGTGCTGATTGCCTTTTCCACCACGACCGCCTTTTAATACGACCTGTCTGCGATTCTCACCGGACATATCCGCGATGACCTTGCCGGATTCCGCATCCATGATCACCGTACCTTCCGGAACCTTCAGGACCACATCCTTACCGTCTGCACCATGGCAGCGTTTTTTACCGCCTTCCTGGCCATCCTCAGCTTTATATTTTCTTCTGTGTCTGTAGTCTCCGAGAGTATTCTGGCCCTCGTCGATCTCAAAAATCACATCACCGCCACGGCCACCATCGCCGCCATCCGGCCCGCCATTGGGTACATACAGCTCACGTCGGAAGCTTACATGTCCGTCGCCGCCTTTACCGGAGCGGATAATGATCCTGCTCTATCTGCAAACATATTACACCTCTATTCCAAAAAAAGGCTCCAAACCGGATCGATTTGAAGCCTTTTACCTATTTCATTACTCTGCGTCTACAGGAACGATAGAAACCTGTTTCTTATCGCGACCTTTTCTTGTGAATCTTACGACTCCGTCTGTAAGTGCAAATAAAGTATAGTCTTTACCGCAGCCTACGTTTTCACCTGGGTGAATCTTGGTTCCGCGCTGTCTGTAAAGAATGTTTCCGGCTTTTACAAACTGTCCGTCTGCTCTTTTCGCACCTAATCTCTTAGACTCGGAATCACGACCGTTCTTTGTAGAACCAACTCCCTTTTTATGTGCGAATAACTGAAGGTTCATCTTCATCATTGTTGTTACACCTCCTTGACTTTTACTGTCAAATATCGATTGTTATAACTACCAGCAATTTCCGTCAGACCGAGAAGTAAGGAATCCATAAGGAGCATCCCCCGTTCAGAAAGATCATTTCTGAAATGAATGGAAACAAATCCATCCTTTTCCTGCACATCAAATTTATCATCTGTGAATTTTTCAAGAGAATTCACCGTGGTAATGATCAGTGCAGATACCGCAGCACAGACAATATCCTGTCCGGCTTCTGCATAACCGGCATGTCCCTTCGAAATAAATTCTTCGTAAGATCCGTTTTTCTTTCTGACTTTAATTGTAATCATGATGACACCAGATTAACCGTTAATCTTTTCGATCTTAACTTTGGTGTACTGCTGTCTATGTCCGTTTTTCTTGTGATATCCAGTTTTGCGTTTGTATTTGTAAACGATGACCTTGCGATTCTTACCGTTTTCAACTACAGAAGCGGTAACACTGGCATCTTTTACATCCTCGCCAACCTTTAATCCGTCATTGCTGACTGCGATCACGTTGTCAAATGTTACGGTTTCACCAGCTTCTACACCGAGCTTTTCAACTTTAATTACGTCACCCTCGGCAACCTTGTACTGTTTACCACCTGTTGCAATAATTGCGTACATCTGTGGCACCTCCTAATTATTTACTCGCCAAATTCGGTGGCTTCTGTTCTGAAACTGAAGCTCTTTAACCTCTTTGTGCGGCATACTCGATTATCATAACAGTGACATACTGTTATGTCAATAGTTTTTTTGATATTTTTATTATTTTTTTGTAAGCTCCCGAATGTCCTCGATCACCGGACGTCTTACTTTCTTTCTGGTCATTTCCAGGATATGCAATGGTGTGATATCAATGGCCCTGCTCTTTATCGGATCCTTTCTGAGAAGCTTCTGTAAAACATGAAAGAGTTCATCTCTGTGATCCGGATTTTCCATGTTGATAAAATCGATCAGGATAATACCTGAAAGATTACGCAGCCGCAACTGCCGGCCGATCTCCGCAGCCGCTTCCAGATTGATCTTGCGGAAGGTTTCTTCCATTTTCTTCTTTCCGGTGTATTTTCCACTATTTACATCAATGGATACAAAGGCCTCCGTCTGCTGGATCACCAGAAATCCGCCGCTGTTCAGCCATACTTTTTCTTTCTGGATCGCATCCAGTGCAGTTTCCACACGATACAGCTTATAAAGCGGAAGAAGTTTGTCCTGATAAAAACGAAGCTTTTCTTTAAGCTCCGGGCTGATCTCTTCCAGATATCCCCGGATCATTTCCCCGATTTCCGGCACGTCGGTAATGATCTCATCCAGGTCACGGCCATAAGCATCTCTTACAGCAGCCACATAAAATGGTTCTGTCTCCAGTACAAGACTGAAACAGGTACGGTTCCGTCCCTGAACTACGGCTTTATGGTAGCGGCCCTTCAGCCACTCCAGTTCCTTCAGGATCTCTTCTTTGGAAGCGTCTGCGGCATTGGTCCGGACAATGATACCGAATTCCTTATCCGGACGCTCTGCTTCCTCTTTCAGCCATCCGCTGAGGCGATGGCGATCTTCCAGTGCCAGCTTGGAAGACAGACCAAACTTTTTATCTCCTGTAGTGAGAACAAGATATCTTCCCGTAAAATTCAGATTGGATGTCAGTGCCGGAAGTTTTCCCTTCATGGCATCCCTGCTCACCTGTACCAGGAGCTCATCTCCAGGCCGCAATGGTCCGTTTCCTTTTCTTCCTGCGGAAAAAACAGCTCTCTGTGCCTCTGCAAGAGAATAGTAGCATCTCTTTCCAGGCTCGATCTGCACAAAAGCCGCCTGGATATTGGATGCGATATTTTCGACCTGTCCGGTATATATATTTCCAAGAATAGATTTTTCCTGATCGGATTCCAGTCGGATCTCAACGATCCGTTCCTCCTCCGAAAGGGCCGCTACTGTACAGGGCACACATGGATATCCATTCTTGTTATGATCAGTTTACTCAATTTCCTCACCTAATGATTCCAGAGTCACAAAACGTGGGCTTGCATTTTCTCCTTTATCGGCATACATTTCCAGACGTTTCACTGTGAAGGCAAATTCCGGAAGTTCTTCTCCAATCCAGTGGAAAAAGGTGTTTGTTACCATCTCCGGCTTCGTATAATTAGAGCTTGCAGATGCCAGCATATAAAAGAACCCATTCTCTCTTACTTCCATTTTATAGATATTCGGACGAAGATCGATTTCCTTTTCGCTGCGCTTGGTCTGCTTGGTCACTTTGATCTCCGGCTGTGCCAGAAATTCTTTCACACGGCTTTTCCAGTCAATAGAAGGCTCTTTGCCCGGACGGAATTCCACAAGATAATCTGCTGCTGCCACCAGTGCCATCGCTTTACCCGCTTTTCCATCCTCTACCTTGCGGACGCTAACGATATGCATCCCCTCTGCCATCTGTTCCTCCAGACGGGCTGCGATCTCTGCAGTAGGCATATCTTCTGCCATTTCCAGGTCAAAATAATCTCCGAGACTCTCCATCCCCACTCCAAGCGGAACCGCAAAAGACATGATCATATGCGGGCTGTATCCACCGGAAAACGCTACCGGGAGCTCTGCACGACGAAGCGCTTTCTGGAAATAACGCATGGTATCCAGATGTCCCACAAACTTCATAGGACCCTCTTTGCTGAATTTAATTCTTACCTTCAAGGCAGACACCTCCTTTAAATTTCATAGCTCCACATGCGGAACATTTCTGACGGCAGTTTTCCGTCACAACACCCTCTTTTGCACGCTGCCATTCACGCTCCAGGAATCTGCGGCTGACACCGGTATCAATGAAATCCCATGGAAGGATCTCATCCAGGCTTCTTTCACGAAGTGTGTAGAATGTCATATCCACTCCGCATTCAGCCATAGCTTCCTTCCAGATATCATAATCAAAATTTTCTGTCCAGGCATCGTAAAGGGCACCTTTTTCATAAGCCTTCAGGATCACATCCGCGCATCGTCTGTCCCCGCGTGCGAGAAATCCTTCCAGAGCTGTTACATCCGGTTCATGCCAGTTATAACGGATACTTCTCTGATTCAGCTGGGCGCGGACTTCATTTTTAACCACCTTGGCTTTTTCCACAAAATCCTGCTCTGTATACATTGGTGCCCACTGAAATGGGGTAAACGGCTTCGGCACAAAGAAAGATGTGCTGACGTTGATCTGTACCTTGCCTTTACGCTGTTCTTTCGGAACCACCTCATAATAGGTCTCTGCGATCTTCTGTGCCAGATGAGCAATCCCCTTCATATCGTCTTCTGTTTCTGTGGGAAGACCGAGCATAAAGTAAAGCTTCACCTGATTCCAGCCACCCTTGAATGCTTCGCCCGCACCATGGAGGATCACTTCCTCTGTCAGACCTTTGTTGATAACGTCACGAAGTCGCTGAGAACCGGCCTCCGGAGCAAAAGTCAGGCTGCTTTTCTTTACATCCTGCACTTTACTCATAACATCCAGTGCAAAAGCATCAATTCGAAGAGACGGCAGGGAAATGTTGATTGCTTTTCCGTGGAATTCCTCGATCAGGAAATTCACCAGTTCTTTCAACTGGGAATAGTCACTGGAACTTAAGGAACTAAGGGAAATCTCTTCGTGTCCTGTATTTTTCAGCATGATACGCGCCGATTCCTTCAAAGTCTCCACATCACGTTCACGGGTCGGACGATAGATCATACCTGCCTGGCAGAAACGACAGCCTCGAATGCATCCTCTCTGGATCTCAAGAGTTACACGATCCTGTGTTGCCTTAATGTGAGGAACGACCGGTGCCTCCACAGCACGATATTCCTTTTCCATATCAATGATCAGCTGTTTCTGGACCTTCTCAGGAACACCATCCGCCGTCGGTGCAAAGGATGCGATCGTACCATCTTCTTTATAGGTAACTTCATAGAGAGACGGAACATAAATTCCAGGAATCTTAGCTGCTGCCAGAAGGAAATCCTTCCTGCTGCCGCCAGCCTTTTTATTGGCCTTGTATGCATCAAAAAGTGCATCATAAACCGTTTCCCCTTCTCCGATATAAAACATATCAAAAAAAAGGTGCCAGCGGCTCCGGATTATACGCACAGGCACCGCCACCGATCACAATAGGGAAATCCTCACCACGGTCTGCGCTTTTCAGCGGAATACCACTGAGATCCAGTACCTGGAGGATATTGGTGTAGCACATCTCGTACCCGATCGTAATTCCGAGAAAATCAAAATCCCGGATGGGCTCCTGGGATTCCAGTGCAAACAACGGAATCTTCTTCTCCCTCATCACCTTATCCAGATCCGGCCATGGAGAAAAGAGACGCTCACACCATACATCCTCACGCTGGTTGAACATGTTATAGAGGATCATCATGCCCAGGTTTGACATGCCGATCTCGTAGACATCCGGGAAGCACATTGCAAAACGGATATCTACCGCATTTTTATCTTTCATTACGGAGTTGACTTCACCGCCAATATAGCGGGCAGCTTTATCAACTTTGAGCAAAATTTCATCACTTAATGCTAATTTTCTCATTCTATCCCTTTCTAAAATTAGTAATATTTCACAAAGAATTTAAAGATATAAAATTCAGTGAAACATCAAAAATGTTTATATTTGTAAGCCAATTCTTGTGTAAAAAGTTGCTATAAAATGATGCCCAAAACCCCGTTTGGTCAAAAATGGACATTTTTTCAACTTGCCAACAACGGTTATCATTACCCTCAAACAGTTAATATCCTGCGGATTTTCGCGAACTTATCGTAAAGAAAAATGGCATTTTGTATATTAAAATACAATGCAAATGCCAAATATCACTAATAGCACAAAATTGACATACCTTCTCCCTATTATAATCATCTATGGTTAGGATTTCAAGAAAATTGTGTTCTTAACTGTATATGGCGATTGCATCCTTGTGCAGGGAGAATAATCCGGATCCGGACTCCAGTAAGGTTTCCTGGCATTTCATCAGTATTTAAAAAAGAAATTCCACCATCTGCGTATTTGCACATTTACTTTCCTCCATTTCAGGAAAAGTTGTACTAAAAGCATGCGGAAGTTTTTTGTCCACCTCATAATCTTCAAGATGACAGATCACACCGGCTTTTTTTTATCGCTTTTGCATACTGTCTGCTGTAATTTCGAAGAGTATCTCCGTAAGCTGTGACCAGAAATGACGGTGGCAGGTTTCGGATAATTTCTTTGTTTTCCGGATTTATATATGGATAAAACGAACTCTTTTTCCAGTGTTTCCCGTAAATATAGGAGGGAAGAACCTCATAATTTTTCGGGGACGGTAAATATCCATGAAATGACAGGGCTTTCCATCTCCCATATAGTCAATGTCACAAATGAGTTCCACATCTTCCGGAAACGGATATTCCGCTTCATGTTTTTTCAGAAAATTATCAAGAAGTTTTTCTTTTTTTGCGGTTTGCTGTGCAATCATTTTATTAAACATGATTTCCCCTCCAGCTATGAAACAATCTACTATTAATACAAATGAATTTTCTTCTCTACAAGTCTGTCACCTTCATACTGCAATTTTACAGAAAAAAAGCGTTTTTCTCCTGAAAGGAGCAGATCAAGAAATACCTGATCCCCCTCCCAATGCCGGAAGATTCGGCACCATGGCTTTGTCAACCCAGCAAAAGTTCTCCCTCATCACATTCAATCAGTTCTCCTGCATATTCATCGGCCGTGAACACACACATAAGTTCTGATTCGCATTCACTGTTTATAAATGTCACCAGGCCACGGAACTTATAGGAGGTAAGTGTCAGCCCTGTTTCCTCTTTCACCTCACGAACAAGGCATTCTTCCGGAGTTTCCTGACTTTCCACATGCCCGCCAACGCCGATCCATTTGCCCTCATTCATATCATCCTGTTTTTTTACTCTGTGAAGCATCAGGAATTTATCATCGTTTTCTATATAACATAATGTCGTTGTCGTCATTTGATCCCTTCTTTCAGTTCCATCATCCTGCCACTGCCAGTGTGATATAAACCAGGATTGAAACCACACAATACAGAGAATTTGTTGTGGATGCATAAGCACTGCTCTCTTTCTTTCTCAGAAAAGTCTGCATACTGAATGTAGCAGGCGAGGACATATATGTAATAACCGCCAGGTTCAGAAGCCTGGAACCTCCTACCAAATATTTTACTGCCATGAGAATCCCGCAATCATCACTGCCTGCAAAAGGACTCTCAGCAATATGGTTTTGAGGCAGGGGCTGATAAGTTCCGGCGCAAGTTCCATACTGTACCCAACTACAATAAGAATAATCGGCGTAATGGCCGTTGTCAGAATATTCTCCACACTGAGATAACAATTGCCAAAAGGACTGTCCAGAAGCTGGGTGATCATTCGTGTCAGTCCCGCAATAATTCCAAGAACCGTTCCTATAAAAGCAGGGGTTCGCAATGCACTGTAAAACAGGCTTTTTGCATTGATCTTTTCCCCGTTTTCCGTCTGTCCCAGCATTCCCATATACACACTGAATCCAAAAGAAGTCCCGCAATATCCAGCACTGCAATCTGTGAAAGATTTTCGCTGCCACAAAGACTTGTATACAACGGATAAGCCATCATTCCACCTTATAGATACAGACCAGAAACGGAAGATATTTCTTATATGGCTCGTCCATAAATCTTTTCATCCAGAATCCTGCCCCAAATGAAATCAAGAGCATCACAAACATGATCAGAACCAGAATTCCGATCTTTCCACTGTACTCTGCTGTTGCCAGTGCATGAAAAATTGCCACAGGAAGCATAATATTTGTTACCAGTGTTTTCATGTTATTGACACCACTCTGATCTAAAAGTTTCCATTTTCTGCACAGGATTCCAAGAATGATCATCGCCAGTACAGGCAAAACAATCTCCAAAACTTCCATCCCTCTGTCTTCCTCTCCATTGTCTTTAATCTTTTGTTTTTATCTGTTTCTGTGCATCTGCAAAATCTCCATCATCACTTCATATACCGCCATATTCTCTCTCACCACCAGAGCCAGGCTCTCTTTCGCCTGATTCAAAAGATGAAAAAGTTTTCGTACACTGGAATATTTTTCCGCAGAGCACCTGGATCTTAAATATCCTTTTTCGTCGTAATAATACTGTTCATCCAGCAATACAACGATCTTCTCCGCATCTCTCACTGCCTGGATACCAAGCTGTCCAGAACCCTCTGGCATCCGCTGCTGATATCCCTGTCCCGCAAAATCATTCAGAAAATTTTCCACCTCGCGGTCATTATTGGCATACACCACTGCAATATGCGGATACCATCTGGGGCTTCTTTTTTCCGGCAGGTGCATCATGTTCTGGATAAAAGAGGAAAGTTCCGCATTGGTACGGATCCGGTTTGTCAGATGGAATTTCTGGATCTCCGGCAGATTTCCCAGGCTTTCCACAATGCTACGATCCATCTCTTCCGGTGAGATCACATCCTCGGAATCACTGGAAAAGATCACCGGCCTGTGCTCACTCCATGTAAGCAGAACCGATAATTTTTCCAGGGACAGAAGATGTGCTTCATCTACCAGAATGCTGCTGTAACAGCCAAGATCCGTCGTTCCGTCCAGCTGAGTATCTGCCAGAAAATCTATCCGCCGCAGACGTTCATGAAGAATCTTCCATTCTTTTCCCGCCTCTCCACAGTGATGATACAGACTCTCTGGCGCACGGACAACTTCATCGCAATATCATAAAGCAACAATGTTTTTCCGGTTCCTGGAAGTCCGCTGAACCAGAAATATCCTCCTCTTTCTCCACGTATTCTCTTCAGAATCTGCCGTTCAATATCTCTCTGCTGGGAAGTAAGGAAATACTCTTTTTTGAGAAAACGCTCCGGTTCTGTCAGCGGAGAGATCAGATAAAGCTCTGCCTGAAACAGATCCTCGATATCTCCCTCATAGTCCGGGCTTTCTTTCCCCAATGCAATACATAGCTGTTTCCAGTCCCCCTCACAATGTGATCATGATTGGTCAGTCTCACCAGATGATCTTCACTGCTGATATAGGTATACGACAGGATCGGTTTTCCAAAAACAGACAGATAATACCGGTTCTGGATCAGCTGTCTCCGGATAGCCTCGTCCGACACAATGCCGCTTTTCAGTTCAATATTCACGATCTGGTCATCTTTGATCTGAAGAAGATCGAACTCCTTTCCAAGCTTCGGGATCTGAAACGAATAGAAAAAGCGCAGCTTATACACTTCCTCCATATGCAGTTCCAGTTGCTTCACCAGTGCTTTCATACTTTCCAGTTCCCACTCTTTGATCCTGAGAAAAAAATCTCTGCTGGAAAGCTGGCGTTCCAGCTTCTGGACACATTCCATATTCTGATTTCTTGTAAGTGCATAGATCGATATTGCCTCATATTTTAACCCTTACCTGCTGTTTATTTCTTTATCCGCAGTGTCCTGAGATGATCCTTCTGCTCCTGTGTGATCCGGTAGCTTTCAATGGATTTCTGGATCGTCTTGTTATGAGTCCAGATATCCATTCTCTGCTCTTCCAGGAATGGAAGGATCTTCTCATACTGTTTTGCCAGTGCTGTAGCAAAATACCAGGCTCGCATCATATTTACATAATATTCTTCCGAGCGGATCGCTGCCACTTTCTCCGGATATTCCGGTTTAAATCCTTCGTCCAGATAATGGCGCATCAGCATACTGATCCCGAACCGGATAGTATAGGCTGATCCGATTCCATCCAGCGATAAACCTCCCGGATAAATATATCACGGTGTTTTTTCATCATATGGAGCGTCAGCAGATCACAGGTCGCCCAGTTATCAATATGCGGAAGAAAACACTCCAGTTCTCCCAGACATTTATCATAATCTCTGATCTGCTCGATCAGCAGGCCATGGAGATTATTTTCCTCATAATACTGATGAGGAAGAACCTTCAGGAACATTTCGGATCTTTCAGTTTTTCCAAATTCTTTTGCAAATTTCCGGAGTATCGGTGTCCGGATACCGATGATCTTTTCTTTCTCCACAGTCGGAACCAGCCTTGCATGAAAATCCCGATATCCTGTATCCTGCATTTCAAACAGTCTTTTCCGGACATCCCGGATCATCTCTTCCTGATTCATTTATCATCCCCGCCTTTTATACCAAAGATCGCGATCAGAGAACTCACAAGCAGAAGCATGGGGGTAAAACAGCTTCGGCATGATCTGAAAAGCAGAAAGCTCAAATCCCAATTCCTTTGCCGCAGAAATGGCAACCAGCATCTGGGCTCCGTATGGGATCACCCCCTGGAAAATACAGGAAAATGTATCCAGGATAGAAGCTGTCTTTCTGGAGGTGATCTTATATTCCAGCGTCCATTTCCTTGCAATGGGGGTTGGCCATAACAATAGCCACCGTATTATTGGCTGTTGCAATATCCATAGCTCCAACCAGAAGTCCCATACCAAGAAGTCCGCCTTTTTCCCTTTAAAAACTCTCTGTATTCCGGAAAGCAGCGCTTCAAAGCCTCCATGCTCCCGGATCAGCGCACACATGGCTGCTACAAGGATAGCCACCATACATGTCTCAAACATCCCGGAAACACCGGAGCCAATATTTGTCAGAAGCTCCACTGGCGTGATATGTCCTCCAAGAAGCATAATAAATGCTCCGGAGACAATTCCGATCAGAAGTACCACAAATACATTGATGCCGATAATCCCGCCAATCAGCACCAGAACATACGGAAGAATCTGCACAAGATGATAATCCTGTACCACTCTTCCCTGAATCTCTGTCTGAAAAGACAGGATAAGGATCAGGAGCAGTGTAACAACAGCTGCCGGAAATGCAATCCAGAAGTTTTCCCGGAATTTATCTTTCATCTGACAGCCCTGACCGTTGCAGGCTGCGATCGTGGTATCAGAAATAAAAGAAAGGTTGTCTCCAAACATGGCTCCTCCCATCACCGATGCCACGCAAAATGCCATATCAAAACCGGAAGCTTTGGAAACCGCTACCGCAATAGGGGTAAGAAGCGTGATCGTCCCAACGGAAGTTCCCATAGCCACAGATACGAAGCAGGCAACTACAAACAATACCGCAACAGAAAAAACGTGCCGGTATCAGAGAAAGCATACAGTAGGCCACACTTTCTGCACTGCTGCGCCCTACAACACCCACAAAAGAGCCTGCGGTCAGAAAGATCAGAAGCATGGTGATGATATTTTTATCTCCTACTCCTTTTGCCATAAGCTCCAGCTTTCTGTCAAAGCTGATCGTTCTGTTCTGAACACATGCCACCAGGATCGCAGACAGAAAAGCCACAACGATCGGTACATTATAAAATCCCATAGGGATCTTCATCACATACTCAAACAAAATCCCCAGTCCCAGATACAGGACCAGAAAAACACCGATAGGCAGCAGTGCGATCACATTTCCTTTTTTTCTTCATTTCCTCCATAAAACAATTCCCTTCATCACTTATTATTTTCCCGGCTTTTTTCTCCGGGTGATCTGTTTTCTATCATATCATATTTCCCCATTCCTGTCCTGCTGCTGACGGAAACTTCTTCATATTTCCGTCACGATCCTGTTATCTCTGATATTTTTTACCTTATTTAACAAGATTTTCACCAATTAAATCGTTCCTTCCGTTGAAATCCAGAGCTTTTTTCAGTATAATTGGCTGTAGACAATTGTGAAAAAGATATCGAAGATTTATGTTGATATCTCTGATCACAGTCATTAAAGGAGGAATATGATTATGGCAACATGGAAAAATCTGGAC
>ENA-OQCR01000106-OQCR01000106.1-human-gut-metagenome-genome-assembly--contig:-NODE-106-length-12674-cov-1.239260_pt1 | contig 12674 bp, 21 predicted proteins | sample MGYA00242763_ERZ504589 | MGnify/ENA primary metagenome ERZ504589 (study PRJEB26092, sample SAMD00036321) | human gut metagenome | host: Homo sapiens | study: EMG produced TPA metagenomics assembly of...
CGGTTTTATCCTTGTTGCAACAGCCCCTTCCTTTACTTCAGCAGCTTGTCCAGTTCATCATATTGCATTACTGGAGCTTTGCAAGGATTTCTTCAGCCGTCATACCGCTGGCAAGCAGCTTCTTCAGCACATCTTCTGCTTCGCCCTTCTTTGCTTCTTCTGCTGCTTTTGCTTCGGCGGCAGCTTTTTTGTTTTCGGCTTTGGCAAGTTCCTTGGTGGCGGCTTTCAATTCTGCTTTCTTGGCTTTCAGCTGCGTCTTCAGATCATCGAGATTTGCAGTCAACGTAGCAACCTCAGATTCGATTTTCTCTTTTTTTGCGGCCTTTTCTGCAATGACTGCTACATAATCAACGCTGGCCTTTACAGTACGAGCCTTATTCTTGCTTCCCTTGGGTCTTGCCATAATAATTTCCTCCCATAAAGTGAAATAATTTGATACTTACAAGTATATTTCCAAATAGTCAGAATTGCAATAGGTAACATGAGCCGTCTTCAACTGCCAATGCAAATCTTATTCGGTATGCCCGAAGATCGTCGCAAATGTATTCCTTCAATGGTAACAATCATGGAGATTAGTGTTTATCTGGAGATTACCAAAGGATAAATAGAAGCAGTATTAAAGCCGTTCACCACGCAGATTTTCCAGCGTGGCGAACGGCTTTTTTGCTGCCCCTATATTTACAGGTAGGAGGAATCGAAGAAGTCTTTTAATGTAATTCCTAAACCCTGACAAATTCTTTCAATCGTCTCTACGCTTAACTGCCCTCCCCGACGGGCGGTGGTTTGAATCGTGGAGTACGATATTCCGCATTTCTTTGCCAATACACATAGATTCATATCACGCACTTGCATCAAATCCTGAACACGCTTGATCGTATCCACAAAAAACTCCTCCCATCTTTTTAGTTCAAAACTTTTCCAACAACCTCGAATCTTTGCTCTGGAGATATAAGGATCGGCGAATATTTGGTGTTAAGAGAAACCAAAACCGGTTGGTTATGCACCACGCCATAGCTGTCGGTAAGGAACTCTGCTTGGGATTTGTCTGGGGTATGTTCATCGTATTTTTTCAGATATCCGCAGTCATCATATACGAATATCCCGATATCTCCGCATGCAAGTTCTTCGCAGCGCTTTACCCATACGATCTGTCCGCTATGATAACGTGGCTCCATACTATCACCGCTAACGTATATCCCGAACTCGGCACCAGCCGGAACGCTACTGGCAGGCACTTGTATCTGCTGGAACATTTCACCCTCAAGAAAAGCTCCTAGACCTGCCGATACTGGCAACTCTGATACAGGCATCATTATGTAGTCGATTTCCGCGGGCTCTTCTGCGTCTGGCTGGTAGCGCCGGGATGCAATCAAGTCCATTTCGTACTCAGCGACTTTTTTTTGCCCGATGTCATTTAGAAGGGCGGGTTTCTGGAAGTTCTTTGTAAAGTAGGAAGGACCCTCCTTGATGTTCAATGCGTAGCAGATTGCAACTAGTTGGTAGATGCTAGGAGTGGTATAGCCTTTTTCCCATTTGCTGATTCCTTTATCACTGACATCGACGCCATAGTGACGGAGAAGTTCAGAGAAAGTTACAAGTGAATAGCCATTCCTTTTTCGTGTGCCTGCGAGAATCTGACCAACCTCATTGCTATCCCTCGCAGCGACTGCATCATAGCGCACTGTGGATGGGGCTATGTGCATTTTGGTGAGCGTGGTTTTCTTTTTCATAACAAGAACACTCCTTTGTGATCCGGTAGCTCTATTATAGTATAGAAAATATAAGAAATCAACAGGAAATCTCTAAAATGGAGACAAATGCGTAATTGACATCTCCATAAAGTGGGTGTATAATCAAACCAAATCCACAAATAACAGCCTTTTGGTGTTATTTTCGTATGGGATTGTGTTTGTTTGGCGTTTTTTTGCGAGGTGATACTATGAGAAAAGAAAATGTAAGATGTCCAATGTGCGGAACCATGAATTTATGATGTGGATCTTGATGAAACCGGTGGCTGGACAAAATGCCGTCTGTGCAAAGCAGTAACCTGCTCTATGGATGAGTGGAAAAAGCATACAGTGTCCGTTCCTCTGTTAAACGAAAAACAGTTCGTGGCACGCAGTATGACTCGCAAGTAATGCACGCTGCATTCTGATAAATCTGCAAAAAAGGAGGAATTCTGATGTGTGGTGATTACAACCTTCGCCGTGAGAAAGATACGTCGAAGTGGATGTTCGTTTTACTCCTGACGGTAAGATTCGTCCTCTTGCCATAAACTATGACAAGACTCGCACTTATGGAATTGATCGTGTCTTGGCAGTCAAACATGGGACATCACACCTAGGCGGAAAAGGTCACTGCTTCACCTGCCTGATCTGCGGTCAGAAGCGGAATCTTTGGCTTGAACGGGGCAAGTGGTTCGTGGAAGCCTACTGCTCCGTGCCGGAAAGCTGTGCTTCGTAATGGCAAGATACTTATCCCGCGCAGATCTTTCGCACATAGCGGGTAAGTATATCGACCAGTACTATACCCGTTTCGGGATCAGTAAAGATGACCCAGAACCCATTGACCCTGAACGGCTCGCAAGTTCTGTTCTTGGGCTGAATGTGAAAATGCTGCCGCTATGCAGCGATGGAAGTATTCTAGGACTGACTGTTTTCCAGAAATGCGGTTTTACCGTAACCTTGGGGGACGGGACAAAGCTTGTGGAGGTGTTCATGCCGAAGGACGTTGTAATCGATTCCGCCCTTGCGTCAGACAGCTGCACCGGATGCCGGAATTTCACGATAGCGCATGAAGCGGCACACCATATTCTGGCTGACCTGTTTCCGAACGACTACGGAAAAGCAGTCAAGTGCCGTGGGCACATTGCCTATCGGGAACGAAACGGACAGCCTCATGGGAAGAATGGCAGGCGAATACCCTTGCAGCGGAGCTGCTGATGCCAACATTTCTGGTCAACGCCGAAATAGAACGTGCAGCGCTGTGCCTGCCAAATGGAATCCTGTACAAATCCGCATCGGACCCGAACTATGAAAGAATTCTGGAGATGGCTGCACGGATCGGGGTATCGTGGTCTGCGATCAGGATCAGATTACAGCAGATGCAGGTCATCAACGGAAAACCCATCCACTGCCATCCATTGGACGTCATTCGATTTGGAGAATAATATGACTTGGTCAAATAATCGCTCTTTTAAGAGTAAACCGCTGAACAATATACAGCAGGCACAATTCAGCATTGGCTGGAGGTTTTGTCCGGTTTGCGGGCACAAGCTCTACCAAAAAAACGAGAGCTGTTCAGGCTCTATCAGCATAAAGTGCCTCAAGTGCGGTAACATAGCAACAGTTGACTTAGCCTACCGCAGACGCTGACTTTTTTAGACAAACCACAATTTCAAAAATCGGGTGCATTGCACCCTGAATATGGACTGTTCGTCACCGAGCAACGGGCCATTGCCGCAAGGCAATGTATGAAACGCGCACCAAATAGCCGGGCAACAGCTGATAGAGTGATTCTGCTTTAGAACCGCTCTGTTAGTTGGTTGTCCGGCTATTTTTTTAGCCTCAGGTAGCCTGCTCCCGTAAAAAGGAGCAGGCTTTATGTTTGTCCGTTTTTCGTGGATGCCCCAAGCGGCGAAATATCCGTAGCCTTCCAAATTTTTCGACTTTTTTACGACTTATCGAAAATTTGGAGGTTTACGATGTCTTTTAATAAAGGCTATGAGTTGAAGAAGTTTGAAGCACACTGGGAAAAGTTGCGCATCGAGTACGCAGCTGCGGGAATGACGGAAGAGGCCATCCAGAAGATGTACGACTATGACCGTCAGCAGTTCAATTCGGAACGTACCTTCGTTGAGCGGACGCAGGAATTCACTGCTCCTGCGTATGAAGGTTCCGAGGAAGAAGCATCTCCCTTGATGTTGCGCTATCAGGAGGTCATTACCACAACGGATACCTATCACGAAACTAAGAGTAAATTTGCATGATCGGTGAAATCGAGAACGAACGGTTGCTGTCTGCTCTTGAAAATTTATCGGAAGATGACCTCAAACTTTTGACGCTCTACGCCTATGAAGGTTACAACGAGAGCGAAATTTCTAAAGTTTTTAATATCTCACAGCCTGCAATTCATAAGAGAATAATGAAAATCACTATTTTTTTGAAGAAGTTTTGATTTTTGGTTATAATTTGACCATTTTCGTCGGCTACCAAGTGAGAGGACAATTTCCCAAGCGGCATCTGCCGCAGGGCAAAGCGTCCGACCTCGCGCACCTTGAAAACTGAATAGTTCCGTCATCTGGTACTCCGATAATGATACTTCCGTAATTCGCGGCCCGGTCACAAAGCAGACGGGGTGGCTGAAATGCCAATGAAGCGGTACAAGTCCGCTGCCAGATGTTCATGCCCCACTCGCAGGGGGCCGAGGGCGAATATGCGAGACCTTTAATCATATTGATCCGGGAACTGCCGGGTACGTTCCGCGCATCCGGCAGTTCCCGTTTTTTACGTATCCTTATTTATTCTTTACCCGAATATCCACTTTTGATACATAGGAGGACACTTTTATGGACGAGTTGAACCCCACGGTGCGCGAGCAGGAGATCTACGAGGAGATGGAGCTGACCCCTGAGATGGTCAAGTCCATCCGAACCCTCTGCAGCACCTGTCTGCGGCACTTTGTGGATGCAAAGGCTTTCAAGATCGCGCTTGTACCCAGCCCAGATCGGAGCATGGACACCTGCACCGTCCGCCAGATGCGGCGCGGCTACGATTATGTGGTCATGCACCGCTGACCCAACCATACCACCATACCTTGAACAAAGTCCGCTGCGGAACATCCGGCAGCGGGCTTTGCACATAACAACATGGAGGTACAATTTTGCAGCAAAATTGGAAATTCCAACGCGGAGATATCTTCTTCACCCATTTCGGGGCGAGCACCGGCTCGGAACAGCACGGTGACCGCCCAGCGGTCATTCTTCAGAATGACGTGGGCAATTATCACTCTCCGACCCTGATCGTTGCGACCATGACAAGCAAGGCGGAAAAGAAAGTAAATCAGCCGACTCACTGCCTGTTGGAAAACGCAGGGTTGAATATGCCGTCCGTTGTGCAGGCAGAGCAGATCTTCACCATCGACAAAAGCCGGGCACTGAAGTATCTGGGGCATCTGACCCCGGAGGAGATGCGCCGGGTGGATGATGCAGTTCGCATCAGCCTTGCGCTGAACCCTATGGGCAGCATCCAGCAGATAGAGCCTATCCGGCGCTCTACGGCGGTTTATGCGCCGCCTGAGGTGGTGGATGGCAAACCGCCTGTCTACCCCTATACGCCCATCCGGTCGTCCTTTGAGAACGCCGGAAGCATCGAGGAAATGATGCTGTACACCGAGCTGCAATCCGCGGTTCATGCCATGATCCAGCGGTTGGAATACAGCTTCACCTTCAATCCCAGCCTGCTCACCAGCCCGAAGCGTAAGCAGCAGGTGGCTGAGATCTTAGAGGAAGCCGAGAAGTACATTTGGAGAATTAAGGAGGAAATGCGATGCGCCTGAACGAAAACAATACCTTCATTGGTATCAACCCGCCGTACCAGCTTTCGGTCATCCACAGCAGCAAGCTGATCTATCCCCGCGAGATCTACCAGCGGGGCGTGGAGCGCAAGCGGGTGGAGCTGATCGCCAGAGACTTCAATGAGTACATCGTTAACGAGCCGAGGTCAGCTTCCGCAACGGCAGATACTATGTGATGGACGGGCAGCACACCATCGAGGGCTGCATCCTCCTCAACGGTGGCGCGGACCGCCCAATCCTCTGCAAGGTCTACACCGGACTGACGATGGAGCAGGAAGCCCTGCTCTTTGCGGAGCAGAACGGTCACGCCGCACCCCTGTCGGCGGGCATCAAGCTGCGCGCCAAGGTAGTGGGCGGCGATGCGCCTTCCAAGGCGTTTGTCGCAGCCACCAACCGGGTGGGGCTGTCCCTCAACTACGACAGCATGCAGCTGAGCGACTACCGTATCAGCTGCGTGGGCACGGCGCTGAAGCTGTACGACCAGCTGGGCGAAGAGATCTACTGCGAAGCTCTGCGGCACATCGTGGAAGCGTGGGAGGCAAACCGGATTCCTTCCGGGCGGCTGTCCTGCGGGGCGTGATGTACTTTGTGCAGCTGTATCATGGGCAGTACAGCGAGGAGCGGCTTGTCCGTGCGCTGAGCGGCGTCCATCCCATGGAGCTCTACCGTGTCAGCCGGGATAACCCCGCCAAGCTTCCGGGCTGGCGGCGGTACGTTTACCCCATCTACACCACCTACAACGGCAAGTGCAGGAAGGATGCGCTGCCGATGAAGTTCTAAACTCAAATATCTCCTTTGGCAAGGGCGATGGTACTCGGAAAAGGCCATTGCTCTTTACATATAGTATTTTCTTTCAAATAATTGACATATTGAACTGGAAAGGAGAGGACCGGAATGAGCGAGATCGCAGCCTGCACTTTGATTCAGGAAGAGCCCGACCGCAAGACAGAGCGGTACATGATGATGTTCAAGGATTACCCGGATGTGGTATCCGTAGACATTCTTCAGGAAATGCTTGGCATCTGCCGGAAGAATGCGTATCTGTTGGTCAAGCAGAAGAAGATCCACTCGGCGCGTGTAGGACGCAGCTATAAGATACCAAAACTCTGCGTGGTAGAGTACCTGATCGATCAGAATCGGCAACTTGGAGGGATGCGCCTTTCAAACTCTCTTGCGCCATCCTTGCAAAACACTCCAGAATCTTCTAAACTTATGATGCCTAAGCAAAGGACGTTTGGCTGCGAACAGAAAGGAGCATCACTATGACAAATGTGGCCGGACATTTAAGAGAACAAAACGGTATGTATCAGATGATTCTGAGCTGGAAAGACACAGATGGAAAGCGCAGAACCAAATCCATCAGCACAGGACTTCCTGTTAAAGGAAACAAAAAAAGAGCTGAATCTCTGTTGCGTAAAACACAAAAAGAGTTTAACCCTGAAACGATGCAGCAGGTTTCCGACCTGCCGGTATCGGAATATCTGAACCGCTGGCTTCGGGAAAGCGTGATGAACCTTCCGCCCGAAACCTATGGCAGATATGCTTATGATCTGGGAAGAGTAGTTGTCCCATACTTTGAAAAGAAGCGGCTGTCTTTGAAAGCACTCTCTCCGCGCGATCTGGAAACGTTCTTCCGCTATGAGCGTCAGCAGGAGGAGGCCAGTGTACAGCAGCTTCTGGATTGGCACAAGGAGTTGACCGATGCCCTACAATATGCCGTTGACAATAATTGGCTGAAGGTCAGCCCCATCAAAGAAGTTGACCCCTGCTTGATAACTCCCCGGTACTTTTCACCGACTTCATCACGGACTGGTTGAAAATGATGAAGTCACGAGTGGAAATCACAACCTATACCAGCTATGAAAGAGCAATCGTTCACAAGATCGTCCCATATTTTGAACCGCTCCACTATACATTGCAGGATATGGAACAGCATCCCAAATACATCCAAGACTTCTACCAGCATGAGTTGGATCGTGGCCTTACGGCAAACACCGTCATTCACTATCACGCCAACATCCGCAAATGCTTGCAGTATGCTTTTCAAATCGGCATGATCCGTTCCAACCCGGCAGATCGCGTTGAACGTCCTCGTAAGGAAAAGTTCAAGTCGGAGATTTACAGCGGTGAAGAACTGGAGCAGCTTTTCAAAGCGATTCAAGGTGACCCTTCGGAGTTTGGCGTTATCATGGCTGCATTCTACGGCCTGCGGCGCAGTGAAGTTGTTGGCTTGAAATGGGATGCCATTGACTTTGAAAACAAGAAAATCAGCATTCAGCATACGGTTGTGACCGCAAAGGTCAACGGAACGCTAACAGAAATCGCACGAGATAAGACAAAAACAAAGTCGAGCTGCCGGACACTTCCCCTAATCCCTGCCTGTGAGCAGATGCTCAATAAAATGAAAAAGGAGCAGGAGCAGAATCGGAAGGTCTGCGGCAAAAGCTATTGCACCGATTATCTTGACTATATCTATGTAGACCCGATGGGAAAACGGATTCGGCCCGATTTCCTGAGCCAACATTTCCCGGATTTTCTGGTCGCACACCAGATGAAGCGTATCCGTTTCCACGACCTGCGCCAGTCTGCTCTATGCCAATGGCGTGAGCCTGAAGGAAATCCAAGAGTGGCTCGGTCACAGTGACATCAACACAACAAGCAACATTTATACACATCTGGATTTCTCCAGTAAGGTATCTTCTGCCAATGCCATCGTCAGGATCTTCCCGGAGGAGACAAAAGTGTGAAAATGAGCCGGATGCGGGGGATAAAAAAAGAAAAGCAGCCCAAAATCTTTCGATTCTAGGCTGCCTCTTTATGCCGGTGGTGGGGGTCGAACCCACACGTGTTATTAGCACAAGGGATTTTGAGTTTTTATCCGCATCTTTCATCTGGTGTCATCCAGTGATATCTAGTGATATCTGGTTCCCACTGTGCAAAGGCAAAATTCACGCCTCAACGAATAATATTTTGAAATATCCACGATTTTTCGATGCGTTTTTCCTCTACTCTGTTTTTTCGGTTTGGACCGCCCAAATGGAAATTGGAGGGATGTTCAGGAGGGATGCAGGGCAAAACGCTCCTCTACTTAGGCACAAAACGAAAGGAAAGTCAAGGATAATGAATCAAAATCAAGCGAAAGAGTATTATAAAAAATTATTTGTGAACTATCCTGATGTGCTGTCTGTCGAAGAAGCAACAACTTTACTCGGTTTCAAAAGCCAGACTGCCATCATCAGAAGAATCCATCAACATAGAATTCGCTGCCTGAAAGTCGGACGATCTTTCATGATTCCGAAAGAATATCTCATCGACTATCTTTTGGATAGCTAAATTATACAGCCATTATATTACATAGCGCACTACTTTTCAACAAGAAAAGAGTGCGCTTTTTATTTTCAAACGAAAGGCGGTTGATTTTTTGAACACAAGCTGGAGCAAAACGTTGAAAAAGCCACATGACCCTTGACTACTTTTACGGACAAGCCGGAGAACTGTTTTCGTTCTACCGCATTCCCAAGGCTCTTTTTCAGGAGCCACGGTTCCAGAGTCTGTCCACCGATGCAAAAACCCTGTACGGCATCCTGCTGGACCGCATGAGCCTGTCTGTGAAAAACGGCTGGCTGGACGAGCAGAACCGGGTGTTCATTATCTTCACGATAGAGGATGTCAAGAGGGCGTTGTGTTGCGCAGACAACAAAGCGACCAAGCTGCTCCGGGAACTCGAAAAGTTTGGTCTGATTGAACGAAAACGCAGAGGTCTGGGAAAGCCAAGTTTGGTGTATGTGAAGAACTTTTCAGCAGAATCGTCAAGATCAATATTCCAGAATCGTGATTTTCACGATTCTGGAGGCTTCAAAAACGCAAGTCAAGACCCTTCAAAATCACGATGTAATAAGACTAAAGAGAATGATACTGAAATGAGTGAGACTGATCCATTCTATTCTGAAGAAGCGGATGGGATGAGCAAACGCACCCAACTGGAAGAATATTTTTCTCAGTCTTTGGAGATAGACCTTTTGCTCCGGCTCTGCCCGGATGACGAGGACATTATCTACCAGATCGTAGACTTGCTGGTGGACACCTGCGCTACCAACCGTAAGCTGCTGCACATTGCTGGGGACGATAAGCCCGCCGAGGTGGTATGCAGTCGGTTTATGAAGTTGAACGCCGACCACATCCGCTTTGTGCTGAAGTGCCTTGCAGAGAACAGCAGCCCGATCCGAAACATGAAACAATACCTGCTCGCTTCTCTGTACAACGCACCCACCACGATGCAACTTTCCTACCAGAACCAAACCAACCACGACTTAGCGATGCGGGGGTGATGAAAATTTCAAAGAAAGCAACCACAATAGCCATCGTCAACCAGAAAGGCGGCACCGGCAAGACCACCACCTGTGAAAATCTGGGCATCGGGCTGGCGATGGAGGGCAAAAAAGTCCTACTGGTGGACGCTGACCCGCAGGGGTCACTTACCATCAGCATGGGCTGGCAGCAGCCCGATGAACTGCCTACCACCCTTTCCACCCTGATGGCAAAAGCCATGAACGACCAGAGCATTCCGCCCGGTGAAGGCATCCTGCACCATGCGGAGGGCGTTGACCTGATTCCGGCAAACATTGAACTGGCAGGGCTGGAAGTTGCCCTTGTGAACAGCATGAACCGGGAAAAGATGCTGAAGCAGGTGTTGGAGGGGGCAAAGCGGGAGTACGATTATATCCTGCTGGACTGTATGCCCTCGCTGGGGATGCTCACCATCAACGCACTGGCGGCGGCAGACGCTGCCCTGATTCCTGTGCAGGCGCAGTACCTGTCTGCAAAAGGCTTGGAACAGCTTTTGCAGACCGTGCAGAAGGTCCGACGGCAGATCAACCCGAAGCTGAAAATCGAGGGTATCCTACTGACCATGACCGACAGCCGCACCAACTACGGAAAGCAGATCAGCAACTTGATTCGGCAGGCATACGGAAAGCACTTGAGGGTGTTCGAGCAGACCATTCCCCGTTCCGTCCGTGCGGCAGAAACCAGTGCGGCAGGCAAAAGCATCTTTGCCTATGACCCCAAAGGCAAGGTGCAGAAGCCTACAAATCTCTTGCAAAGGAGGTGCTGGCGGATGCCAATCGACAGCGGAAACTTAGCTCTGAAAGGGCTAGATGACCTGTTTTCCACCGAGGAAAACCGACAGGAGGAGCAACGGGAACAGGTACAGCAAATTCCCATCGACGAACTGCACCCCTTCACCAACCACCCATTCAAGGTGTTGGACGATGAAGCCATGACCCGGACGGTAGAGAGCATCGCACAGTACGGTGTGCTGTCTCCGCTGATCGCCCGCCCCAGACCAGAGGGTGGCTACGAGATCATCTCCGGGCATCGCCGGAAACACGCCGCAGAGCTTGCCCATCTGGACACCGTGCCAGTCATTGTGCGCAATATGAAGGATGATGCCGCCACGATATTGATGGTCGATTCCAATTTGCAGAGAGAACACATCCTACCGAGTGAGCGGGCATTTGCGTACAAGATGAAGCTGGATGCGATAAAAAATCAAGGTGCTAGGTCAGATTTAACTTCCCGACAAGTTGTCGGGAAGTTGGAAGCCGCTGATGAAGTCGGAAAAGCCACTGATGAAAGCGGCAGACAAGTCCAGCGTTTCATTCGGCTCACCAATCTTGTCCCTGAACTACTGGACATGGTGGACGAAAAGAAAATCTCTTTTAACCCTGCGGTCGAATTGTCTTATCTTGATGCAAAACAGCAGCAAGATTTTTTAGAAGCAATGGATGCTTCCCAGAATGCGCCCTCTCTTTCGCAAGCCATACGGATAAAGAAGCTGGCGCAGCAAAGCGAGTTCAGTTATGATGCTGTCTACGACATTATGAACGAGGAAAAGAAAAGCGAACTGGACACTGTGACCATCAAAAACGAAACCCTGCGGAAATACTTTCCGCGCAGTTACACGCCCCGGCAGATGGAAAGCATCATCATCAAGCTGCTCGACCAGTGGCAGCTGAAAAAACAGCAGGCAAAACAGAAGAAGCAGGAAGAAGCGCGTTGAGCGCAGACTGAACTAAGAGACCCGATTCGGGTCTTTTTATTTTGCAAAAATAACGGAGGAAACGCCTATGAACAACACGATTGATTTCAAGACCGCAAAGACCATCGACAGCATGAGCAAGAAGCTCGACCACATCGACGATGCCGTGACCGACTTCTTCTCAATCATGCACATGGCAATGAAGAACGAGCTTGGCAGTGCAGAGCCTTATTTCGCCGCAACCTCGCCGGTTCTGAATCTGACGGTTATCCGTCCTGACGATGCGCCGCACATTTTGGCTTGCTTCGACGAAGCAGATGAGGGTATCGGCATCTCTGAGAACGAGCCGCTGGGCTTCCGTTACAATCCCAAACAGGTTGTCAAGCTGATGGGGCAGCGGTATCTGGTCGGTCCGGTCATTTTTCACCGCTTCGATGAGGATGGCAACTTCGCATCTCTGACGATGGGCGATATGTACACCATCCAGAAATATCTGGAGACCAAGAGTGTCACCCTGATGATCGACCGAGACAAACTGACCTGCATCTGTATTGACTGAGGTGTGCCATGCTGAACTTTTTTATCGGTTTCGCATTTTTTGAAGCAGGTGCCTTTTTCGGCTTCTTCGTGGCGGCTTTGATGCAGGCGGCACGGAGCGGCGAAATCAATCTGAACGGAAAGGAGGATTCGCATGGAAGAAAATACCCTGTCGGTGCTGAAAATTGCGCCGGGACAGTATCCGCAGCAGGTCGAGATTGATAACGATCTGAAAGCCTTGCAGCAGGCTGTGGGCGGCTCGATTGATGCTGTTTACCCCTTTGCAGACCCGGTGGCTATCATCTGCCATGACGAGGGCAAACTCATGGATCTGCCGTTGAACCGTGCCCTGCGGGACGAGGACGGGCAGATGTACGATGCCGTTGCCGGGACTTTTCTGGTGGTGGGTCTGGGCGAGGAGGATTTTGCATCCCTGACCCCGGAACTGGCGCAGAAATACGAGCAGCTTTTCCATCAGCGGAAGCCTTTCTGAAACTGGGCAACCGCCTGCTGGTGCTGCCGG
>ENA-OQCR01000107-OQCR01000107.1-human-gut-metagenome-genome-assembly--contig:-NODE-107-length-12634-cov-1.155993_pt1 | contig 12634 bp, 17 predicted proteins | sample MGYA00242763_ERZ504589 | MGnify/ENA primary metagenome ERZ504589 (study PRJEB26092, sample SAMD00036321) | human gut metagenome | host: Homo sapiens | study: EMG produced TPA metagenomics assembly of...
GGGCCCTTTTCGTCAGCCTCTCTATGGCAGTCGGTGATATTTTATCTACGGTATGATCAGCAATTCCAGATCTGTAGGCGGATTTAAGAATCTTACCGGAAAAAACGTGGATATGAATGACGGACTGTTTGAGGTGACACTGATCACCAATCCGAAGAATCCGCTGGAGCTTCAGGAGATCATGACTGCGCTTCTTACTGCAGAGGATAATACAGATCTGATCTATTCTTTTAAGTCTGCGCATGTTGTGATAGAGTCAGAGGAGGCTGTTCCGTGGACGCTGGATGGAGAGTTCGGTGGAGATCAGACCCATGTGGAGATCGATAATCTTCATGAGGCCATGAACCTTTATCTTACCAGCAGTAAGAAACAGAAAAAAAGCCGGTTGAACCAGAAAATGCAGGAGATCAAGGAGATTACCCAGAAGAGCGAAGAATGATCCGAGTATCCGAAGACAAGGTGATCATACAGAGGTGAAAATGTCTTTCCTCATAAGAAAGACTGGATATACAGGAACGAAAAGGAGGAAGAAATGGGAGATTATATCAACGTAAAGGAAATCTTTGGCTGCGATGTATTTAACGATTCTGTTATGCAGGACCGTTTGCCGAAGAAGGTATACCGCGAACTGAAAAAGACAATAGAAGAGGGTAAGGAGCTGTCCATGGAGATCGCTGATGTGGTTGCACATGAGATGAAGGAATGGGCTATTGAGAAAGGTGCTACTCATTATTGTCACTGGTTTCAGCCGCTGACAGGTGTTACTGCCGAGAAACATGACGCATTTGTCACAGCGCCAAGAGAGGACGGCAAGGTACTCTTAAGCTTTTCTGGCAAGGAGCTGATCAAGGGTGAGCCGGATGCATCCTCATTTCCATCCGGAGGACTTCGTGCAACATTCGAGGCAAGAGGCTATACAACATGGGATTGCACATCACCTGCCTTTGTACGTCATGACGCAGCCGGCGGGATCTTATGTATCCCCACAGCATTCTGCTCCTACACAGGAGAGGCGCTTGACCAGAAAACACCGCTTCTTCGTTCCATGGAAGCGGTCAATACACAGGCGCTTCGACTTCTTCGCCTTTTCGGAAATACAACATCAAAAAAAGTAACTCCTTCCGTTGGAGCCGAGCAGGAGTATTTCCTGGTTGATAAGGAGAAATGGCTCCAGAGAAAAGATCTGATCTATACAGGAAGAACTCTTTTCGGGGCTATGCCGCCGAAGGGACAGGAGATGGATGACCACTATTTCGGAACCATCCGTCAGAGAATCTCCGCATACATGAAGGAAGTCAACGAGGAGTGCTGGAAGCTGGGCGTAACAGCAAAGACACAGCACAATGAGGTTGCACCGGCACAGCATGAGCTGGCACCGATCTACGCACCGGTAAATATTGCAGCAGATCACAACCAGATCATGATGCGTATCCTCAAAAAAGTTGCAAGCCGCCATGGTATGCGCTGCCTGCTTCATGAGAAACCGTTTGCAGGAGTTAACGGTTCCGGTAAGCACAACAACTGGTCCCTGACGACGGATGACGGGATCAACCTTCTTGAGCCGGGAAAAACTCCTCATGAGAATATCCAGTTCCTTCTTGTTCTCACCTGTATCCTGAAAGCCGTTGATGAGCATGCAGATCTTCTGAGAGAGTCTGCAGCAGACGTTGGAAACGATGAACGTCTCGGAGGAAACGAGGCACCGCCGGCAGTTATCTCCGTATTCCTTGGTGAGCAGCTTCAGGATGTTCTGGAGCAGCTGATCAGCACAGGTACCGCCACACACAGTAAGACCGGCGAGATCCTGGATACCGGTGTTAAGACACTTCCGGATTTCATGAAGGATGCTACAGACCGAAACAGAACATCACCATTTGCGTTCACAGGAAACAAATTTGAGTTCCGTATGGTTGGTTCCCGTGATTCCATTTCCGAGTGCAACGTAGTTCTGAACACGATTGCAGCAGAAGTATTCCGCGATGCATGCGACCGTCTGGAAGCAGCAGACGATTTTGATACTGCAGTACATGACCTGATCAAGGAGTATGCGATCCAGCATCAGCGTATTGTATTCAACGGAAACGGATATGCACCAGAGTGGGAGGCAGAGGCAAAGAGACGTGGACTTCCGATCCTTCCGTCTATGGTAGATGCCATTCCTGCGCTGACTACAGATAAGGCTGTGAAGCTTTTTGAATCCTTTAATGTATTTACAAGAGCAGAGCTTGAGTCCAGAGCAGAGATCCAGTATGAAGGCTATGCAAAGGCTATCAACATTGAGGCCAAGACCATGGTGGATGTAGCTACCAAGCAGATCATCCCGGCAGTGATCCGTTATACAACGGTTCTTGCAGAGTCCATCAATTCTGTGAAGGCAGTGAGCGCAGCGCTTGATGTCAGTGTACAGACAAGTCTTCTGGAAAAAACCTCCGCACTTCTTGCTGAGACCAAGACAGCTATGGATAAGCTTTCCGGACTGATCGCTGAGTCGGAATCCCATGAAGAGGGACGTGACCGTGCTGTATTCTTCCGAGAGAGCGTGGTACCGGCAATGCAGGCTTTAAGAAAACCTGTAGACGAGCTTGAGATGATCGTAGATAAAGATATGTGGCCGATGCATCCTACGGTGATCTGATCTTTGAGGTATGATCGGTTAAATAAAATACAGGAAATAAGAGATGTTCCCTGGGTGCAGCGGCATCTTTGAAATCAAATGACGGGACAGATGTAAGATCTGTCCCGTTTTTTACCTGGCGGAGAAAAAATCTGTAAGCGGTTATCCGTCATAGGATCATATAATAACTGCGGATGAGGATATCTGCGGTATTCAATCAGATTCAGGAGTAAGTATATATGATAGAATTAGAATTTTTAAAAGAACAGAACGTTTCCGAAAGCCTGATCCACGGTATCGAGGAGTTTCGAAAAAAATTATAACGTTGATGAGGGGGCTGCAGCCAGAGTTACCAGACCGTCCATACCGTTCTACGGAAAAGAAATCCTGGAAATGGCCATTGCAGGACTTCTGGAAGGAGAAAATCTTCTTCTTGCAGGCCCAAAGGCCACGGGAAAAAATATCCTGGCAGAAAATCTGGCATATGCTTTTGGCCGTCCGGTTTATAATGTATCTTTCCATGTCAATACAAACAGTGGAGACCTGATCGGAACGGATACCTTTGTAAACAATGAAGTCTGCCTCCGAAAGGGCAGCATCTATCAGTGTGCCGAGTATGGTGGCTTCGGTATTCTGGATGAGATCAATATGGCAAAGAACGATGCGGTCTCTGTCCTTCATGCAACTCTGGACTATCGCCGCTCCATTGATGTTCCGGGCTATGACCGGATCGACCTTCATCCTGCGGCACGTTTTATCGGAACCATGAACTACGGATATGCAGGAACAAAGGAGCTGAACGAAGCTCTGGTTTCCCGTTTCCTGGTGATCGATATGCCAGCGCAGACAGAAGAAACCTTGGGATTTATTTTCCGCAAAATGTTCCCGGAGGCAAAGGAAAAGGCAGTGGAACAGTTTATCGGTGTATTTATGGATCTTCAGAAGAAATCCGTAAACAGTGAGATCTCCACAAAAGCGCTGGATCTTCGAGGACTTCTGGCTGCCATGAAGATTGTTCGTGCAGGACTTTCTCCCCTGGCAGCAGTGCAGATGGGAGTGGTGAACAAAACCTTCGATATTTTTGAAAAGGAGATCGTGGACGATGTAGTCCGTACAAGGATCCCGGAAGAGTGGACAAAGGACGATGTCTATGCATAAAGATCTGACAGAAGAACTTTCTATAGAAGATTACAAGATGGAGCTGGAAAACCGGATCCGTAATCTCCTCTGGACGGTAAGCGGCGACTATACACTGGATGTGAAGCCGGATGTATCGCTGTTTCTCCGCTCAAAAGAGATCGCTCTTTACGATGGGATCAAACAGGGGGCTTTTGCCAGATATTTTGACAAAAATCTGCTTGGCCTTTATCTTGTAAAAAAAATCTATCTGGATGCCTCTGAGACGGAGCTGACCGGGCTGACACAGCTCTGTATCGAAGCGGCAGTGGGAGAGCGGATCTGTGAAGAGCGCCCCGGGGTTCGCCGCATGAGAAAAAAAGCTCTGGAAGATATCCTGGATCAGGAATATGAAACCCTGCCTTCCTACGATAAGCTGTTAGACAGGCTGAAAATTGCAGTATTCCGTGATGTACTTACAGGAAGCGTACAGCCTCTGGAGAAAAAACTGTCTGCATTCCGGGATCAGATCTATGCCTGCGCAGAAAGCAGAGACACCATGGAACTGATTCGGATCATCGACAGCTCTATAATGCGGTCATCGATCCGGACTTTGAGAAGAAAAACGGTTCCCTTGAACGGGTAATGGCGGTGACGCTGGAAGAACTGACGGAATTTGGCTGGGAAGACTACCTTAATGAAGAGATGTATGAGGAAGCTCTGGAAAATTACGTGGAAAAGCTCACAGACCGGATGACAGATATTGAAGATTCCTCGCTGACACAGGATATGGAAGAAAAACGTAAGGTGAAAAACAAGATCACGGTGATTTCAGAGGAAGCTCTTCAGAAAGCTCATACCTATGTGGAACTGAATTTTGGAAAAACTATCTCACACCTGCGGAAGAAAAAAGAATGAACCATCTTATGTGCCGGGGAATACACGGAGACTGCAGCCTGTATTTTACAGAAGGAATCCTGAAAAATCCGGTTCGTGATAATTATCAGTACCAGTATGCAAAGCGTCTGCGTAATAAGAACATATGGATCTATCATGACAAGCACAGAATTGCAAAACGAAATATTGCCATATTGACTGAACTCCTGAAAAAAGCACTGGTGATCCGAAGTGAAAACCAGGAAGTCCTATCAGACCGGGGAACTATCGTTCCTTCCAGGCTGTGGCGTATAGGCAGAAGCGGTGAGGCAAATCTTTTTAAGAGGATTCTTCGTGGAGACAATACGGATTTTGTGGTGGATATACTGATCGATGCCAGTGGTTCACAGATGAGCCGACAGGGAGATGTGGCACTGCAGGCTTATATGATCAGCTCTGCCCTGAGCAATGTGGAAATCCCTCATCGGGTTATGAGCTACTGCACATTCTGGGATCATACGATCCTGCACAGGTTCCGGGAATATGATGATCCGGTTTCGGCAGATGAGGATATTTTCAATTATGTGACTTCCTCCAATAATCGGGACGGGCTTGCCATAAAAGCAGCGGGATACAGTCTTTTGCAGAGGGAAGAGGAAAAAAAGATCCTGATCATCTTAAGTGACGGACGCCCCTACGATGTGATCATAAACCGCCCCAATGCAAAAAATCCGGCCCCTTATCAGGGAAAATATGCCATTTCAGATACTGCAACAGAGGTGCGGCGTCTTCGGAGCCAGGGCGTCAGTGTTCTGGGGGTATTTGCAGGTGAAGAGAAGGATCTTCCGGCGGAAAAGAAGATTTTTGGAAAGGATTTTGCCTATATCCGGGATATCGGAAATTTCTCAAAGATCGTAGGACGATATCTGACAAAACAGCTGGAAACGGACAACTGAAAAAAAAAAGTATTTTATTTTAAATGTATAATATTCAATTGTAAGGAATAAGGTCACTATGTTAGCATAAAAGCTGCATAGTGACCAATTATTTGCTTATAATTATACAGAAAATTGTAAATAATATATAATATCTCAGATATAATTTCTTGCAAAATACTGCGAAATTTGCTATACTATATAACGTTACTAATTTACTAGATAAAGGGAGAGGAAATATGAACAAAAACACAGAGTTCAAACCTTACATTCCTGCGGAGAAAATCACTCCGGAGCTCACAGTTACATCTGTGATCATGGGATGTATTCTTGCTGTCATCTTCGGCGCAGCCAATGCTTACCTTGGTCTTCGTGTTGGTATGACAGTATCTGCCTCCATTCCGGCGGCAGTTATCTCCATGGGTGTTATCCGCGTGATTCTTCGCAGAAACTCCATTCTGGAGAGCAATATGGTCCAGACTATCGGTTCAGCCGGTGAGTCTCTTGCAGCAGGTGCTATCTTCACCATGCCTGCACTGTTCCTCTGGGCAGAGGAAGGACTTACAAGCAAACCAGGCATCGTTGAGACACTCTGATCGCACTTTGCGGTGGTATCCTTGGTGTACTTTTCATGGTACCCCTTCGTAATGCCCTCATTGTTAAAGAGCATGCAACTCTTCTCTATCCGGAAGGAACTGCCTGCGCAGACGTTCTTCTTGCCGGTGAGGAAGGCGGAGCAAATGCTTCCACAGTATTCTCCGGTATGGGACTTGCTGCCATCTTCAAATTTGTTGTTGATGGACTGAAGCTTCTTCCGGCAGATGTTTCTGCAGCATTTAAATCCTTCAAGGGTGAGATCGGTATGGAGGTTTATCCGGCACTTCTCGGTGTTGGTTATATCGTAGGACCGAAGATCGCATCCTACATGTTTACCGGTTCTCTTATCGGCTGGATGGTCATCATTCCGCTGATCTGCCTGTTCGGACCTGATACATGGATGTATCCGGCAGCAGAGGGAACGACCATTGCCCAGCTTTACGCAAACGGCGGAGCATCAGCGATCTGGTCTACTTATGTTAAATATATCGGCGCAGGTGCTATCGCAACAGGCGGTATCATTTCCCTGATCAAATCCCTGCCGCTGATCGTTACAACCTTCCGTGACTCCATGAAGAGTATGAAGGGAAGCAAGAACACAAGCACAGAGAGAACCGCACAGGATCTTCCGATGCAGTTCATCCTTCTCGGTGTTATAGCAATGGTATTTATCATCTGGATCGTTCCGGCAATCCCGGTAACTCTTCTTGGTGCAGTTATCATCGTAGTTTTTGGTATTTTTCTTTTGCAACAGTATCTTCCCGTATGGTAGGTCTTGTAGGAAGCTCCAACAACCCGGTTTCCGGTATGGCTATCGCTACTCTTCTGATTGCTACATTTGCGATCAAGAGCTCCGGTAAAACAGGTATCGACGGAATGACAGCAGCGATCGCTGTTGGTTCTGTTATCTGTATCATCGCAGCGATCGCCGGTGATACCTCTCAGGACCTTAAGACAGGATACCTTCTTGGTGCTACACCTAAGAAGCAGCAGATGGGCGAGATGCTCGGTGTTGTTGTTTCCGGTCTTGCTATCGGCGGTGTTCTGTATCTTCTGGATGCAGCATGGGGCTACGGTACAGCAGAGATCCCTGCTCCGCAGGCTCAGCTTATGAAGATGATCGTTGAGGGAATCATGGGCGGAAACCTTCCATGGGGACTTGTATTTGTAGGTGTATTCCTTGCAATCTGCCTTGAGATCCTCCGTATCCCGGTAATGCCTTTCGCAATCGGTCTTTACCTTCCGATTTACCTGAACGCAACCATCATGATCGGTGGTATCGTTCGTGGATTACTTGACCGCAGAAAAGGTGTTGACGAAAAAACCAAGACAGCTCAGGCCACAGATGGTACTCTGTACTGTGCTGGTATGATCGCCGGCGAGGGTCTTGTTGGAATTCTTCTTGCGATCTTTGCAGTTGTCGGTATCAGCCTTGATATGTCCGGCGTTGTAAACCTTGGAAATATCGGCGGTGTTGTGCTGATGATCATCATGATCCTGTCACTGCTTAAATTCTCTATCTGGAGAAAGAAGAAAGCCTGATGAGAAAAAACAAAAAGGATAAGAAACAGGATATCAACTATCTTGATCTGATCCCGGAAACAAACCAGTCGATCCGGTGGCACCGGGACCTGAAGCAGCGGATCATTCTTGAGATAGAGAATAAGGGTATGTTCAATACCATCGCGCAGAAGGTTTTTGGTAAGCCAAGGTTTTCCAAGGTTCATCTTGATGAAATGGGAACTTTTATCTGGCCTGAGATCGATGGAGCCAAAACCGTGCAGGAGCTTGCCCTGCTGGTGAAAGAGCATTTCGGAGATAAGGCAGAACCGCTTTATCCGAGAATCGTAAAATACTTTCAGATAATGGAAAGCTATGAATTTGTTCATTTTATAAATAAAAAGACAGAAAAATAGCATGGAGAACGGGAACGGACGCAGAATAGTGTACGGTCCCGTTCTTTTTATGACACGTCAGTGCGGGAAACTGATGCAGTTGTCATATGATACTATAGCATTTCCGGGATTTTCACAGCGGAATAGAAATATTGAGGACATTTCAAGACAGAAATTCCGGGAATTGCTGTAAAAAATGAAAGGAGCACTTTATGAGTCTTGTGAAAAAAAAGGACTGGTATCTGGATTATCTTCTGATCATAGTAGGAACCGGGCTGATGGCACTTGCCATCAATTCCGTTTTTGATGCAACCGGGCTGGTAACAGGCGGCTTTTCCGGTATAGCGATCCTGGTGAAGCATTGGACCGGTGAGATCATAGATGGCGGGGTTCCGCTGTGGCTTACCAATATCACGCTGAACATTCCGCTGTTTTTTCTGGGATGGCGGATCAAAGGCTTTTCCTTTGTAAAAAAAGCTCTGGTCGGTGAGATCTCCCTCTCAACCTGGCTTGCCATTCAGCCGGTGTGGAATATTGCGGGAGATGATCTCCTTCTGGCTGCTGTATACGGTGGTGTGATCCTGGGAATCGGCATTGGAATGGTTTTCCTTGGACAGGGAACCACAGGCGGAACGGATATGATGGCAGCACTGATCCAGAAGTATATGCGTCATTATTCCATCGCACAGATCATGCAGTTTATTGATGGGCTTATTGTGATCGTAGGAATGTATGTGTTCGGTATCCAGCGGGCCCTGTATGCCATCATTGCGGTTTATCTGGTAACAAAAGTATCCGACAGTCTGATCGAAGGTCTGAAGTTTTCCAAACAGACATTTATCATCACGGAGAAGCCGGATGAGGTTGCCAGAGTCATTATGGAAGACCTGGATCGCGGAGCGACAGGAATCTGTGGCAAGGGGATGTATTCCGGTCAGGAGAAGACGATCATCTTCTGTGTGGTAAACAAAAAGGAAATTGTGAAGCTGAAAGAGCTGGTAGATGATATTGATCCCAACGCTTTTGTGATCGTTTCCGATGCAAGAGAAGTTCATGGAGAAGGTTTTATAGAGAAAAATTAGGCGGATTTCAACAAAAATTTGTAAATTTTTTCAGTTTTACTCTTTCATTTTTGGTGATTTTGTATTAAAATAGCCATAGATAAAGAGGGAAAGACAGAAGATAAGCATACACATAAGTGAGAAGGGATTGAACGGAATGATATCGAATCAGGTGTTACAGAATACGCTCGAGGGACTTAAAGAAATATCAAGGACGGAATTTTGTGTCATTGACACAGACGGCAAGGTACTTGCGTCTACCTTTTCTGATTTTGAAATCCAGCCGGCAGATATCCAGGCTTTTGTAGAATCCCAGGCGGACAGCCAGCTTGTCAAGGGATTTCAGTACTTTAAGGTCTGTGATGATTATCAGTTGGAATATGTCCTGGTAGCCACGGAGATGATGAGGATACTTATATGGTAGGCAAGCTTGCAGCCTTCCAGATCCAGAATCTGATCGTTGCGTACAAGGAGCGTTTTGACAAAGACAGCTTTATCAAGAATCTTCTTCTTGATAATCTTCTTCTGGTGGATATTTACAACAGAGCGAAGAAGCTTCATATTGAAGCAGATGTCCGTCGTGTAGTTATGATCCTGGAACTGAACCAGGAGAAAGATCACAGCTCTGTAGAGAGCGTGAAAAGCCTTTTTGGCGGAAAGAGCAGAGATTTTATCACTGCTGTTGATGAGAAGAGCATCATTATAGTCAAGGAACTGGAAGAGGGAGAGGGCTATCCGGAGATGGATAAGCTGGCTCATACGATTATGGATACTCTGGATCTGAATAAAGATGGTGAGGATGTCCACATGGCATACGGTACTATTGTCAATGAGTTGAAAGAAGTTTCACGTTCCTACAAGGAAGCGCGTATGGCCCTTGATGTAGGCAAGATCTTCTTCGGAGACAGGGAAGTTATCGCATACAGCTCACTTGGAATCGGACGCCTGATCTATCAGCTGCCTATTCCTCTGTGTAAGATGTTTATCCGCGAGATCTTTGACAACAAATCTCCGGACGATTTCGATGAGGAGACACTTGTCACCATCGATAAATTCTTTGAGAACAGTCTGAACGTATCTGAAACTTCACGTCAGCTGTATATCCACAGAAATACGCTGGTATATCGTCTGGATAAACTCCAGAAGAGTACAGGCCTTGATTTGAGAGTGTTTGAGGATGCCATTACATTTAAGATCGCGCTGATGGTTGTTCGATATATGAAATATATGGAGACATTAGAGTATTAATAGCATTCGGAATGCAGGATTTCACACTCTGCTGAACTGTCTTAAATGCATTATTTACGAGGACTGCTATAGAATTTTTAAACTGCCGCTTATTCCTTCCCGGAATAGGTGGCAGTTTTTGTATGAGTGTTTTTCATCATGGAATATTGTGTAAATGTCCCCCTCCCTGGGTGGAAGCATTCACGAAGTGTGTTACTGAGAACGGAGTGAACAGTAACGAATTCACATGAACTTCACAGAATAACATCCATGACTCTATTGTAATTTTGGTATTTTTACGTTAAAATAAATAATTTGGAGAGGGCTGTTGATTACTGTTCACTGGTAATGTCCCGCGAGGTGTTTTTTGTGAGCGAAGGTCACAGAAAACCCGAGACATATCGCGCGAATTTATGCGATCAGCATAAATTCTGTGCATCGCGAAGCGTGTTACTGAGAACGGAGTGAACAGTAACGTGAACAGTAACAGTTGTAGGGCCCGGGAAATTTATTCTTGCATTTAAACAGAATATATATTACAATAATGTTACGAAAAAATTAAGAAAATTATGCTTTTATAATATAGAGGAGGATATATATGATCGATCTTGTAGATGTGAGCAAATCTTACGGCCCGGGTCTTCCGGCTGTGAATCATGCGAACTTACATGTTGATAAAGGGGGAATTCGTATTTGTAGTAGGAAGCAGTGGTTCTGGTAAATCCACACTGATCAAGCTTCTGATGAAAGAACTGGATTCTACCAGCGGAACGATCACAGTCAGCGGAGAACGTCTGGAGAAGATGAAACACAGACGTGTTGCCAAGTATCGCAGAAAGCTTGGGGTAGTATTTCAGGATTTCCGTCTTTTAAAAGACCGTAATGTATATGAGAATGTAGCATTTGCGCAGCGTGTCATAGGAAGACCTACCCGTGTGATACGCAAACGTGTGCCGGAGGTTCTCCAGGAGGTAGGACTTGCAGGAAAGTATAAGGCATACCCGGATGAGCTTTCCGGTGGTGAGCAGCAGAGAGTTGCTCTTGCCAGAGCACTGGTAAATCGCCCTGACATCCTTCTGGCAGATGAGCCGACCGGAAACCTGGATCCGAAAACCTCTGAAGAGATCATGGCTCTGATGGAGCAGATCAATGACAGAGGAACCACAGTTCTGGTAGTTACCCACAATAAGGACATCGTCAATGCCATGCGTAAGCGAGTAGTCACCATGCACAACGGCAAGATCATCAGCGATGAGAAAGAGGGAGGATATCATGAGGCCTAGTACGATCTGGTATACCCTGAAGCAGGGATTTAAGAATATAAAAAGAAACTGGATGTTTTCCCTGGCATGTATCATCACGATGGCAGCCTGCATTTTTCTGGTAGGTATTTTCTATTCCATCGTGAACAACGTCGGTAATATTGCCCATAAGGTGGAAGAAGAAGTACCGATCACAGTATTCTTTGATGAGGGCACTTCAGAGGAAGAGATCCAGGCGATCGGCGATGCCATTCAGTCCAGGCCGGAAGTGGCCAGGATGGACTATCAGTCCGCAGATCAGGCATGGGAAGAATACAAACAGAAATATTTTGGAGATGAAGATGCGGCAGATGGATTTAAAGATGATAACCCTCTTGCCAATTCATCCAATTATCAGGTATATCTTAATGATATTACCAAGCAGACAGAACTGGTGAATTATATCCAGGGACTGGAACATGTCCGGAAGGTAAATCAGTCTGAACAGGCATCCAGGACACTTGGTTCCATTAACAAGCTGGTTTCTTATGTGTCGATTGCCGTGATCGCAATCCTTTTGATCATTTCCATATTCCTGATCAGCAATACAGTATCTATGGGTATTTCTGTCCGCAAGGAAGAAATCGGAATTATGAAATACATAGGAGCTACAGATGCTTTTTGTACGACTGCCATTCCTTCTGGAAGGTATGATCCTCGGTGTGATCGGTGCGGCGATACCGCTGATCTGCCTGTTTTTCCTGTATAATTCCGCTGTAGAGTTTATTCTGACAAAATTCAATGTATTGACAGGAATCGTGGATTTCATTCCAATCTGGCAGATTTATGAGGGTCTGGTTCCCATGGGACTTGGACTTGGTGTGGGAATCGGTCTTTTGGGAAGCTTTTTCACAACAAGAAAACATCTCAGAAGTATAACCAAATAGCAGAGAATCTTATGTATCCGCATGATGTGTGATCATAAGATATACAGCGGCTGTCGGAATATCGGCAGCCGTTTTCGGTATATAAAAACCGAACGGCGCACAGAGGAGTACAGAAAATCTGTGAT
>ENA-OQCR01000108-OQCR01000108.1-human-gut-metagenome-genome-assembly--contig:-NODE-108-length-12629-cov-1.188370_pt1 | contig 12629 bp, 17 predicted proteins | sample MGYA00242763_ERZ504589 | MGnify/ENA primary metagenome ERZ504589 (study PRJEB26092, sample SAMD00036321) | human gut metagenome | host: Homo sapiens | study: EMG produced TPA metagenomics assembly of...
CGGGAAACGGTACAGCGAAGTGTTCTTTACCAGCTTTGACAGTGATGTGCTGGGGCTCTACGATCATCTCTACGAATGTGAGAACATCGACGAGCTGAACGAGCTGGGCCACGCCCTGCTGGAAGTACGGGATAAGGGCGGACTGGAAACCTTTGAAGCCGCTCTTGTCTTGGGAAACCACACACGGAGCGTGAAGGATTTGATAAACCTGACCCAGAACCTTGACCTGTACCGCTTTTACCCGGATATTTCTGATGATGAAGGGCTGGGCCGTCTTTACGCCGACGAGCTTGGAACCATCGACATACCGGAGCACATTCAGAACTACTTCGATTATGAGGCATACGGGCGGGATGTGCGTATCAACGAGGGCGGCGTATTCGCTCCCGGTGGGTACGTGTCGGCAGTCCCGGAGGGCTTCAAGGAGTATTACCACGGGCCGCAGGACATTCCGCCGGAACACCGGATATTTGCCTATCCTGAAAAGGCCGAGCCTGTCCACTCCATTCTCGCTGCACTCAAACGGTTTCAAGAAGCCCCGCCCGCTCCGAAAAAGGACAAGGCGGGGCCTTCCCATGAAGAACGGTAAGACTTCGGGCCAGCATGGCCCGAAGCATGAAGGAGGTGCATACCATCAACTATTACCTTATCAATGAAGGAGCCGCCCGCCGGGCAAAGGAAATGAACAGCTTTTCCGACTACAAGGAAGGGAGCGCAACGGCGGAATACCGGGCAATGGTGGACAAGGCCGCCGCCATAGCGGAAAAGCAGAAATCCCGGGTGGACCCCATGTACCATGAGAAGATCGACCATCTGTTAGACACCTACGCCCGCAAGCTGGCCGAAAACATGAACCAGGGCTTTGCCATTGACGCGAGGGTTCCCTCTGTGCTGATCGCCGGGCCTTCCAATTTCCCGGTGGGAAAGAAGGAAAAACAGAACCGGGCCCGGGACAGCAACATGGAGGAATGGCGGTATATTCAAGGGCTGCTGGATAAGATACGCAGTACCGGCATGGGCGGGATCAGCGCCGATGACCCGGCAGCGATTGAAAAGCTCCAGAAGAAGCTGGACGGGCTGGAACGCTCCCAGCTCATTATGAAGGAGGTCAACGCCTATTACCGCAAGCATGGCAAGCTGGACGGCTGTGCGCTGCTGTCGCCGGACCAGATCGAAAAGCTGAAAGCAAGCATGGCATCAAGCTGGCGGAGCGACCCGAGGCCCTTTGAAAGTTACCAGCTTACCAACAACAATGCGGAGATCCGCCGGGTAAAGGCTCGTATCGAACAGCTTTCCAAACAGGCGCAGCGGGAGTTTTCCGGCTGGGAGTTCGACGGGGGCCGTGTGGAGATGAACCGGGAGGACAACCGCTTGCAGGTATTCTTTGATGGAAAGCCTGACGCGGACACCCGGGCCGAGTTGAAAAGCAGCGGTTTCCGCTGGGCTCCCAGTGTAGGCGCATGGCAGAGGCAGCTCACGGACAACGCCATCCGGGCGGCTGACCGTCTGGAATGTATCAAGCCGCTGTCCGGCGAAAAGCCTCCCAGCTTCAAAAGAAGCCCTCTATCTTGCAGACCATGCGGGAACAGGGCGAAAAAGTCCAGACGGAGCCGGAAAAGAAAGCTCCGTCCGGCAGGGATGCCGAGCGGTAAGCCTCGGGCCACATTGGCCCGAGGTTTTCTGTTCCCCGAAACTGTACGGGGGCCTCCCGGATAACGGGGACCCCGACGGAAAGGAGGTTTTATGCAGGAAGAAGTAAACCAAAAAACGGTTGCCCTTTCGATCAGGACAACGAAGCTCACGGGAAAAGTGCTGGCTGCCGCTCTTGGGAAGGTAGCGCGGGCGCTGCAAAAGCACCACCGGAAGGCGCTGACCCCGCAGGGACGCCAGAGCGTGAAAAAGCTGATGAACCACTATGGCGGCAAAAGTGCCATGCCCTATGTGGGAGCTCCAAAGGATTTTGACCGGATCGCGAAGGAGTTCCATGTGGACTACGCTTTCCATAAAGTGAGCCCCGGTCATTACCTGCTGTTTTTCAAAGCCAATCAGGCGGACGCTATCACGGCGGCCTTCCAGAAGTACAGCGCAAAGGTGCTGAACAAAGAGCAGGACAAGGCTTCCATCCTCGGCCAGCTTCGGAAATTCACGGAGCAGATCAGGACGCAGGCAAAGGAAAAGCAGCGGACCAGAGAGGCGGTGAAGGACGGACGTTGAGTGACAAGATCAGAAAATATGTGCTCCCAAACCTGCCGTACCTCTTTGTGTTCTGGTTCTTCTCCAAAATCGGGACGGCCTACCGGATCGCCCCCAGCACAGACTTCGGGACAAAGCTCATGGGGATGCTCGACACCTTCCCCAAAGCCTTTGAAACCTACTGGCCGGGGCTGGGAGGTATTGACCTGCTGGTGGGCCTTGCCGGTGCGGCTGGGATGTATCTGCTGATACAGTCAAAGATCAGGAAGGCGAAAAAATTCCGGCGGGATGCGGAGTACGGCACCGCCCGCTTCGGAACAAAGGAGGATATAAAGCCGTTTGTAGACCCTAAATTTCAGAACAATGTCATTCTGACCGGGACGGAGTTCCTTACCATGAACACCCGTCCGAAGATACCCGCCAATGCCCGGAACCTAAACGCCTGTGTCATCGGCTCGTCCGGCTCGGGAAAGACAAGGTTCTGGCTGACCCCGCAGCTCCTTCAAGCCCATACCTCGTATGTGGTGGTAGACCCGAAGGGCGGCACCCTCGAGCAGTGCGGGCGGTTTCTGCAACGGGAGAAATACAGGGTGCGGGTCTTCAACAGTATCGACTTTTCAAAATCCATGCACTACAATCCGCTGGCCTATATCAAGACGGAAAGCGATGTTTTGAAATTTGTTACCGCCCTGATTGCCAACACCAAAGGCGACGGCAAGGAGGGCGACGAGTTCTGGACAAAAGCAGAAACCCTCTTGTACTGCGCCCTTGTGTCCTACATCGTCTTTGAGGGGCCGGAGGAAGAACGCAACATGAATACGCTGGTGGAAATGATAAACAGCATGGAAGTCCGGGAGGATGACGAAACCTTCAAAAACGCGGTGGACTATATGTTTGACGGGCTGGAACACCGCAGCCCCCAGCACTTCGCCGTGAGGCAGTATAAGAAATACAAGCTCGCCAGCGGCAAGACAGCAAAAAGTATTCTGATTAGCTGCGGTGCAAGGCTGGCTCCCTTTGATATTCCCCAGCTTCGGGAGATCATGTCTTATGACGAGCTGGAGCTTGATAAGCTGGGGGATGAAAAATCGGCGCTGTTCTTTCTTATCAGCGATACGGACACCACCTACAACTTTTTGGTTGCCCTCGCTTTCTCGCAGATGTTCAACCTTCTGTGTGAACGGGCTGACAACACCTATGGCGGGCGTCTGCCCTACCATGTGCGGGTGCTGTGGGACGAGGCTGCCAACACCGGACAGGTGCCGGGGCTGGAAAAGATCGTGGCCGTCATCCGCTCCCGTGAGATCAGCCTGACGCTCTTTTATCAGGCTATGAGCCAGTGCAAGGCGCTGTACAAGGACCATTCCGAAACCATCATGGGCAACATGGACAGTATCGTGTTCCTCGGAGGCCGGGAGGCTTCCACTCTAAAGGATATTTCGGAAAACTGGCTGGGCAAGGCCACCATCTCCATGCAGACCGAGGGCCGCAGCCGGGGCCAGTCTGAAAGTTACAGCCAGAATATGCAGCGGCTTGGCCGGGAGCTGATGACCACCAGCGAGATCACCACCATGCCCGGGGATAAATGTATCTTGCAGCTTCGGGGGCTCCCGCCCTTCCTGTCCCCGAAGTATGACTTGAAAAAGCACCCGAATTACAAGTACACAGCCGAATTTGATAAAAAGAAAAACGCCTTCCGCTTGGAAAGCCTGTTCCGCCACCGACCATTGAGACTAAAGCCGGAGGACGAATACACGGTGTACGAAGTGGACGGCTCCGACACGGACGAAGAAGCTGACCTGTTGAATTTCGATGATCTGGACAGCGACGAGTTTGTGTAACTTCGGGCCATGATGACCCGAAGCGCCGCCGATGTGGGCGGCTTTTTTTGTACCCAAAACCATCAAACAAACAAAATGGAGGAACGTATATGGAATTTTTCAATCAGGCAATCGACATTCTTAAAATTCTGGTCATGGCTCTTGGCGCCGGTCTGGCGGTGTGGGGCGTCATCAACCTTCTGGAAGGTTACGGGTCGGACAACCCTGCGGCAAAGAGCCAGGGCGTCAAGCAGCTGGTCGCGGGCGGCGGCGTTGCCCTGATCGGCGTGACCCTTGTCCCGCTGCTTTCCGGGCTGCTGGGCTAAGTCCTGCATCGCTGCCCACAATTTTCCGAACAACTAACACCTAAAATCCTACTCCGCGCTCTCCCAGAAAAGTGGGAGGGCGCGGGAAAGGAGGTATCTTTGCTTGATTAGTGAAATCATCGAGAAATGGATAAAAGGCATTTTGATAGATGGCATCACGGGCAACCTCTCCGGCCTGTTCGATAACGTGAACGCCAAAGTGGGCGAAATCGCTTCGGATGTCGGCTCCACCCCGCAAGCATGGAACAGCGGCATTTTCAATATGCTGCGCAGTCTTTCCGAAACGGTGGTGCTGCCCATTGCAGCGGCCATTCTTGCCCTTGTGATGTGCCATGAGCTTATCCAGATGATTGCCGAAAAGAACAATATGCACGACTTTGACACTTCTATGTTCTTCCGCTGGATTTTCAAGTCTGCTTTTGCCATCCTCATTGTCAGCAACACATGGAATATCGTTATGGGTGTGTTCGATGCCACCCAGAGCGTTGTCAATCAAAGTTCCGGCGTGATCATCGGTGAAACATCCATCCACTTTGACCGCCTGATACCCGGACTGGAATTTCAGCTGGAAAGCATGACCATTGGCAGTCTGCTTAGTCTGTGGTTCCAGACCCTTGTAGTGGGCCTGACCATGAACATCCTGTCCATCTGTATTTTCCTTGTAACCTACGGCCGCATGATTGAGATTTACGTTGTGACGCACTGGGGCCTATCCCGCTTGCCACCATGGGCAGCAACGAGTGGCGCAGCACCGGGCAGAACTACTTGAAGTCTTTGCTGGCGCTGGGTTTCCAAGCGTTCCTGATTATGATTGTCGTTGGCATCTATGCGGTGCTGATACGCAACATTTCAGGCGCAGCGGACATTGCCGGGGCCATCTGGGGCTGCATGGGCTATACTGTGCTGCTCTGCTTTTGTCTGTTCAAGACCGGCAGCATCAGCAAGTCCGTATTCGGTGCCCATTGAGAAAGGAGCGTTTTGAATGGCGTATGTGACCGTTCCCAAAGATTTGACCCATGTAAAATCCAAAGTCTTATTCGGGCTGACCAAGCGGCAGCTGGTCTGCTTCGGCGGTGCGCTTTTAACGGGCGGACCGCTTTATTTTTTGGCCCGGAACTATCTTTCCAACAGTGCAGCGGCCCTGCTGATGATTTTTGCCATGCTGCCGGGGCTGTTGTTCGCTCTGTTCGAGCGGCACGGCCAGCCCCTTGAAGTAGTGATTCAGCAAATGATTCAGTGCTGCTTTATCCGTCCCAAGGAAAGGCCCTATCAGACCAACAATGCTTACGCCGCCCTTGTGCGGCAATACCAAATGGAACAGGAGGTAAAGGCCATTGTCCAGAAAAACGACACCCCGCGAAACCGAAAAGCCCAAAAAGCTCACCCGCGCCCAGAAAAAAGAAATTGATGCCGTTCTCCGCAAGTACAAGGGTGACGGCAAGCCCCGCACGGCACAGGCTACCATCCCGTATGAGGCTATCTACCCGGACGGTGTGTGCCGCATTGACCGACGCACATTCTCCAAGTGCATTGCCTTTGAGGACATCAGCTATCAGCTGGCCCAGCCGGAAACAAGAACCGCCATCTTTGAACATCTGTGCGACCTGTACAACTATGTGGATGCTTCCATCCATGTGCAGCTGTCTTTTCTCAATCGCAAAGTTGACCCGGTGCAGTACGCAAAAAGTTTTGAGATCGCACCGCAGGGGGATGATTTTGACGACATCCGCGCCGAGTACACCGCCATCCTGCAAAAGCAGCTTGCCAGCGGCAACAACGGCATTGTCAAAACAAAATATCTGACCTTCACCATCGAGGCCGACAGTCTGAAAACAGCGCGGGCCCGTCTGACCCGCATTGGTCTTGACCTGCTGGGCTACTTCAAGACCATGGGCTGCACGGCGCACGTCATGGACGGGCAGGAGCGTTTGGAAGTTCTGCACGGCATCTTCCACCCGGACGGCGAACCGTTCCGTTTTGACTGGGACTGGCTGGCACCCTCCGGCCTGTCTACCAAGGATTTTGTGGCCCCGGTCCTCCCTCTGTTTCGGTACGGCCAAAACCTTTGGTTTGGGCGGCAAGTATGGAGCTGTGAGCTTTTTACAAATCCTTGCACCGGAACTTTCGGACGAAATGCTGGCCGACTTCCTCAAAACGGAAAGCGGGATTCTCGTCAATCTCCATGTGCAGGCCATCGACCAGACCGAGGCCATCAAAACCATCAAACGGAAAATCACAGACCTTGATGCCATGAAGATTCAGGAACAGAAAAAGGCTGTCCGTTCCGGGTACGACATGGATATCCTCCCCAGCGACCTTGCCACCTACGGCGAGGATGCCAAAAAGCTGCTGAACAAACTGCAAACAAGAAATGAGCGATTGTTCATGCTGACTTTTTTAGTGCTGAACGTGGCCGACACCAAGCAAAAGCTGGGCAACGATGTGTTCCAAGCGGCGGGCGTGGCGCAGAAGTACAACTGCTCTCTTGTCCGGCTGGACTACCAGCAGGAGCAGGGCCTTGTGTCCAGCCTTCCGCTGGGTATCAACCAAATAAAGATTCAGCGCAGCCTTACCACCTCCAACGTGGCGGTGTTCGTACCCTTTGTAACGCAGGAGCTTTTCCAGAGCGGTGCGGCCATGTACTACGGAATCAACGCAAAGTCCCACAACATGATCATGCTGGACCGCAAGCAGGCCCGGTGTCCCAACGGCTTGAAGCTGGGCACGCCCGGCAGCGGCAAATCCATGAGCTGCAAGTCCGAAATCGTCAGTGTGTTTTTAACGACCGCTGACGATATTTTTATTTCAGACCCAGAGGCCGAGTATTATCCGCTGGTCAAGCGGCTGCATGGGCAGGTCATCAAACTTTCGCCCACCAGCAAGGACTATGTGAATCCTCTGGACATCAACCTGAATTATTCCGAAGATGACAGCCCGCTGGCCTTGAAGTCGGATTTTGTGCTGTCGTTCTGTGAGCTGGTCATGGGCGGCAAAACAGGTCTGGAAGCGATTGAACGCACCGTGATAGACCGTGCCGTGAAAGCTATCTATCGCCCCTATCTGGCAAACCCTTGCCCGGAGAATATGCCGATTTTGTCTGACCTCCACCAAGCCCTGCTCGACCAGCACTTGCCGGAAGCTGACCGGGTGGCGCAGGCATTAGACCTGTATGTGTCCGGCTCGCTGAATGTGTTTAATCACAAAACGAATGTGGACATCCACAACCGGCTTGTGGCCTTTGACATCAAAGAGTTAGGAAAACAGTTAAAAAAATTGGGGATGCTCATTATCCAAGACCAGATATGGGGCCGCGTCACCCAGAACCGCAGCCAAGGCCGGGCCACATGGTATTTTGCAGACGAGTTCCACCTTTTGCTGAAAGAGGAACAGACCGCCGCGTACAGTGCCGAGATTTGGAAGCGCTTCCGCAAATGGGGCGGCGTGCCCACAGGTGCCACCCAAAATGTGAAGGACCTTCTTTCTTCCCCGGAGATTGAAAACATTCTGGAAAACAGCGACTTCATCACGCTGCTGAATCAGGCATCCGGCGACCGCAAAATCCTTTCGGAACGGCTGAACCTCTCCGCAGACCAGCAGAAGTACATCGACAATTCGGAACCGGGCGAAGGACTGCTGATTTTTGAAAACGTGGTGCTTCCGTTTTCCAACCCCATCCCGAAAAACACACAGCTCTATAAGATCATGACCACCCGGCTCAGCGAGGTGGTGGAGCTATGAGCTTAACACATTTCAGCTTGTTTTCCGGCATCGGCGGCATCGACCTTGCCGCGGAAGCAGCGGGGTTTACCTCTGTCTGTCAATGCGAGTGGGCAGCCTTCCCCGCCGCTGTGCTGGCAAGCCACTGGCCGGAGGTGCCCCGATTTCAGGACATCACCACCGTAACAAAGGAGGCTTTCTTTGAAAAAACAGGACTTCGCACCGTCACCCTCATTTCAGGTGGCTTCCCGTGCCAGCCGTTCTCCACCGCAGGGCGGCAGCGCGGCTTCCACGATGAACGCTACCTCTGGCCCGAAATGCTGCGCGTTATCCGGGAATTGCAGCCCCGTTGGGTGCTTGGAGAAAATGTTGCTGGTTTCCTCCGTATGGGGGTCGACAAAACGCTCATTGACTTGGAGCAGGCAGGTTACGATGTTCGGGTTTTCGTATTACCTGCTGCTGCCGTTGGCGCGTGGCACGAACGGAAACGGGTATTCATCATCGGTTCTTCTGCCAACACCTCTTGCCAGCGACACCGGGGATGTGGGCAAGGGGTTGGACATCCAAATCTCTGCGAACGGCAGCTACCGCAAGATGAACAAGGACGGCAAGGCGTGGACGGCGCGGCTTTCCCATGTGGTCTACCGCATGACCCCCACCACGCTGGAAAAGCCCTATCTCAACCCGGACTGGGTAGAGTGGCTGATGGGTTTCCCGCGCAAATGGACGGACATTCCCTTTGGGCCGAAGAACCCGCCGACATCCCGCGTCTGACCGAGGATGTGCCGAACCGCAGCAAGCGGATGAAAACACTGGGCAATGCGGTTTCGCCGCCGCAGGTATTCCCGATTCTCAAATACATTGCGGACATTGAAACGGGCCGCTGTCCGATGGGAGGTGAAGAACTTTGAAAGAATTGCAGGCGAAAGCCAAAGTCATCCAGACCATGACCCGTGATGGTCTGGTGATGGAAAATCAGGCCACTGGTACTGTTGAGAACGTTTCTACTCGTGAAGCAGAACGGGATTACTCCACGGATGCCGAGGGCAAGGCCGAAAAAATTCTGGAACGGGCCGAGGACATCAAGGACGGGCATGAAAATAAAAAGAAAGCGAAAAAGGCGGCAGAAACCGCAGCCACCGCCGAAAGTGAAGATGGCCTGCACGGTTCCGCCGCCCGTCTGGAACTGACCGAAGAAGAACGGGCAGACCCGGAGTTGCAGCCGTACATCCACAAGGCGGAAGCAAAGGCCGACAAGCTGGATGCGGCCCGCGCCGCTCTGCCGAAGAAGCGTGTCCCGGTCAAGGAAAAAGTTTACGATGCAGCCAGCGGCAAGGCAAAATCCACCCTGCGGTTGAGCAGCAGGACAAAGGCCCGCCCAGCCTGAAACCAAACCCGGCCAGCCGCCCGCTGTCGGAAGCATTGCTGTTCGCTCACGGAAAAATCCACGAGGTCGAACACGAAAATGTGGGCGTGGAGGGCGGCCACAAAGGTGAAGAACTGGTGGAGCGTCAGACCGCCAAAGCCATCCGTAGCGGCATCCGGCACCACAAGATGAAGCCCTACAAGGCCGTGGAAAAGGCAGAGCGTCAGCTCATGTCTGCCAATGCAGAATACTTTTACCAGAAATCCTTGCGGGACAATCCGCAAATTGCACAGGCGGCCAGCAACCCCATTTCCCGGATGTGGCAGAAACGGCGTATCAAACAGCAGTATGCCAAAGCTGCACGGCAGGCCGGACAAGCCGCCGCGCAGGGTGCAGCCGCCACCGCAGAGAACGGTTTCCGGGTAACGAAGCTGGCGGCCGAGGGCGGCGAACGGGTAGCCGAATTTGCGGCCCAGAACTGGAAAACCATTCTGATCGTGGCGGTGTTCGGTCTGCTGGCTCTGCTGTTGATAACGGGGTTGCAGTCCTGCACCGTGATGGCGGCACTGCTGGAACCGGCGTGACGGCATCCTCTTATTTTTCCAAGGACAAGGATATGCTGGGTGCAGAAAAAACCTACGCCAAGCTGGAACAAAAGCTGCAGCGGTATCTGGACACCTACGAGGCCACCCACAACTACGATGAGTATCATTTTTTATCTGGATGAAATCGAGCATGACCCCTATGTGCTGATCTCGATTTTGTCCGCGCTCCATGATGGCGTTTTTACATTGGCCGAGGTGCAGGGCGAACTTGAAATGCTCTTTGAAAAGCAGTACATCCTGACCGAGACCGTGACCATGCAGATACGTTACCGTACAAAAATGATGGTCATTATTGGCCCGTATGGCGTGCCGCAAGTTATCACCTACCAAGAACCGTATGAATACTACATCTGCACGGTCAAGCTGAAAAACAAGGATTTGTCCCATTTGCCCGTGGAAGTGCTGACCGAAGAACAACTCAGTGCTTATTCGCTCTATATGCGCACGCTGGGCAACCGGCCGGATTTGTTTGGCAAAGCGCAGTACCCCTATGCGTCCACCATCAAGCAGCCCACCTATTACGACATTCCCCCGGAAGCCCTCAAAGATGATAAGTTTGCCGCCATGATGGAGGAAGCCACCAAGTACATCGGCTACCCGTATGTGTGGGGCGGCAGTTCGCCCAGCACCAGCTTTGATTGCAGCGGCTACATTTCGTGGGTGCTGAATCACTCCGGCTGGAACGTGGGCCGCCAGACCGCACAGGGCCTTTACAACCTCTGTACTCCTGTTTCGACGGCGCAGGTCAAACCGGGCGACCTTGTGTTTTTCAAGGGAACCTACGATACCCCCGGCGTGAGCCATTGCGGTATCTATGTGGGCAATTCCATCATGCTGCACTGCGGCGACCCTATCTCTTACACAAACCTCAACTCAAAATATTGGCAGGAACATTTTTACAGCTATGGGCGTTTACCGTGACGCCAGAAAGGATTTTGTATGGCAAAAAGACTTTCCCGCATTGAGCGCGATATTGAACGGCTCAAAGAAAAAATCTCTGAATACCAGCAGCAGTTGAAAGAACTGGAAGCTGCAAAGACCGAACAGGAAAATTTGCAGATCATTCAGTTGGTGCGCAGCATGAACATGAAGCCGGACCAGTTCGCAGCTTTCCTGCGCAGCGGTGCGCTGAACGCTGCACCCACTGTCACCCCGTACCACAAACAGGAGGATGCCGCCGATGAAACCTGACAACTGGAACCGCTTCGCTGCCGGGCTGCTGGCTATCCTGCTCTGCCTCTGCTCCTTTTCCATGCCCGCTTTCGCAAGCGGTACTGACCCTGCCCCGGAACCTCTGCCGGAAATTACCGAGGAAGAACCGACTACGGGCGGCATGGAGCCGGAGGGCGTGTCCATCACGCCCAAAGGCAATGCAACACTGGTGGATGACTTTTACGGCGACAAGCAGCTTATCACCGTGACCACCAAGGCCGGGAATTATTTTTACATTCTCATTGACCGTGCCAACGAGGACAAGGAAACGTCCGTTCACTTCCTGAACCAAGTGGACGATGCCGACTTGCTGGCCCTGCTGGATGAAGAACCGCAGGCCGCCGAAGTCTGCACCTGCACTGTGAAATGTGAGGCCGGAAACGTCAACGAAAACTGCCCCTTGTGTGAAAAGAGCCTGCGCAACTGCACGGCCCCGGAAGCGGTGAAAACCGACACCGAAACGCCGGAGGAAAAGCCGAAATCCAGCATAGGCAGTCTGATGATCCTGCTGGTGCTGGCTCTGGCGGGCGGTGGTGCAGCACTCTATTATTTCAAGTTTCGCAAGCCCAAGACCGATACCACCGGGCACGATGATCTGGACGAGTACGATTTTGGCGAGGACGAGGATGCAGACGAGGAACCGGCTGAAATCGAGAGTTCTAATGATATTTCCCAATAATCTTTCTCTTATCATAAAGGAACCGGGTCTACCCATTGTCGAGCAGACCCGGTTCTCATTTTTCAAAATCGTGAGAATTGGGATTGTACCAGCGAGAATCGTTCAAAAGAACAAGATTTCCTCTTTCTTTGCGCTCTCCCTCATAAATCGCGTGGCAATTAGGGCAGGTAAAGAAAAATCTATAATGGTTTGAACTACTCAGCGTTTCATACTCTCCTTGCATTTATGAGCCGCAGAACTTGCACGTTTGAAACATTTTATCCCCCTGCCTTTATATCACTGATTGCTGCCTGTAACATTGCTGCCGCAACAGCAGCGGCAATATCTTTTACCGTATCCAATGCCAAAAGGCAATCCCTTTTCCTTTATAACTTTTAGGGTTTTATTCCACACGGTGTCATTCTTTATTTTGTCTAGGAACTCATGTCCTTCCCAAGTTAGTCTGCCTACATAAAAAGCATACAATCTATCATCTGCATAACGCGACACATAGGAAGATACCAATTGCGCATCATGTAAAAGACTACAATGATATGCAACCACTTCTGGTGTATAATCGTTCAATCCCAAATCGTGATATGATAAAGCCCTGTCTATGTATTTTTCCTCTATTGCAAAAAGAATTTTTCGGATTAGCACCATATCTCTTTCCATTTGTATCACCCCTTTTTCAATCATTATACCACATATTTCATCTACATAAAAGATGTG
>ENA-OQCR01000109-OQCR01000109.1-human-gut-metagenome-genome-assembly--contig:-NODE-109-length-12628-cov-1.094712_pt1 | contig 12628 bp, 19 predicted proteins | sample MGYA00242763_ERZ504589 | MGnify/ENA primary metagenome ERZ504589 (study PRJEB26092, sample SAMD00036321) | human gut metagenome | host: Homo sapiens | study: EMG produced TPA metagenomics assembly of...
AAAAGATCAAGCGGAGCCGGTAAAAGAAGAAAAAAAAGAAGACAATGTTGTGTCTTTCAGTGATGATGTATTTCCTGAGAAGAACGAAATGCATACAGTAAAGATGCCGGATATGGTTTCCGAAAATACAGTAAGTGAGAAACCGCAGGGATTGGACAAGATCGATTTCGAAAAACAGCTGGAGGAATCGCTGAAGGATCTTTAAAACAGGAACGATTGGAATAGCTCAGGAAGAAAGGAGGAGACTTATGCAGAATGTGCTGACAGTTGTGGCCGGATATCTGGGGAAGATTTCCCTTCCGGGATTTGGCGTGATAGATATCATTGAGATCGGACTGATTTCCTTTTTTGTATATCAGTTTATGGCATGGATCAAATTTACACGTGCATATACCCTTCTGAAGGGCATTTTTGATCGTCCTTGGATTTATCCTGGTCGCATATATCTTCAAAATGAATACGATCCTCTGGATCTTCCGGAACCTGGCTAATGTGCTGGTGATCGGTGTGATCGTAATCTTTCAGCCGGAGCTGAGGAAGGCGCTGGAGCAGCTGGGACAGAAGAAGTTTGTTTCCAACATTATTCCCTTTGATTCCGGCAGGGAAGTGCAGGAGCGTTTCAATGACAAGACTATCAACGAACTGGTAAAGGCCTGTTTTGATATGGGTGAAGTTAAGACCGGAGCACTGATCGTGATCGAGGAAGAGATCCGGCTTGACGAATATGTGAGAACCGGTATCAATATTGACGGTATCCTTACCAGTCAGCTGCTGATCAATATTTTTGAGCATAATACACCTCTTCATGACGGAGCGGTGATCGTGCGTGGGAACCGTGTAGTAGCAGCAACCTGCTATCTGCCTCTTTCAGATAATATGGAACTGAGCAAACAGCTGGGAACAAGACACAGAGCAGGTGTGGGTATCAGCGAAGCTACGGATTCTCTTACGATCATTGTTTCGGAAGAGACAGGACAGGTTTCAGTGGCCAGAGGCGGAGAACTATCCAGAGGGCTTAACAGCAAGCAGCTTCGTGAAGTACTTGTTTCTGCTCAGAATAAAAAGGTTGTTGACAACGGTAAGCTGAGAAATCTGCTGAAAGGGAGAGTGAAACATGAAGAAAAATCTGACTAAGAACATCCCTTTGAAGATCATGTCGATTATTGTGGGAATCCTGGTGTGGCTGATCGTAGTAAATGTTGATGACCCTATCATTACGAAAGGCTTTGTGATCTCAGATGTGCAGATCATCAACGAAGCTTATGTGGATCAGCTGGGTGAGATGGTCATGCAGGATGACCGTGAAAATTCAGTACGTGTTTATATTACAGGTGATCGGAAGACAGTCAACCGTCTCACCTCAAGTGATATTAAGGCAGTTGCGGATCTGCAGCAGGCCCAGTCTACCGATACAGATCCTGTAATGATTCCCATTACAGCGACCTGCTCCGGGATACTGCCGGAAAATATTAGTGTATCACCGCAGAATCTGAGTGTCCATCTGGAAAAAAAGGTGACCAAAGAATTTGCGATCAATGTTACCAGTGATGACAGCAAGCCGGCACAGGGGCTGGAGATTGCTTCGCTCACCGCGAATCCGGAAAAAGTCCGTATTACAGGACCGGAATCTCTGGTTGGTAAAATAGATAGTGTGAGTGTGGATGTAAGTTCAAAACTTGACGGGATCGATCAGGATACGATGATCACGGACGCAGAACTGACTATCACAGATAAGAATCAGGACACTCTTTCATCAAATTCCATGAGCTATCTGAAATTTGATAACAATGGAAAAGTCAATGTTACGGCAAAGCTCTGGAAGGTGCGTTCTGATATACGGATCAGTGCGGGATATACAGGGGAACCAGCAGAAGGCTATGTTGTGGATAGTGTCACAACAGTACCGGAGACTTTCAGCGTAGCCGGAAGTGAGGAAGCACTGAACAATCTGAAACTTCAGGGAAATACCATTTATCTAGACAATGAGAATGTGGATATTTCAGGAAAGAGCAATGACGTGGAAAAGAAAGTAAACCTGTCAGAGCTTCTTCCGGATGGCCTCAAGCTGACATCCGGATCCAGTACGGACCTCTGGATCACAGTCAATATCCTGCCGGAGGGCAGTAAGATATACAGCTTCCCGACAGAGGATATCAAAGTAAAGGGTCTGCCTGATGATCTGCAGCTGGCATTTGAAGTTGCAGATATTGAACTGAAGGTGCAGGCGGAAGAAGGAGATCTTTCCCAATTTGATCTGAAGTCGGTGGGAGCAGTACTTTCCATGGATGACTGGGAGGAGGGAAGCTACGAAGTACCGATCAAAATCAGCTTCCGGAAGGCTACAAGCTGCTGGAGGATGTAACCGCCGAGATCAAAATCTCCAAGGTTTCCAATGTAGACAGCAGCAGTCAGTAAGTAATCACAGCTTTGGACAAGGCTTGAAGGATAAGTAATATAAAGGGAGACAGCAGCAATGTTAAGTTATAAGGTAACGGTCAGGAACCCGTCAGGGCTTCATCTTCGTCCCGCAGGCTTTTGTGCGGCGAGGCAATAAAATACAAATCGTCCATAACATTTCAGTATGCCGGAGGTACAGCGAATGCCAAAAGTGTTCTGAGTGTTCTGGGGGCCTGTGTAAAAAACGGGGATGAGATCACACTGGTCTGTGAGGGTGAGGATGAACAGGCTGCGATAGATGCACTTGTGGCTCTTATCGAAGGCGGACTGGGCGAATGATACGTAACCAGATACAGTAATTATTTACAACAGCATGATCAGGAGGGATTATTGTGAAGAGAAGAGTTGTGGCAATTTTTCTCAGTCTGACATTATGCATGGGCGGAACTCTGGAAGCCGGCGCTGCGGCTTTGGGAAGTACAGACGTGCAGATGGCAGCAGAGACAGCCGGCGATCCGGCTGAGGATGTATTCAGTGATGAAGAGGGAACGACTGTACAGCAGCCGAAGACAGAAGCGGATCAGACAGGTAGTACTGACAGTTCAGAAGAAACACCGGCTGAACCGGAGAACCCCGCAGAGACACCGGATGTTATAGAAACACCGGAGATTACAGAAACACCGGAAACTACAGAAAAACCGGAGGTACAGAAGCACCGGATGCGACACCGGAGGACAGTACAGATCCGGGTGATGATTTCAGTGCAGGTGATGCACGGGAACTGGATGCACCGGCAACAGATACTGCAGTACAGAACAAAGTAGAGAACAACAAGGCAGAGGAAACTTTTGCTACCGGAGCATCACTGGTAAACGGTGTAGTCGTTGCAAAGACAAGTGACTGGGTTTCTGCAAACGGTTTTACAGACTCCGCAAAAAGAAAGTTACTGCATCTGCAGCCCCGGAGGGGAAAGCTTCTGAGGATCCGGCAGAAAGCAGAGAAGAAGAGCAGAAACAACAGTTGATGAAACAGATGCAGCAGTACAGGAGGTACAGCAGACTGAAGAGCTTCCGGATGGTGCAGCAGAGAGTGAGCAGGCTCAGGCAATCCAGAATGAGTCAGCAGAAGGAGAGCAGGCGACTGCAGCCGAGGAAGGTGCAGCAGAAGACGTTTCTACAGAGGAAGTATCCGCAGCAGAAGCTTCTACAGAGACAGCATCCACAGATGCAGCGTCTGCAGAAGAAGCTTCCGCAGAGACAGCACCCGCAGAAACAGAAGCTGCAGCCGAAACATCAGAGAGCGTAGATAACGCAGAGACTCTTGCCATGGATGAAGGGAACGCTTCTCTGGCATCAGAAACAGGTTCCATCGAAGACAATTATTTTACTGCACAGGATGGCCTTCTTAAGATCGATACCAACGGACATGTGGGATATTATCTTTTTAATGAAGACGGATATCTGGTAACCGGCCGTATGACCCGTGAGCCAGGTGCAGCAGGTTATACCGGAACACAGAAAACAGAATGGTATTTCCTTGAAAGCTCCAAAGCTTCCCTGTATTCGGATTCCACCGGAAAAGCGATCACACCGTGGACATCCAATCTTGGCCAGCAGAAGAGAAATTACTGGTTATGGACAGGAACTATTTTCCGCTATTATAATTCTCAGGGTGATTACAAATCCATAGAGGCTCAGAACCTTGCAGGCAAGATCAAGAAGATCGGAAATGCTTATTATACACTGATGCGTAACGGAAAACCGCGAACAGGGATCCTGAAGCTGACAACCGGTTCCACAACATATCAGTATTACTTCCAGCCGGCATCAAAGGAAGGAGAGATACCGGGAAAGCTTTTTTATGGCGGATGGACATATGTTTTAAACAGCAAAAATCAGAAACGTTTTATCTATTGTAACCCGAAGGCTGCCACACGTGGACAGATCATGAAACATGGAGTTTATGTATCACCTGTAATGTCCAAGAAATATCGGTACATGCTGAATGCCAGCGGCTATGTTATGACGAATACAATGGCGAAGGCGCAGAATAACGCATATTATATTACAGACAGCAAGGGCCGCGTCATTACAAAAAAACTTGTGAAGTATAAAGGCAGCAGATATTATTTCGGAGACAATGGCCAGAGAGTTCCTGGAAGAATTGCTGGCATGGTTGCCCGGGTGCATCCAACAAGATTTATTATTTCGGAAGTACAGCAGGAAAGATTGTTGAAAAATATGGCTGGCAGAAGGTGACCGATGCAAAAGGCCAGTTCTTCGGATGGTTTTATTTCGACAAAAATGGAAATCATTATAAGAGCCAGATGGTAACAAACAAGTCCTCCAAAAAGAGCTATTATTTCAACAGCACAGGACAGCTTGCAACCGGAAAGACCAAGATCGGTAAAAATTATTATTTCTTTGCAACATCAGATGCTAATGCGCGCAGAGGCTGGATGTACAAGAGTACATTGATCCGTTACCAGAATAAGTGGTATTATGCAGGCGGCAACGGCGTTCTGAAAAAGTCAGGCTGGCAGAAGGTCGGTAAATACTGGTACTATCTGCAGAACTATACCGTTGTGACAAATAAATCCATGAAGCGTGGTTCCGTAAATGGTTATCTGGACAGCCAGGGACGTTTTTCCACCGGCTGGGTGATCATCAGCGATTACTATGATCAGGTCAAATATATCGATCCGGACAGCGGTTCCAAGTATCTGACCAATACAAGCAGATGGATCGATGGAAAACTGTATTACTTTGATAAGAATGGTTACCGCCGCAATGATGTTTCAGTATTTACGGAGGACCATATTACCTGGAGGTTGACAAGACCAACGGTGTTATGACTGTATACACAAATAGCAGCAAGACCATTCCGGTTAAGACGATCCGCGTTTCTGTAGGTCTTTCCGGAACACCTACATGGGATGGTACATACAGACTGAGCCGCAGTCTGAGATGGCAGCCGCTGATGGGACCGTCCTGGGGACAGTACGGAACACATGTTGACGGATGTGGACAGGGAGGAATCTTTATCCATTCCGTGGCCGGATCGACCAGGAGTGTTTACAATCTTCCGGCAGGTGAGTATCTGAAGCTTGGTCAGCCTGCATCTCACGGATGCATCCGTACCTGTGTGGCTGATGCGAAGTGGGTATATGAGAACTGTAACGGTTCTACGATCCACATTTACAGCAGCGGAAATTACGTTAATAATGAATCCTTCAAGGGACCGTTAGGCCGCAGACCGCTGGCAACTTTCCGTGGAGCCGGAAACTTTGATCCTACAGACCCGGAAGTTCCCTGATCTTTCCCGAACAGTACCAGAAAGAAATATATAGAATAACAGAAGACCGATGTTCAGCTGTATGGAGCTGACATCGGTCTTTTTCCATATATGGCTTTACTTTCCATTTTTCCATATGTATAATAAAAGTTATGCAAAAATAAACAACATATTTTATGGAAGGAAACTAAAATGAAAAACTGGAAGAAATGGCTGGTGGCAGGCTGTATGGCAGCACTGCTGGGAATCGGAACAATGGGAACTACAGCGATGGCCATGGGCGGCGGAGGTGTAGACCGAAGCGAGGCAGTTGCTGAGGAAGAAAAAGTCCCCAGCGGGAAGGCAACACAGAATTCCAGGGTAAGTTCAAAGGCCTGGAAGAAGATCAATGGTGTCTGCTATAACGGAAGCGGCCAGAAGCTGGAAGGTGCTGTCACACGTGGAATCGATGTTTCTGAGTGGCAGGATACCATCAACTGGGGACCAGGTCAAAAAGTCCAATGTAGATTTTGCCTTTGTCAGGATCTCCTATGGCCTGAATCATCTGGATAAGACATATGATTACAACATGAAGCAGGCTGAGAAGGCAGGGTTCCGACAGGAACCTATGTGTACAGCCTTGCACTGAACACACAGCAGGCACTGAAGGAAGCGCAGCTTGCCATCCGTAAAATGGATGGATACAAAGTATCCTATCCGGTGGTTTATGACATTGAATATGATCAGATGCGCAATCTTTCCGCATCACAGATCGCAGATCTGGCAAAGACTTTCTGCAATGAGATAAAAAAAGCCGGATATCATCCAATGATCTACTGCAATACAGACTGGTATGACAACAAGCTTGACTGGAGTAAGATGACAGGTTATGATGTATGGCTTGCGCGGTATGGTGATACGATCCTGGCTCCTGACAAGAAAAAGTACAAATATACCATCTGGCAGTCCACCGATGGTGACGGTGGCGGATATCTGAATACCACCAAGGGTCTGGTTGCGGGAATTCCGTCTTATTCTACTGTAGATATTGACTTCGGTTATGTTGATTATACCAAGATCATCACACCCAGATGGCATGCACAGACCGGATACAAAGCATCCACCAGACCGGATACCAGTAACTATAAAGGAAAAACCGGCTGGGCAACAGAGAACGGAAAGAAATTTTATTATGTCAATGGTGTCAAAAAATACGGCTGGGTTCAGGTGAAGAATAAGAAATATTATATCCATAAGACTGCAGGAATGTGCCGTTCAAAGCTGATCAGGGATTCCAAGAACATTTCCAGATATGTAGACAAAAATGGAGTCCTTGTGAAAAATACCTGGATCACCTATAAGGAGAAAAAATATTATTTTGACAAAAACGGACATGCATTAAAGGGCATGAAAAAGGTGGGAAAGAACTATTATTATTTTCAGGCCAAATATGGATACATGATGAGACACGTGCGGTATATGAACAGCAGGAATGATGTATATTATTTTGGCGGTGACGGCGTTATGGTCAAAAATGTATTCTATACATGGAGCGGAAACGATGAAAGCCATACCTATTATTTTGGCTCCAATGGAAAGATGCAGAGAGGCTGGCTCAAACTGGACGGAAAGAGATATTATTTTGATCCGGAAACAGGAATCATGTACAAAAAACTGTACAATTAAGAAAAACGGAAAGAGCTATACATTTGATGAAGATGGTGTATACACAACTGTATCCGCAGCAAAATAAGAAAAAATAAAAAAATGCCGGCAGCGAACGTAAAGCTGCCGGCATTTTTATGATCATAAGGTATAAACAAGGATTCCCAGGATGATGATCAGATTTCCGATGATCTTTCCGCGGGAAATTTTTTCTTTCAGGATCCGCCAGGAAAACAGCAGGACAAAAACATAGGCGGCAGTATCGATCACCGGCCCGAATTTCATATCCACTTTGGTGTAGCACCAGGTATTCAGGAGCAGCACTCCGAAAAAGATACCATAGGCCAGGATCACCCGCCAGTTCAGATATTCCCGGAGGGGATTTTTGTATTCCATATTGGCACTCTGTTTCAGAAGTACCTGGGAAATTGCCGAAAAAAAGGTTCCGGCCAGCATGATCAGCATAAATGTTCTATTCATATCTCTGCACCATCCAGACTCCGATCAGAACGATCAGGATGCCGATGATGTTCTGAAGCGAAAGATTTTCGTGAAAAATGATCACAGCCCATACCTGGGACCACAGAAGATAGACGCTTTTGTTGGCGTAGGCCGTGGAAAGAGAAAATTTTTTGATCACCTGCTGCCATGCAATGGCGTAGATCCCACAGTTTGCGATCATAAGAAAAAGAAATACATAGAGAAGAGGACTATGAAGCCCTTCTTTATTATAATAAACCGATGCAAGCTTGGAAAAAAACGCTGGTAAGAGAAAACAGCAGGATATTCAGATGAAGCTGAATATAATCTTTGAATTTTTGTCATGTTTCCTCCATATTCATAAATGTGATTATCATTAGACTGATAAATCAATTATATATCATCCGGCAGGTTATGCAAGAAAATGTTTGAACAATGTAACGGTTTACAACAGGAAATGAAAATGATAAGATTAAACGATAAGTGTCAATTGATACAAAAGAGAGGAAAAACGATATGTGTTTATATTCAGTGGTTGTTCCTGTATACAATTCAGAACATACGCTGCAGGAACTGTACACTCGTCTGGAAAAAGTATTCCGGGAAACGATAAAAGAAGAATTTGAACTGATCCTTGTAGATGACGGGTCCAAAGACCGGTCTTTTGCGGTTATGCAAGAACTCCGGGAAAAAGATTCCCGTGTCAAGATCATCCAGATGGCAAGGAATTTCGGACAGCATCCTGCGCTTCTGTGCGGATTTGCCCACACAAAGGGAGAGTTCATAGTAACTATGGATGATGACCTTCAGCATCAGCCCGAGGAGCTCCCCAAAAATGATCAATGTAATGAAGGAACGTGACGATGTGGATGTGATCATCGCAAGCTATGAAGGACGTAAGCATAATCTGATCCGGAAGCTGGGCACAAAGCTGTCTGTATGGGCAACTTCCAAAATGCTCGGCAAGGATCCGAACCTTCAGATCACCAGTTATCGACTGATACGCCGGTTTCTGGTGGAAGCCATGCTGAAGACCAATACATATCTTCCGCAGATCGGAAATCTTCTGGTTTTAAGCTCCAACCGTATCATCAATGTTCCGGTGCAGCATGCACACGTGCATATGGAAAGAGCGGATATTCTTTTCGCCGCCTTGTGAAGGACCTCATCTATGATATTACTGCCCATACGGCATTTCCGCTGCTTATGGTGCGAAACATCGGCATTGCCAGTTTTCTGGTAAGCTTTTTGCTGGGGATCTATTATCTGGTGAGATATTTTCTGTGTGGGATCTCAGTGGAAGGCTGGACATCCCTGATGCTTGTGATGCTAGCATTTTTCGGACTGACATTGCTTTCGATCGGGATCATCGGTATTTATCTCATGAATATTCTCAATGAGGCCAAAAAGATGCCGCACTACGTGATCCGTCAGGAGGAGACAGACTGATGAAAAAAAGAGATCGGCGGCTATCTGGAACTGGAAGAACCGGCGGGACAGGAATACTATCCGGATCTCTGCGGCGTGAATCTCGGAAGAACAGCGCTTCTGTGGCTGATGGAAGCACGTAAGTGCAGAAAGATCTACCTGCCATTTTTTCTCTGTGATTCCGTAACCGGTGCCTGTGAGAGATCCGGGGCAGAAATCGAATTTTTATCATATGGATGAAGGTCTGCATCCGGTCTTTGAGGAGAGAACACTTTCGGAAGGAGAATATCTGTATCTGGTAAACTATTATGGCCAGCTTACCGATGATAAGATTCGGAAATATAAAAAAATCTATGGAAATATCATTGTGGATCATACGCATGCGTTTTTTCAGAAACCGCTGCCTGGCGTGGACACTCTGTATTCCTGCAGAAAATTTCTCGGAGTCAGTGACGGAGCATATCTGTCTACCGATGCGGAGCTGGAACCGGAAAAGAAGCCTCTGGACCATTCCATGGGAAGAATGGAGCATATTCTGGGACGTTATGAATATGATGCCGGAACCTTCTATCAGAAAATGCTGGATAATGCAGCAAATTATCATGAGATGGAGATCCGCCGAATGTCCCGTCTGACCGGAAACCTCCTCAGGACTATGGATTATTCCGGTATCAAAGCAAGAAGAGAACAGAACTACCGTCTGCTGTCGCAGCTTCTTCCTTCAAGGAATGCTTTTACAGGGGAGGTGCCGGAGGGACCGTTTGCCTATCCGTATTATCATAAGAACGGATTGGAGCTTCGACGCTGGCTGGCAGGCCGGAAGATTTTTGTGCCGACAAACTGGCGTAATATCCTGGAAGAATTTGACAGGGATACCATGGAATATGACTGGGCTGCCAATGTGCTGCCGCTTCCCTGTGATCAGAGATACGGGGCAGAAGAAATGCAGTATATCGCGGATTCCATAAGAGAATGGGAGGAAACGGAATCATGAAACACAGATTGCTGATACTGGGAACACTGGGAGAATTTGTGCAGCTGGTGCAAAAGGCCCGCGAAAAAGGATACTACACCATTGTCTGCGACGGATATCCGGATGGTCCGGCAAGAGAATTTGCAGATTGAGGCATTTCAGATTCCGGTAACAGATACGGAACAGATCGCCTGTCTCTGCCGGGAAAAAGAGATTGATGGGATCATCACATCCTTTTCCGACCTTCTTCTGGAATGTATGGTAAAGATCGCGGACCGGGCAGGAATCCCCTGTTATCTGAAACCGGAGCAGCTTCCCTGGTATCGTGATAAATCAGCGACCAGAGCACTGCTTACCGAACTGGGACTTCCCACTCCGGGCTTTCGAAAAATCCCAATCGCATACTTTAAAGACAGGTCCAAAAAAACTCAGCTGAAAGAGCTGCTTGAGGGACTTCGCTATCCGGTGGTCAGCAAGCCACTGGATAAATACGGCTCCCGCGGGATCTATATATCCGAAGATCTGGAGGAGCTGATAAACGGGGCAGAAAAAACAGCAGGATTTTCTGATATGCCGGAGATTTTGGTGGAAGAATATAACGATGGCTATGAATTCAATATGATGACCTGGGTGCGGCATGGAAAAGTCCATGTGATCAGTATTGCAGACCGTGAAAAGACATTTGTTGCCAAAGGTGAGATCCCCATCAGCACAAGAAATGTGTATCCTTCCAGATTATTGTCAAAAGTTGAAAAGCCTGCCACAGAACTTCTTCAGGCATATGCGGACAGAACCGGCCAGAAAGACGGAGCCCTTTCCATGCAGTTTTTCTGGAAGGCCGGGAGAAGGTATCCAGGTCTGCGAGATCGCCGCACGATTTTTTGGATATGAGCATGAATTGACCGACATGGTCTATGGATTTAATATGGAAGAGCTTCTTCTTGCATCTCTCTATGATCCGGATAAACTGGAAAAAATGTTTGCAGAACACAATGTTCATAAACCACAGTGTTGTGGAGCTGTCATTTATTTTCAGGGAAGACTTCTTACCATCGGAGATCAGTCTTCGGCAGTTCGGTTGGGAGAGAAAGAACAGGTGGAAAAGCCCTGGATTTTTTATCAGGAAGGAGAGAAGGTCATTGAGCATGGTCCTAATCCGTATCTGGCATTATATTATGTAAAAACAGAGAATCGTAAGGAAATGGATCTTCTCACAGAGGAATTTTATGAGAAAATGCATATTCTGGACCCCAACGGCCAGGAGGTGGCATACCATAATCAGATCCCGGATTATGCACCGGCAGAAAAATAGGCATTGAATTTACAACATGAGTGTGAGAAAATGGGATGTACAGTTAATGTAGAAAAACCATGAAGAATGAGAAATAAAGAGGAAATACATGATTGATTTTAACAGACCTGCGTTTACAGGTAAGGAATTTGAGTACATCCGTGACGCAGTAGAACGAGGAATGCTCTGCGGCGACGGGATCTACACGAAGAAATGTTCTGCATGGATGGAAGAGCGCTTTCATGTGGGCCATGTGATGCTGACAACCTCCTGTACCCATGCACTGGAGATGGCTGCTTTTCTGGCAGATATCCAGCCTGGTGATGAGGTGATCATGCCGTCTTATACTTTTGTATCAACGGCAGATGCATTTGTGCTTCGCGGTGCAAGGATCGTATTTGTGGATATCAGACCGGATACCATGAATATTGACGAGAAGCTGATCGAACAGGCGATCACAGATAAGACCCGTGCGATCGTTCCGGTCCATTATGCAGGAGTAGCCTGCGAGATGGACACGATCATGGAGATTGCCGGAAGGCATGATCTGAAGGTAGTGGAAGACGCGGCCCAGGGTGTGGATGCCTACTATAAAGGAAAAGCCCTTGGCACCATCGGAGATTTTGGCTGCTACAGCTTCCATGAGACTAAGAACTATACCATGGGAGAGGGTGGTGCGATCCTGTTCAACGGGGAGCAATACCTGGAGAAGGCAGAGATCCTGAGAGAAAAAGGAACGGACCGCAGTAAGTTTTTCCGTGGTCAGGTAGATAAATACCGTTGGATGGATTATGGATCATCCTATCTTCCGAGCGAATTGAATGCGGCATATCTTTATGCCCAGCTGGAGCAGCATAAGAAGATCAGCGATAAGCGGATGCAGATCTACGATTTTTACAATGAGAACCTCAGGTTTCTGGCGGAAGAAGGAAAGATCCAGCAGCCTTATGTACCGGAAGAATGCACACATAATGCACATATGTACTACATTAAGGTACATGATATCCAGGTACGCACAAGGCTTCTGAAATATCTCCGCGAAAAGAATATCTGCAGTGTGTTCCACTATGTACCCCTTCATTCCGCACCGGCAGGAAAAAAATTCGGAAGATTTTCCGGAG
>ENA-OQCR01000113-OQCR01000113.1-human-gut-metagenome-genome-assembly--contig:-NODE-113-length-12425-cov-1.232558_pt1 | contig 12425 bp, 11 predicted proteins | sample MGYA00242763_ERZ504589 | MGnify/ENA primary metagenome ERZ504589 (study PRJEB26092, sample SAMD00036321) | human gut metagenome | host: Homo sapiens | study: EMG produced TPA metagenomics assembly of...
ATCTCTTCCTCGATGCGTGCAAGATCAGCACCTTCCTCAGCAACTACGAAGCACTCTCTTGTATGTTTCTGGCGTGTAGTAAGCTCCGGATTTTCTCCGTTTCTTACTGCCTCAAGTGCAGCTTCTACCGGAATGGTGTACTGCTTTGCATCCTTTACGCCTTTGATGCGGCGGACTGCATCAGAATGTCCCTGGCTGACACCCTTGCCCCAGAATGTGTAGTCGTTTCCATTTGTAAGGATCGCATTTGCATACATACGGTTCAGAGAAAACATTCCTGGATCCCAGCCTACGGAAATGATTCCTACATGTCCACTCTCTGCTGCTGCCTTGTCAACATTTGCAAAATGCTCCGGGATTTTCTTATGTGTATCAAAGCTGTCCACAACATTGAAATATTTTACATACTCCGGTGTCTGAACAGGAAGATCTGTCGCACTTCCTCCACAGATGATCAGGACATCGATCTCATCCTTCAGCTTCTCCGCATCTTTTACAGAATAAACCTTTGCGGTCTCTGTAAGGATCTTTACAGTCTCTGGATCACGTCTGGTAAATACTGCAACCAGCTCTGTATCCGGATTATGCTTGATGGCGCACTCCACGCCGCGTCCCAGGTTTCCGTAACCTAAAATACCAATTCTTATACTCATAACGATTTCCTCCTCTTTTTTCTCTGCAGTATGACATTTTCCGGACAGCATTGTGAATTTCTGTCAGAAAAATCCCTCTGCGATCTATATCGCAAAACGGATCTGCAGGATCCGCCTTACAAACATATGGATATGCTGCCTCAGGATATTCCGATTCTCAATTCCGGGATATCGATGACCGCTTTGTTCCTGCATCAGCAGCAGAAAAAGCCGCCCGGCCAGCACATGAAACAGGCCATGGTCCTGCAGCAGGCATCACACATATCTCCTCCTGCGGTCGCATTCCCCCAAAGGGATCCTGCCGCTGCTGATACCAGCCGCCACCGCCTTCCATTCTCTGGAGCAGCATACGGTACTGCATATTATCCGGTTCCTGACGGACTGCTTCACGGATCTGATCCAGAGCTGTTACATTATTTCCCATTCCCATATTTGCCATAGCAGCCAGGTAATACCATTCCCCATTTTTCTGACCAAGAGAATCCAGTACATTCATAGCTTCCTGAAAATGACCGCTCTGCACATAATTGGCGGCCGCCCTTCTGCGCATACTTTCCTCATCCTGATAGGCACTGGAACCGGCATTTCCGTAATTTCCAAAACCACCGTAATTTCCGTAGCCGCCATAGCCATTCTGGGAACTACTTCCGTACTCACGCTCTTTCATGATCTGCTCGTAAGCCTGCTGCACTTCTTTGAATTTTTCTTCGGCCTGATCCTTATTCGGATTATTGATATTGGCATCCGGGTGATACTTTCGGCTCAGCTTCCGGTATGCCTTTTTTATTTCATCATCAGATGCGTTTCTGGGAACTCCCAGCACGCTGTATGGATCTAACATTTTTTCTCTTTCTCCCGTTCTTCCCTGCGCTTCTGTCCGATCGCCGCAAAGCGGCACCAGACGCCGGAATATAAAATATTTCGAAGGATATCTCCGTATCGGAGGATCGGCAGCTTTTCAAATTCTCTGCAGCATTCTGCAAGCATCATCATAAGAAGCCGACGTACCTCTTCCTCGAACCCTTCTATCTTATATTTTTCAAGGAAAGGATTGTAATTTCCGTTTTCTGCATCTTTTTCCACATCGTCATAAGCATCCAGGATGTAGATAAATTTCCGAGATAAAATCCCAGACGGCGCAGGGACGATTCCCAGACATCCTTACGGAAGGCCAGAATCTCTTCCATGATACGTCCGGAACATCCGGCTACACGGTCCACATCGGTTTCCCCCTGTTTTTCCAGGGAAGAAAGCTCCTCTAGTGCGTTTCGGATCCTTTGGATCTTCTCCGGATAAGCGGACATATGCATATTTCCGCAATTCTTCAGAATTCCTGCATATGCATAGCGCAGTGGTTTGTGTTCATCCTGCCAGTCATCCATACATTTGTAATAGGTAAGGATCACATTCATATCCGCACAGTACTCAGTTACTGTATTTTTGCGCACCGGCTGGGGCTTCAGCGGATGGACCACACACCTGGAGGTTCCCTTCTTCGTTGGCGGTTCATAAAGAGCGCTTAAAAGAAGGACCACAAATGTCATATCATAAGTCAGTGAGATCTGTCCCGGTATCCCGTATCTCTCCCGCAATTCTCTGCAAAGACCGCAGTAAAAAGAACGGTACACATCAAAATCCTTGAATTTTATTTCCGGTTTATTAACGGTCACATATCCGAACATGTCAGCTCCTTTTTACGAATTTTGTGTGGCATTTCGGACATTCGATCTCGATCTTGCCCTTTCCCTTTGGAATACGTATCTTCTGTCCGCAGCCCGGACAGCTGTAGATGTGATGGGTCTTTCTCTGCTTCATCAGATCCTTTTCTTTATTAAAGCGAAAACGAAACTTTGACGTCATCTGAAGGAATTTCTGATTTTCGGCATAACGCTGCTGGATATTTCTGGAAAAAATACGTATATATGCATATACGATCGCTGCGACCCCGAGAATGTCAAGGGTGCTGCCGACAGTTCTGCTGAATATATTAGCAAACATTGCCAGAATGATCAGAACCAGTGCGACTCCCATGGTGAACCTGGAAAGATCATCCACTCCATAACGTCCCTGCATAAATTTATTGAATTTGTCTCTCATATGATCTGCATCTCCTTTTCACTGCCAGACGGCACTGCCCAAAAATTTCCGTAAAAAAAATCCGGATGGCAGTTCCTAACGGTCATTGCATACCTGGAAAATGTAGAATTTCAGATAATAGGACTCATCTGCTGACCAGAGGATCGGATGATCCGGTGCCTGTGTACGGTACTCTACCTGGCGCAGTCTCTTATGGACATTCTTCGCTGCCTGACCGATGGTCTGTGTAAAACAGCTCATACGTCATAAAATGAGAGCAGGAACAGGTTGCGAGAAATCCGCCGTCCTTTACAAGACGCATTGCACGGAGATTGATCTCACGGTATCCCTTGATGGCATTTTTTTACAGAGCTTCTGGATTTCGTAAATGCCGGAGGATCCAGTACCACAACATCAAATTTCTCTCCCTTCTCCTCAAGCTCGGGAAGAAGTTCAAAAACATCCTCACAGAGGAATTTCACTGTTCCGTCCAGGCCGTTCAGACTGGCGTTTCTTCTTGCCTGCAGGACTGCAGTTTCCGACGCATCCACACCAAGAACACTCTGTGCCCCTGCAATTCCCGCATTCAGGGCAAAAGAGCCGGTATGTGTAAAGCAGTCCAGAACCTTCGCCCCCTTGCAGAGCTTCTGGATAGCAAGACGGTTATATTTCTGATCCAGGAAAAATCCGGTCTTCTGCCCGTCCCTGATATCTACTTCATATTTCACACCGTTCTCTTCAATCTGAACAAGTGTCGGAAATTCTTCTCCGATAAATCCCTTGGTAAGTTCCATTCCTTCCTGGCGACGTACCTTTGCATCACTCCGCTCATAGACTCCACGGATCCGGATCCCATCCTCAGCAAGGACTTCCTTCAGTGCATCTATGATCGTTTCTTTAAGACGGTCGATTCCCAGTGCAAGAGACTGTACAACAAGCACATCTGAAAACTTATCCACAACAAGACCCGGAAGAAAGTCTGCTTCTCCGAAGATCACACGGCAGCTTCCGGTATCTACTACCTTCTTACGATACTCCCATGCGTCGCGGACACGTTGTTTCAAAAATTCCGGACTGATCTCTGTACGCTCATCTCTGGTAAGCATACGGACTGTGATCTTGGAATTGGTGTTGATAAATCCTCTTCCCATCGGATATCCGTCAAAGTCCCGGACAAGAACGATATCTCCGTTCACAAAACTTCCCATGATGCTTGCGATCTCATTGTCATATACCCAGAGGCCTCCTGATTTCAGGAATCTGCCTTCGCCTTTTTTTAATGTTACTACTGCCAGGCTCATAAATTCTACCTTTTCCCTTTCTCGTTTCCCTGTCACAGTTTGCGATGTATGAGTCCACAAAACTGATTTACGGTCAATTTTATCACAGAAAAATCCATTTTTCCAGTGCTTACACAAATCCTTGTCGTAAATCACAAAATTTTCATGATATCTTTCCTGCACGACAAAAAATACCACAGCAGAGGTTTTTTTTCTCTGCTGCGGTATTTTTTTATCTCTTTTTCTGTAAATCTTTTATTCTGCTGCGGATTCCTCAGAAGAGTCCGTGTTCTCGCCGTAAAGACCTGCCAGATATTTCATGGTTTCTTTATAAAGTGTCTGCTTATCTTCCTGGGGAACATCTGCAAGAATAGCTGCTGTCACGTCTGTGGCCTCTGTGTCCTCCTGGGAACTGTCAATACCGAACAGCTTCTTCAGCTTCTGATCCATCATATTCAGCTCTGTACTCTGATATTTTTCTGTACCATCTGCCTCATAGGATTCTGTACCATCCTTCAGGATATCATAATAATCCTTCTCAACAGTTTCTGCCACACTCTTCGCTGTCTGCTCATCCAGTGTTACCGTTGCCACTGCCTCTGTATCCTCCGTTGCAGCGAGAAGGGAATCTGCATCTCCCTCATACTCGCCTTTTATCAAAGAGGACAAATTTGTCATAATTGTTCTTTGCTTCTTCGCTGAGCACGGAAGTATCGTTTTCTGCACTGTCTGCCTGGTCTGAGCCGTCTGTACTTTCTGAAGATTCTGTATCTTCTGTTGCCTCCGGGATTCCGGTCTCATCGGATGCAGCCTCGTCAGAAGTGCTTTCATCTGTGCTGCTCTCGTCAGATGCACTATCCTCTGTGCTGTTCTCGTCAGATGCACTTTCGTCTGTACTGCTCTCGTCGGATGCACTTTCATCTGTACTGCTTTCGTCCGAGCTTTCCTCATTGCTATAGGTTCCGTCGTCGGTAGCATCCGGGATTCCGGTCTCATTGCTTGTATCCTGAGAATCTGCTCCTGTTTCTTCCTCAAGACCCGGATCCTCTGTGGAGCTCTGGATCACATCGTCACCAAGAATGCTGTCATTTACATTGTTGACGATATCATCAGAAGAATCTGCATCCACATCTACGGTTTCATCACTGCTCTCGCCATCCAACGTATCATCAGAGGAAGAGGTCTGGCCTGTGGTATTGGCATCTACCTGCTCCAGTGTTTCCTTCACATCATCATAATTGTAATCCTGCTGTGAGATCTGCTTCAGAAGAGACACGATCCTGTCAATATCGTCCTGGCTTACGGAAATATTGTTCTGCTCAGCCACATTGATTACAATATTCTGAATCTCATCTGCATTCTGTACTCCGTTCTGGATCACATCCATCTTGGACTGGTTTACAACTGTTGTCGCCTCATTTTTACCAACCTTATCTGCAAGCTCACCGGTGGTTACGATCTCCTGGTTGGCAAGCTTCGTCTTGGTCTCATCCAGCTTCTCTCCACTGGCCTTCTCATATGCCATCTGGATGCCGGTAAGTGCGCCTGTTCCGGATACTTCCATCGGGCAGGCAGCAACTACTTCACAGTTCTTCACACCGGATGTGGAAAGTGTCGTTGCGATCATATTACCTGTCACCCAGTTCAGATTTGCTGTGCGGACCTTAATCCCGCCGGACTGTGTAGGCTTCACATAGGCACAGCTCAAAGTTCTGGAACCGATCTGGGACTGTGGTGCGATATTATCCAGGTGTTTATGCTCATCCTCATTTGTAATGGTCATCACCTGCACCTGATCGGAACTTACATTAAAATATTTCATCATTGTCTGCTTCTGAGCATCCGTAAGATCTGCTCCAAGTGTTACTACCTTCGATGCATCTGCAAATACGGGATTTACACTTCCTGCCACAAGGCATGCACTGCAGAGCAGAGCTGCGATCATGTTTCTTTTTTTCATTGATCTTCCCTCCATATATTTTTTCGGATCGATTGTATCTGCTTAACTTTTGCGGTGTAAAGCGGACATTCCTCTTCGTTACTTCATCTCCACGAATGCGAGCGCTTCACGATCTGTCGTTCTTGTCACATTTATAACACAGCTGCTGAAATATTTGTAATTTATATTATATAAAAAACGCTGCCGGAAATTATATCACTCATTTCTGACAGCGTTTTATTGCTTTTCTCATTTTCCCAGAGAACTTATCTGATCTGGTTTAATTTTCCGGTTTCTTTTGCTTTTTTCAACAATTCCCGGTTTTTTTCATTCATGATACCAAAATCCTTCAGCGGACAGTACACTTTTTCACATTTTCCCATGAACTCCAGTGCTTCTTCAAAGGCAGACTCCGAAATGCATTCAAAAGGCTTCTCCGTGATCACTTTTGCAGCCAGTTCTTTTGCCACCTGATAATCTGCATCATTGGTATGGAGAACTCCGGTCACAAAAGGAATCCCCTGTCGCTGCAGCTTCCGATATACCGGAATCCCGCTTCCATTTCCTCCGATCACAAACACCTCCGGTTTTCCGGCCGGAGGTTCCATTTCCACGCAGCCGAATTCTGCATTATAGCTTCCACGGGTGATGCCATAAAGCTTCCGAATATAATCGGAAGTAAAGATTTCCTCCGGTGCACCATATTTCTCAATGTGATCTCCATGAACACAGATCACCTGGTCAGAAATCTTCTGGGCAAGATCCAGCTCATGAAGGGACATGATCACCGTCATCTGTTTTTCCAATACCATCTTCTTCAAAATGGCAAGAAGCTCCAGCTTATGCCGGATATCCAGGAAGGAGGTCGGTTCATCCAGGATAATGATCTCCGGTTCCTGGCAGATGGCGCGTGCCAGAAGGATACGCTGTCTCTGTCCGTCACTGATGGCTGTAAAATCCCGATCCTTCAGATCCCAGGCGTGAACCATCTCCATGGCACTTTTAACTTTTTCCTTGTCCTCTGCGGAAAGGATCCCGAGAGTTCCGGTATAGGGATATCGTCCGGTGGATACCACATCCTCACAGGTCATAAGCTCCGGTCGCATGCGCTCGGTAAGTACTACAGCCAGTTTTTTTGACACTTCCCTGTTGGTCATCCGGCTCATCTGTTCCTGTTCCAGATATACCGTTCCGCTGATCAGGGAAAGCTGTCTTGTGATACTCTTCAAAATAGTAGATTTTCCGGCACCGTTGGGACCGATCAGTGTCAGGATTTCTCCTTTATTCAGCTGAATATTGATTTCTTTGATCAGCGGTTTTCCATCATAGCCTACGGTCAGCTGATCTGTATAAAAAAAATATGATTTCATCGTTTATATCCTCTGCTGTCTGTGAATCATGATATAGATAACTACCGGTGCTCCGAAAACTGCTGTCACAGAACTGATGCTCAGCTCCGTCGGTGCAAATACAGTTCTTGCGATCAGGTCACAGAACAGGCAGAACACTGCACCGCCCAGAAAACAGGCCGGGATCACAAGCAGGGGTTTTGCAGTCTTCAGGAGACTTTTTGCAATATGAGGCACAGCGATCCCCACGAAGGAGATCGGCCCTGCAAAAGCGGTCACACAGGCAGAAAGAATACTGGAAAGCAGGATCAGAAGTATCCGGAAAGCCTTGATATTAACTCCCATATTCTGCGCGTAAGTCTCCCCCAGCTGATAGGCGCTGATCGGTTTTGACATAAAAAATACGATCACCATGGTAAGAAGTACCACAGCAGCCATAGTCTGCACATTCCCCCAGGTCATACCGGAAAAGCTTCCCAGTGACCAGTTGTGAAGATTGACTATGTTGGAATCATCTGCAAAGGTCACCACAAAGTCTGTGATGGCCGAACAGATATAGCCGATCATAACACCACTGATGACCAGCATGGACATGTTGTGGACTTTTTTTGCCACAAGGAGCACAAAGCCCATGGAAATCATTGAGCCTGCAAAAGCAGCCAGGATCATGGCACCGGAACCGATGGACACCGATCTGCTTAAAAAAAAGATCATCAGAAGCGCCACGATCAGCTTGGCACCGGAAGAGATTCCCAGTACAAAGGGTCCCGCGATAGGATTGTTAAAAAAGGTCTGCAGCAAAAATCCGGAAACAGAAAGTGCTCCGCCAAGGATGATAACTGCCAGTATCCTGGGAAGACGAATCTCCCAGACGATATTATAAGAAGTTTCATCTCCCTGATGCCGGAATATGATATTCAGGATCTCCCTCACAGAGAGGTGGATACTTCCGGAATTTACATTCCATATAAATAAAAAGATTAAAAGTACCGCAAGGATCACAAAAGAGATCCCGTATCGGACTGCGCGTTTTCTGTCATTCATTTTTCTGGTACACTCCTCTTCTGTTTTGTTATCCTGTCCTTTCGTTTCCTGCTCACAGGTGGAAACCGGCAAAGGAGTTAAAGCGAACACTGGAATTTATTTCAGTTTATGCATATAGGTCAGCTCATCCAGAGAATCATCGTCTGTAGTCAGCATGGTGTGGATATCCTCGATCATGGTTCCAAGTCCGGTAGTTTCCTGGAAGAGATTTTTGCCTGTGCACCAGACATTTCCGTTCTTCACTGCCTTGAAATCTGCAAGAAGCTTACTTTTGGAAAGAAGCTCATCAATGGTCTTAAGTTCCCCGTCAATCGTACTGTTATAGATGATATAGTCTGCATCCTTCGCCTTGGCATAAAACTCTTCCATCTGCATATTCATGGTGGAAAGAGCATTGTCATTTACTCCCGTATCCTCCGGAACATAATTTCCTCCTGCGAGAGAGATCATTTCTGAAACATAGTCGCCGCTTTTTCTTATATTTACCGCACCTACGGAGTTGATATAAAAGAACGCCACGGTCTTATCTGTTTTATCTGCTGTGAGAACCTTATCCAGCTTGTCCGTCTGCTCTTTGAAAACCTTTTCTGCTACATCTTCTTTTCCCAGAAGAACTGCGTAAAGCTTCATCCACTCGGTCCTTCCAAGAGGATGACTCTCATAGCTGGAACGCTCTACCATTACAGGGATCCCGAACTGCTCCAGCTTCTCCTGTACCTCCGGATTGTGATGGATCATGGTGGATTCAATGGCAAGGTCACAGCCCTCGTTCAGGATCAGCTCGTAATCCGGAGCACTGTACTTGCCGGCATAGATCATCTTTTTCTGTTCCATGGCGTCCTTTGCTTCCTGGATATACCATCCGTCTTCCTTGGTTCCGGAAAGCTTGATGCTGTCAATCCCGTCGATAGCGCGGAAAAGATCCATGGCCGAGGTTGCTACCAGATAGATATTGTTTATGGGCTGCTGCAGAACCGCAATGTCAGGATCCAGCCCCTCCGGTGCTTTCTTGCCTTCGGGAACTACAAGAAACTGTCCTTCCTGATCAATGGTGAGCAGCGCATAGCCATCGTTGTAGTAATCCACATTAAATTCCTTTGCGTAGGAAAGATCCATACTGTGGTCAAAGGTAAGGCCTGGAATATCCGCAGGCTTATGTTCTGTCTCTGCTGCCTGCACTGCAAAAGCACACCCCAGGATCAGGGTCAGCGTCAGAAATATGTATGAAATTATTTTTTTCATTTTTCTTCCTTTTTCATGCTCGAAGAATCAAAATTCAGGGTATACTCAATCTCGTGAGGAGTACTCATGGCTACAGTATCTGCAGTCACTTCCATTTCTGCGTCAAAGACTGTGACCGGGATCTCAAATGTGGAGTTTCCGTCTTTGTTCACCGGCTCATATTTTTCGCCGTCCACGATCATGTAATCATAATTCGGACTGCTCCAGATGATGGTTGCCGTAGCTTCTTTGTCCTTGATCTCTACTTTAGCTGGAGATTCTACAGATGCTCTTCCTGTTCCGCCTGTAAGGGTTACATCCGTCTCATAGGTTCCGTCCTCCAGCTTCAGCTCTTCCGGTTTTTTCCCTTCGGATTTTTTGTTCGTCAGAGGTTTTTACAGGATTCTTTACGCTGACTTTATGGTCGTACCATTTGCCTTTTTCTCCCAGGATCGCCACGTTAAATTCCTCACCAATGGCCGGTACCGGGATATCAAATCCGTAAACCTCCTCTGTATAACCATCGCTGTACTTCACTGTATCTGTGGTCGGCTCAATGATCTCTGCTCCGTCCTTCTGGGCATCCTCGGCAGTTCCCGCAAACAGGTTAACGATCTTCTTGGAAACCAGACTTACGTGGATGGTCATTTTACCATCTTTGACCGTGAGCTCTCCTTTATTGTCATTGGCCTCATTTACATGAAACATGCTGCTGTCTGTATCAAACTCTGCTGTATAAACGCCATCTTCCAGGGTATCTGCTTTGGCTGCATCTGTATCCTTTTCTTCGGAAGCTTCTGCTTCCTCACCGGACTCTGTTTTTGTTTCATCTGTTTTTGCCATCGCAGGCACAGAGCCCAGCACCAGGACTGATGCACTTGCCATTGCAAGAATTAAGTTTACATAGCGTTTTTTCATGATAATCTTCTCCCTTCCATAGATACAGCAATCTGCCCCGGAAAACAGTCTTCCTGATCTTTCCGGGCAGTTACATTGATTTCTTATAGGTATCTGAACTCACTCAGATATTTTTATATTTATTATTCTGCGGACTCCTCAGCAGAATCAGCCTCTGTATCTGCTGCTGCATCAGAATCTGCGGACTCCTCAGTGCTTCCCAGAGAATCGATGGCTGCCTTTGTATGCTCTACATAAAGCTTCTCAACTGCTTCGATTCTTCCAAGACCCTCGATCTGGCAGTCAACCTTATCGAAGTTTCCGGATGCTACAAACTGGCTCTTCCAGGAATCCTCCTCATCACCGGCCATATCGTTATTTGCATGGTCTCCGGCAACAACCATCAGCGGACGAAGAACAACGTTCTTGTATCCTGCTTCTTTTACCTTCTCGATAACCTTGTCGCAGGCTGTATCTTCCGGCTTACCCTCTACAGTACCGATGAATGCGTTCTTCAATCCAAGGTTTTCCATCTGTGTCTGCATCTGATCGTATGTAACGTTAGCTGTATGAGATGTTCCATGTCCCATGAATACGAATGCTGTGCCAGCCTCAGCTGCTGCATCCATGCTGTCAAATCCGGCCTCTTTGCAAGCCGTCATCTGTGATTGCCTGAGCAACGGCTTTCTTGTCATCATTGATCACAGTTGCATCGTCTCCAACCTCACCGAGCATTGGCTCTGCGATAGCTACAGACTCGAATTTATCTTTATAGCCATTGATCGCTTCTGTCATCTCATCGTACTCAGCACCATGCATCAGATGGGTAGGCTGTACAACCAGATTCTTAACACCATTCTCTACTGCACGGTCAAGAGCCTGCTGCATGTTATCGATCACTTCATCATCTCTTGCCTCTACATGGTTGATGATGATCTGTGCTGTAAATGCTCTTCTTACAGACCAGTCCGGATAAGCTTCTGCAAGAGCATCCTCGATTCCCTTGACATCCTCTGCACGGCTGTCATTGAAGGAAGTACCAAAGCTTACAACAAGAAGTTCATTCTCGCCGATCTCATCCTGGTTACGCGGATCGTCCTTGGAAGCATCTCCTGTGTCACGTCCGAAATAATCCGGATCTGCATTCTCACCCTCTACCAGTTCTTTCTGAGCATCTGTCAGAGCATCCCATGCTTCTTTGGCTGCCTTGCAGTCCTCATCTGTTGTGTCGTTTCTTTCCTGTACATAGATCTTGTCGATCAGAGCTGCTACATTATCTGCTGCTTCCTGATCTGCATCAGAAGCCTCTGTGGTATCAGCTGCCTCAGCGTTCTCTTCTGTAGCAGAATCCTCTGCTGCCATTGCTGTTGTAGCCGCACCCATAGAGCATGTCATGGAAACTGCGAGCATCAGAGCTAACATTGTTTTTCTTTTCATTTCTCATTGTCCTCTTTTCATGTATTTCCAGAATACTGATATGTACAAAAAAAGCAGCAGCTCTCTGCGGCCGCCTGCTCACACATGATTCTCTGCGCAATACAAATACATAAAAAAGAAGTTCTGTATTGTTATGGAGAATACCGATTCGTAAACCGCGAATCCCTGAATCTCACAATAAGGCAGTTCTCCTGACTTGGTTCCACGCTGCTTTCCCTTCCCGGTCTCCCAGTGGTTGTAAAAGCAGCTCCCCTTTCACAGTGACGGTATCGTTCCGGATTCTCACCGGATTCTCTTTTGCACATCCGACTGGATGCAACCTTATCATTATAACATTTGCACATATTTTCTTTTACCTGGTTATTTAACTTTTACCACAAACTCATAAATTTGTCAAGATTGATGTCAGACGATTCACGGTTTTCTGTGATCTTCGCTCACAAAAAACACCTCGCGAAATATTACCAGTGAACAGTAACCGGTTTTCTCCCTGTATCTGTCAGTTATTATCAGAATACTTTCTCCAATA
>ENA-OQCR01000114-OQCR01000114.1-human-gut-metagenome-genome-assembly--contig:-NODE-114-length-12393-cov-1.079733_pt1 | contig 12393 bp, 13 predicted proteins | sample MGYA00242763_ERZ504589 | MGnify/ENA primary metagenome ERZ504589 (study PRJEB26092, sample SAMD00036321) | human gut metagenome | host: Homo sapiens | study: EMG produced TPA metagenomics assembly of...
CCTCTGCCCATCGTCTGGTGGCTGGCCCTTTTGACAGCCGGAGCTGGAGCAAAGGGATGAACCTCGTGGATCTGCTGGGGAAGCTCTCAGCCGCCATGAACAGTCCCTTTTCTGTTCATTGGACGGAATATTCCGCCCGGTGCCTGCTGTTTTCACGGTTTAGGGTATTGGGATCGCCGTCCTTGGTGATACGTTTCCAGCCGGAAGAACACCCGCAGGGGCGTGGAGCATGGCTCCGCCAAGTGGGGCGATGTATTCCAGATTGTAAAGAAATACCGGGATAAGAAGAACCCCAAGGAAAACCTCATCCTGACACAGCATTTCCAGATGGGGATGGATGGCCATAAGCACAAGCGCAATACCAACGTGCTGGTCATCGGGGGCTCCGGCGCTGGCAAAAGCCGTTCCTATGCCATTCCCAACGCCCTCAACTGCGGGAACTGTTCACTGGTGATCTGCGATCCAAAATCCGAAATCCTGCGGAAAACAGGCGGGGCATTGAAAGCCAATGGATACGAAGTACGGGTGTTTGACCTGTTAAACCCCGACGCTTCCTTCTGCTACAACCCCTTGGCCTATGTGCGGGACGATAAGGACGTGCTGCGCCTGATCGAAACCCTCATCCAATCCACCACCCGCCCGGAGCACAGAGCGCCGATCCTTTCTGGCAGAAATCCGAAACCGCGCTTCTGCAGGCGCTGGTTTTGTACCTCATGCATGAAGCCCCAAAAGAGGAACAGAACTTCGCCATGGTCATGGAAATGCTGGCTGCTGCGAGGTACGGGAAGAAGATGAGGAATACGAGTCGCCTCTGGACATCCTGTTCGCAAGGCTTGAAATGCGGAACCCGGAGAGCATCGCCGTGAAGCAATACCATGTCTTTAAGATGGGGGCCGGAAAAACTCTGAAATCCATTTTGATTAGCGTCGGCGTCCGGCTGTCCGCATTCAACCTGCCGCAGATTGCAAGGCTGACCTACACCGACGATCTCCATCTGGAGGAAATGGGCGAGAAAAAGGTGGCCCTGTTCTGCTGCATTCCCGACAGCGATAAATCCCTCAATTACCTTGTAGGCATGATTTACGGGCAGCTCATCCAAACCCTGTACTTTGTAGCAGACCGGAAATACAAGGGCAGGCTGCCGGTGCCGGTCCATCTGCTGATCGACGAAGCCCCCAACATCGCCCTGCCCACAGACAACTTTCTGCCATGGCTTTCCACCATGCGAAGCCGCAACATCTTCTGCAGCTACATCGCCCAAAACATGGCACAGATCAAGGCGCTGTTCAAGGAGCAGTGGGAATCGCTGGTGGGGTTGTGCGACGAGTTTCTCTATCTCGGCGGCAACGAAAAGGAAACCCACAAATACGTTTCCGAGCTCATGGGCAAGGAAACATTGGATACCAACACCTATGGCCGGAGCCGGGGGCGAAGCGGCAGCTTCAGCGTGAACGACCAGCAGACGGGCCGGGAGCTTCTCACCCCCGACGAGGTGCGGATGCTGGACAACCGCAAAGCTATTCTTTTTGTCCGTGGGGAACGCCCCATGATGGACGATAAGTACGACCTCATGCGCCACCCCAATATCCGGCTGACCGAAGATGGCGGCGCTGCGCCCTACGATTACACGCAGGCAAAGGACGCCGCAGACGATATCGATTTCTCCCCGGACCAGTACGACGATTTTGAACTGCTGGAGCCGGAGGATTTTCTAAACCCATAAAAATACACATTGAACTGGAGGAATGCTTCTGAAGAAAACTCTGAATCGCTTTGTTTTGAAGAAAAATCACAAAAAGAACGATAAGCCCGCAAACGCTTTGCCTCTTGGCAAAAAGGGGCGACTCGGCTTTCCGTCTACGCAGCCGCAGTGCTGTGCTTCTGCTGCTTTTCCATCTCGGCCTTCGCCGCCAGCGATCCGTTGGGTGTGGTGAACAACCTGTCCGATTTTATCTTTTCCCTGATCCGCGCCATCGGCTCATCCTTTTGGGCTGGGGCGTGGTGCAGGTCGGCCTCTCCTTCCAGAGCCACGATCCCTCCCAGCGTTCGCAGGGTTTCCTCACCCTGGCGGGCGGCCTTGTGATTACCTTTGCCAAGGAAATCCTCGACCTTATCACCGCCTGATTTTCTGTATTCCAGTCAAGGGAGCGCCCGCCACCGGGCGCTTCCCTTTATTTTTTTGCAAGGAGGTGACCAGCCGGAAACTGGATTATTGATAACTTAAATTCGGCGCTGGAAACATGGAACGACAAGCTGGCGGAAATCTGGACGCTGCTTACCCAAGATCCCGCAACCTCAAAGGGGGCGGGATCTGGCAGGTCATGCTGGACATCAACGGGGCCTTGAAAGCCATTGGGTACGGCCTGCTGGTTTTGTTTTTCGCGGTCGGCGTCGTCAAGACCTGTTCGAGCCTTGCCGATCTGAAGCGCCCGGAAGCGGCATTTAAAATGTTCATCCGTTTTGTGCTGGCAAAGGCGGCGGTGGGATACGGCCTCGACCTCATGCTGGCCGTTTTCAAAATCATTCAGGGGATGGTTTCCACCATCATTACCCAATCCGGCCTGTCGGGAAGCAGTGGAACGACGCTTCCGCAGGAGATCATCGACAAAATCAACAACGTGGGCTTTTGGGACAGCATCCCTCTGTGGGCAGTCACCCTGCTGGGCGGCCTGTTCATTACGGTGCTGGCATTCATCATGATTCTGACAGTGTATAGCCGCCTATTCAAATTATATATGTACACGGCTATCGCGCCCATCCCCATGTCCACGTTCGCCGGGGAACCCACCAGCAATGTGGGGAAAAACTTCCTGCGTTCCTATGCGGGAGTGTGCCTCGAAGGGGCCATCATTGCGCTGGCCTGTATCATCTTCTCGGTTATGGCGTCCAGCCCGCCTGCGGTTGATCCCAACGTTTCGGCAGTTACCGCCGTATGGAGCTACGTGGGCGAGCTCATCTTCAACCTTTTGGTTTTGGTAGGCGCTGTACGAATGAGCGACAGGATCGTCAAAGAATTATTGGGGCTGTAGGCCCAAAAGGAGTGAAGCGATATAGAAGTAAAAGTACCAAAAGAAATCCGGGACTATCAGGAATCTATTTTTTTCGGCCTCTCCACCCGGCAGTTTATCTGTTCCCTGCTGGCCGTAGGTGTGGCAGTCGGCATCTATTTCGGCCTGCGCCCGTTGGTCGGCAGCGAGGAAGTGGGCTGGATGTGCATTCTCGGAGCCGCGCCCTTTGCGGCCTGCGGCTTTTTCAAATACCACGGGATGACAGCAGAAAAGCTGGCTTGGGCGTGGTTCAAGTCGGAATTTTTGTACCCGAAGAAGCTGGTGTTTAAATCCGACAGCCTTTACTATGACGCCATGAAGGACGCCATCGCGGAGGGGGAAAAGCCTCCCCGCAAACGGAAAACCCGCAAGCCCCAGCCACCGGCTGGGAAAGAACAGTAACCTTTTCATTTTTCGCACTGAAAGGAAGGATGCCTATCATCAAAACGCTTCTCAAAGCAACGAAATTAGAAAAAGAAAAATTCAAAATTCCAAAGTCCGTACAGGACGCTATCCCCATCCAGCGCATCTGGCCGGATGGGATTTTTCAGGTAGGGAGCCGGTTTTCCAAAACCTTTTTCTTTACCGACATCAATTACAGCATCGCCAGCAAAGAAGATAAGACGGCGATGTTTATAGATTATTCGGAACTGCTGAACGCGCTGGACTCCGGCGCTTCCGCCAAGATCACCATCAACAACCGCCGCATTGACAAAGCAGAATTCGAGAAATCCCTGCTGCTGCCCATGAAAGAGGACGGGCTGGACCATTACCGGAAAGAGTACAACGAAATGCTGCTCTCCAAGGTAACCGGCACCAACAACAGCGTGGTGCAGGACCGGTACATCACCATCACGGTGGCAAAGAAAACCATCGACGAGGCCCGCACCTATTTTGCCCGTGTGGGCACCGACCTCATCACCCACCTTTCCCAGCTTTCCTCCATAGGCCGGGAACTGGACGCAGCCGCCCGCCTGCAGATCTTCCGGGATTTCTTCAAGGGTGGAGAACCCGCCGCCTTTGCCTTCGACCTGAAGGAGCACATGAAAAAGGGGCACAGCTTCAAGGATTGGCTCTGCCCCGATTCAATGGAATTCCAGAAGGACCACTTCCGCTTAAACGACCGATGGGGCCGCGTGCTCTACCTGCAGGGCTATGCCAGCTACATCAAGGATCCATGATTGCCGAGCTCTGCGACATGGACCGCAGCCTCATGCTCTCCATTGATATTTTAACGGTCCCCACCGACGAAGCGGTGCGGGAGATCCAGAACAAGCTCTTAGGGGTGGAAACGAATGCGGCGAACTGGCAGAGAAAGCAGAACGCCGCCAACAACTTCTCGGCTGTCCTGCCCTACGATATGGAGCAGCAGAGGAAAGAAACCAAGGAAATGCTGGACGATTTGACAAACAGGGACCAAAGGATGATGTTCGGCCTTGTGACCTTGGTGCATTTAGCCGACAGCAAGGAGCAATTGGACAGCGATACCGAAACCCTGCTCACTACGGCAAGAAAGCATCTGTGCCAGATGAGCGTCCTGCGCTGGCAGCAGAAGGACGGTCTGGACACAGCTTTGCCCTACGGCTTGCGGAGAATTCAGGCGTTGAGAACCCTCACCACCGAAAGCACTGCGGTGCTGATTCCCTTCCGGGCGCAGGAAATCCTCCAGAACGGCGGCATCTACTATGGGCAGAATGCTGTCAGTAAAAACATGATTGTGGCAGACCGGAGGAAGCTCTTAAACGGCAACAGCTTCCGCTTAGGTGTTTCCGGCTCCGGCAAGTCCTTCTCCGCCAAGGAAGAAATCGTCAGCATCGCCCTGTCCACCAACGACGATATCCTGATTTTAGATCCCGAATCCGAGTTCGGCTTTCTGGTGGAAGCCCTCGGCGGCGAGGTCATCCGGGTATCCGCCTCCTCGGATACCCACCTGAACGCCATGGACATGGACAAAGCCTATGGGGATGAGCGCAACCCGCTGATTGAGAAATCCGAATTTATCCTCTCCCTGTTCGAGCAGCTGGTGGGCGCGGGCAACGTGAGCGCCAAGGAGAAATCCATCCTTGACCGATGCACCTATGACGTGTACCGGGAATACATGGCCAACAACTACGAGGGCGAACCGCCCACCCTGAAAGACCTGTACCACTCCCTTCTGAAGCAACCGGAGCCGGAAGCCAGAGGGCTGGCGCTCTCGTCGGAACTGTTCATCACCGGCAGCCTCAACACCTTTGCCCAGCGCACCAATGTGGACACCAAGGCCCGAATCATCGCCTATGACATCCGGGAATTGGGCGAGCAGCTTATGCCCATCGGAATGCTGGTGACCTTAGATGCTATCTTCAACCGGGTCATTCAGAACTGGAAGAAGGGCAAGACCACATGGGTATTTGCCGACGAGTTTTACCGGGCGAGACGTTCCGCAGCCTAATAAGCTGTGGGGTCAGCGGCTTGTGCAGCGCACAAAGACCTCTGATACAACTGATATGATATTGCTCAAATGAGTGGGTAACGCCACAAAGGGGCACACAGAAACTGCCCGCCGGCATGAGTAGCGGTGTAAAGCGAAAATGTCGGAGAGCTGGGCTGAAGAGCAAAAAGCCAACCCAAACAGGTCAAGCTGTGGAAAGGTGTGTAGAGGTACAGACTGTTGGTGATTATGTAGTGGGCTGTATATGGTGAGAATCCCGCAAGGGGGACGAACAAACGATTAAAGGTCTATAATTCGAATATGTCTAACGGCGTATGTCCAATACGGACGCCAATTACCGAAAAGTAGCCGGGTAGAGGCGAAAGTCGGGATACTGTTACAGGCAGTATAAATTGGCAGGCCCAAAAGGAAGCACCTAAGTACAGTATCGTATCATATTGGAACGTCGGAAGCAGCGGACAGCGAGCAGTTACACCTGCCATGACCTGTTGATAAGGAAAAATTAGAATATAACTTATCTTTACCGCTGTGAAAGCGGAGGCACGAGCATTGAAGTTCCTGTAATGGGAATGGAGCAACAGCCTCCAGTGGGACTGCCGGTCTGTACCGGCAAAAGAAGTGCAATAAAATAATGTAGTTGACATTCATAGGTTCGAGTACGATTAAGAGAAACCGGACCGCGCAAAAGCGAGGTGGTGTTGACTATGCAGAGAAAGGAAAAACTGAAGCGAAGCAGTCTGCGCTATGCGGAATACTATAATATGACGCAGGTACAGGACAGGCTGTTTCAGCAAAGCAAGTCAGGTCGAATCTTCACCGATCTGATTCGGATAATCGCCAGCGGGCAAAATATCAAGCTGGCATACCGCAGCCTGAAAAATAATAAAGGAAGCTGTACGGCAGGCGTCGACGGCCGCACCTTTGAGGACTTGAAGAAGATGTCAGAAGAAACGCTTGTGAAACGCGTGAGGGATAAAATACTCAATTATCAGCCTAAAGCTGTGAGGCGGGTATATATTCCCAAAGCCAATGGAAAGCAGCGTCCTCTCGGGATACCTACGGTACTTGACAGAATTGTACAGCAATGTGTCCTTCAAGTAATGGAACCTATTTGTGAAGCAAAATTCTACAGGAACAGTTATGGATTCAGACCCAATCGAAACTGTAAGCAAGCAGTAGCAGTGTGCTATCGGCTGGCGCAGATAAGCGGATTCCACTATGTGGTAGATATTGATATCAAAGCTTTTCGATAACGTCGATCATGGAAACTCCTGAAACAAATTTGGACGCTGGGATACGGGATAAATGCCTGATTTCTCTCATTAGTAAAATGCTGAAAGCGCCCATTGAAGAAAATGGAATCAGAAGCATACCGGAAAAAGGCACGCCGCAAGGCGGAGTATTAAGCCCTTTGCTTGCAAACATTGTGCTCAACGAACTGGACTGGTGGATTGCCAGCCAGTGGGAAAACGCCATTCTCCACAACCCAACGAAAAGTGACGTCCTGATAAATGCCAGTGGCACCTTAAACAAAGGATACCAGTACAGAAGACTGAAAAAGACCCGCCTAAAGGAGTGCTTTTTGGTGCGCTATGCAGATGACTTCAAAATCTTCTGTAAAAAGTACGACAGCGCTCTCCGGCTGAAAATTGCGACGCAGCAATGGCTGGCAAACCGGCTGAACTTGGAAATCTCAGTAGAAAAGTCGAAAATAACCGATTTAAAGTGCGGTTACAGCGAGTTTCTGGGAATCAAATTTAAGCTGTACCGAAAAGGGCCTAAATGGTGTATCAAGTCGCATATGACAGACAAGGCCATAAAAGCTGAAAAAGCAGTTTTAAAAGAATTGTTGGTGAAGGCGTGCAAGGACTATGGAAACCCAGCAGTACAGCACAGTTTCATCAGCCGGTACAATCAAGCGGTGGTGGGAGTCCATGAATACTACAGTATGGCAACTATGATAAATGAAGATGTGCACAAGATGTTTCCAAGCCTGGACAGGACTCTTAAGACCAGAACCGGCGGCAGAAGCAAACTCAGCAAAGAAAGGCCCTCTAAACGATACGGCGGACTGGATCTGTTCATCTATGAAAGGTACAAAAAATCCGCACAGATTCGGTATCTAAATAGCTTTATTCTTGCACCGATTGCTTACTGCAAAACAAAAAATCCGATGTGCCATCGTTCTTCAGTAAATCAATACACGCCGGAAGGGCGGACAGAAATCCATAGAATGCTGAGCAAAGAGGCTTATTCTGACACGCTGTTTGAGCTCAGCCAGAGTATTTCCCCCACCCGAAGTGTTGAATACTGTGACAACCGTATTTCACGTTTTGTTGCAGCGCAAGGAAAATGCGAAATCACTGGAGAATTGTTAAGCGCTCATGAGGTGCATTGCCATCACTGGAAGCCGGTTTCATTGGGCGGGACAGATGAATACTCCAACTTACGCATTGTCCATAATGATGTTCATAAGCTAATCCATGCGTCACAGAAAGAAACCATACGAAGATACTTAGATCTAACAGGTTGCAGAAAACCAAATAGATTGGCAAAAATCAATAGATGGCGAATAGCCGCTGAATTGGAGCCAATTAGACTGAATGAATTGAATTTAAATTAACAACCCTTTCTTTGTGAGCAGCTGCATTAATAATGAAAAACTTCTCCCATGAAACGCCGTGTGCAGTGAAAGCTGCTTGCACGGTGTGGGCCGGGGCGAAAGGCCTGCAAGGGCCTGACCTATCGGCATTGCTGTTCCGCTATGAGTACAGCGCCGACTTTTTCTACAAGCTGTGGAAGCGCATCCGCAAATACAACGGGCTGGTGACAGGTTTAACGCAGAACGTCGAGGAGCTCCTCCGTTCCGACACCGCCCGCCTCATGCTGGCAAACTCGGAATTTTTAATCCTCTTGAACCAATCCGCCACCGACAGGGACGAACTGGCGGGGCTTCTGCACATTTCCGAAAACCAGCTTGGCTACATCACCAATGTGGCGGCTGGCTGCGGCCTGATTCGCTGCGCCGGGAATATTGTGCCCTTTGAAAACAGCTTCCCCCGCAGCACACGCCTGTACCAGCTAATGACCACCAAGCCGGACGAGGCCCTGAGAGGGGTGTAACCATAGAGAAAGCCAATTCCTGCAGGGGGCCGCCTTCGGCTCTCTGCTTATTTTCTTTGCACAGGTCGTATAGAGAGGCGGAAAAAGCGCCTGCTGTTCTGAGCAAATATCTGTGTGTATTTTCCCCCATTCCCACCACGCATAAATATTGCAATCTTGACGCAGATAGTCATAAACATACCGCATGATTGTTTTTGCGAATTTTCTCCCGTAAGCATAACTTAAATGATGTTGCAGCTTATATCGATATGGAACAGATAGAGATTTGTATGGTGCTTTTTTGGTTGCCTCCCATTTGGTATTAACCATGGGCGTTATCTTCTGATTGTGTGTTCCCATTTTTAGCTCAACTTTATAAATCATAAAATCATTCCTAAAAGGGTCGACAGCGTTCAAGCTGTATGGATGATACACTTTCAATATGCCATATTACAGCGAGAAAATCAACGGCGGATAGACTTCCAAAACACCATTTATATAGAACTTTGGCTGATGTTTAAGATTTTACTACTCTTATTTGCTCGAACTACTATTCTAATAGGGGGCCGCCTTGGACACTCTGCAATCTTTTTTACAGGAGGTATGCCATTGAAAGAAATTAAAACGAAGCCGGAGGGCGGCAAACCTAAACTGCTGGACAAAGCTGCCAAGCCCCGAAAACAGCCATGAAGGATTTATGGCTGAAATCCAAGGATAAATCCATCTCGGAACTCAAGGAAACGCCCTTCGCCAGCCAGCGCGGGGAATCCTCAAACGCCCCTGCCAATACTGCCGGGGATCAGATGCTGTCCGGGATGGAAACCGCCGCCAAGAAAGGCGCGAACCTGACCTACCGGGGCGGGAAAAGCTGGACGCAGGCCACGGCCCGGAAGGTGAAAGAAAAAAGAGAGATTTCCCGCACCCTGTCGGGGGCCAAAGATGCAGGCGGCAAGGCTGTCAAAAACACATCTTCAAAAATACGGACGAAGAACACAGTGGCCAAGACTATCAAAGGAAAGCCGCAAAAGGCGGTAAAGACAGCCAGCCGGTCTGTGAAAGGCGTAAAGCAGAGCGCCAAGAGGATCAAGACCGCACAGCGTTCGGCAAAAACAGCACAGCAGGCGGCGAAAGCGGCACAGAAAACAGCGCAGGCCACCGCAAAGGCGGCTAAGGCAGCCGCCCAAGCTGCCAAAGCTGCGGCGAAAGCAGCGGTAACCGGCATAAAGGTGGCGGTCAAGGCAACCGCAGCCGCCATCAAAGCAACCATCGCCGCAATTAAGGGATTGATAGCCCTGATTGCTGCCGGGGGCTGGGTAGCTGTGGTCATTATCCTGTTGATTTGTTTAATCGCCCTGATCGTCGGCTCCTGCTTCGGCCTGTTTTTCGGCTCCGACTCCACGGGGACCGGTACCAGTGTAACGCAGGCGGTGTCTACCTCAACGGGGAATATCTGGCCCACATTCAGGAGATAGAGGACGCCAACCCCCATGACCGGATGGAAACCACCTCTAACGACGGGAAACTCTCCATCAATTGGGAGGACGTCCTCGCTGTATTTTCCGCCAAGGTTACTGGCGCGGAGGATGGGGCGCAGGTCGCTTCGCTGGATGACGCGCAGGTGGATGAACTGCGAAATATTATGTGGGAGATGAATACGGTATCCTCCAGCACCCGCACCGAAAGCCATGAGGTAGAAGTTACCGAAGTAGACGAGGATGGGAACGAAACCACCCATACCGAAACGGTGACGGAAACCATTCTGGAAATCACCATCACGCACAAAACCCCGGATGAAATGGCCCGCCAGTACAACTTCAATTCCCGGCAGAACGAATACCTCGCCCTTATGTCGGAGCCGGAAAACCAAAGCCTGTGGGTGGAACTGCTGGGCGGTTACACAAGCGGCGGCGGGCAGATCGTGAACCCCGATGCCGATTGGATAGGGACGGGCATTTTCCAGTGGCCCCTTCCGCAGAGCTACACTATCACCTCATGGTTTGGATACCGGGAAGATCCTTTTACCGGGGAGATCGCCTACCATAGCGGAACCGACATCGCCGCGCCGGAAGGTACGCCCATCCTTGCCGCAGCAGACGGAACCGTCACCATAGCCAACGCCATCGACTCGTGGGGCGGCGGGTATGGGTACCACATCAAGGTAAACCACAACGATACCTTCGATACCCTGTACGCCCATTGTTCTTCCATCTGCGTAACGGTTGGGCAGGAAGTGAAGCAGGGCGAGGTGATCGGCTACGTCGGAACCACCGGAAATTCCACCGGTAACCACCTGCACTTCGAGGTCTGGCAAAATGGGGAACGCACCGACGCCCTCGGTTTCTTTAAGGTAAAGGAATAGCGCCTGCAAATCAAAGAAATGTCACACACGGAAGCAGCAGAGGGTTGTTATATATATGGAAAAACCAGCAGCCTGCAAAAAACAGCTGCTGGCTTTATTTTGTTTCAAGGCTGTATCCGACATCACGGATACAGCGCAGACGGATACTGGAATCTTTTCCTAAATTCAACTTGCGCCGATTGACTGCACATGATGGCTGACAAGCTTCCGAGCCTCGCCATAGTCTGGCTCCTTCCAGATTTTTTCGTAAATCTGGTCATGTGTCAGCACTTGGTTTATGTTCTGAAAAAGGTACAGGAGAATCTCATACTCGGTTTTCGTGAGAGGGATCTCCCGCCCCTTGCAGAATACCCGGCGCTGGTTTTCCCTGATTTCCAAAGCAGAGGTACTCCGTTGTGACCTAAACTCCATCAGCTCTATACGAGAAGCGGATTGGGCCAGCCCCTGAACTTTGAGAAACGCATCCTCATCTCCATCCTCAAAGATCAAAAGCATGATTTTCACTTGACCTCTTCGCCCTGCCTTTCAATAGAACGCCTTAGTTTTTCAAAGGCTTCTGGACTGATTCCATGCTCCATCCGGCAGGCGTCCGCTTCCGCAGTTTTAGGATCTACGCCTGCCGCGATGAGCCGTTCCATGAAAAAGCAGTGGCGTTCATATACTGCTGCGGCAACCTGTTCTCCTGAAGATGTCAGGGAAAGTATGCCGCTTGAATCTTTACGCAGATATTTTGCCTTGGTTAATTCTTTTACAGCGCGGCTTACAGAGGGTTTTGTTACTTCCAAATACTCCGCAACATCTACACAACGGACATCCCCTTGTTTTTGAAAAAGGATATATACAGCTTCCAGATAGTCCTCCATGGATGATGTTAGACGCAGTCGGCACACCTCCCTTATCTATTAAAAGTAAAAGAGATAATCTATGAAAAATTACTTTAATTTAATTGCTGCAACGTCAACATGATTTGGAATACTGTTGAATGTGTAGGACTCTATCACCTCATTATTGAACACCGCATATTCGTTTCTGTAGTTCAACGGAATCACAACGCTGCTTTCATTTGCGGAATTAAGGGCAGTGGTAAAGATATTCTGAACAGTATCCGGATCATCTGTCTTGTAAAGGCCGGCAATCAGTTCTTTCGCTTCCTCTTCGCTCATTGTGGCAAGTGCTTTGGCGATCTGAGGATCAGTCGAATAAATTCCACTGGCATCTGTATAATCAGTAGAAGGATACATATTGGCGACAAATGTGTACGGATCATAGGGGAACCAATAGCTCATATACGCGGTGATTTCGTAGTTCCCTTCTGTAAACACCTGTTGCATAAATGCCATCAGGTCAATAGGATTCGTCGTGATTTCAATGCCAAGCTTTTTCATCGAATCCTGGAAGAAAAGCACTACCTTGTCATACACACCCGTGGAGGGATAAGTAATCGTAAAGGAAAG
>ENA-OQCR01000115-OQCR01000115.1-human-gut-metagenome-genome-assembly--contig:-NODE-115-length-12378-cov-1.587381_pt1 | contig 12378 bp, 9 predicted proteins | sample MGYA00242763_ERZ504589 | MGnify/ENA primary metagenome ERZ504589 (study PRJEB26092, sample SAMD00036321) | human gut metagenome | host: Homo sapiens | study: EMG produced TPA metagenomics assembly of...
TCCAGACCGACTTCGCCGCCGAAGAGCACTTCGCCGCCACCGATCACGCCAGTGGTGTAGGGCAGTCGTTCCGCGGACAGCACGCTGTTGCCGCTCCATGCCACGTGCGCGGAGTAGACGTTGCCGTGGGTGAAACCGAAGCCGTGTTCGCCAACGCTGAGCAGCAGGGTGGCGTCGAAGTCGGGGCGGCCGATCATGGAGGATTTGGCGAAGCGCCCTATGGTGAAGTCCTGGCGCTGTGGGGAACGCTCACGCAGATGGTGACCGGTGGTGGTGAGGATCTCGTTGGCGTCGGCGGGCACGCTGAATGCAAGTTCGATCTTGCCGATCTCGAGTCGTCCCTCGCCGGTGTTCGTCACCTCCGCATGCTGGCGGATGAGGCCGGTTTCATCGAGCTCACAGGTCCACGTAAGTTTCACGCATTGTTCCACGTCCTCGGCAGTGACGGTGACGGTAGGCGTCTGCTTGGGCTCGGAGGCCACGCTCCAGCTGGGGTAGCCGTCTTTTTCGGCCATGGTGTAGGTTTTGCCGGCGGCCACGGTTTCGGCTTTGATGTCGGTGACCTGGAACTTGCAGAACAGTTCCACGCCGTCACGGCGCACGTCGAAACGGTCAGAGCCGGACCACGCTTCGGACTGTGTCGGCAGCACGCTCGGCCATGCGGTGTAGTCGAGGGCTCCGGAAACACGCTGCGGAGCGAGCGCGTCGAACGTGTTGATCACGGTTTCCGGTGCGGTGAGCGGGCGACCCCAATGCACGAATCTCGGCAAATCGCTGCCGGGGAACACCAGAGCAAAAGCTGCGGCGGCAGCCGGCTGCTCGGCATACACGGCGGTAAGGGGTGTGCCGTTGGAAGCGGTGCCGTGGAAAGTCTGAATGAGCGTCATTGCAGCATCCTTTTCTTGCGATTCTTGGTTGGTATGACGCTTTGATGATACTGCATACCGCTTTTCTTCCCATCGCCCTGCGTGTTTGTTTCTTTCGGAAAGTAATTAGCGTCGGCGCGCGAAGAAATCGGTCATCAATCGCCCGCATTCCGCTTCGCGCACACCGCCAATCACTTCCGGTACAAGTCCGACGTGCGGATCGCGGGGAATATCCCATACCGAACCGCATGCACCCAACTTGGCATCCCACGCGCCGAACACGATTCGTCCGACATGCGTTTGCAGGCACGCGCCGGCGCACATCGGGCACGGCTCCAAGGTAACAATCAACGTGCAATCGGCAAGATTCCACGTACCAAGCGACCGAGCGGCCTGCGTCATGGCCTTGACCTCGGCGTGCGCCAACGGATCGGCGTGCGCCTCGCGCATATTACGGCCACTGCCGATCACCGCTCCCCCAGCGTCAAGCACGACGGCACCGACCGGCACCTCGCCATCCGCGGCGGCTTCGCGGGCCAGCGCGATCGCCCGGTTCCATATCATCGTCCCATCGCATACGCCACAGTGTAGCGGCGGCCATACGACCGCTCCGCACGACTGGTCCGCACGTCCGACCTGCATGCCCGACCTGCGCGCCCAACCGAAGCGGCACGAACGTCAGCCCATGGCGAAACACGCTCATAACCGCCTCTTGGTAGGCTGGAAAAGGTTGGGAAATACGCGCGAAGGAGGCACGTTGGCGGTATTCGAGTTGATTCTATGCATCATCGCTGCCGTCGTGCTGTCCTCGTTCCTGAGCCGATTCATACCCAAGGTGTCCACACCGCTTGTGCAGATCGCGTTGGGAGCATTGGCATCGCAGCTGCCGTTCTTTCCAGATGTGACACTCGATCCGGAATTGTTCATGGTGCTGTTCATTGCACCGCTGCTGTATTTGGAAGCGCATGAGATTGACAAAACCGAGCTACTGAAATCCGTCAAACTGTCATTGTCGCTGGCGATCGGCCTGGCGATCGCGACCATGGTGGCGGTCGGTTTCGCATTGCACACCGTCTGGCCGGCGATTCCGCTCGTCTGCGGCACTTGCGCTCGGTGCCGCGCTCGGGCCGACCGATGCGGTCGCGGTGTCGTCGCTCGGCAAGGAGGCGGCGCTGACCGAACGCCAAACGAGCGTACTGAAGGGTGAATCGTTGTTCAACGACGCTTCCGGTATCGTCGGCTTCCAGTTCGCCATCGCGGCGGCGGTCAGCGGCGTGTTCGAAGTGGGCGAATCGGCCGCGCAATTCGTGATCTCGTTCTTCGGCGGCGCGATCTTCGGCCTTGTGGTGGGCACCATGGCCGACCTGCTGTTCGAATCACTGCGATCCCTTGGTTGGGAAACGACTACCAGCCGCATTCTCATGGAGCTATTCCTGCCGTTCATCCTGTATCTGGGTGCGGAGGCGGTACATGTCTCCGGCATTCTGTCGGTCGTGGCCGCGGGCCTGATCATCCGATTCGACCGCACCGGCATCGGACCGAATGTGGCACGCACGAACATCGTATCGTCAAGCGTGTGGGGCGTGCTGTCGTTCTCGCTCAACGGCACAGTGTTCATCCTGCTCGGCATGCTGCTGCCAAATGCCATGTCGGCCAGCTGGGATGATCCGCATGTCAGCAACCAGCTGCTGCTGGTCGCGATTCTCGTCGTCGCCGCCGTGGTGATCGTCATGCGGTTCCTGTGGATCTCGCTGATGCTGCGGCTCGCGCGCGACACCACCACCGGCAAGCGGCGCAAGATGACGGCGAAACGCTGGCGGTCCGCCGCGGTCATGACATTCGGCGGACCGAAGGGCACCATCACGCTGTCGTTGATGTTCACGATCCCCTACACGCTGGCGGCCGGCGCGAACTTCCCGATGCGCGACGAACTGATCTTTATAGCCGCCGGCGTGATCGTGGTGACGCTGCTGCTGGCGAATTTCCTGCTGCCGCTGCTTGCGCCGAATCGCGACAAGGACACGTCGACGGAAATGACGGAGATCACCATCGAAGTGCTGCGGCGGACGGTCGAAGAGCTGTCGGGCCGTGTCACGCCGGACAACCGTCGGGCGGTGCTTATGGTCATCGATTCCTATACGAAACGCATCACGCGGTTGAAACAGCGCACCGGCGAAATCGATCCGCAGGGGTATATGCAGCTGCAGATCGACGCGCTCAACTGGGAGAAGGAGTACGTCAAGAACCGTCTGGCGGGCGTGCGCGCGGCGATCAAGGCAAATCCCGCCGAGAACCGCGCCGCGAACGATCTGGAGGCCGAGGCCTGCGAGCGCCTGCTCGACCAGATCATGAGCTCGCTGCGCCACATCGAAACCGCACACAATTCAGGCCGTATGATCTGGCGCGTCAAAGGCCGGTACAAGGCGCTGCAGCGGCGCATGGGCACGTTGGCGAAACGCGTGAACAGCCGCATCCGGCGCACGACCCCGCTGTTCAGCGACGACGAGCTGTTCGCGCATACGCGCGTGGTCCAAGTGGATGCGATCGAACATGTGATCGACCGACTGTATGAGGAGATGGGCGGCGACACGTACAACACCGAGCACTGCTCCGGCCTGCTGTTGGACTACCGACGCAGCGAATCCGCGTTGAGGGCGCGTCCGAATATGGGCATCAGCGCCGAAGCGCAGGAACAGGCCGAGGAGGTCAAGCGCGAAAGCTACGGCATCGAGCTGGGCGTGATCCAGGACATGTATGAGGCCGGCGACATCACGCGTGCGCAAAGCAAGCAGCTGCGACGCAACGTGTATGTGATGAGTGTGGATGCGGACGCGCAGCTCTGACCCGGGTTGCGCGCTCAGGATACACGTTTCCCTCGCACGTTCATCGTGCTTAGCGGCCACGGCATATACCTGTATTACCAGCGCGAACAGCCAATCCCATGTATCCCTCCTACCGAGGAAAAATACCTCAAGGAACGGAAGAGCAGGGATCACGCGTCCGCATCCGAAAATCATCGGAACAGAACCCAAGAGCGCTTTTAAAACTTTTGCATATTATTTGAGACAAAGTAGGTATCTTGGAATAAAGATGAGGTTTTTCACTTCATCCGGTCGGAAATAAGCCGAAGTGAAAACAATGTGGATAACTCTGCAAAGATGAGAATTATCTGTTTCATTTAGACACGAATGCTCCTTTCGAAAGGATGATTGACAAATACCCCCTAATAGCCTATTGTTTAGTCATGCTTCATCGGCATTGTAAAGAAAGGGGATTGAATGAAAATAGTCAAGAGAATATCTCGCCCTTTTCATTGGTCTAGCACTTATGGTGGCTCTGCCTGTCACCGCTCATGCGTCTACAAACGATGATCAGCAAGACATCGCATCATTGGATATGTCCGTCATCGACGTGCAAATACAATCACGCGGCGTTATGACCGCGGAAGATCTGTACGACTTCCTCCAATCCGATGCAGAGAAAACTGTTGACATCGATGCTGAAACAGGGAAAATTACCGCCGTGAGCGAAGGTATAACGAAGCCTAGGATTGCGGTCAACAATATTTGCAATGGCCGTGATTCATGCCTTGTCCACAGTCGTGTTCCTTATGCGGACTTCGGATTTAGCGGGACCGGAACGAAGACCGGGAATTGGCCCTACCGCATCTCTTGGGAGACTGGTTCTCATACGGCAAAAGCTTGGTACAGACATGGCTATGACGTTGTTGGATGGGGCACTAAGTTCGGACCTCACACCAAGGCCAATATGAACGCTCCTGTCACGGCTGTTCAAGTCACCAATTACTCGTGATCCTGCATGAGTTTCTGGCGCAGAAGATAAAGACGGCTCATCAGAATTCTGATCCGCCTGGACATATGCCGCCGAATTCTCAGGAAGTTTTCAGAAAACACCAGACATGTGCTCAGCATCGAATGGTTATATATGAACTGTCAGCACAACGAGCCGACCAGGAACACAAGAGTTCCCGACAATTGAACCCTTTCTTCTTCTCTCTCCTTTCTCTCCCCGGTGGCCGATCCCACCGGGGTCTTCTTTTTTCGCCGCTTGCTTCGCCTCCCTTTCCCAGCTTGTTTCACGGCTTGTTTCACGTCCCTTTTCACGGATCTTTTCGCACTGCGAGCGTACGCCACAATCGCACGCTATATTGGAAATCATGAGCGACGCAATCGAAAACACAACAGGCAGCGCAGACAGCAATGATAAGACCAAGCTGATCGGCCGCGAATCGGACGTGGTGCCGGGCCGTTTCGGCGAACCGCTGCAAATCACGCATGTGCAGTATTCGCGCGGCGGCGGCAGCACCGCGCCGAAACGACCGTTGTTCCTGTGCCTGCACGGCTGGGGATCGAACGAGGCGGACTTGGCCGACATGATGCGCTACGTCGCGCCATACAACGATTTCGCCTCGTTGCGCGCGCCGTTGACGCTGCAGCCGGCTGGCCGCTTTGCACCCGGCGCGTACTCGTGGCTGCATGATTGTGTGGATACCGGCGAGGATTTGGACCGTGACGCATTCGCCGCAGCGAAAGCAATCGACGATTGGGTTTCGGCGAACATTCCCGACGACCGTGCCGTGGTGCCGATTGGTTTTTCGCAGGGCGGTCTGCTGGCTATTCACTTGCTGCGCGTGCACCCGGAACGCTACCGTGCGTCGATTTCATTGTCCGGTTTTCTTGCGCCCGGCACTGTTGCGGGAACCGCGCCGGCGGACGATCGCGTGGCTGAACTCAACATTCCGACGTTCTTCGGCTATGGCAAGAACGATACCGTGATTCCCATGCCGGAACTGTTCGCGACCGCCGCGTGGCTGGACGAGCACACGTTCCTTACGGAGAAAAGCTATCGTGGGCTCGACCATTCCGTAAGTATGGAGGAGTTCAGCGATTTGCGCGATTGGCTTGCCGCGCACAACATCGCGCCGGGCATCCTGTAGATCCGGGTCAGTTAGAACAGTCGGATTAGTCGGTGATGTCGGCCTTATAGAAGTTCACGTAGGAACGGCTCGGGGTCGGACCGCGCTGGCCCTGATAGTGCGAACCGGTCGTGGCGGAGCCGTACGGATGCTCGGCCGGCGAGCTCAGCTGGAAGAAGCACATCTGGCCGATCTTCATGCCCGGCCACAGCTTCACCGGCAGTGTCGACACGTTGGACAATTCCAGCGTGATATGACCTTCAAAGCCAGGGTCGATGAAGCCCGCGGTGGAGTGGGTAAGGATGCCGAGACGACCGAGCGAGCTTTTGCCTTCAAGACGAGCCGCGATGGATGCATCGAGCTTCACATACTCCCATGTGGACCCGAGCGCGAACTCGCCCGGGTGCAGGATCCACGGTTCGTCCGGTTTGACTTCGAACTGTTCGGTCAGCTCGCCCTGATTCTCAGCCGGATCCACGTACGTGTACGCATGATTGTTAAACAAACGGAAGAAACGGTCCAATCGCACGTCAATCGATGCCGGCTGCACCATCTCCGGGGTCCACGGATCGAGCGAGATATGACCGTCGGCCTGTGCGGCGAGAATGTCGCGATCGGACAGCAGCATCGAAATTCCTCCAAAAAAACGCCGGAACAATCGTCATACGAACGGACGCGCAACCAATGCGCGCCCGCCAATCGCAATCCAGTCTAGCGCGGCGGCGCTATAAGACGGACGCAACGAGCACCCATCCGCATTGCGCTGCACAGGCTCACGACACAGCAAAATGCGGATTGGAGGCCGGAAAACGACAGGCTACTCACGCATCACACGTAGAACGCACTTACGCAACTCGGACGCGACAAGCACGACCATCGCCAATCCAAGGCATTCGACCCACGCGCCGGCGGACAGAGGCACCGTACCGAACGCGGTGTTGAGGAACGGCACGTAGATCACCGCCACCTGCAGCAATGCGGACAGCGCGATCGCGCCCCACAACCACTTATTGGCGAACATGCCTACAAACACCGACTGATCATGCGAACGCGAGCACAGCGCGTTAATCATCTGCGCGAACACAAGGATGGTGAAGCCCATCGTACGAGCCTCCGTCATCTGCGCGTCGTGCCCGATGGCCGCAACGGAACGGTCCGTGAACAGACCTCCGGCGAGGTGCATGTCCATGCCAATCAGCGTGACGGCAGCCATAATCAAACCGATGAAAATGATGTCGCCCCACATCTGTCCGTCGATCACGCGATCGGTGAGCTTGCGTGGTTTGCGTGCCATCACGTCGTCAGTGGACGGGTCGACACCCATGGCGAGCGCCGGAGCCGCGTCAGTAAGCAGGTTGATCCACAGCAGCTGCGTGGCGAGCAGCGGCACGGTCACGCCTTGGCTGCCCGGCTGCGAGATGCCGAGGAAGCCGGCCAGCATCACACCGCCGAAGACCGTGAAGACCTCACCGACGTTGGAGCTGAGCAGGTATCGCAGGAATTTACGGATGTTGTCGAAAATGCCACGGCCTTCGCGCACCGCCTCGACGATGGTGCTGAAGTTGTCGTCGGCGAGGATCATCTTGGCACTCTGCTTGGTAACTTCGGTACCGGTGATGCCCATCGCGACGCCGATGTCCGCGGTTTTGACGGCGGGAGCATCGTTTACGCCGTCGCCGGTCATAGCCACGATATTGCCTTGCCGTTGCAGCGATTCGACGATTTTCAGCTTGTGTTCCGGCGCAACGCGCGCGTACACGGATATTTCGCGGGTGGCCTTGTCGAACGCTTGCTCGTCCGGCAGCTCGTCGAGTTGAACGCCGGTGAGCACTTTGCTACTAAGGTCGGCGCTGCCGACCGAGCTGCCGTCTCCGTCCGTTTCAATAATGCCCAGATCGCTGGCAATGCGTGCCGCGGTAAGCGGATGGTCACCGGTAATCATGACGGTGCGGATGCCGGCGCGATGCGCTTCGGCGACGGAATCGCGCACCTCCGTACGCGGCGGATCGATGATGCCCACCATGCCGACCCAGATCAGGTCGCTTTCCAGCACATCGCTTTGGTCGGCGATGTCGGCCACATGCCCGGCCGCGTTGATGCGCACGCCCGGCACGTCGGCGAGCGATGCTGTGCCGAGCGGCCGGTACGCCTGGCCCAACGGTGCGGTACGCTTCGGCGGACAGGCGTTCCACGGCGGCGAGGATCTGCTGGCGATCGCCTTGCGTCATCGGTCGTACGGCACCGTTGACCGCGATGCGGCTACAATAGCCGAGCAACACGTCGGGGGCACCCTTGGCGAAGACGGTGAGGCGACCCGCATCGGCGTTGTCCTGTGCGACGACGGCCATGCGTTTGCGGTCAGAGGTGAATGGAATCTCACCGACGCGCGTGTAGTTCGCGTACTTGCGATCGGCCTTCACCTTGCGTGCGGCGACGATAAGCGATACTTCGGTCGGATCACCGACAGCTTCCCACGTGGTGGCGGAGGCTGCGGAAGCCTCTCCAGCATCAACGTTTTCGCGTAGCTCACCGTCGTTGGCCAGCGCACCCACGGCGAGCACGGCGACGGCTTCGAGTTGTGCGGCGTCCTGCGCGGGCGACGGGGTGGGCATAAGCCCGGCGTCGGGAATCGCAATCATTCTGCCTTCTGGCGCATAGCCGGTGCCGGTCAGCTGCACCTCACCGCTCGGCGTGACCACGCGTTCCACCGTCATCTCGTTGCGGGTGAGCGTGCCGGTTTTGTCGGAGCAGATCACCGACGCGGAACCGAGCGTTTCCACGGAATGCAGTTTCTTGACGATCGCATGATGTTCGGCCATGCGGCGCACGCCGAGCGCGAGCACGACTGTCAGAATCGCGGCGAGCCCTTCCGGCACGGCCGCAACGGCCAGCGAAACGGATAGCAGCAGCGAATCGATTACGTCGTGGATGTCGTTGAAGCCTTCGGTCAGCGCAAGCGCCACCAGCACGACCGCCGCGATAATGCACACCGCGATGCCGAGAATCTTGGAAACGTAGTTCATTTCCTTCTGCAGCGGACTGTCATCATCATCCGTGGCCTGCAGAAGGTCCGCGATTTTACCGACCTGCGTGCGCATGCCGGTGCTCGTCACGATTGCGCGGCCGGTGCCTTGCGTTACGGACGTGCCGTTGAACACCATATTGGCGCGATCACCCAAGGCCTTGGCTTCGGCAAGTGTGTCGACGTTTTTGCCGACCGGTACGCTTTCACCGGTCAGGCTCGCTTCCGCCACGCGCAGGCTGGCGGCGGCGAGCAGACGTCCGTCGGCGGGAATGGAGTCGCCTTCACCGAGCACGACCATGTCTCCCGGCACCACGTCGACGGTGTTGATGCGTGCGATTTTGCCGTCGCGCAGCACGTTGGTTTGCGGCGCGGTCATTTGGGAGAGCGCTTCGACGGCTTCTTCCGCTTTCGATTCCTGAATGTAGCCGAGTACCGCGTTGACGATAAGGATAAGCACAATGACGATGGCGTCGAACGGCAGTATTTCGCCGCCTTCCGCGCCTGGCGCAGCGTTGGCTTTTTCGATGAACCATGCGATGAGCGAGATGCCGGTGGCAGCGAGCAGCAGGTAGACGAGGGGGTCTTTGAACTGCGCCAGGAACTTCTTCCATTTTGGCACGGGTGGTGCGGATGCGAGCTCGTTCGGCCCGTATTGCGCGAGTCGGCGTTCAGCTTCGGCTTGGCTCAGACCGGTGTTCGGATCGACGCCGAGCGATGCGGCCACGGCTTGCGCGTCGGCAAGCGACGGGTCGATTTGTGGCGGCTGCTGGTTTTGCTGGTTTTGCTGATCCTGCCGAATCTGCGTGCGATCGCCCGTAGCGGAATCGCCGTCAAAAATTGGCATGGGACTGGAAGGACTGATCTTTCTTGCGATCATCCATGGTGATCTCCTTGGGAGCGCCGCGGAGTAGTCAGCTCTCCCCCGTCTTACGTATGCCGCGAATCGCGGAAATCGAAAATCCGCGGAATCGCAAGCATTTTGCAAAGGCGAGGCAACGCTGCGCGGTTGTGGGCACCGGGCGGACGCCATCGGCGCATCCTGTTATTATCGCACATCCTCGGCGTGTGAAAAATGGACATGTGGCGGAACGATGCATGGCACGCGACGGGTGCACGATACCATGAAGTGTGATATATTATCGGTAGTTAGTAAAATTCATTACTAAACGGTCGTGCAACATCGCACGGCGCAACCGCAACGATGCAGTGACATCAAGTAATACAGGGGGATGCAAGATGGCAGATACAGCCGAACTCGCAATCGTACATGCAACCACGGCAAGTGCAAGCTGGCTCACCGATCCGACGGTGTTCGCAGCGAACCGCAAGCCGGCACATTCCAGCCACCGATATGTCATCGGCGAGACGAGCGAGCCGAAGCAGAGCCTCGACGGCGAATGGAAGGTTCGTATCGAACAAGCGCGCAACGTGGACGTGGAAAGCGCTCCGTTCGCGGCCGTCGATTTCGAGGATGGCGATTTCGGCGCGATCGAGGTGCCGGGCCACTTGCAGATGGCCGGCTATCTCAAGAACAAGTACGTCAACATCCAATATCCGTGGGACGGTCACGAGGATCCGCAGGCGCCAAATATTCCGGAAAACAACCATGTGGCGATCTACCGCCGTCGATTCGCGCTCGACGCGCAGCTTGCGCGCACGCTGGAAAACGACGGCACGGTCAGCCTCACCTTCCACGGTGCCGCCACCGCGATCTACGTATGGCTTGACGGCACGTTCGTGGGTTACGGCGAGGACGGATTCACGCCGAGCGAATTCGATGTGACGGAAGCGCTGCGAAACGGCAATGGCAACGCCGCCGATTCCCCCGAAGCCGAGCATACGCTCACCGTCGCCTGCTACGAATATTCGAGCGCCTCTTGGCTGGAAGACCAGGATTTCTGGCGACTGCACGGCCTGTTCCGCACCGTCGAGCTCGCCGCCCAGCCGCATACGCACGTCGAAACCGTGCAGCTTGAAGCCGACTACACCGCAGCCGACACCGCCGGTACGGCCGACACCGCCGAACTCAACGCGGCACTCACCTTGCGCAACCCCGCCGACGCGATGACTATCGAAAGCACGCTGCGCGACGGCGACGGAAATGTCGTATGGGAATCAACGCAGGCCTGCAACGGCGAAATCGCCCTTAATTCCGGCAAAATGACGAACATCGCGCCGTGGAGCGCGGAATCGCCGACGCTGTACACGCTGACCGTACGCGTCGTCGGACATGACGGCGCCATCATCGAAACCGTGACGCAGAAGATCGGCTTCCGCACATTCCGCATCGAAAACGGCATTATGACGCTCAATGGCAAGCGCATCGTGTTCAAGGGCGCGGACCGCCACGAATTCGACGCGAAGCGCGGGCGTGCGATCACCCGCGAGGACATGCTTTCCGACGTGGTCTTCTGCAAGCGCCACAACATCAACGCCATCCGCACCTCCCACTACCCCAACCAGGAGTATTGGTACGACCTGTGCGACGAGTACGGTCTGTATCTGATCGACGAGACGAATATGGAGACGCACGGCACGTGGGTGGCAAACAATGTCGAGCGTCCTGAAGACGGCATCCCCGGCAGCCGCCCCGAATGGGAGGGCGCGTGCGTGGACCGCATCAACAGCATGATGCGCCGCGATTACAACCATCCGAGCGTGCTGATCTGGTCGCTTGGCAACGAGTCGAGCGCGGGCGAGGTTTTTCGTGCGATGTATCGCCACGCGCACACGATTGATCCGAATCGTCCGGTACATTACGAGGGTTCCGTGCACATGCGCGAATTCGAGGATGTGACGGACATCGAAAGCCGTATGTACGCGCATGCTGACGAAATCGAACGCTATCTGAACGACGGCAGCCCGGCACATACGGACGGTCCAAAGAAGCCGTACATTTCCTGCGAATACATGCACGCAATGGGCAATTCGTGCGGCAATATGGACGAATACACGGCGTTGGAACGCTACCCGATGTACCAGGGCGGTTTCATTTGGGATTTCATCGACCAGGCAATCGAGACCAAGCTGCCCGACGGCACGACACGCATGTGCTACGGCGGCGATTTCGGCGATCGTCCAAGCGATTACGAATTCTCCGGCGACGGCCTGCTGTTCGCCGACCGCACCCCCTCGCCGAAAGCGCAGGAAGTCAAGCAGCTGTATGCGAATGTGCACATTGCCGTCGATGCTTCCGGCATCACGATCATCAACGAACAATCTGTTTGTTTCGACGGCTGATTCCACGTTTGTGTTGCGTATTTTGGCTGATGGCAAGACGGCTTGGTCTTCTTCGCGCCGCTTCGATGTTGCTGCAGGAGCAAGCGAACATGTTGAGATCGATTGGCCGATCGACGATTACCGCGCAGGTGCGAAGGAACTGGTTTTGGAGGTTTCCCAGCAGTTGTCTGCCGCTTGCGATTGGGCTCCGGCCGGTTATGAGCTTTCGTTCGGCCAGTGCGTGGTTGCGGGTGGCAAGAACGTCTCTGCGGGCGATGCAGTTAACACCACTTCCGATGGAGCGATCACCTTGGGCCGCTGGAATATCGGCG
>ENA-OQCR01000116-OQCR01000116.1-human-gut-metagenome-genome-assembly--contig:-NODE-116-length-12238-cov-1.175378_pt1 | contig 12238 bp, 13 predicted proteins | sample MGYA00242763_ERZ504589 | MGnify/ENA primary metagenome ERZ504589 (study PRJEB26092, sample SAMD00036321) | human gut metagenome | host: Homo sapiens | study: EMG produced TPA metagenomics assembly of...
TGCATGCGTTCTCAGCCTCTGGCGCTGGCGCTTCCACAAAGGAGATGTGGAAGCAGTTATCTCCCTGCCGGTTTCCGACGAGCGGCTTACCCGTTATCTGAAAGGCGAAACTCTTATGATCGAGCCGGAAGAGGCCGCTCACAAAAAAGGCTGGCACCTTCTCTGTGTGGACGGTTATCCTCTCGGCTTCGGAAAGCTTGTAAACGGGATCCTGAAAAACAAATATCCTGCTGGCTGGAGAGTGTAATCTCTCCGCCGCAGGATATCTGCCCACATTAACATATCATTTCATTTTCAGATCAGAGACTGAACGCTTCTCCAAGAGTAAACGAATAAATATACCGTTCCTTCACCTTCCGGCCTGTCATCCGTTCCAGCGCCTGGGCGTAATCCTCCAACTGTACATGATAACGGTCGATCAGCTTCTGTTCTTCTCCACGTCTCACAAAGTCCGTTTTATAATCCACCAGAACGATTTCTTCATCCTCTATAAAATACGCATCAATGATTCCCTGTACCAGAACATTTTCCTCACACTGCCACTGCGGATCGAGCTCCGAAGCTTTTCTTGCGATCACAAAAGGCTGCTCCCGGAACAGAAGTCTCTTCTCTGAAGCTGCTTTCATCCGCTGTCCGAGAGGTGCTTCCACAAAATTCCAGATATCCTTTACCCGGACCGACTCAGCCTCTTTTCTTTCCATCTTCCTGGCGTCAACCCATTCTCTCAGCTGTCTGCGGATCTCATCCCTATTTGCTGTCTTCTGGTAGTCCAGGCATTCCATTACACGATGATAAGCCGTTCCACGAAGTGCCCCTGTATGCCCTTCCTCTTTCTTCTCCTCGATAAATCGGGGAACCAGCGGCTGAATCTCTTCTTCCGTCTCATAATCCACCGTTTCTTCCAGATCCTGCTCACTGTGGTAGCTTCTCTTTTTCAGTTCTGATACACTCACCTTCACAGGAAGATCTTCCAGATTATTGATAGGGATATACAAAGGAAAAACGTCTCTGGATCTCCTCCCGGATCTCACTGTCAAAAACTCTGCCCGGATTCCAGTTCTCCAGTGTTTCCTTCTTCATTTCCCGCTCTGCCTGTTCCATAACCTCACTTTCTGTCAGTTCCCGTGCTGTGACCCGTGTAACTTTGAATTCTGCCGGATCTTTGTACAGAGGATTTGCGGTATTCATAAAGATGCCATATTCATGAAATAATGGTGCCATGCAGCGATGTCTTGCCAGTGCCGGAAGCACATAATCCCAGTAAGTCTTCCCGCAAAGCCTCCTGCCCAGAGAAAGCAATGGTTCCTCACTGTCCCTTAATGCGGACAATTCCCCCAATTCCGGATGCAGGGCTCCAATGGTTCCACTGAGGATCAATTTTTCCTTTGCACGTGTAAGCGCTACATAAAGTACCCTCAGCTCCTCTCCAAGGCTTTCCATCAGGAGCGCTCTCCGTATGATCTGCCTGCAAAGGGATGGAGCGATGATCCTCTTCTCCGGCAGGATCGCATCCGCACCGATCCCCAGCTCCGGATGGATCAGGATACTTGCGTTCATATCCCGGAAATTAAAGCGTTTTCCCATTCCTGCTGCAAACACTACCGGAAACTCCAGTCCCTTGCTCTTATGGATCGTCATGATCTGTACTGCACTTTCCCCGGTTCCGGAAAGATTTACCTCCCCGTAATCCACCTGATACTGCTGAAGCTTCTGGATATATCTTACAAAATTAAAAAGGCCTCGATAGCTTGTCTTCTCATATTCCATTGCCTTTTCCACAAGCATGTTCAGGTTTGCATTCCTCTGTTCACCATTTGGCATTGCCTTTGCATGGTCTCCATATCCGGTACATGCAAGTACCTCCAGGATCAGCTGATGGACCGGCGTGTAAGCCGCCTTATCACGAAGTGTATTCATGGTGTCCATAAAACAGGACAGCTTCTCTCCGAGGATTTTTTTGTTTTCCTCAAAGCTCCCATGCTTTCTGTAGTCCTCCACAAACCTGCACACACATTCATAGATCATTCCTTCCGGATATGCGATCCGAAGCTCAGCCAGTTCTTCTGTGGTACATCCAACGATCGGTGAACGCAGTACGCCGGTCATGGGAATATCCTGCAGCGGATTATCTAGGATCCGGAGATAATTCAGCAGTGTCACAACCTCTGTTGCAGAAAAATATCCGGTTCTGGAGGGCGTATATACCGGTATCCCTCTTGCACTCAAAACCTCCCCGAAGGTTTCAGCCCAGCCTGAAGCAGATCGGAGCAGGATCACGATATCTCCATATTGAAGAGGTCGATACTCTCCCGTTTCCTTATCCAGCACCCGTTCATGCCCTACCATAGATCGGATCCTTCCTGCAATAGCAAGGGCCTCCAGCTCTCTCTCATTCTCCGTTACTTCTTCATCCTCCTCTTCCAGCAGCGGACTGTATTTATCCACAAGAAGGATCTCTGTTTTTACAAATTCCGGATCCTGGCCTTCCGGAAAAGAAGCTCCGGGATACAGAGCTGCCGCCTCGTCGTAAGCAATTCCTCCCAGATCTTCCCCCATGATCTGCCGGAAAATAAAGTTGACACTTTCAAGGACTTCCGGTCTGCTTCGGAAATTTTTGTGCAGGTCGATCCGCTGTTCCGGACTGTCTTCCAGTGAATAGCTCTTATATTTTTCCATGAACAGTTCCGGACGGGCCAGACGAAAACGGTAGATGCTCTGCTTTACATCTCCTACCATAAAGATATTTTTGCGTTCATTGACCCAGCCGGAAACTGTCTGCATCAGGATCTCCTGAACCAGATTACTGTCCTGATACTCATCCAGCAGGACCTCATCATATTTTTCAGAAAGCTCTCTTGCCGCCTGGCTGGGCACATAGGTTTCTCCTTCCTTTTTCAGAAGGATGTCCAAGGCAAAATGTTCCATATCTGAAAAATCCAGAACATTTTTTTTCACGCTTCTTTGCCTGGAAACGTTCTGCAAAATCCTTTGTCAGCTTTACCAGCATCTCCAGCGGTGGTGCAGATGCTTCTGTCAGTTCCGTCAGCTCAGCCAGATTTCCGTAAAAATATCGGATTCCCCAGTTCCTTCAGATATCTTTTGCATCTTCGCGAAGAGCTTTTACCAGATTTTTCAGCTGCTCCGATACTCCCTCCATTTTTTTTGAGGAAAGTCTTGCAAACTTCAGATTCCGGAGATTCTGCGCTATCTCATCATAATCCCTTTTAACGGACAGTTGTTTTAACTGCCGGATCAGTATCATATCCTTTTCCAGAGCCTCCAGATAAAGCTCCGGTCCATCCTGGAGCTGACAGGTCTTCATTGCGGTTTCTGTAGCTCTTCCGCTTCTTTCAGTGCGCAGTCTGCAGCCTCCCACAGATATCGGAACCATCGCGTTCCCTCAAGACCTTTTCCGGATCCAGATGATAATTCTCCACACAGCTGTCCAGCCATTTTTCGGGCCATGGATTACTCATCGCAGCATTATAAAGCTCCAGCACATGTTCCTTCAGTCCTTCATCCGTTTTTCCTGGCGCATAGCATTCCACAAATGCAGTAAAATCTGCCTTTCTTTCTGCATAATGATCCTCAAAAAGCTCCTTCAGCACATCTTCCTGCAAAAGCTTCAGTTCACCCTCATCTGCAGTCCGGTAACCCGGATCCAGTCCGATCAGATGAAAATAATTTCGGATCACATAGGCGCAAAAGCCGTCAATGGTAGTGATCTGTGCCGTATGGATCAACGTCATCTGTCTCTGCAGATGCTCATTATCCGGATCTTCAGCCAGTGCCTGATCCAGTCCACGTTCGATACGTTCCCGCATCTCTCCCGCTGCCGCCCTTGTAAATGTCATGATCAGAAGACGGTCAATGTCCACCGGTTTCAAAGGATCCATGATCTTACTTAAGATTCTCTGCACCAGCACTGCAGTTTTACCGGAACCGGCTGCTGCGCTGACCAGAATATTCCGGTCCCGGAGCGTGATGACCTTTTTCTGCTCTTCAGTCCATTTCACTGCCATTCTCTTCCTCTCCCTTCATGATCTTTTTCCACAGTACATCTTCTTCTATGGACGACAGCCTGTGAAACTCATATCCCGGTATCTTCCTGTCGAAGCCGCACACAGTAAGATACGGACAATATGTGCAGGCATTCTTTTTTCCAAGTTCATAGGGTTCCACTGCCGCATTTCCATCCAGGATCGATTCCCTGATGTCACAGATCTTTCTCCGCACATACGCTCCCAGAGCATCAAACTGCTTCCTTGAGGCAACAGAAGATCTTTTGCTGAAGCTTCCGTCCCGGTTCAGGGATACCGGTATGGAGGCCATAGTGCTGTCGATTTTGGTACTCATATTATCATCTGCCTGTACAAGCCCGTTCATTTTCATTTTCTTCAGCATCTGCTCATTGATGCTTTCCATATCCGCATGGATCTTCTCCTGTATCATAGGATCCTTCACATTATAATAAAACACACCGGCCGGAACGATCTCGCGATCCGGATACTTCCGTTTTTCCACCTGTAATGCTCCATCCAGATAGACCATCAGCTGAAGCTGAAGGCCATGATACAACGCCAGCAGATCAAACGAAGTATTTCCGGTTTTATAATCGATCACCTTCACATAGACCCGGTTGTTCTCCGGCTCTTCCATGATATCCACACGGTCGATCCTTCCGCCCTGAAACCTCACCTCAAATCCTTCCGGCCGGAATGCTCCATGCTTCAGCTGTTCTTGCAAAGCCCACACGGTACGCCGCAAAATACGTCTGGTCCGCTCGATCATATATTCATTTCTCGCACTGCTTTTAAGGATCGTATTTCCGTAATCTGCGGAAACCTGATCCAGACAGCTGTCTATGATACGGTTTCGCTCTTCCTCCGTAAGCTCTGCCCAGTCCAGTCCCTCTTTTCGGACTTCCGCTGCAAATTTTTCCAGTGCCATATGCATGACATTTCCCATATCCATAGCCCGGAACTCATACTCTGCACGTTCTGTAACCTTCAGGCCATACTGCAGAAAATGTGCAAATGCACAGGCCGCAAAACGCTCCAGCCGGGTAGCACTGTACGGGGAAATTTCTCCATAGAGGATCTTTGCCACTGTTTTTCCGATCTTATCTGACGGTCGTTCTGAAAAAGATGCCTCTGTAAGTTTTTTTACAAGGATCCGGTATTCCGGGCTCTGAAGATACCAGCTGTACAGTTCCTGGAAGACCGCATTATCCTGGTAAGCTTCTCCTGCAAGCCCTCTCAGGAAAATAATCCAGGCTGATTCCCGGAAGCTCCAGTAATTCCATAGGTTCCTGCATATCTCCGCACTGCCGGATCTCCATTTCCGGAAACATCTCCCGGATATTACTGACAAGAAAGGCCGGACTCAGGGCTTTTCCCTGGCTGTCGGACTGACAGAAGGACAGGCAGAGCAGTTCTCTTGGCTTGGTCATGTTCAGATACAGATAAAATCGCTGCATGTTCATCAGTTCCTTTGGCCCCGGTGCAAGCTGGATCCCCTGATCTGTAAAAAATTCTCTGTCAATCTCCGTAAGCATTCCTCCACCGGATGTATTCTTCGGAATATTCCCTTCATTTACTCCCACAAAAAACAGTGCACGGATATCCTTCAGCCTGGTTCTCTCCATATCTCCCACAAGTACCTGGTCCATACTTGGCGGGATCAGCGCCACCTTGGCCTGGTTTAGTCCTGTTTCCAGAAGCTGACGGAAATCCTGGCGGTTCACGGTTTCCTCTCCAAGGATCTCCACCATATTATCCAGAAGTTCCATAACAATTCCGTAGATCTGGGCATATTCCTTTTCCATGGCCTTGTCGCCCTGTTCCTTGAATTTCAGTTCCTGATGCTTCAGTTTCTGCTGCACCTGGCTCCGCACTGCAAACTCGTAGAGAAAAGTACAGTATTCCCCGCACCGTCTTTTTCCCACCTTTAAAGCTTAGCGCAAGCTCTCTGGTCTCATCTGCGAACCGCTGCCGGATCTCATTAAGCCTCTGAATGCTTTCCGACGGCATTCCCCGGTAAATACGCACCCACACTTCCTCCCATTTCTTAAATCCACGGATACCAAGAGCCAGCACATAATTCTCCAGAAGGTCTGCTTCCTCCCTGGTCACACAGGACATTCCGCACCGGAGATACCGGAATACACTCTCATAGGAAAAATCCTGCACTGCCATCTCAAGTGCTGCCCGGAAATATTCTACAAACGGATTCATCAGGACCGTGTGCTTCTCATCAATGAAATACGGGATCCCTGCTGCTGTAAATACCTGCTTTGCAAGATTTCCATACTCCTCCAGGTTACCTGTGATCACGGCGATCTCACCGTAACGGCAGCCCTTTTCCCTTACAAGTCTGGCGATCCGGGCGGGCAGCTTCTTCCATTTCCTTCTGCGGGTTCACTGCCGAAAACATGCAGATCTCATCCTGCGCTTTTTTATATATATTTTTTCGGTAACGGAAGATATTTTTTTCAAGGAAATGAAGGGCAGGTGCCTGGGAAAAGCGGGATTTTCCCACATCCTTCAAAAGAACCGGTGTCTCGATCTCCCTGGTCAGCTCCGAAAGCCCGTGGATCATCTGACGGCTCATATAAAAAGCTGATAAGGTTTTCCTCTCATGTTCAGATTCTCATCCGCATCCATGGTCACCGTTACCATCACCTTCTCACAGACAGCAAGAAGTTCTCCCACAACACGCATCTGAATAGGCGTAAAACCGGTGTAACCATCCAGAAGGAGTACACTGTTTTTCATTTTTTCAGAAAACGGAAGAGCTTTTTCCAGCGCATCCATTACTTCTTCTCCTGTCATATAATGATCCTTCAAATATCCGGTAAATGCCTGGTAAAGAACAGCTACGTCTTTCAGCTTCATCTGAAGTAACGCTCTGTCACCGGAATCCTCGATCATCTCCTGGATCTCACTGTCCCGGATATCGTACTGCATAAACTCCGACAGGATAGACTTCACTTCATCCAGGTATCCCGCTTTACGCATCTGACCTCCCAGATAGGAAAGCTCCTTTCCATGCTGCTGTACCATCTTCTGCAGCACCATACTCTTACCGGTTTCTTCCAGAAGGATGCGGCTGTCTCCTCCAACTTCCTCCAGAACACGGTATGCAAGACGCTCAAAGCTCAGGATATCAATATTCAAGATTCCCCTGCCCGGACTCATCTCCACCAGTGTCTTCTGGGTCTGCATGGTAAACTGCTCCGGCACGATCACATAAAAAAGCTTCTCAGGATGCAGCCCCGCCTGTTCTATGATATTCTGATAAGCATAACAGGATTTTCCGCTTCCGGAACTTCCTATGATAAACTGTAATGACATCTTCATCCTCCCGATCACTTGCAGATTTTCAGTCATTCCGGCGCCATCCTGCGCCTGAAGTATTCCTATCATACCACAAATTCTACTCCTATAGAACGGTCGTTCTCTATATTCTGAAATATCTGCCTGCTCTTTTCCTTATTTTTCCAGGCACAGTATCGAATAACCTGCGCACAGCTGTGGCATAAATCCTCCCTCCCGATAATAAACTATATAAAAAGCTTTGGGAGGCGTGCGCCATGAGTTCCAAAACCAGGATCATCGTCCTACATATGAAAGAGATCATTTACACAGCTGTCTTTCTGGCTCTCGCTGTTGTTCTGGCTGTCGTTCTTTTCTTCATGTTCGGTCCCGGAAAAAATGCCAGTCATACAGCCAGCGAAAAATCCCGCTACAAGCCGGGCGTCTATACCTCTTCCATCACCCTGAACGAGAATACCTTTCGATGTGGAAGTTACTGTAAATGCTGACAGGATCAAGGTCCATCCGTCTGGTGAATTTAAATGAAACCACAAAAGCTTCCTATCCTCTTATGGAACCGGTTCTGGATTCTTTGGCAAGTCAGATCTATTCCAGTCAGTCCCTGGAAGACATTCAGTACGCAGGAGACCGGAAATATACCTCCCAGGTACTCCTTTCAGCTATCACGGATGCAGTAAAAAAAAGCGGAGAACACTTAAGCTCTCCGCTTTTTTCTCATATCAGATATATTTGATCCTGTAACAGCATTCACATTCCTCTTTGTGATCTACGTTCAGATTTCAATCTTCTCCAGCACATCCTGCCAGATCTTTGCACTTGCATCACTTGGCATTCTGAGATCTCCTCTTGGAGAAAGTGCCACACTACCTACCTTCGGGCCATCCGGCAGACAGGAACGCTTGAACTGCTGGGCAAAAAATCTCCGGTAGAAGGTTTTCAGCCATTTCAGGATCGTCTCTTTATCATAAATCCCAGCAAAGGTCAGGCAGGCAAGCCTGTAGATCTTATCCGGTGTAAATCCTGCACGCAGCATGTAATACAGATAAAAATCATGAAGCTCATAAGGTCCTACCAGATCCTCCGTCTTCTGGGCGATCTTGCCATCCTTAGGAGGAAGAAGCTCCGGGCTTACCGGAGTATCCAGGATATCCAGAAGAACCTCCTTCAGTTCCTCATCTCCGCAGGTATCCGCATAATAACGTACCAGATGACGTACCAGTGTCTTCGGGACAGAAGCATTCACACCATACATGGACATGTGATCGCCATTATAGGTTGCCCAGCCAAGAGCCAGCTCGGAAAGGTCTCCGGTTCCCACAAGAACGCCGCCTTCCTTGTTTGCCGTATCCATCAGGATCTGCGTACGCTCACGTGCCTGGCTGTTCTCATACGTCACATCGTGGATCTCCGGATCATGTCCGATATCCCGGAAATGGATATTTACCGCCTCTTTGATATTTACCTCGGTAAGCCTTGCACCAAGGCAGCGGCTTAACTTGCAGGCATTCTGATAGGTTCTGTCTGTGGTTCCAAAGCATGGCATGGTCACACAGTGGATCTGTTCTCTCGGCATTCCCATCCGGTCAAAGGCACGTGCCATTACAAGAAGCGCCAGGGTAGAATCTAGTCCTCCGGAAAGTCCTACCACCGCACTCCTGCTGTGGATATGCTCCATACGTTTCTTAAGTCCCATAGCCTGGATGTTCAAGATCTCCTCGCAGCGCTCATCACGCTCTTCCTTCACAGACGGAACGAAGGGATACTGTGGATATTTTCTGGTAAGTCTTGTTTCCTCCTCTGCTACGGAAAAATCAACTCTTGTATGACTGCAGGTAGAAACTGCCGGATACGTGGACATTCTTCTTCTCTCATCAGCCAGTCTCTGCACATCGATCTCACTGTAAATGATGCCGTTCTCAAAGCGTCTGCTTTCCGCAAGCATGGAACCGTTCTCTGCGATCATATTCTGTCCGCCAAACACGAGATCCTGGGTAGACTCCCCTTCCCCTGCACTGGCATAAATATATCCGCAGATCAGTCGTGCTGACTGCCCGCTTATCAGAGTTCTCCGGTAGGAATCCTTACCTACATCTCATCACTGGCAGAAAGATTAACGATGATATGCGCACCGTTGACGGCATGACGGATACTTGGCGGCGCAGGGACCCAGAGATCCTCACAAAGCTCTGCTGCAACGGTGAATTCCGGAAATTCCTTACATTCAAAGATCAGCTCTGTTCCAAAAGGAATTTCATCCCAGAACTCATCCTCCTCATTTTTCTCGCACTTCAGGAAGTCCACAAATTCCACATCTTCTTCCTCTGCACCTGCAAACTGTCTCTGCTCATAAAACTCATTATAATTCGGAATATGTGTCTTCGGCACAAATCCCACGATACGGCCATGATTCAGAGCTGCTGCCACATTATAGAGCTTGCCTCTGTGACGCAGCGGGAGTCCCACAAAGATCAGGGCGTCCGTCTCCCTTGTCTCCTCTGCAATATGCAGAAGCTCATCCCACGCACTGTCCAGAAGACATCTCTGGAGAAAAAGATCGTGACAGGTATATCCTGTGATACAAAATTCCGGAAATACCATCAGCTTGACATGTTCCTTTTCCATTTCATGAATGGCCTCAGGATTTCCTCTCCGTTTGCCTTGCAGTCTGCAACGGTAACTCTCGGCGTTGCCGCTGCCACCTTGATAAAACCATGCTTCATTTTTTCTTCCTCCCGAGTTTTATCGCTTGCACTCTCTTATGATCCTCTTAAGATCTTCCACGGTAAAATTATAATTCTTATTGCAGAAATGGCAGTTCATCTCAATGTCCTTGCCTTCCTGGATCATCTCGTTAAGTTCTTTTCTTCCGATGCTGATCAGCGCTTTTTCCACACGCTCTCTGCAGCAGTTGCAATGGAACTGTGTGGGCAGTGTATCATTGATCTCTATGTCAAAGCCTTCCAGTACTTTTTCAAGAAGACTTTCCGGTGTGTGTCCCTGCTCCAGAAGATTGGTAACAGAATCGATCTTTGATTACGTTTTCCTCAAGCTTTGCGATCACCTCTTCCTCTGCAAAAGGCATCAGCTGTACAATAAAGCCTCCCGCCTGACGGACTGTATTATCCTTATTCATCAGCACACCCAGTCCTACCGCAGACGGAACCTGCTCGCTGGTTGCAAAATAATAGGTGAGATCTTCTGCGATCTCGCTGGTCTGAAGAGCAACCTGTCCACATATGGCTCTTTCAGTCCCATATCCTTGATCACATCCATAAAGCCTACACCGACAGCTCCCGCAACATCCAGCTTGCCTTTGCTGTTTGCCGGGATACATACATCCGGATTCCCCACATAGCCCTTTACATTTCCGTGAGAATCTGCAGTTACTGTGATTCCCTGCAGTGGTCCGCCTGCATGGATCCGAAGTGTAAGGAGATCCTTTTCTCCTTTCATCATAGCTCCCATCATGGCACCGCCGGTAAGGAGACGTCCCAGTGCCGCTGTTGCCACCGGACTGGTGTTATGATTCTTTCTCGCTGTCTCCACCATATCGGTTGTAACAGCCGCAAATGCACGGATCTGGCTGTTTGCCGCTGTTGCTCTTACAATATAATCACTCATATAAAAAATTTCCTCCTTTATTTCTCGTCTGACGGAATTTCCTTTCCATGTTCTCTGGCCACAAAAGTCAGTCTTCCGCTGTCCGGCTTCGGTGCATCCTTGGTGTATGCGTCATAAACCGCCAGCGGGATCAGGCCTGCCTTTTCAAGAAGTTCCCTTACTTTCTCCGGATCATAGGCCTTCTGGTAATGAATTTCCTCGTCTCTCTCATAAAGACCATCTTCTCTCGGAAGAAACAGAGTCAGATCATACACATTGATCCCGGTCTCCTCATCAAATTCATTTTCCCAGATAAAGCTTCCCTCTTCCCGGTTTTCTGCAATCGTCGTGTTGCCGATGACCTCCCGGTATTTGTACGGAGTATTCATATCAAAGACAAAGATTCCGCCCGGATCCAGATAATTATTTACCAGTGCAAAAAGATACTCCAGATCTTCCTCGTCCGTCAGATAATTCATGCTGTCACAGACACTGATCACAGCACGAACCGTACCATATAACTCAAAATCCTGCATATCCTGCAAAAGATACAGAATATCATGACCGGATTCTGCCCGCTTCTCCATAGCCTCTGCAAGCATCTCCTCAGAATTATCGATACCGATCATATCATATCCGGCATCTGCAAGCATCTCTGTCACAGTACCTGTTCCACATCCCAGCTCCAGAACCAGACCATCCCTGATCCCGTCCTGAGCCAGTGTTTCTATAATATAGTCTGCCCATTCACGATAGTTTACATTATCCATGAAAACATCATAAACACCGGCAAATCTTCCATATGATTCCATTCATCAGCCCTCATTATCTACCTGTTTTACTGTTCACTCCGTTCACAGCAACACATATTTTCCCTGCTATTCTACCACAACATCCGTTCTTATGTAAATAACAGGTTGGTCTCTGTCAGCGCAAAAAAGGACGACTGTTTTTTACAGCAGCCGTCCTTTTCAACTTTTCTGTTACTGATTCTTAGGCATATAGCGGACATACGCCGGTTCTCCATGATAGTAATAGTCAACGCCGTTCTCATCATAAACGTCCTCACCATTAGCAAAATCATAGGTATTTCCGTCATCATCACTCCATGTACCGTCACCGTTCGGATAAATTACAAGCGGATATCCGTCGGAATTTCTGTAAATAGTTCTTGTCTGATCTGTATCATAGTCCGGATCATCTGTTCCTACAGGTGTTCCGTCTGCATAATATCCATTGGAGGAACCATCGTCATAATCATAAGATCCGTCGCTGCTGCCATCAGAAGTATAGTCTGATGA
>ENA-OQCR01000117-OQCR01000117.1-human-gut-metagenome-genome-assembly--contig:-NODE-117-length-12220-cov-1.427603_pt1 | contig 12220 bp, 15 predicted proteins | sample MGYA00242763_ERZ504589 | MGnify/ENA primary metagenome ERZ504589 (study PRJEB26092, sample SAMD00036321) | human gut metagenome | host: Homo sapiens | study: EMG produced TPA metagenomics assembly of...
GGAACTTTTCGTACTGAGAAAGAATTTCCCCTTCCTGAACCTTAATCTCTGTCTCAGTCTGAATATCTGCTTCCTTCAAAGTTCCGGCCTTAAACTGTTTCACCATATCCAATGCTGCAAGCTTTCCTTCTGCAAGAGCTCCTGTTACATATTTCTGCGGACATCCACCTGCAACATCACCAGCTGCATAAAGACCTTTCACCGTGGTCTCACGGCCTGTATTTACCCAGTAGCCGCTGGCTGTATGACCGCCTACGATATACGGCTCTGTTCCCTGGATCTCCACATCCTGCTCGCTGGGGCTCTTTCCGCTTTCGATCCATTTCAGAGTCTGGCTCGGTGCCATGTTGAGATAAGCCTTCAGAAGATCTTCATCCTGTTCCTTCGTGATCCCTGTAGTCTTCAGGTAACACGGGCCATGGCCAAGCTGGTTTTCCCGGACTGTTCCGTAAACTCGCTCGCTTGTGGTCAGTCCGTATTTTGTCTCGTAGATCTCGCCTGCTGCATTGATCTGTTTTGCGCCAACACCCTGTGCGATGGTTCCTGTAGGTGCGATGGTGTCCTTGCAGCGAAGTGCGATAAAACGCATCTCAAAGGAGGTCATCTCTGCACCTGCCAGGATTCCCATTGCATATCCGGCACCTGTGTTAAATGGCGGATACCACATCTTATGTCTGGAAAATCCCGGATTATTTGGTTTATAGAGACCAGCTGCACCTCCGGTCGCAACAAGAACTGCTTTTGCCCGGATAATGTATGCTGTTTCTTCCATAATAGAGAAGCCAACCGCTCCGTAAACCTGTCCATCTTTTACAAGAAGGTCTGTGATGTTTACATAATTCAGAACGTCTACATTTTCTGCTTCATGAACGGCATCAGCAAGAAGCGGTTTAAAATTCTCACCATTGATCTTGATGTTACGGTTTCCTCTGGCTACATAATCGCCATTTTCGTCCTTCAGGATCACAAGGCCAAGTTTCTCCATCTTCGCGGTAACTTCGTTGAAGTTCTCTGCAGCTGTGAGAAGAAGATCCTTCCTTACGATTCCTGCGGCATCTTTTGTGGCATAATCTACATAGTCCTGAGGTTTGCGGCCTTTTACAATGTAGGCATTGATGGCGTTGACACCTGCTGCAAGACAGCCGCTTCGTTTGATATTTGCTTTTTCCGCGATCAGCACCTTGCCGGCTTTCTGTTCTGAGAGAACCAGCGCCGCATAGCAGCCTGCGGTACCTCCGCCTATGATCAGCACATCTGTTGTAATTTCCTTTGTGTTTAATCTGTTTTTCATACTCATCACTCTGTTATCTGAAGCTCATGTACAGTTACATTTTTCTCTTTATCTACGCCAAAAGCCTTCAACACCGGATTTTCTGCATCCATAAGGGAGAGGATCAGATATTCTATGTTCGGGTCAAATGCAAGTCGTTTATCTTCTTCGGAAGGCCTTGACGGAGACTCCGGATGAGAATGAAAGTTTCCGATCATCTGATATCCGTTCTGACGGATATCCTTGATCGCGCTCAGCTGTTCCTTCGGGTCCATGGAAAAGTGTTCGTTGCTTTCATCGATATTTGTCAGCAGATACACCTTCTCGATGGTTTTTACATCGTCCTCAATGGTCCCGCCCAGAAGGCCGCAGGACTCATTGGGAAGTCCCTTTCTGCAGTGGTCTAATATTTTTTCGTAATCTTCTTTTTTTTTAATTTCAGCATTTCGTGGCCTCCAATGGGTTTCTATACTTATTTACAGTATCTGCACCAGCAGACACCTTTTCGTTTCTGTGATCAGTGTTTATTAATGCTTCAGCTCGCACACAGCCTGCTCATAATCGATCAGTTCTGTGATCGTCGGATCATCGCCGCATACCGGGCAATGATGGTTCTTCGGAAGCTTCACAATACGGAAGGTCATCTTCAGTGCATCGTAGGTGAGAAGTCTTCCTGTAAGGAGATCACCCTGTCCGATGATGTACTTGATCGCTTCCATTGCCTGAAGGCTTCCGATCACTCCGCCCATGGCTCCGATCACGCCAGCCTGCTTACAGGTCGGTACGGCGTCCTTTGGTGGCGGGCTCTGGAACGCACATCTGTAGCATGGGCCCTGTCCCGGAACGTAAGTCATCAGCTGTCCCTGGAAACGGATGATCCCTGCATGTGAAAACGGTTTCTCAGCCATTACACAGGCATCGTTGATCAGGAATTTTGCAGGAAAGTTGTCTGTTCCGTCAAGAATGAAATCGTAATCATTTGATTCAGATCCATGATGTTGCTGGAATCTACAAAGGTATGATATGTATTTACAGTAACGTCCGGGTTGATTGCTTTCATGGTCTCAGCCGCAGACTCTACCTTCAGTTTGCCTACATCTGCAGTTGTGTGGATGACCTGTCGCTGAAGATTGGAAAGATCTACCTCATCTGCATCCGCGATCCCGATGGTTCCCACACCTGCTGCTGCAAGGTAAAGGGCTGCCGGTGCTCCAAGTCCGCCGGCTCCGATGATCAGAACCTTGGCATTCAGAAGCTTTTTCTGACCTTTTACTCCAACCTCTTTCAGGATGATATGGCGGGAGTACCGCTCAAGCTGCTCATTTGTAAAAGCCATTATCTTGCGCCTCCTCCCATGTAGTACAGGAACTCAACAACGTCGCCGTCCTTTACCTCTGTTTCCGGAACGTCTGCCTTGCTGATGAATTCATCGTTGATAGTTACGGTTACATACTCAGGACTTTCAATATCCTCTTTCTCAATAAGCTCTGTAAGCTTCAGTCCGTCTTCGTACTCTTTTTTATTTCCTGCAACTGTGATTGTCATTTCTCTGTTCTCCTATTCTTCAACTTTTCTTACGATCAGTGTATAAGTTCCGTCTTCGTTGTCCTCGAGCTTCAGGATCTGATGTCCTTCTTCCTTCACGCTTCTCGGCACATTCTGTACCGGCTCGCCATCGTTCATTTTGATCGCCAGGATCTGTCCGTCATCCAGCTCCTCAAGTGCTACCTTTGCTTTTACAAAGGTTACCGGGCAGACCACATCGGTAATATCTACGGTATCATCAATCTTAATATCAGCCATTATATGCTCCTTTCAAAACTTCCTGAAGTTTTTCAGCGCCTACCCGGTCGATGGTAAATTTAAAACGCTCTCCCGGATTTGCATGATCATCAAAGAACTGGATTGCTGCATCGGTCACTCTGAAAAGTTGCTCCTCAGAGGTGATCAGCGGAAGAAATTCCTGTCCCTTGCTGATGTGATTTCCAAACGTTCCGCCAAAGGAAACGATATATGCTTCGTTTACATCCCATGCATCCACCGGACAGGATTTCGCACATCTGCCGCAGTAGTTACATTTCTCTGTGTCGATCACCAGCTTGTCATCCTCAAAGGAGATAGCGTTTTCTCTGCAGGCCTTTTCGCAGACACCACAGTGGATACATGCGTCCTCTTTCCAGCTGACCTGGGCTGCTCCCTTGATTCCTACATCATTCTCCTCTGCCTTCAGACAGTTGTTCTGACATCCGGTAACACCGAATTTAAATTTATGAGGAAGCTCTCTTCCGAAATATCTCTCATTTAATTTCACCGCAATGTCATAGCTGTTGATATTTCCGCTTGGACAGACAGCGTTGCCCTGGCAGGCTGTAACTGTACGGACTCTCGGTCCGCAGACACCAGGCTTGCATCCGCCTTTTGCAAGATCATCCTTTACATCATCAATATCATCTAATTTAATGAACGGGATCTCAACTCCCTGTCTGGAAGTAAGATGTACATATCCGTCACCGTATTTCTCAGCCACTTCTGCGATTTTCTTAAGATTCTCTGCTGTAAGCGTACCGCCTACACAGGCAAGACGAAGAGAAAAATTATTCTTCTGCTTCTGTCTCATGAAACCACCTTTTTTTAATGTAGCGTAATCTACTTTTGCCATAACGAATTCTCCATTTCTCTGCTGGTGCAGCTCTTAGATTTTATCGGTTATTTTCTATCGCTTGTTTGAAATCTTCTTTTAAATCTTCAATATCTTCAATTCCCACACTGATACGGATCAGATCCTCGAATACTCCGGACTGCAGCTTCTCTTCGTCGGAGATGTGTGCCGCGATGGTGGATTCCGGATGGATCACCAGTGTCTTCGTATCTCCGATATTGGAGATGATCAGCGGGATCTTCAATGAATTAATAATGGAAAAAGCCTTCTCCTTGCTTCCGGTTCTTACGGTTACGATAGCTCCGTAGCCATTCCTGAACTGCTTTTCCGCAATTTCGTGATAAGGGCTTTTTTCCAGTCCCGGATAATTTACTTCAATGTCACCACCCAGGCCCTGTAAAAATCTCGCAAGCTCCAGTGCATTGTCACACTGTCTCTGCATTCGAAGTCCCAGGGTTTCCAGTCCCAGGTTATTAAGGAAAGCATTCTGCGGAGCAAGACACGCGCCAGTGTTCCGGAAAAGTCCGTTTCTAAGCTTGGCGATGTATGCAAATGGTCCGAATTTCCGGTATGGAGCAAGTCCCGGATATCGGTCAAGGTCCCATTTCAGACCCTTACCACAGACAAGAATACCGCTGATGGCATCGCTGCTTCCATTGATATATTTGGAAGAGGAATGAACCACAATGTCAGCTCCAAGCTTCAGTGGCTGGATCAGATACGGGGTTGCCACCGTGTTGTCTACGATCAGCGGTACGTCATGCTTATGTGCCACTTCCGCAACTGTCTGGATATCGGTAACATCCAGCTTGGGGTTGCCAATGGTCTCCGCAAAAACAAGTCGCGTCTTCTCTGTGATCTCTGCCTCAAAAGCTTCCGGCTTATTCTCTTTCACATATTTTACGGAAATCCCGAAAGGCTTCAGATCATCGAACAATTCCACAGTTCCGCCATACAGTCCGCAGGCTGCCACGATCTCATCTCCCGCCTGAAGAATGTTCAGAAACGCATTGGTCAGCGCTGCCATTCCGGAAGCACAGGCCACACTGCCGATCCCATCCTCCAGCATGGTCACTCTCTTCTCAAAGGACTCTACCGTAGGATTGTTGATCCTTGTATAGGAGAAGCCCATTTTTTTATTGTCAAAAATTTTCTCCAGGTCTTCCGCGCTGTCATGTCGGAATGCGCTGCTCTGATAGATTGGAACCTGTGTTGCACCCTGTGGATATTTCTCGTTGGTGCCGTGGAGCAGCCCTGTATTAAAGCCGTATTCGTTCATAGCCTCTTCCCTTTCTTTTGTTGACACTTATATTAACCTACTATTCATAGTATGTCAATAGGAAAACGGGATTAAATGTATTTTTTTTGTGTACACAACTATACGACAGCATGATACAATTATAACAGTTACGATAATTACAGCACCAAAAGAAAGATGCCCGCAGGCATACAAACCTACATTAAGAACAGGAGGTGATCCCTATCAATATAAACCCGAAGCTCCGGAATATTTTTCACTCTTTATTCAGTCCCACCCTTGATTTCCGCGTCCGGCTGTTCAACATCCTCGCCTTGGGAGGTACTGTGATCAGCCTGATCATGGCCTTTCTCAGTCTCGGGACCGGTTCCTGGAGAAATGTACTGATCAATTTTGCGCTGGTTGCAATCTCCGGAGGGCTTTTTCTTTATTCCTATTACAGTGGAAAATATCAGCGCTGCTACCTGATCACCATTGTCGTGATCTTTCTGCTCGTTTTTCCGGTGATGTTTTTTACCAGCGGCGGTTATCGTGGCGGCATGCCGGCATTCTTTGTGTTTGCTATTATTTTTACCGTGCTGATGCTGGAAAAAAGACGCGCTCTGATCGTTTCCCTGCTGGAGATCCTCCTTTATATGGGACTGTGTCTGGTTGCATACCATTTCCCGGACACTGTAACTCCTTTTGCCACGGAAGCAGACCGACTGGCAGATATCCTTCTGGCGTTTGTCTCTGTAAGTATTGTCTGCGGCAGTGTTCTCTATTTTCATCTGAAGGAATATAACCAGCAGCAGCTCCTTCTGGAGGAACAGAATCTACGACTGCGCTCCCTTGATAATGCCAAGTCCACCTTCCTGACCACCGTTGCCCATGAGATCAAAAATCCTCTGAGTTCCATTTCCCTCCACGCGCGGGACACCTCCGAGCTCCTTGAGGAAGAGCCTCTGGATTTCTCTCTTATGCAGGAAAATCTCCGCACCATTGAACAGTCGGTAATGCGGATCGACCGGATCGTACTGGATCTGATGGATACGGTTTCCATTGAGCAGGGACGGCTTGCCCTTTCCCTTGTCCCATCAGATCTGTCCGGTCTTTTGTATTCTGTAAAAAAAGACTACTGCAGTCATCCAAGCCCAAAGAACAATCAGCTGGTCCTTACGACACAATCCGGACTCCCGGAAATCTCTGCTGATCCGGAACGGCTGATCCAGGTTGTCACCAATCTGATCTCCAATGCAGAGCGTCACACCCAAAACGGAACCATCACCATTTCTCTTACCGGCGAACCGGGCTGGCAGACCATCTGCGTCTCCGACACCGGAACCGGCATGTCAGAAGAAATGCGAAAAAACGCACTCAAGGGTTATGTTTCCGCTGATAAGGATTACTGGAGGCACGGCATAGGCCTCTATGTCTGTCATCAGATCATCACTGCCCATGGCGGCAAAATATGGCTGAAAAGTAAAGAAGGCGAGGGAACTCAGGTGTTCTTCTCACTTCCGGAGGAGGAATCATAAATGAATGAAAAGAAATCACTTATCCTTATGGTCGAGGATGAAGAACAGGTGCTGAATACCAACTGCCGGATGCTGCGGCGCCGTGGCTACGATGTCCGCACTGCACAGACAGCCACCGAAGCCTGTCATCAGCTTGAAGAACAGCTGCCGGATCTTCTTATCCTGGACATTATGCTTCCGGACGGAAACGGTCTGGATATCTGCCGCCGCTTCCGCGAAAAAGCCATGAATCCGGTTCTTTTTCTCACCGGAAAAAGTGATATCCGGGATCGGGTAGAAGGACTTCAGCAGGGAGGCGACTATTATCTCACCAAACCTTATAATTTCGATGAATTTCTGGCCGTGATCCAGATGCTTCTGGAACGCCAGAAACGAATGGAAGAAAAAATAAAAGAAAAATTTCAGTCCTCCCGTCAGATCACCATCGGCAGCCTGCGGCTGGATCTTTCGGACGGCCATGCATATCTCAATAATGCCGACACAGGCCTTACCCGGACCGAATTCTCTCTGCTGCGTCTCCTTGCAGAAAACCAGGAGAAGATTTTTTCTACAAAGGAGCTCTACGAAGCGGTATGGGGCAGCTGTGCAGGAACAGATACCAGCACGGTACGGCGACATATCTTTAACCTCCGGACCAAGATCGGTGCCGAAGATACCGATGAGTATGACATTGTCTCGGTTTATGGGAAGGGATATCTTTTTACCTGCCGGTAAGCCGGCCTTTTCACGATCGGATAACATATTTCCAGACCTGTACGCAGCTTTCCGTAAATGTCTCTTTTTCTTCACATTTCCGGATATCGGGATCTGTCTGTTACAATGTACTTAACAGACAGATCTTTTTTATTTGTAAAAATTTATGATCAAAGAATAGTAAGCAGCTAACTGCTGCGCAATTTATCAGGAGGTGCCTATGCATAAAAAAATCTTAGTTCTTTTAACAGGCGCGATCGCTCTTTCTATATCTGCAGTCCCGGTCCTCGCTTCTGACCCTCCAACCGATGACGGTCAGTACATCTGGCAGGATGAAAACGGAGATTACTGGTACCGCAATGGTTCCGAGGATGAATATATCGGGGAAGGTAATTATGCCCCTGACCCGGATTCCGGTGAACTGATGGAAGGCAACGATGCCGGCTGGACCGAACAGGACGGTTATTTTGAGCCTCATTATTATTATGAGGACGGCAGTGTGTGGCTGGAAGATGCCACCGGAACCACATATATTGGCTCCAGAGATAAATATTATATTGATGACTACGGCAATCTTCAGGAATATTCCGATTCTGAAACTGATTCCTCCTCCGGAGATTCTTCAGAAGAATCCTCCGATACCAGTGGAAACTCCTCCTCGCAGGATTCCGATTCTTCATACCCAAATTCCTCTTCCGATACAAACACGGAAGATTCCTCCGAATCGGAAAAGCGCGGCGAGCTTCATATGCGGGTTGGATTCCCTGCCGATGATACGATCAGAGAATCCATGCCCGAAAAAGAAGGTTATTTCGAGCAGCGTTCCGTAAATGGCGGAAAAAGCACTGCCTTTGTTTTAAAAGTACCGAATTCCTCTCTGGAGGATTCTTCCCTGAAGGGTTTTCTGGCAGAATACTATCCGGTAAAGGGTGAGATCATCACCAAAAAGGATCTTACCTTTGATCTTATCCTGCCACGAAATATCAATACTTAACCGAAGTCAACGAAGAAGAAAAAAATGTAGATGCTCTTGTATGCCAGACTGACGATTATACCTTCGGACTTTTTGTCCTGACTCCGTCAGACACCTATGATAAGGCCGCCGAAAAGGAAGCCACAGAGCTGATCAAATCCATAGATTTCGTTTACGCAGAGCGTGTGGATATGGCCATGACGGATTACTTCCAGGTCCTCACTCCGGAGCGCTGGAAATATCTCTGCCATTATGAAACAACCGAAACCGAAAATGGTGGATATAAACTGACTTATTACAATGAGGATGTTCCTGTACTGACTCTGGAAGCCAGATATTACGATGGCGAAGACCAGCCTCTGGACAGTGTATGGCAGGGCTATCTCGGCCGTATCGAAACCGTCGACGGCAAAAAATACGATCTTCTGTCCACCATCAGCCAGTACTCCAAGGACGCCTCTGATGAATGGAAGGAAATGTATGACACTTATCTGGATGTCATAAACGGGATCCGTATAATGGACGGCTGTTCCCTGACCGAAGGAAGCCATGCCTGATCCCTTGTGATTCACAATATTTACATAAAAGAAGCTGCAGACTCTGTTTTTTCACTGTTCTGCAGCTTCTTTGTGTTATTGTGTCCAACTATATCTTCTGCTGTCTATCCTTCGTAAATCTGATCAAAAATCCCTCCATCTGAGAAATGTGTTTCCTGTGCCTTTTTCCATCCGCCGAAATCATCAATGGTGACAAGATTGATGTCCAGGTCAAACACATCGGAGTATTCCTTCAGAATATCCTGGTTTGACGGACGGTAATAATTATCACCGGCGATCCGCTGTGCTTCATCGGAATAGAGATAATTCAGATATTCCTCTGCCACATCTCTGGTGCCTCTTTTGTCTACGACTTTATCGACTACTGCTACAGATGGCTGTGCAAGGATGCTGATGCTTGGTGTTACGATCTCGTAGTCGTCCGGATAATCCTTTACGGAAAGATAGGCTTCATTTTCCCAGGCGATCAGTACATCACCCTGTCCGTTTTCCACGAAAGAGGTCGTTGCGCCTCTGGCTCCGGTGTCCAGGACAAGTACGTTTTTGTAAAGATCTCCGATGAATTCTTTAATTTTGTCCTCGTCTCCGTTATATTTATCTTTTGCATAGGCCCAAGCTGCCAGATAGTTCCATCTTGCTCCGCCGGAGGTTTTCGGGTTGTTGTGATCACACCTACGTCTTTCTTTACCAGATCGTCCCAGTCTTTGATGTTCTTCGGATTTCCTTTTCTCACAAGAAATACAATAGTCGAAGTATAGGGAGCGCTGTCCTCCGGAAATTCGTCCACCCATCCGTCATCGATGAGTCCTGCATCCTGGATCGCATCTACATCATACTCCAGTGCCAGTGTTACCACATCTGCTTCCAGTCCGTTGGCAACCTCAAGTGCCTGCTTGCCGGAACCACCATGGGACTGTGTGATCTCCACATCCTGGCCTGTTTTTTCCTTCCAGTGTTCCTGGAAGCTCTTGTTGTACTGCTCATAAAGCTCTCTGGTCGGATCATAAGATACATTGGTGATGCTGACACTGTCCGCCGCATAGGTGGTTACGCCTGTAAGGCTTCCAATTGTTACTATTGCTGCAAGAGCTGCTACTGCTGATTTCCATCTTCTTTTCATAATACTTACCTCCTGTGTTTTGCCTCGTGTTTTGTTGTTGGGGCTATTATAAACATGAGTAAGTACATATGAAAACTATTAGATTGGAAACCGTTTTCAGACTATACAAAATTTCCGGGATCTCTGCCCTAAAAAGCAGCAGAAAATCCCCGGAAAACGTTAAATCAATACAGGATTCCGTGGAAAAATTTCCGTTTTGGAATATTTCGAGAAAACGTGATCAGCCTTGTATTACGCGGGATCCTGGGCGATTTTTCATCACACTTATCCACAACCGCCCCGGAAAAATGCTCTCCGGAGTGGTTGGTTTTCCACATATTCCACAGAAGTTATCCCATGATCTATGTTTTTACAGATAGATATAATCGTTCATTACAGGCTGCAGGCCGTTCTTTTTCAAATCATTGAAGACCTCATCTACAGATCTTCCGTCAGAGATCTCAAACTGGTCATCACCCTTATCTTCGATATCTTCCACATGGCTTCCGATTCCTGTGCTGACACCTGCAGAGATCTTGGTTGCTGCGATATTTACCAGGTTGTCACGGACACGCTCACATTCTCTGGTGGATACAGTAATACTTGCAAACGGCATAAACAGACGATATGCACAAACTACCTGGAGAAGCTGCGGTTCGTGGACATCCTTCGGGTTGATCCTGTCGTTGTTGATGATCGGACGAAGTCTCGGGCAGGAAAAAGCGATCTCTGCATGTGGATATTTTCTCTGCAGAAGATATGCATGATATCCCGTTGCAAAAGCATCCTTGCGGAAATCATCCAGTCCCAGAAGTGCCGCAAAACCAACACCTCGCATGCCGCCTTTTTAACGCACGCTCCTGTGTATTTAACCTGTATGGGAAAATCCTCTTGTGGCCTGCCAGATGCAGAGTTTCGTATTTATCAGAATTATAAGTCTCCTGGAAAACTGTCACATAATCTGCGCCGCATTTGTGAAGATATGCGTACTCATCAGAATTCATCGGATACACCTCAAGACCGACTACCTTGAAATATTTCCGGGCGATCTCACAAGCCTTTCCGATATATTCCACATTAGATTTCGTTTTGCTCTCTCCGGTAAGGATCAAGATCTCCTGGAGTCCGGTTTCTGCAATAGCTGCCATCTCTTTCTCGATCTCATCTGCATTCAGCTGTGCGCGGCGGATCTTGTTGTGGCAGTTAAATCCACAGTAAATACAGTAGTTCTCACAGTAGTTTGCAATGTAGATCGGTGTAAACATGCAGATACTGTTCCCAAAATGTTTCCTTGTTTCGATCCGTGCAGCCTGTGCGATTTCTTCCAAAAGAGGCAGCGCTGCCGGTGAAAGCAGTGCTTTAAAATCCTCCGGTGTACGGTTGTCATGAACAAGCGCTCTCCGTACATCCGCTTCTGTGTACTTATCATAATCATATGCGTTCATTGCGGAAATAACCTGATCCATTACATCAGATTCTTCCAGCTGTTCCATATCCGGAAGGTACTTCATGTGATCGATACGGTTCTTTTTCATATCTTCCAGAATTTCTTCATTTACGATACTTTCATTAAAATGGCCGTCCTGCTGACTGGCCTGTACTGTTTCTGCCATTACTCTTATGTCGCTCCTCTCATATATTGCAGCAATACTCTAGTCCTCACTGCTGCATATCTGTAAACTCAATTTCGATTGAAACCAGACAATACCTGTGTTTCACTACACAGGCAGTGCCTGTCCCCCGCTTAGTGTTCTGCGTTCAATCATTCATTTATCAATTTTACTCATGAAGAAATCCGGTCAGCGGTGAGGATGCACTTGCACCTCTCTCCAGAGTTCTTCCCATACCGGAAAGATATGCACTTCTTCCTGCCTCAATAGCTTTCTTAAAGCTTCCGCCATAACACGGACGTCTCCTGCAGTTGCAATAGCTGTATTTGCCATAACTGCTGCAGCACCCATTTCCATAGCCTCACATGCCTGTGACGGGCGGCCGATTCCTGCGTCCACAATGATCGGAAGGTCGATCTCGTCGATAAGGATCTGGATGAATTCTTTTGTACAGATTCCTTTGTTGGAACCGATCGGAGAGCCAAGTGGCATTACACAGGCAGCTCCTGCGTTCACCAAGATCTCTGGCTTCGCATTCAGATCCGGAATACATGTACGGCATAACTACAAAGCCCTCTTTTAGC
>ENA-OQCR01000123-OQCR01000123.1-human-gut-metagenome-genome-assembly--contig:-NODE-123-length-11884-cov-1.230076_pt1 | contig 11884 bp, 14 predicted proteins | sample MGYA00242763_ERZ504589 | MGnify/ENA primary metagenome ERZ504589 (study PRJEB26092, sample SAMD00036321) | human gut metagenome | host: Homo sapiens | study: EMG produced TPA metagenomics assembly of...
AGAAATTTGTGTTCCGTAAAATGAAAAAACTAATTTCCACCTTTAGCCCTTTATGCTCTCATATTAAAAAGCGAATCGGACAAGGACTGAAAATCTTATGCAGATTGAACATTCTGCAATGTTATAATAACTTTAAAGCATAGAAAAAAGCCAAAAAAATCAATATAATAAGGCATATAGACAAAATGTATTAAAAAAATTTTTCGTACATTCTTCTGAGTTGAACAGACGATAGAAAGACAGTATTCATGAGTATGCAGGTAAAGCAAAATGTAAATGAAAAAGTACAGGAGGAGAGAATAATGCAGAAAAAATATGCAGATTTTAAGCTTGGGGTACCGGATTATGTAACAGTGGAAACAGAAGCGGAGAGACTTGTGTGCCAGGGAGGGCAGACGACAGTAGCTGCCGGTGCAACTACTGTGGAATTTCAGGACGCAGGTGAACATGAGGATATATTTGTCACATCCGAGGATGCAGTGAGATGTGTGAAGCTGAGATGGAACTATAAGATCCCGAAATCAGCCAGATTTCTGGGAGATGCCTGGGAACGTACCTATGGTGATGCGGAATGGCATGGAATGAGCGGAAACCGTTATCTGCCATGGTATTTTCTGGCGAAGCTTTCTGAGAAGGTTCTCTGCTTTGGCGTAAAGGTCCGTCCTTCTGCTATGTGCTGTTGGCAGGTGGATACCAAAGGAATTACTTTGTTTCTGGATGTTCGCTGCGGAAATACAGGAGTACAGCTGAAAGGAAGAAAGCTGTGTGCCGCACAGATCGTCTGCATGGAAGCAGAAGGAGCAGATACTTTTGAAACTGCACAGAAATTCTGTGAAAAAATGTGTGCAGATCCGATCTTCCCAGAGTTTCCGGTATATGGAAGCAATAACTGGTACTATGCTTACGGTGACAGCTCCGAAGAGGAGATCTTAAGTGATACCGATTATATCCTGAAATTGACCGAAGGTGTAAAAAATCCTCCGTTCATGGTCATTGATGACTGTTGGCAGGAACATCACCGCCTGGATGAATACAACGGTGGACCATGGACAAAAGGCAATGACAGATTTCCGGATATGAAAGGTCTTGCAGACAAGCTGGAGAAAAAAGGTGTCCGCCCGGGAATCTGGGTCCGTCTGCTTCTTAATGAAGATGAGAATATCCCGGATGAGTGGAGAATTTCCTATAATGACTGTCTTGATCCGTCCCACCCGGATGCACTGGAATATATCCGTAAAGATATCGAGAGGATTTGTGATTGGGGATACACGCTGATCAAGCATGATTTTTCTACCTTTGATCTCTTTGGAAAATGGGGATTTGAGGCGAATTTAAGAGACAATTCCATGGAGAAATGGCATTTTTTATGATCAGACCAAAACCAGCGCAGAAATCGTAAAAATGCTTTATCAGGAGATTTATGATGCTTCCCGGAGCAACAACGCAGTGATCATCGGCTGCAATACCATCGGACATCTCGGCGCAGGCCTGATGCATCTGAACCGGACCGGTGACGATACCAGCGGACGTATCTGGGAGCGTACCAGACGAATGGGCGTAAATACGCTGGCATTCCGTCTTCCGCAGCACAATACGTTTTACCATATTGATGCAGACTGTGTCGGTATTTTCGGAATGATCCCATGGGAGAAAAATCGTCAGTGGGCAGACGTTCTTGCAAAGAGCGGTACACCACTGTTTGTATCCGCAAAACCTGGAGTTTTGAATCCGGAGGAATTTGAGGAGCTACATCAGATCATGCTGCGTGCATCAGAACAGGAAGAGCATTTTGTTCCGCTTGACTGGGAAGAAATCGACTGCCCGGAGGTATGGGGAGAAAACGGCGAAACTATCACTTATGACTGGTTTGACAACGAAGGTCCGACCATGGATGCTACCGGTGGAATAACTATAATGCCAAGGTAGTTGTTCCGTAAATCAGGAAAAGTGGTTCAGCAATCCAGAAGATCCTCGGCATGATGATATTTTTCCCGGTATTCCCGTGGCGTCATGCCGGTTTCTTTTTTGAAGGCACGGGAAAAGGCAAATGGATTTTGATATCCGCAGGAGAACGCCACGTTGGAGACAGGGATATCCGTGACGGTCAGAAGCTCCCGGGCGTTGATAATCTTGGCTGAAGTCAGGAATGCTTGGGGTGTGGTTCCAAGATGTTTTTTAAAAAGTCCGTAAAGGTGGCTGCGGCTGATATGGAGATAGTCAGCAACATCTGTCACAGTGATATTCTGTAGCGGACTTTTTTTGATGTAATCAACAGCCTGTGTGATGTAAAAATTATCGTTGGATTCCATGGTGGTGTAGGAAGCATGAAATTCTTCCTCCAGCAGGGCAATGATCCGGTAAAGACCGCTCTGGATATAGGCCTCACCGGAAGGCGTCAGTTGTGGATGAGCCATCATTTCAAGAATAGTTTCCTGATATGGAAGAACTGAATTCAGCTGCTGGACCGGAGTTTCCCCGGTAAGATGGCAGTGTTCGCAAAGCGTTGGAGCGTTTTCCCCGTTGAAGCAGATCCAGATGTAAGTCCAGGGATCAGAAGGTTCCGCTTTGTAGAGAGAACTGGTCATAGGAGGAATGAAAAAGCACTGTCCGGCTTTCAGGGTATATTTCCGGTTGTTCATATAGAAATATCCCTGTCCGCTCAGCACAAAATGGATGGTGTAATATCGCCGGACACCAGGGCCGTAGGACTGTTCCGGTGTACATTTTTCCCAGCCGCAGGAAATAAGATGAAGTTCTTTTGATGAAGTCTGGCGGTTCATGACCTGCTTGTTTTTCATGAGAGTTTTCTGCCTTTCGATATATGGTTATTATAAGTAATATCAGTTTAAAATATTTGATCTGAGGTGTAAAGAACAAAGATGAACTGATAGGACAAAAGACAGTTGCCGTGCGATAAACGTGTGGCAGCTGTTTTTCTGTTTTCTGCAAAAATTCAGACGTAATGCAGGCATTGTCTTGACACTTGTAAAAGAAAAAGGTTTACCACCAGGAAAAATATCGTTATAATAGGAGAAACGCAGTTTTTCTGCGGCAAAAATATAACAGTCCGGGAGATATCTGTGTCAGAAATATTGCTTATCCGGTGATATATCAGATGATATGAGGAATTTTCCGGTATGTAATAAGAAGGGAGAAAGATATGGCATATTTAGGTGAAGAAATCAAAAAACTTGGTTTTGGCCTTATGAGACTTCCGCAGAAATCAGAAGGTGTGATCGATGTGGAGCAGACCAAAGTCATGGTGGACAAATTTATGGAAGCCGGATTTACATATTTTGATACAGCATGGGCTTATGCAGGAAGCGAAGATGCTATCCGCGAAGCGCTGGTAGAGCGTTATCCGAGAGAAAAATATCAGCTAGCCACCAAGATGGCAGCCTGGATCAACTGCAAGACAAGAGATGAAGCTCTTGCACAGTTTAAAACATCTCTGGAGAGAACAAAGGCAGGATATTTCGACTTTTATCTTCTCCACAATCTTGGAGAGCACAGAACAAAATATTTTGATGAGTACGGTTTATGGGACTGGATCCGTGAACAGAAGGAAGCCGGTCTGATCAGACATGCAGGATTTTCGTTCCACTCCACACCGGAGGAGCTGGATGCACTTCTCACTGCACATCCGGAAATGGAATTTGTACAGCTGCAGATCAATTACGCAGACTGGGAAAATCCGGTGATCCAGTCAAGAGCCTGCTACGAGGTAGCCAGAAAACATGGAAAACCGGTCATTATCATGGAACCTGTAAAAGGCGGCATGCTTGCAACTCCGCCGGAAACAGTGGAAAAGCTTCTGAAGGAAGCAGAGCCGGAAGCATCCACAGCATCCTGGGCAATCCGTTTTGCGGCAAATCTGGAAGGCGTGATCACCGTACTTTCCGGAATGAGCAATGTTGCACAGATGGAGGATAACCTTTCCTTTATGAAGGATTTCAATGGCCTTACTGACAGTGAGAAGGAGACTCTTGATAAGGCAAGAGAGGCTATGAGCAAAATTCCTCTGATCCCATGTACAACCTGTAACTACTGTGCAAAGGTCTGTCCGATGGAAATCGGAATTTCCGGTTCTTTTACAGCAATGAATTATCTGACATTGTACGGAAATAAAGCCGCCGCAGCGCATCAGGAAGACTGGCTGGTAGTCAGTCATGGCAGAAAGCGTGCAGATGAATGTGTAAAATGCGGACAGTGTGAGGAAGTATGTCCGCAGCATATTTCCATCCGCGAGGAACTTGAGAAAGTAAGCGAGGCTTTTTGCAAATAAAGGAACTGATCCGGCAGGAAGCGGATCAGGGTAAGGAGAGAGTTTAAAAATGGAAAAATTCAAAGCATTTCTGAAACGGAAGGATATCGAGATCTCTCTGAAGAGATATGGTATCGATGCACTGGGAGCTATGGCACAGGGACTTTTCTGTTCCCTGCTGATCGGTACGATCATCAACACCATTGGCACACAGTTTCACATTCCGTTTCTGACTATGGCAGTTGCCACAGTCAATGATACCCAGTACACAGTAGGTTCTCTGGCATCTGCCATGAGCGGCCCTGCCATGGCAGTAGCCATCGGTTACGCTTTGCATTGCCCGCCGCTGGTATTGTTTTCGCTGATCACCGTTGGATTTGCCTCCAACGCACTTGGCGGAGCAGGCGGTCCTCTGGCTGTACTGTTTGTTGCCATTGTTGCAGCTGAGATCGGTAAGGCAGTTTCAAAGGAAACAAAGATCGATATCCTTGTAACGCCTCTTGTAACCATCGGTGTGGGCGTAGGTCTTTCCGCATGGTGGGCACCTGCCCTTGGAAAAGCTGCTATGAAGGTAGGAAGCGTGATCATGTGGGCAACAGATCTGCAGCCATTCTTTATGGGAATCCTGGTTTCTGTATTTGTTGGAATCGCACTGACGCTGCCGATCTCTTCTGCTGCGATCTGCGCGGCTCTGGGACTTACCGGACTGGCAGGCGGCGCTGCAGTAGCGGGCTGCTGTGCGCAGATGGTAGGTTTTGCGGTCATGTCCTTCAAGGAAAACAAATGGGGTGGTCTTGTCTCTCAGGGAATTGGAACTTCCATGCTCCAGATGGGTAATATTGTCAGAAATCCAAGGATCTGGATCGCTCCGATCGTAACATCTGCTATCACAGGACCTATTGCAACCTGCTTGTTCAGGCTTCAGATGAACGGAACTGCTGTATCCTCAGGAATGGGTACCTGCGGTTTTGTAGGTCAGATCGGTGTGTATACAGGATGGATGAATGATATTGCAGAAGGAACCAAGACAGCTGTTACAGCTATGGACTGGGCAGGACTTTTTCTGATCTCTTTTATTCTCCCGGCAGTTCTCTGCCCGTTGATCAATATGTTTGTACGTAAGCTCGGATGGGTGAAAGATGGAGATATGACGCTGTCATAAGCTATATCAGATCTTACTTTAAAATCAAAAAAGAGTATCACAGGAACTCATTGATAGTGATGAGCTTTGTGATACTCTTTTATTTTAACTTTTATGCTACATGTGATCCGGTGGCATTACTCCGTTCCAGTCCACAGGCCTTTGCATATTCATGGAGTTTCTCTTTTGCGGAATAATTCAGATCCTGAGGAACCTGGATCTGAATGGTTACATACTGATCACCGCGGACGGAAGGGTTCTTCATGGAAACAATGCCTTTTCCTCTCAGGCGGATCTTGGAACCGGACTGCATACCTTCCCTGATCTTACAGATAACATTTCCGTAAAGGGTGGGAACGGTAGCTTCACCACCGAAAACAGCGGTTGTGTAAGGAATAGAAATGGTGGTATAAACATCCGATCCCTTTCGTTCATAGCCAGGACGTGTTCCTACGGTAACCTTCAGAAGAAGGTCACCAGGCTCACCGCCGCCGGTTCCGGGCATGCCTTTTCCTTTCAGACGGATACTCTTGCCGGTATCAATACCTGCCGGAATATGAATCTGAAGTGTCTGCGGTGCACCGGAGCTTCCGTCCGGACCGGACAGAGAGATCCTTTTATCTGCACCAAAAGCTGCCTCATCAAAGGTAACGTTGATGCTGGCCTTCACATCAGAGCCTTTTTGCGGAAAATCCTGTTGATGGAATCCGCCGAAGCCGTTGCCACTGTGAAAGCCACTTCCGCCAAATCCACTATGAAAGCCGCCACCGTTACCGGTGAAATGCTCATATGTGCCATTGCTGCCGAAACCGTGGCTTTCGCCGTGGCTGCCGTGGAACATATTTCCGAAGATATCACCAAAAATATCGTCCATATTTTCACCGTTAAAATGAAATTCCTGATAGCTGCCATTGCCGCCACCCTGGAATCCGCCGAATCCACCGGCACCTGCGCCGGCTCCAGGATCAGCTCCTGCTTCAAATGCGGCATGACCAAACTGATCATACATTTTTTTCTTCTTTGGATCACTTAAGACATCGTAGGCTTCGTTTACTTCTTTAAATTTATCTGCGGCATCTGCATTACCGGCGTTTGTATCCGGATGATATTTTTTGGCCAGTTTACGATAGGCTTTTTTTATTGTTTTTTCATCTGCGTTCCGGTCAATGCCCAGAACATCGTAATAATCTCTTTTTACTGCCATGGTATTCACCTTCCCTTATATTATAGTCTGCAGCGTCCCGGATGATCGATCTGTCCTCTCAGAGGACAGATCTCCCGGACTGTCATATATTGAAACGTATGCGTATAAAATTCCCCGGGAAAAATCCCGGGGGCATTACTTTTATCTTGTTCTACATGTAATATAACACTGCTAATTAAAAGTGTCAATACCTGCATTGTGAAAAAGAACATTTTGGACTGAAATAAGAGATATGATTCTTACAGCTATCAGCTAAAAATATGATATAATACTACCATAAATTCCGGTGCGGTCTGCTCAGTAAATAAAAAACAGAGAGAGCAGCAGATCAGAGAAAGATCCAAAAAAGAAAAGGAGGCGTATAATATGAGAAAAAGAACTCTTCTGTCCCATATAAAGGCAGTAAAAAGGCTGGTACTTCTGACACTTATACTGGCAGCAGCTTTTCCGGCGACGATCCGGGAGACAAAGGCAGCAGCAGGAACCACTTTTAAAGTCAAAGTCACAGATGGATACCTGGCTCTTCGGAGTGAGAAGGCTTTTGACAAAGGCAATGAGATCGGACAGCTGAATACAGGAGATCTTGTGGAAGTTACAAATCGGAAGGACGCTACTTACTGGTATGCATACGTGCCAAGACTGGATAAATCCGGCTATCTGGACAAAAACTATATCCAGATAGCAGAGAACGCCACAGCTTCCAACGATTCCTGGACAGTAAAGGTAAAAAAAGGCTATCTGGCTCTTCGAAGTACCGCAGCTTACAATGACAGTAACGAGATCGGACGTCTGAATACCGGAGATGTCGTTCTTGTAAAGGACAGCAGTGATTCTACTTACTGGTACGTATATGCTCCGGGGCTTGATAAATCCGGATATGTGGATAACCGGTATATTTACAACAGTGGTCTGTGGACAGTTAAAGTAGAAACTGGTTATCTTGCCCTCGCAACAAGGCAGCCTATAATGAAAGCAATGAGATCGGACAGCTGAATACCGGTGACACGGTTCAGGTGAAGGACACCAGCAACGATCAGTACTGGTATGTATATGTTCCGCAGCTGGATAAGACCGGTTATGTTGACAGGAATTATCTTACCGGAGGCTCAGGTACAACAACTCCATCCATGACTGTTAAAGTGGAAAGCGGCTATCTGGCTCTGCGCAGTACAAAGGCGTATGACAAGGACAATGAGATCGCCCAGCTGAATAACGGAGATACGGTAGAAGTCATTGAGAAGAAAGACAGTACTTACTGGTATGTATATGTTCCGAAGCTTGGAAAAGAAGGTATGTAGATAAGAACTACCTTAAATAAAAAGATAAAGGATGCTTGTTGCCGGATCTGCCTGAAGAGGAACAGAAAGCCGGAACAAGAAACGGGGAGGCAGAAAGATGACTCTGGCACAGCTCAGATATACCATAGCAATTGCAAAAGCCGGATCTATGAACGAGGCAGCAAAAAGCCTTTATATTTCTCAGCCCAGTCTTTCCACGGCAATCCGGGAGCTGGAAGCAGAAACCGGTGTTGAGATCTTCCGAAGAACGAACCGAGGAATCGCCGTAACGCCTGCAGGCGAAGAATTTCTGGGGTATGCAAGGCAGGTGGTGGAACAGTACGAACTGATGGAAGCCAAATATATTTCCAAGGAACAGTCACGCAAAAAATTCAGTGTTTCCATGCAGCATTATACCTTTGCAGTTAATGCCTTTGTGGAGCTGGTAAAGCAATTCGGCATGGATGAGTACGATTTGCGGTCCACGAGACCAAGACGCATCAGGTCATCGAGGATGTCCGTAATTTCAAGAGTGAGATCGGGATCCTCTACGTAAATGATTTTAACCGTAAGGTACTTACAAAAATGTTTCACGAGTATGGTCTGGAGTTTCACGAACTTCTTAACTGTCGGATCTACGTTTATATGTGGAAGGGGCATCCTCTGGCGAAGCGTGAGAAGATCACGCTGGAAGAACTGAAGGAATATCCGTGTCTGTCCTTTGAACAGGGAGGAAATAACTCTTTTTATTTTGCTGAGGAGGTTTTGAGCACCTATGAATACAAACGGCTGATCAAAGCCGATGACAGGGCTACTATGCTGAACCTGATGGTAGGACTGAATGGATATACCTTATGCTCCGGTATTATCTGTGAGGATCTTAATGGTTCCGATTACTGTGCTGTGAAGCTGGATTCCGATGAGATCATGACAATCGGTTATGTTGCCAGAAAGGGTGTTAACATCAGTGTCCTTGGGAAAAATATCTGGAGGAGATTTCCAGATATAAGGATAAAGCACTGAAATAAGAGAAAATAAAATCTGACAGATCACTACCGGAGAAGACGGGAAAGGCTTTTGGTATTTATGATACCGGAGGGTTGTTTCCCTGTGTATTCTCAGATACGTAGCGATGCGTATCATGCAGGAATCTGTCAGATCTTTATTTACATTAAAAGTTTTTGGCAGCGGAAATTTTATTCTGCAAGCCGATCACACACGGATCACAAAACCATCCTTACGCGGTTTGGCTGTTGGATACTCACAGTCACGGTATCCAAGAACACAGTGGCCCACGCCGATATATTCCTCCGGAACACCCCACTGCTTCTTCAGCTCTTTTCCTTCCTCGGAGTCAAAAACTTCTCTTGCACGGTGAATCCAGCAGGAGTCCACGCCGAGAGCATGTGCGGCATTCATGAGATTTCCCATCACAAGACTTCCGTTTTCCACACAGGTGCCCATTTTGCTGTCGGAAAAGACAATGATCACAGTTGGGGCGCCGTAGAACGGATCTGAGGTGCTGCCCATAACAGCTGCGTTCATTTTGGAAAGCCTTGCAACCAGCTCCGGATCCTGTGTCACTACCATAAGAGTGCTCTGCTGTCCCATGCCGCTGGGGGAATATTCTCCCGCTTCCAGGATCGTATCCAGAGTTTCTTTCGGAACAAGCTCTTTTTTGTAGGCGCGGATGCTTCTGCGTTCTAACAGGTTTTTGATGCTTTCATTCATTGATCATTACCTCCTGATGTTAAATTTTGTTGAAAATATTTTCTGCAAAAGAAAGTAAATTTCTTTTTATTCTGATAAAAACCATTATAACGCAGATGATTATAGTTTCCAATAGATAGAAGGATATAACTTTACAATTTATAAAGAAATATTATATAATCTGGTTATGATATTCCTGCGGCGGATGCGGGAGAATTTCGGGTGGAGATACAGAGACAGAATAGTTAAGACAGAAAATATGAGGTGCCAGATGGAAAAGATTCGGAAACATTTTTATTTTTCAGGAAGAGTACAGGGAGTAGGCTTTCGTTACCGTTCCTATTATATTGCACAGTCCATGGGACTGACCGGCTGGGTACGGAATCTCTGGGATGATCGTGTGGAAATGGAAGTACAGGGAACCAGAGAAGAAATCCGGGAGATGGTAGAACGCCTTTCTCAGCAGAGCTTTGTGGAGATCGAGGGGATTGAAGAGAGGGAAATTCCATTGGAGGAGGAGTTTGGCTTTCATGTGAGAGGATAGTGAAATGGCCGGTTCATTCCAGCTCCAGTGCCAGATACAACAGAACAGCGTCCCGGAATTTTCGGGGATTGAGACCACATTTTTTATAAATGTGGTTTAATTTATATTGAAGAGTATTTTTGTGGAGAAAAAGCTTCTCTGCGGCATCAGCCAGAGACATTTCCAGGGAAAAATAAGTTCGCAGAAGGTTCTTTTCATCCGGGGACAGCTGATAACCAAACAGCAGAACAGTTATTTGGCTGCAGAGCTGCGCAGAGAATATCCGCCTGACACGTAAAGGAACATTTCACGTTTCCGGTACACGGAATGATAGAACGGAGAGTACGGATATCAGTTTTACATAAAAATTATACAGGAGGAAAATAAAATGAGGTAGTAACAGCGATCGATTCTTTTAAGGGCAGTATGACATCCATGGAGGCAGGCTTTGCAGCTGCTGAAGGTATCCATCGTGTGGATGCGGACGCAGAAGTTCAGGTAAGACCACTGGCAGACGGTGGAGAGGGAACCGTGGAAGCCCTTGTCGCAGGAATGAACGGAAAAACAGAGCACGTAAAGGTTACGGGGCCTCTTGGCGAGCCGGTGATCTGTGAGTATGGCATCATCGAAAGCACAAAGACCGCAGTGATCGAAATGGCTGGTGCAGCAGGGATCACGCAGGTGCCGGACGAAAAAAAGAAATCCTCTTTATACCACAACCTACGGTGTCGGTGAGGTGATCAAGGACGCCATCGAAAAAGGCTGCCGCAGATTTATTGTGGGTATCGGCGGAAGCGCCACCAATGACGGTGGTGTGGGAATGCTTCAGGCACTTGGCTATGCATTTCTAGATAAAGACGGAAAGCAGGTCCTTCCGGGAGCAAGGGGCCTGAAAGACATCACAGAGATCACAGATGCCTATGTGATCCCGGAGCTTGCAGAATGTAAATTCCGTGTTGCCTGTGATGTCACAAATCCTCTTTGCGGAGAGCTTGGATGCAGTTCCATCTACGGACCGCAGAAGGGTGCTACGCCGGAGATGATCCAGGACATGGATCAGTGGCTGGGTGCTTACGCAGAGCTTGCAAAGGAGCGTTTTCCGAAAGCAGATCCAAAGTATCCGGGAACAGGTGCTGCCGGCGGAATGGGATTTGCATTCCTGACCTTTACCGATGCAGTCCTGGAATCCGGGATCAACATCGTGCTGGATGAGACAAAACTTGAGGACTACATCAAAGACGCGGATCTTGTGATCACAGGTGAGGGACGTATGGATGGACAGACAGCCATGGGAAAAGCGCCGGTAGGTGTTGCAAAGCTTGCAAAGAAATATGGCAAAAAAGTGATCGCCTTTGCAGGTGCCGTACAGCGTGACGCAAGAGCCTGCAACGATGCAGGGATCGATGCCTTTTTCCCGATCCTCCGCGGAGTGGTAACTCTGGAGGAGGCCATGAAAAATGAGAATGCAAAGCAGAATCTGGCAGATACTGCAGAGCAGGTTATCAGACTGATGAAATAAATAAAAGGCATATAATCCGTAAATTTCAGGATTCCTGCAGAAATACAGAGCGTGAGTGTCCGATCTGCTGTAAGAATAAATTTGGTGAAAGACGCTGAGAAGACATTGGATGATAATACAAAAAAGACAGGCCACCTCAGAAGCCTGTGGTATGCTCCCCGTCAAGAGGACAATAAAAAATAATAAATTTTTGTATCGTCAGCCATGCTATGGCTGGCGATATTTTATGCTGCTTTTGTATATTGC